>Ga0194131_10006365_pt1 | contig 16467 bp, 15 predicted proteins | sample TA2KigO120mmetaG_FD_148631 | JGI IMG/M metagenome (GOLD analysis project Ga0194131, IMG submission 148631) | Freshwater microbial communities from Lake Tanganyika, Tanzania - TA2015053 Kigoma Offshore 120m | ecosystem: Environmental > Aquatic > Freshwater > Lake | place: Tanzania: Lake... | reverse complement strand
CAGGAAGCGGAGCTCGTCTTGGAAGTGGTCGCTCATGTACTGGCTGCCGTGGTCATGGCGCAGGACAAGGCCCGAGGCGACGTCGGCGCCGTAGCCGCCAAGGTGCTGGCGCACTCCTTGGCGCAGCGGCTCCAAGGCCTCGAACCGCGTGCCACGGCGCGCCGCGTGGATGCCGACGCAGTCGGCGGCACAGTGGTCCACGGCGACGAAGATGGTGGCGGTCCCTTCCTTGGTGGTGAGGCAGGTCGTGGCGTCGGTCGCCCACATCTCGTTCGGGTGCCGAGTGATCAGCGTCCCCTCGTGGGCCTTGGGCCCGTGCGCCGCGCCCGCTCGCGTGGGCGCCAACAGGCCGGCCTGCCGCATGAGGCGCAACACGCGGGCTTTCGACGTCCGGACGCCCGCCAGACGGAGCCGTGCCCACACCTTGCGGTGGCCTTCCCCGAGAAAGGGCGAGCGGACCAAGACGCTGCGGATCTCTTCCGTCAGGTCGGCATCTGGCCAGGCCGTCTTCGGGCCCCGCTTGGCACCCGCGCCTCCCACGTGGCGGCGGACTCTCCTGGCCTAGAGCGTGGACCGTGGGACCTCCCAGACGGCACAGACCCGCGCCACACCATACGGGCGGTCGCTGGAGGACGAGGTGGCCTGACTCATGGCCTCGACCTCCGCTGGGCCAAAGGGAGGCCCGCCTCCGCCGCCCGGGCCCGCTGGCGCAGCAACTCGTTCTCCATGGTGATCTCGCCAACCTTGGCGTGCAGCAGGCGTACCTCCTCGTCTCGGGCATCGGTGCTGCGGCTCTTCAACGACGCGCGCCCGCCCGCGAGAAAGCGGTCGCGCCACTGGGCGAGGGTCGCCGCCGTGACGCCCAACTCCCGGGACAGCGCGTCCAACTCTTCCCCATGCAGCAGCCGCATCACCGCTCCGCTCTTGCGCCGAGAGGAGAATCTCCCTCGCTCAACGCGGCCTCGATCAAGTGCTCCCTCGCCCTTTCCATCCATCATGGACACCTCCTTAGAGTTTGTGGCATCATGCCCCAATTCCGTGTCCAAGAAAATCCTAGGGCGGGGGAGCGCTCATCATCGTTCTCTTCGTCGTCCTCTACGGCAGCTCTCGCGTCATTGTGCTCGATGGTTTTCGCAGCCGTGAAGAAACGGAATCCAAGCGAGACATCGAACGGGTCATCGGCGTTTTCAACCGTTTCCTAGACAATATCAAGAACACGAACATTGATTGGGGCGCGTGGGATGAAGCGCTGAGCTTTGTGGAGGGTCAAAACCCGGACTTCATCAGCGCCAACCTGGTGAACGAGACCTACTTGCGCCTTGGGCTCAGCGTCATCGTCTACACTAACGCCGAAGCAAGCATCGTCTATAGCGGCGGTTTCAACCAGGACGATGGAATCCCGACCCAGGTACCGCAAGGCCTGAGGCCGCTGTTGGCCCCAGGCCAGCCGCTGGTCTCCCATACAGGCCTCAAGAGCGGCATCGCCGGACTTCTCTCTTTGCCGGAAGGGCCGATGCTCATCACTTCCCATCCCGTGCTGACAAGCACTGAGATGGGCCCGATACGGGGAGCCGTCATCTTCGGCCGCTTTGTGGACAAGGGCGTGGTGGCCAGCCTGAAGGAGACCACCCTCTTTAATGTCGAAGCGAGAAACGCCAAGAACCCCAGCCTGCCGGGGGACTTCCGCAAGGCTATCGAGCAGGCCGATGAGAAAGGGCTCTACACCAAGAAGGTCAGCTCGGATACCATCGGCGGCTATGCCGTGATCAACGATATTTCCGGCGCACCTGGTCTCATCCTCCGCGCTGATATCCCGCGCGGCGCCCTGGCCCAAGGCAACACCACTGTCCTCTTTGTCATCATCGCCCTTATCGCCAGCCTCTTCGTCTTCGGCTTCGTCGTTCTCGTCCTTCTCGACCGCCTCGTCCTCTCGCGCGTGGAGCGTCTCAGCAACGGCCTGCGCGAGATCGCCGTCAGTGGGAGCCCGTCCAGCCGCGTCACCGTCCCGGGAAGCGACGAAATCACCAGCGTCGGCACCGCCATCAACGATATGCTCGCAGCCATAGAGCGCTCCCAGGCCGAGCGCGCCCAGGCGCAAGAGGCCCTCCTTGAAAGCGAAGCCGTCAACCGCGCCATCCTCGTCGCCGTGCCGGACGTCCTCTTCCGCGCCAACCGGGAAGGCAGGACCCTTGCCTTCGCCGGCGCCAGGCAGTTCGAATCGCGCCTACCGAACACCCGCATCGTGGAGAAGGCGGGAAGCGACGTTATCCCGCCTGAGTACGTCGCCGATCATGTCCGCAATATCCAGATGACGCTCGATACCGGCTCCTCCCGAATCATGGAGTACCAATCGCTGGATAACAACCAGATCCACTGGTTCGAGGCGCGCTATGTGGTATGCCAGCGCGACGAGGGTCTGGTCATGGTGCGCGATATCACCGAGCGTAAACTTGCTCAGGAGCGGGAGGACGCCGCGCGCCTCAAGTTCCTGCGCGTCCTCTCTCATGAACTTAGGACCCCGCTCACCCCTGTCGCTGCATCGGCCGGTCTCCTGGAGGACGTGCTGGAGCCGGAGCCGGACTCCCAGGAAGGCAAGCTCCTCTCCAACATCAAGTCTGGCGCCGACGTTCTACGCCGCCGCATCGACGATATGCTCGATGTGGCCGCCTTCCAGGCGCGCACCCTGCCGCTAGACCTTGCTGAGATAGACACAAAGGTCTTGCTTACTGAGCTCTGCGACCTTCGCGATGCAGAGGCGAAACGCCGTGGCGAATCCACTCAACTTGAGATCCGCGATCCGCTGCCCAAGGTTACCGGCGATGGGCCGCGCCTGCGCCAAGTAGTCTCCACCCTGCTCTTGAACGCCATCAGGGCGAACCCCCCCAGGCAAGCACATATCCGTCCAAGCCTTCGGGGACAACACCTTTGTCACCGTCCGCATCCGCGACCACGGAAAGACGATCTCTAAGGAGGGCCAGGCCAAGCTCTTTGAGCCCTATTTCGTAGCGGCGCAGGACCGGCAGGAACAGCAGGGGCTGGGGCTGGGCCTCTCCCTGGCACGCCAGATCATCGAGGCCCATGGCGGAAAGATCGGCGTGCAAAGCGCGGACGGAGAGGGTAATATCTTCTCGTTCAGTATCCCCATTGACGGGCCGGCAAAGGCTTAGAGGGAAATGCAGTGAAAGTCCTTGTCATCGAAGATACCCGGGAAGTCCTGGATATCATCACCCTTTGCCTCTCCGTGCGATGGCCGGATAGCAACCTGATTACCGCACAAAGCGGAGCGACCGGCCTGAACTTCTTCAAGACTGAGAACCCAGACCTCGTCCTGCTGGACCTCGGCCTGCCCGATATTGATGGCATGGACGTCCTGGAGCAGATCCGCAAGTCGTCCACCGTGCCTATCATCATCGTCACTGGCCGGGGCGAGGAGAAGTCCCGCGTCAAAGGCCTGGAGGGCGGCGCGGACGACTATATCGTCAAGCCATTCTCCCACAATGAGCTCCTAGCCCGCATCCGCGCTGTGATGCGCCGGGGCGCACGGAAAAACTCCATCGCCGATGACGGCGTTGTCAAGGGCAGCGGCATCTCCATTGATTTCGCAGGCCATATCCTCAAGGTGGACGGCCAGGAAGTCAGCCTTGCGCCCACGGAATGGAACCTCCTGGCCCATCTCGCCAGCCGCGATGGAAAGGTGGCCACCCACAAGGAATTGGCCGAGTCCGTCTGGGGCGTTGACCAGATGGACCCCGCCGCTATCAAGATGCCGTCCGCCGCCTCCGCCTCAAGCTCGGCGATGATGCCGTCCCACCAAAAATCATCCGCTCCCACCGCGGCGTCGGCTACAGCTTCGAGCTCGGCGGCGAAGCGCCCCACGCCCCGCCCGAATAGTCGCTCCCGCCTCCCGGAATGGAAACGGCCCCCGGCGATCGCCGGGGGCCGTTGTATATCCCGTCCAGCTGTGACTGAGGCTACTTTAAGCCGGCAAGGGTTGCTTGGACCGCCGCATAATCCGGCTCGATGCCCGGGTTCGGCGCGATCCACTTCATGCGCACTACGCCGCCCTTATCAATGACAAACACAGCGCGCGTGGCGGAGACATAGCCCTCCAGCCCGGCCAGGTTCTTGAACCCGGCCCCATACTGCTGGATCACCTGCTTGCCGAAATCGCTCAGCAAGGGAAAGCCGAGCTTATTCGCATCCGCCCACGCTTTCTGAGCGAATGGCGAATCCACTGTCACGCCAACCACCTGCGCATTCAAGCTGTTGAGCTGGGCGGCGCTGTCCCGGAAGGTGCAGGCCTCCTTGGTGCAAACGCCGGTGAAGGCACCGGGGAAGAACGCCAGAACCACATTCTTCCCCTTGAACTCGCTGAGCTTCCGCTGCTTCTTCGTCTCCGCATCGTACAGGCTGAAGTCCGGTGCGGGCTGTCCTACGTCCACTGACATGCAATCCTCCATCTAGAATGACGTCCGCCTCTGGCGGACGGTTGGGATCAACCGCGCAATTGTAGCATGAAGAGCCTCGCTCCCAACGCCCTACAAAGACCAGTGTTTACATTGCTGTAACGGCACATTTACGCGGCTGTAACATGCCGAGTTTATCTTGGAACTCAAATGCTTGCGCACAACTTTGTACCGCGAACCCTCATCCTGACACGCCAGCGCTGTCGCCATTGCCAAGGAACCCTTTGGCTGGAAGGCGATGAGTGGAAATGCTCCGCCTGCGGGCGGGCCCTGCAAGCACCCAAGGTGAGCCAACCTGCGCCTGAGGTATTTCAGGCAAACAGCCTGACGCGATTTGTACGGGAGTGCTGTGTTTCGAGCCCAGGGGCGTTCGTGCCCGCAGCGCGCCTCTATGCCGTCTATGAGCGGTGGTGCCGCAACCATGCGATGGAGCCCATCAGCCGCATCGCCTTCTCTCGCGCCCTCGCGCAGGCGGGATACACAAAGCACCGCACACGGCTGGCGCGATACTGGAACGGCATCCGCTGCCTAACCGTAGAAGAGCCTCAGGCTCTTCGGGCGTCGCTGGCGGCTCCCATCAGCCAGGCTGGCTAGCTTGGCTCCGTCCATTTTATGACGCCGCGCCCCTTCAGGTCGGCGATGGCCGATTGGCTATAGCCGATGGAGGCCATGATTTCCCGCGTGTGCTGGCCAAGGATCGGCGGCGCGAGCACCGCCTGCCCCGGCGTTTTGGAGAGCCTCGAGCCGATGCCCGTCTGCCACATCTTGCCGTAGGCGGCGTGAGGGTACTCTGCCACCCAGCCGTTCTCCCGCGCCTCCGGGCTCTTAGGCAGGTCAACCCCGTCATAGCCATAGTGGACCTTGGATATCTCGGCGGGAACACGCGCTGCATCAAGCGCCGCCAGCCATGCCTCTGCCGTGCGCGATTTGAAGGCCTGCTCCAGCAGTTGCGCCAGGGCCGCCGCATTGCGCCCGCGCGCCGACGCATCGGCAAAGCGGGCCTCTTTGGCGAGTCCCGGCTGGCCGATTGCTTTGCACAGCCCTTGCCACTCCTTCTCCTGCACTGCCGCAAGGCAGATCCAACCTTCGCGCGTCTCGTAGAGGCGGTAGAGCGGACCGAAGCCGTAGAGTTTGCTATCCAAATCAGGCCGCTTGGGCGTCCCTTTGCCGCCTAAGGAGACATCCGAGTGTATCCACAGCGCCGCGTCCAGCATCCGTGAGCCCACGAACTGCCCCTCGCCGGTGCGTTCGCGGTGGTACAGGGCCAAGAGCATGGACAGGCCCCCCATCATCGCCTGCACGTAATCGCACAGGCCGCTCCGCAGCCAGGTCGTCGGCGGGTTGCCCTCGCCGGAGTCCCGGCGGAGCGCGCCCGTGTAGGCCTGCATGATCTGGTCCAGGCCGCCGCGTTCTGCCTTTGGCCCATCAAAGCCGAAGGGCACATTGTGGCAATAGATAACGTTCGGGTTGACCTTCTTGATCGTTTCGTAGTCCACCTTGAGCCGTTCGGCAACGCCCGGCCTCCAGTTGTGGTGGACGATGTCCGCCTCCGCCGCTAACGTATGCGCGATCTGCTGGCCCTCCGGAGAATAGAGGTCCACCGCGATGGCTCGCTTGCCGCGCTGGCAGCCGTAGAAGGCCCAGGCGTGGCGCATCGGGTCGCCGGTGGTGCGCTCCAGCTTGATAACGTTCGCGCCCAGATCGGCCAGGAGCTGCGGGCCAAGGGGGCCGGCAAGGAAATCGCCCATGTCCAGCACCTTCACGTGCTCCAAGGCCAGGCGGTTCATCTTGGCCCGCGGCGTCCCCTTTCCCGCGGACGGCTTTGCCGTTGGAGTAGAGGCCAAAACATTCGCCGTATGCTGGCCGGGCAGCGGTGCTGGGCCCTGCACCTTCGGAGGCGTCTTCCTCATCGTGAACGGCACGCCCACCTGCCGGATCTTGCCGTAACGTGGGTCGTTCACTTCGACGATGAACTTGTTATGTTGGATCTGGTCATCGGCAAAGGCCTCTTCCGATTTCTGCACAGGCAGCCAGATGCAGTCCGTCTTGGTGAAGATGTCTTCCAGCTCTTTCCAGGTCTTCTTCTTATACGCCTCGCACAGCTCCCAATAGATCTCCCGCTGGCGCGCGATGGGCACATCCAGCGGCACGTTCATATAGCCCTCTTTGAGGTCCAGGAGCTTGGCGAACTCATCCTTGAACCGCCGGGTGCCCATGCCGAAGAACCAGACGCCGTCCTTCGATTCATAGATCGTGGGAAGCCAGGGGATGCGCTCGCCGTTTACCCAGGATCCGGGGGAGTGCACCTGATAGCGCTCGGCGCCCCACCAGTTCATCGTGTAGTTCGCCATGGCGCCCAAGAAAAGCGAGGTCTCCACCAGTTGACCCTCGCCCATTCGCTCGCGCACGTCCAGCGCCGCCAGGGTGCCGTAGATCGCCATGAAAAAGGCCCCGATGTTCACATACGGCACGCCGATCATGATGGGGCCGGAGCGCTTCACGGAGGGCTGGCCTTCGCACAGCGGCTGCTCCGATTGGAAGCCCGTGCGCGCCTGTACCAGCGCCTCATAGCCAGGCCGGTCCGCCAGCCGGCCCGTGGAGCCGTAGCCCGTGATGCTCGTGTAGACCAATCGTGGGTTTCGGCGGCTCAGCCTCGCGTAGTCAATGCCCAGGCGCTTGGTGACGCCGGGGCGAAACGATTCCAGGACGATATCGGTCGTATCGGCCAGCCGCAGGAAATCGGCCAGGCCGGCCTTGGACTTGAGGTTGAGGTGAACGCTCTTCTTGCCGCGGTGCCAAGCGGTCTCGCCCGCCGGATAGGCGATGCGCGGGCCTCCGGGCGGGTCAACCTTGATGACCTCGGCGCCGTTATCGGCCATCATCATGCCCACAAGGGGGCCGGCCATGCCGTGGGTGAGATCGAGGACGCGAAGGCCGTGGAGCGCGCTTGGCATCGTGATGCCTCCAGTAGTGAAGGGAGCGCCGGGAAGATAGCATCGCCCCGGTAGTGTGTCAATTTCCTCCGTTGCTTCTTGACACCTGGCGGAAGCCGCCCATAGACTCGCCGCACACGCTATGCCAACAGCCCGCCACGCCCTCGATGGTCTTCGCGTCCTCTCCATCGGCCACACCTATCCCGGCCTCTACTGTATGGCCATCCTTCGAGATCTCGGCGCGCGCATCGTGCGCATCGAGCGTGTGGGCGAAGGGACCGTGGACCCCAAGTACGAGGGCCTGGGCGGCATGATTTCCACGGACTCCCTCAAGGCGGGAACCTCCGAGTGCCGCCTTGACTTGAAGCAGCCAAAAGGACGCGAGGTCTATCACCTCCTGGCCCGCAAGGCAGATGTCATCCTGGAGGGCTTCCGCCCTGATGTCGCGGACCGACTCGGCATCGGCTTCAAGTCCTTGGCAAGAAAAAACAAAAAACTCATCTACGCCGCCATCAGCGGTTACGGGCAACAAGGCGCCTGGCGGATGCGCCCGGGGCACGACCTCAACTACCTGGCCGATGCCGGCGTCCTGAACCTTAGCGGCGATCCGGGAGGCCCGCCCGCCACCGAAGGCGTCACCGTGGCCGATTGCACGGCAGGGCTCAACGCCGCTATCAACATCCTGGCGGCCATCCAGCTGCGCCAACGCACAGGCAAAGGCCAGTTCCTGGACCTCGCCATCGTGGACGGGCCGCTCTTCCTCATGGCGGCCGAGTTCGAGCACTCCTGGCGCACCGGCGATTCGCGCAACAAGGGCGCCATCCACTTCACCGGGCGCTACCCATGGTACGGCCTCTATGAGACCAAGGACGGCCGCCACCTCTCCGTCGGCGCTATCGAAGCAGGCTTCTACGCCAACCTCTGCCGCCTCATCGGCAGGCCGGACTTGGAGACCAAGCGCTTCGTCTCCAAGGACGAGCTTCCGGCCGTCCGTGGCGAGTTCGCCAAGGCGTTCAAACAAAAGACGCTGGAGGAATGGACGCGCCTATTTGAGGGGCAGGACGTCTGCATCTCTCCGGTGCTCACAACGGCAGAGACCCTCGCCTCGCCCCTGGGCAAGCGCATCGTGAGGCCGGGAGCGCCTAAGGGCGTCAAGCTCGTCCGATCGCCCGTGCGCGCGCCCCTCGCCAAACTGCAAGGGATACGTTTCACCTCTCAGGTTCTGCGAGAATATGGCTTCACCGCCGCAGAGGTCCGCGCACTCCAAGGAGCAGGCGCCGTTGGAAAAGATAGCTAAGCCGCAGACGCCTCTGGCCCTCGCCGGCTACCGAGTCCTGGACCTTACTGGGGAGATCGGCCATTACTGCGGCAAGATGCTCGGCGATATGGGGGCCGATGTCATCAAGATCGAGCCGCCCGGCGGCGATCCTGTCCGCTTCATCGGCCCCTACTACAAGGACCAGCGCGACCCCGACAAGAGCCTGCGCTGGTTCTCCGCCAACACCAGCAAGCGCGGCGTCACGCTGGACCTCTCCAAGCCACAAGGGCGGCGCATCATGGAAAAGCTCCTGCCCACAGCCCAGGTCATCGTCACCAGCTGGACGCGCAAGGAGGCCCAAGCCCTGGGCATGGACGAGGCGGCGGTCCGCAGGCGCTACCCCAACCTCATCTACACCTCCATCACCGGCTACGGGCTGGACGGCCCCTACGCCAACTATCGCTGGGCGGACATCACCGGCATGGCCCTTGGCGGCCTTATGTACCTCATGGGCGACCCGGACAGACCGCCCATCGTCTTCCGCGCCCCCCAGGCCTACTTCCACGCCAGCAGCCAGGGGGCGCTCGGCACGGCCCTCGCTCTCTACCACCGCACCCGCACCGGCATCGGCCAGCTGCTGGACGTCTCCATGCAAGAGGCCGTCACCTTCAACCTCAACGGCCCGGGCACCATCGTCAGCTGGTGGACCGTGGAGAAGAGCGGCATCCGGCGGGAGGGCGGCTCCCTCAACTTCCGCTTCATCAAGTGGCACGTCATGCTCCCTTGCAAGGACGGCTACACCGCCAATACCGGCGTCCTTGGCTGGGATAAGTTCCCGGTACTCCGCGACCTGATGGCCAAGGAGGGCGTGGCGGAAGACCTCCTGGACCCTAAATGGGAATCCGCCACCTCATTCCCCCCCGGGCCGGGACAGTGGCAATGCACCCAAGCCGAGCTGGACTACGTCTATGACGTCTTCACAAAATGGCAGATGCGCCACACTAAGGAAGAAATCCTGGAGCTGGCCGTCAAGCACGCCCTGCCCGTCTTTCCCGTCAACGCCTCGGACGATCTCCTGCACAGCAGGCAGCTGGAGGCGCGGGAGTACTGGATAGACGTGCCGCACCCGGAGCTGGGGACCACCATCCGGTACCCCGGCGGCCATGTGAAGCTCTCCGGCACGCCCATGCGCATCTCCCGCCGCGCCCCGCTCATCGGCGAGCACAATACCGAGATCTATCGCGACGAGCTCGGCATCAGCGAGAGCGAGCTTCGCGACCTGCGTGCGGCGAAGGTGCTCTGAAATGACCACGCCCCTGCCCTTCGAAGGCCTCAAAGTCATAGACTTCTCCTGGATCGGCGCAGGGCCCCTCACGGCGCAGTGGCTCGGCAACTTCGGCGCCACCGTCATCAAGGTGGAGCACCACCAGCGCTACGATATCCTGCGCAACTCGCCGCCCATCAAGGGCGGCAAGTTCAACGTCAACGGCAGCCACTACTTCGCCGCCTGCAACAACAACAAGCTCGGCATCACCGTGGACCTCAACACCCCCCAGGGCCTGGAAGTGGGCCGAAGGCTCGTGAAGTGGACCGATGTCATCGTGGAGAACTACATCCCCGGCACCATGAAAAAGTGGGGGCTGGACTACGAAGGGTCCCGCGCCATCAACCCCAGCGTCATCATGGTTAGCCTCACCCTCCAGGGGCAGACCGGCCCCCACGCCCAATCGCGCGGCTACGGGCCCATGATCATGGGCCTGGCCGGCATCGCCCAGCTCGGCGGCTGGCCCGATCGCCCTCCCGGCTGCGCCACCATCCCCTACCCGGACTGGCTCGCCCCCGTCTACACCACCTTCGCCCTCGCCGCCGCCCTCGATTACCGCCAGCGCACCGGCCAGGGCCAGTACATAGACGCCGCCCAGCTTGAAGGCACCATCCACTACCTGGGCGCATCCGTGCTGGACTACACCGTCAACGGGCGCGTCTGGAACCGCGAAGGCAATAAGCTCATGGAGACCGATGTCCCTTACGCCGCCCCCCACGGCGCCTACCCCTGCATCGGCGACGACGCCTGGTGCGCCATCGCCGTCTTCAACGATGCCGAGTGGGCCACGCTGGTGCGGCTCATGGGCGATCCTGCCTGGGCCAAGGACCAGCGCTTCGCCACGCACCAATCGCGCTGCCGCAACACAGAGGCCCTGGACGCGCACATCGGCGCATGGACCAAGGGCTATGCGCCCGTGCCGCTCATGGAGCTCCTGCAGGCCAACGGCATCACTGCCGGGGCCGTCCACAACCAGCAGGCCCTCTTTGAGGACAAGCAGCTCAACGCCCTTGGGCACTACCAGTGGCTTGAGCACCCCGTGATGGGCCGCTATCACGCCGAGCTTCCCGCCGCGCGCCTCTCCACGACGCCCGCCCAGCTCCGCCGCCACGCCCCGCTCCTAGGCGGGGATAACGACCATGTCTACCGCTCCATCTTGAGCTACACCCAGGAAGAGTACGACCTACTCCTCGCTGAAGGCATCGTCGGCTATTACGAGGCGACCTAGGCCGCCTTATCCCCTGGCCTCTTCCGTAGCCTGAAGACGAGCAAGTGTGGAAGGGGTCACTTGGCCTATCTAGAAAGTGGCGTCGGCTCTGGTCGGCAAAGCGTCCCTCCCTTCGTGTGCCATTCTGATGGCATGTGCTCATTCTTATGAGCTGTGCTCTTCTGAGAGCAACAAGAGGGATAAGAGGTCGAGTCCTTGAGATCTGTCCTCAGGCCGGACCTTCGGCCTCGATTACACATCGGGAGAGAGGTCTCCCTACGCCTTCGCCGCCTCCGGCTGGTGGCAGACGATGCTCCCCGCCGCCGCCATCTCCTCGATCGTCTCCTCGTCGTACCCCACCTCTTTGAGGATTGCCCTCGTATGCTCGCCCAGGTAGATGCTCGGCCCCCACGTCGGCGGCGTCTCCGAAAAGCTCCACGGCGGCCCGTGGCGAAAGTACTTCCCGCCCAGGCTTGGGTGGGAGGTCGGCACAAAGAATCCAGCCTCCTTCACCCACGGCGACACATTCAGCCACTTCCCGTGATCGAACTCCGCCACCTCCACGCACGGCACGTCCGCCGCGGTGAGCAGACGCTCCCACTCGGCCGCCGTCCGCGAGGCAAAGACTCGCTCTAACTCCTCGCCCAGCGCCGCGTCGTTCGCCCCTCGCGATTGCTCCGTCGCGAAGCGCGGGTCAGCCAGGAGCCGCTCGCAGCCCGCCACCTTCGCGAAGGCCCGCAGTTCGCTCTCCTTGGGGCAGGCCAAAAAGACCCAGCCCTGCCTAGTCCTATAGAGGCGGTACTGCGCCGAAAGGCCGTTCAGTTGCTCGTCGGGCACGGGGCGCTCAGGCTTTCCCTTGTACGAAAGCCCGTCGTCCGCGTTCACAAAAAGGTTGCCCCCCAGCATAGAGGTCTCCACATACTGCCCCTCTCCCGTCATGCGCTGGTGATAGAGCGCCAGCATCGTCGCCGAAGCCGTGGCCAGCGCCGCCGTCGGGTCTGGATTCGATTCGTTCGCCCGGCGCAGGATATTGCTCTTCTCCTGGATATCGCTCAGGTTATTGCCCTTTGATGTGGGATAGGCTTTGCCCAGCGCGTAGCGCGGGCCGCCTGTGATCGCCCCTGCGATAGGGTGAAAACCCGTCCGGTGCGAGTGCGGCCCGGTGGAGCCATACGCCCCGGCATAGACGTAGACGATGTTCGGCTTAATCTTCCGCGCGCTCTCATAATCTATCCCCAGCCGTAGCGGCGCACCGGGGCGGTAGTTGTGGATCAGCACGTCCGCCTTCGCGATAAGCCGCTCCATCGCCCGGCGCGCCCTCGGCGACTTGATGTCTATCGCCAGCGCCTCTTTCCCCTGGAGCGTCTTGCACATCCTGGGCCAGCCGATGGCCCGGTACAGATCGCCCGTCACCGGCTCCACCTTGATGACCCGCGCCCCAAGGTCTGAAAGGAGGCAGGTCACGACGGGCGTGGCGATGAATGAGGCGAACTCCAGGACAGTGACGCCGCTCAGCGGATGTTTCGGCACGCCGCCTCCCCTTGCCGCTATGCGCCGCGCGGGCTGAGCTGCCCGCAGCAGCTCCTGGTCCTGCCCCACCTCCGGCGCGGGCCTTGCAGGCGTTAGCGGCGTTGCCGTCAGCCTGCCGATGGGCCCCAGCTGCGTCGTCGCCCCCACTCGCGGGTCCGCAATCTGCACCGTGTTGCCGTTATGGATCGCCTGCGGGTGCTGCATCCCCTCCTGCGTCGTGCGGAACGGCTCGCACGCCACGTCCGACCTCATAAAGATGCCCATCCACTCGTCCCGCGTCTTTTCCAGGATCTTTTCCAGGCATGCCCGCTGGACCTCTGCCTCGCGCTTCGGGTCGGTGAAGTTCGGCATCGTCTTGTAGCGCTCGTCCTTCAGCATCCACTCCAGGCCGAGGACACGCATGTAGTTCCACATCGTATCCACCGTCAGGTTGGCTAGCTGCAGCCAGTAGCCGTCTTTGGTCAGCGCCGTCATGTACGGCGGGATCGGCCCGCCGGCATAGCCCCGACGGAACGGCGCCGCCCCTTGCCCCTCTAGCTGGGCCGCGATCCAGCTCGTCAGGTCAAAGGTCATCAGCGCCTGCACCATGCTCGTCGTCACCCGCTGGCCGCGCCCTGTCTGCCCCCGCACGATGAGCGCCGCCAACGTGCCCTGCACCGCCAGCATCGCCGCCCCGTACCCGGCAATGGGCAGCGCCGAATAGTTCGGCCCGTCCTTCTCGATGATGCCCCACACCTGGTCCATCCGGCCCGCCGTGGCATGGATGATGTGCTCGTAGCCCTTTACATTCGCCAGAGGCCCCTTCTCGCCGAAGCCCGTGATACTGCAATAGACCAGCCCCGGATTCTCCTTCGCCAGCGCCTCATAGCCGATGCCCAGCCGTTTCGCCACCCCCGGCCTGAACGACTCAATGACCGCGTCCGCGCTCGCCGCCAGCCGCTTCGCGTCGGCCTGCCCCTGCGCCGATTTCAGGTCAAGGACAACGCTCTTCTTCCCCCGATGCCACATGATGGAGGCATACTGCCTCCGCGTCGGGTCGCCTCCCGGCGGCTCCACCTTCACCACCTCCGCTCCCGCATCGGCCAGCACCATCGTCGCCAGCGCGCCGGGGAAGGCGCTCGTGAAGTCAACAATCCGAAGGCCTTGGCAGGGGCCGGACATACGCGTCTTGCTCCTGTGGAAATTGGCGGGAGTATAGCATGGTGAACCTGTCCCGCAATCGTAATCGTGCGCGTGGTATCATGCCCCCATGGACCTCTCTGAACTTGAGCGCCTGCTCAACCGGCGGTCCCGTGTCCGTATCCCCAGCGAAGGCCGCCCCATCGCCGCCGTCCTCATCGGCCTCTTCGGCCCGCCGCCCGATTACAAGATCGTCTACACCGTCCGCACCTCCCACGTCGAGCACCACAAGGGCGAGATCTCCTTCCCCGGCGGCGGCAAAGACCCGGAAGATGCCACGCTTGTGGAGACGGCCCTTCGCGAAAGCTTCGAAGAGGTCGGAATCGAGCCCGACGACATCACCGTCCTCGGCCTCATGGACGATATCGTGACGCGGAGCAAGTTCGTCGTCACCCCCGTCGTCGCCCGCATCCAGCGCGACCCCTACCCCTTCATCCCCCAGGCCCGCGAGGTGGACAAGGTCCTCGAAGTCCCCCTCTCTCACCTGCGCGACCCGCGCAACCTTGCCCCTCACCCCGACGACCCGACGGGCCAGCGCATCAAGATTCAGTCCTACCGCTTCGGCGAGCACATGATCTGGGGCGCAACCGCCCACATGACCAATCGCTTTCTTGACCTGCTCAAGCCGCTCTTCTAGTGGGAGAATCCCATGGGCAAACTGCACCCCGTCCTCGATGAACGATTGGCCGCCTTCATCCGCCGCCAGAAGCTCTTCTTCGTCGCCACCGCGCCTCTCTCCGGCCAGGGCCACATCAACCTCTCGCCCAAAGGCCTCGATACCTTCGCCATCCTGGACGATACAACCGTCGCCTACCTCGATCTCCCCGGCAGCGGCGCGGAGACCATCGCCCACCTCAAAGAGAACGGGCGCATCGTCATCATGCTCTGCGCCTTTGATGGCCCACCCAACATCGTTCGCCTCCACGGCCGCGGCGAGGTCGTCGAGCCTTCCTCCCCCGACTTCCAGAGCCTCCTCGCCCGCTTCCCCCGCCTTGATGGCGTCCGCTCCATCATCCGCGTCCGCCTCCACCGTATCTCGGACTCCTGCGGCTATGGCGTCCCCCTCTTCACCTACGCCGGCGAGCGCAAACAGCTCGTCCAGTGGGTGGAGCGCAAAGGCCCCGAGGGCATCCGCGACTATCAACGGAAGAACAACGTCCAGAGCATAGACGGCCTCGCCGGACTCTCAGATGGGAACGCCTGATGCCCGTAGACCCAGCCATCCTCAGAGCCCTCGAGGGCACAAAGATCGTGGACATCACCACCATCGGCCGGAAGAGCGGCAAGCCAAGGCGCATCGAGATATGGACCCACATGCGCGATGGCAAGCTCTACATCACCGGGCCGCCCGGCAAGCGCGATTGGTACGCCAACATGCTCAAGAACCAGGAGATGACCCTGCACGTCAAAAAGAAGGCCAAGGCCGATCTTCCCGCCCGCGCCCGCCCCATCCTCGAGAAGAAAGAGCGCCTCGCCGTTCTCTCGAAATTCACGGATAACGAGCTGGGCGATGGCCCGGTGAAGAAGTGGATCAAGAGCTGTCCCCTCGTCGAAGTCGTCCTCCTCGGTCGCTGACTCCCGATGCTCCTCGCCATCCTCCTCCCGCTCGTCCTCCTCCTGGTCGCCCTCGCCCTTTACGCCCGCCTCGTGGAGCCCAACCGGCTCCGCATCCGCCGCCGCGTCCTCGGCCTCCCCTCTTGGCCCGCCGCCCTTGATGGCTTCACCATCCTCCACATCTCCGACCTCCATATCGGCAGGCGTCCTACCCCTTCGCGCAAGCACCTTCGCCGTGCCGCCGGCCTCCATGCCGATCTCTACATCGTCACCGGCGATTTCCTCTCCAACGGCCAGGGCCTGGAGCAGGCGTGCACCGCCATGCGCGATTTCGCCAACGGCAAGACCGTCTACGCCGTCCCCGGAAATCACGAGCACATGAACTATCGCCTCGGCATCCCAATCCCCGGCAGGTTTCGCGGCAAGGGCATAGATGCTGCGGGCAACCTCCGCGCGCTCAGCCACGCGGGCCTCACCTTCCTCGTCAACCGCCACGTCGTCCTCACCCGTAGCGGCGCGAGCTTCGTCCTCGCAGGCTTAGACGATCGCTACAACAAGGCCGATGACCTCCCGGCTGCCCTCCAGGGCGTTCCCTCCGGTCTCCCCGTCATCCTCCTCAGCCACTCCCCCGATCTCTTTCCCCATGTCGCCCAGCGCAGCATCGCCCTCACCCTCAGCGGCCACGCTCACGATGGCCAGGTCCGCATCCCTCTCCTTGGCGTCCCCTTCACCGGCACCATCCACCCCCTCAGACCCGCCTCCGGCATCCACAAGCACGGCGACTCCCTCATGCACGTCAGCCCCGGCCTCGGCGCCAGCATGCTTCCCATCCGCTTCTGCGCCCGTCCGGAAATCACCCTCATCGAACTTCACCGCACATAGCAGTCTTCCCCTGTCGCCCTGAGGCGCGGCGATTCCCAATCGCCACGACGAACGGGCCTACGCTCCCCGGCTTGTCCCCACAACCTACATTCTCCCGTAGGGGCGGTCCGATTCCATCGGACGAACGCGGTCCT
>Ga0194131_10006354_pt1 | contig 16480 bp, 13 predicted proteins | sample TA2KigO120mmetaG_FD_148631 | JGI IMG/M metagenome (GOLD analysis project Ga0194131, IMG submission 148631) | Freshwater microbial communities from Lake Tanganyika, Tanzania - TA2015053 Kigoma Offshore 120m | ecosystem: Environmental > Aquatic > Freshwater > Lake | place: Tanzania: Lake... | reverse complement strand
CGTGGCCGGCTCGTCCGGGGTTGTCGGCAGCCACCTCGTCGCCGCGCTCGCCGCCCGCGGTGACGAGGTCGTCCGCCTCGCCCGCCGCACACCCGGGCCGGTCACTGGCGTATGATGCCGGGGGAGACCCTCCTTGGGATACCTGCGAAAGGCGATGCTCACGGTGGCCAGCGAAGTTGCCTGGCGGCTTCCCGGCTGGCCTGCGCGCTTCGTGACCTCCTTCGCAGACTCGGAGCGCGCCAGCGGCATCGACATGTTGGCGGCCGCCGAGCACACGGAGCGCGGTGACCTCCGGCGCAAGTACTTCCTGCACGCGCTGGACGAGTCCAAGCACGCGGCGCTGTTCCTGAGCCGCGCGATGGCCCTCGGCGGTAACAAGGAGCGCGCTCGCGCGGCGCTCGACGACTCCGGCACGCTCCAGCGCCACGGCACGGTCGAGGGACGGTCGATGTTCGAGCGACTCGGCGAGATGGAGTTCCTCGCGTTCGTCTGGGTGGCCGAGGCCGACGCCGTCGAGCAATTCGGCGTGTACCTCGAGCGCCAGCTCCCCGACCCCGAAACCCACGCCACGCTCCAGGCCATCCTCAAGGACGAGCACTTCCACGTGTCGTACAGCAGGCAGGAGCTGGACCGCTTCCGGAAGCAGGGGCAGGTTGCAGAGGTGGAGTGGTCGCTGTTTCGCGTTCGCCGCGACCGGTGGTTGGGCGCGTGGCTGCGTTTCAGTCGCGAGTTCGGCGTCATCGTCAGCGGGCTGTGGCTCGGGTTGGCCTACGCGGCGATGCTCGGACCCTTCCGCGGCTTGGCCGCGCTCGAGCCTGGTGGGTGGCGCCCCCCCCTTCCCCGACCGGCGTGCAGTCTCGCGACGGCGAGGTCGCAGGCCTGATGGCGTCTCACGTCCTCGGAATCTCCGCGCTATTCCACGACTCCGCCGCCGTGCTGCTGCGCGACGGCGTGGTGGTGGCTGCCGCGCAAGAAGAGCGTTTCTCCCGCGTGAAGCACGACGCCGCCCTGCCGGTTCAGGCGGCCAGGTGGTGCCTCGCCCAGGGGGGCATCAGCCCCGCCGACCTCGACTGCCTGGTGTTCTACGAGAAGCCCCTCCGCAAGTTCGAGCGCATTCTGGCCACGGCCACGGCCACCTTCCCGCGCAGCTGGCAGAGCTTCCCGCGGGCGATGCACGCTTGGCTGGGCGACAAGCTGTGGACCCACCGGGCGTTGGCGCGGCTGTTCTCCGTTCGTCCTGACCGCATCCTGTTCTCGGAGCATCACCTGTCGCACGCAGCGAGCGCGTTCTTGTGCTCGCCCCACGCGACCGCGGCAGTGCTGGTGGCCGACGGCGTGGGCGAGTGGGCCACCACCAGCCTGTGGCGCGGTCGAGCCGACCCGCCCTTCCTCGAGCCCGTGGCCGAGGTGCGCTTTCCACACTCGCTGGGCCTTTTTTACTCGGCCATCACCGCCTACCTCGGCTTCGCCGTCAACGAGGGCGAGTACAAGGTCATGGGGATGGCCGGCTGGGGCAAGCCCCGTTTCCGCGAACAGATGGCGCAGCTCTTGCGGCTAGAGGCCGACGGCGCCTTCTCCGTGGATCTGGATTACTTTTGCTGGCACTGGCACGCCACCGAGAGCTTCACCGCGCGCCTACCTGCGATGCTCGGCCCGCCTCGAGTGCCCGGGTCGCCCTTCGACCCCGCGTCCGACCCCGAGTCGCAGCGCTTCGCCGACGTGGCGGCGAGCGCGCAAGCCGCCCTCGAAGACGCGATGCTGCACCTTGCGGGCCATGCCCACCGCGCGCTCGGCGAGCGCGCCCTCTGCCTCGCCGGAGGGGTGGCGCTGAACGCGGTGGCCAACCATCGGCTAGCCGCGGAGGGTCCCTTCGAGCACCTGTGGATCCAACCCGCTTCTGGCGACGCCGGCGCCGCCCTGGGCGCCGCGCTCTGGGCCTGGCACGCCGTGCTCGGCAACCCGCGGCTGCCCGAGATCCGCGCATGGTGCCTCGGTCGACGCTTCGCTCCGGCCGCAGTGGAGGCCCAGCTGTTGGAACTCGGCGCGCGCTTCGAGCGCCTCGACGACCCGGTGGCGCGAGCCGCCGCCGACCTCGCCAGCGGCAAGGTCATCGGCTGGTTCGAAGGGCGCGGCGAGTGGGGCCCGCGCGCGCTCGGCAACCGGTCGATCCTTGCCGACCCCCGCGGCGCCCAGACGCGCGACCGCGTGAACCTTCGCGTGAAGTTGCGCGAGCAATTCCGCCCCTTCGCCCCCGCCGTCACCGAGGCGGCCGCCGCCCACTGGTTCGACATCCCCGCCCCGGCCGAGGCACCCGCGCGCGCGATGCTGGTGGCCCCGCCAGTGCGGGCCGAGCGACGCGAGGAGATCGCCGCGACCACCCACGTGGACGGCACGGCCCGCGTGCAGGTGGTCAACCCGGCCGACTCGCCCACGTTCCACCGCCTGGTCGAGGCCTTCGGGGGGTGCACCGGCACGCCCGTGCTCCTCAACACCTCGTTCAACCTCAAGGGCGACCCCATCGCCTCCACCCCGATCGACGCCATGGCGGCGTTCTACCGATCGGGCCTCGACCTGCTGTATATGGAGGGTTGCCGCGTGGAGAGGCCCCGATGAGCACCGAGCCCGAGCCCTACGAGCCAGGGCGCCTGGAGTCCATCCTGCTCCGCATCGGCACCGTCGGCGAACTGCTGGCGATGATGATGCGCGGCGGCCGCTGGTGGATGCTGCCCGCGACGATCACCCTGCTCGGGATCGCCGGCGTCCTGTTGGTGCTCCAGGGCATCCAGTACGTTGCGCCGTTTGTCTACATGGTGTTCTGAGTAGCGCCCGCTCCGGGCAGCGGGGCAGGGAGCCGGGGCGCCTGTGCTATGGTTCGCCCCCAGCAGGTAAGTCGGAGGCGAGCGATGGTAGCGCGGCAGTGGTCAGTGGGGTGGGTGGCAGGCGTGCTGATGGCGCTGCTCGGCAGCAGTGCACTGGCTCAGGACGCCGCTCGCGGCGTCGTGGTGCGCCTCGACACCGGGGGCGAACGCCTCGACGCGCCCGTCGTCGCCGTGCTCACCCCCAAGGACGGTGGCGCGGCCATCGAGATCGCGCTCAACGACGGGGGCACCGCGCCCGACGTCAGCGCGGGCGACAATTCCTGGTCCGGGTCCGCCTCCGTGGCGGCCGACGCGGTGAGCGTCGTGCTGAAGGCGGGCGCGAAGTCCCACGACGGTGGCACCGTCTCCTGGAGCGCCGACGATCGCTTCCGCGAACTGTCGGTGAGCCTAGCCGGCGGCGCCATCAAGATCGACGCGGCGGTGGCGGCGGGCGAGGGGGGCGGGGGCAGCGGCTCGGGCGGCCCCACCGGCAGCGTCACGGGGGAACCGCCACTGGGCGACATGGCGGGAGGCGGCTCGGTCGGCCCCACCGGCAGCGCCACGGGGGAACCGCCACTGGGCGACGTGGCGGGAGGCGGCTCGGGCGGCACCTCGAGCACGCCCTTCGGGTCCACTGCCCCCGGCGCGCGTCCCTCGGCGGTGAGTTTCCCGACGGGCGGCGCTGAGCCCGATCCGGGCCTCTTCATCGGCCTCGGCGTGGGACTACTGCTACTGGTCGGCGTGGCCTGGCTATGGGTGCGCACCCGCCAGCACGGGAAGCCGCACGAAACCACGTCGTTCCTGGAGCCCCTGCCCGAGCCCGCCGTGGTCGGCAAGCACACGCCCTCGCTCAGCGACGGCCTGTCGCTCTGGGTCGCTGACGCCGACACCACGACGGAACTGCTCGAGCCTCTGCTCGCCACGCTGGCGCAGAACCACCGTGTCCTGGTAGTGGGCCCTGCCGCGCTCAGGCCGCCCTCCGTTCACGGCGGCCCGGTGTACCGCGCGTCCAAACCCCGACCCAACCTGGCGGCCGACACCGCCGACGCGCTCCTCCGGGAGCCGGGGGCGCCGTTGGCGGTGCTGATCGTGATCGAGATTGGCGACGTCAATACGCTTCGTGACTTCGCCGACATGTTGCCTGACAGGCTTGGCGGCGTGGTGTTGAGCAGACAGGACGTCGACGTGCCCTGGCCAAAGGTAACGGTCACACGCGACGGCGAGCTGTTCGTGTTCGCGTCGGGCGGGGGAAAGGACTGCGCGCGGTCCACCCCGCGGGGCCTCGAGGTCGCCTGATGAGGCAGGGCGGGCGAGCCACCCGCGCTCGCCGCCACCGCACGGCCGTCAAATACCGGGTCATCGGCAGCCTGCTCCTGCTGCTGGTGGTGCTGCTGGTCGGCGAGGGCGCGGCCCGGGTCGTCGGGCCCGAGGTGCCGGCCTGGAACGGGGGCGACACCGGCTCGGTGGTGATGGTGGGTCACCCGACGCGGCTGTGGGGCATGGGCGTGGGGGTGCGGGAGAACTCTGGCGCGACCGCGACCATCAACGAGCTCGGCCTGCGTGGCGAAGTGCCCGTCACGCCCCGGCCCGCGCAGCAGGAGCGGATCCTGGTGCTCGGCGACAGCACCTACTTCGGGCACGGCGTGGCCGACGCCGACACCTTCCCGTCCCAACTGGAGGGCCTGCTGGTGAAGAAGGGCCTGAAGGTTGACGTCGTCAACGGCGGCATCCCCGGGTACTCCACCGAGCAGTCGCGACTGCTCCTGGACGAGGTTGGCTGGGCGCTCGAACCCACCCTGTTGATCGTCGGCAGCCTGTGGAGCGACAACAACTTCGACCACTTCGAAGATGCCGACCTGCTGCGCACCACCCAGGTGATGAGCGGCTACCGGCTCCTCTCGAAGTCCGCGTTCTTCCAGGTGCTCGCCGGCACTGTCGATCGCCTTCGCGGTGGGCGGGGCGCGCACATCGTCACGTGGACCAAGTCGAGCGCCTGGCCCACGGTGGGCGTGCGCCGGGTTCCCCTGCAACGGTATGCCGAGAACCTCGACTTGATGGTGCGCGACGCGCGCGAGCGAGGCGTCGGCGTGCTTTTCTTCACGCCCTGCAACCGCGAGATGGCGCGCGGCGATTCCGAGGACGACGTGGCCTGGGGCGCCTACTTCGACGCCCAGGCCAGGGTGGCCGCCCATCATGGTCTGCCGATCGCGGCCACGCGCCACGCGATGTTCGAGGCCGCCAAGCGCACGGGCGTCGAGGCTCTTCTCGTCGACACGATGCACCCCTCCGCCGCCGGGCACGCCATCTTCGCCTCGGTGGCTGCCAACGCTCTCGACGCCGCCGGTTGGCCGGGGGCGCGCCTCATCGGGCGCGGCCCCGCGTTCCCCTTCGACAAGTTGGAAGACTTCGTTCCCATGTCCGAAGACGCGCTCAACCCCCGCTCGCCGCAGGTGAACCTATTCAAGACCGGCGGGCCGCCACCCTCGACGAGCGTGCACAGCGGCGGCGGCGAGGACATGCGGTGGTGGCCGCTCGCCGGCGAGGTGACCGGCGGGTCGGGACCGGTGCGGGTGGAGGTACGGAGCCCCACCGGCGACCAGATCTCGGTGGCCAACCTGCCCGAGCCGGGACCCTTCAGTGTCAACGTGCGGGTGGCGTTCCGCGAGGTGCGCGTCGTCGCGGTGGGTGCCAACGGCGCGCAGGTCGAGGCCAGGGCGACGAAGGGTGGCGGCGACGTTTTGCTCGCGCTGCCTTGAGCGCTAGTTCCCGGCCGCTTGAACGGGGGACGCCGGGCTCATGTCGCCTGCCGCGCGCCGCCCGAGCCGCACCTCGATGGCTTCCGCGAGCCCGGGCTCCGAGACCGCCATGGTGGCGATGGCCACGAGCTGGAAGTCCTCGATGTACTTGAGCGGGGGTGCGCGGAACTTCTCGATCCCCCACAAGCCCGCAACGTTCATGTGCGGCTCGCCCTCCGGGCGCGCCGTGGCCGGCAGCAGGCTGAAGTCGCCCCCGTCCCAGTCGATGCCCGTGTACTCCCCGTAGTCCTGCGGATTGAGTAGCGGTCCAAGCCGATGATTTAGGAAAAACCTGCACTGTGAGAGGCGGTAGCGCTGCGGCCGCGCCAGCCCTTCCACCCACGCGCTCACCAGGTCGAGCGAGGCGCGGGTGCGCGCGAGCTGAGCGGCGTGAGGATCGCCATCCGCCGCGACAGCCTCGCGAGCTACCGAGAGACGCCGAGCGAGATCGTCGAGCGCCGCCTCGGGCACTGGCGTTCCCGTGGTGTACAAGGCCGTGATCTCGGCGTATACCGGCCCATACAGCTCGGCCTCGCGGAGGCCGATCGCCGCCGTGGCCACCCGGTCGGCCTCGTCGAGCACGCGGACCTTCCCCACGAGCGTCAGGAGGTCGACGAGCTGCGCGCTCTCGAAGCCCATCGACGCGAGCCAGACGAGCATGCGCGCCCGCTGGCCCTGCGCGAAGGCCTCTCCACCAAGCTCGCCCGCGTAGAGCAGCTGGTAGAGCCGTTCCTGCGACGGGTCGTCGGCCGCGGGAGGGGTACTGCGCGGCTGCTCGACGGGGGGAAGGGACGCCGTCCGAGTGAAGTCGTCGGCGGCCACCCGGCAGCCGTAGAGCAGCTTCCAACACGCCAGGAGGAACAACGACAGGCCAACCTCGTCCGGAAGTAAGATGCTACCATAGACCATTCCTTCTCCCCACGCGTTGCTGTCACCCGGGGCGCGGCGCCACGCCCTCGTCGTCGTCACCATGGCCTTGCTCGCGGCCCTGGCTTTCGCCGAGGCGCTGGTCGACCCGACGCGGCAGGCCATCGGTCACCCCGCCAACGACGTGTGGAACCACGTCTGGGGGTACTGGTGGGTGGCCCGTGAGCTCGCGGGGGGGGAACTCCCGCTACACACCGACCTTCTGAACTGGCCGACGGGCGGCAGCCTGTGGTTCATCGACGCCTTCGGTGCCGTCGCGACGCTTCCCGTGCAATTCCTCTTCGGCCCCGTGGCGGCCTACAACGTGGCCAACTGGGCCCAGCTCTGGCTCTGCGGCATCGGGGCCTACGTGCTCGCCCTGCGCGTGTCGGGATCGTGGGCAGGCGCGTTCGCGGCGGGCGTGGCCTACATGAGTTCCCCTCACCTCTTGGCACAGGCATACAACGGGATCTCGGAGACGCTCGCGGCCGGTTGGCTCCCGCTCGCAATCACCGCGATGCTGGCGGCGGCCGAGTCACCCACGCCCCAGCGTGGAGCGCTCGCGGGTTTGACGTGGGCGTGTACCGTACTTGCAAACTGGTATTATGGATTGTTCGCAGGGATGGCTCTCGGCGCCATCGTGCTCAACGGGGTCTGGGGATGGTGGCCACGCCGGCTGCGAGGCGCCGACTGGCTGGCCCTTCGCCGGGGGCTCGTGACCATCGGCGGCGGCGTGCTGGTCGGCGCCGGAATCGCCGCGTGGCCCTTCGCGCTCTTCGTGAGCTCGATGCACGCCGACGACGCGGTGGTGACGCGAAATCCAGGCTTCGTGTGGATGACGCTGATCTTTCACAACATGACCGACGCGGTGACGCTCGTGCGCCCCGGGAAGTACTACTCCCCGGACCTCAAGGCCGTCTTCGACGAGGATCTCATCGTCGTGGTGTACATCGGCCATGCCCTCTTGTGGCCCGCCCTCGCGGTGCTCGCGTCGCGACAACGCAAGCTAGCGTGGCCCTGGGTGGTATTCGCAGCGATTTTCCTTCTCTTCACGCTCGGTCCCTACCTCTACGTGGCGGGCGACTACGTCCAGTTCCTGGGGGGCTGGATTCCCCTGCCCTTCCTAGGCATGTTCCATGTCTTTCCGATGTTCGACCGCGTGGCGCACGCCTACCGGTTCATCATCGGCGTGTACCTCGCACTGTCGGTGATGCTCGCGCTCGCGATCCGCGCCGCGCGAATGCACGGCCTGCCGGAGATGCCGGTGGTCGCCGCGATCCTCGTTTCACGCGTGGTGGAGACGGCCGCGTTCTCCCCGGCCGTGCTGCCCGTCCCCGCCTCGACCGTCGACGTCCACCCGGCCTACGCAGGTCTCGACGGCGGCGCCGTGCTCGACCTGCCCGTGGGGCTGCCCGTCTTATCACGTTCTACCTACATGATCGCCCAGATCGTGCACCAGCAGCCGGTGCCATATGGGCTGAACGATCCCACCCCACCGTACATCTATTACAACCACTACGGGCAGTACCTCCTCGAACTCGAGCGCAGCACCGTTGCGCTCACGCCGCCGCGATTGCCATGGCTCGACATCGAGCTCGGGCGTCGCGAGATGGCGCGCCGAGGCCTGCGGTGGATTGTCCTACACCTCGACAGCTACCCCAAGCCACAGGCCGCCAAGCTGGCGAAGTTCCTCGACCTCACCGCCACCCCCCACTACGCCGACGAGAGCTTGCGCGTTTACCGGCTCGACCCGTAGCGCGAGGTCTTCGCCAGCGCCGCGCGGACTTGCGGAGCGGCGGCGGCGCCCGCCCGCAGGTTTCCCTCGGCGCCCAGGTGGCCAGGGTCGTGCGGAAGCACCAGGTGCTCGGCGCCTGGACCACAACAACGCCTGAGGTCGACGACGACCAGGTCGTGCTGCCCCGCGTAGGCACTCGCCCAGTCGGCACCGACTCGTGGCACGGCCTCGACCGAGCCGAGGTCGTCGAGGAAGGGCAGGTGGCCCAGCGCAAGCCTTCCCCCCCACTCGGCGAGCCGCGCCCGGAGCCCGTCGAAGTTGTCCGCCCGCTCGGCGTCGGACACCCGGGGCACACGGGGCTCCGCGTCGCCCCTGCCTGGGAGCAGGAAGGGCTCGCTGGCGAGGGGAAAGAGGGCCTGCCGCAGGGCCTGGTAGAGCCGCGAGTGCTGCGCGAGGCTGACGCGCAGGCCCGACAGGGGACCACTGGGACCATCGAGGTGCTCGCGGTCGGACACCAGCACGAGGTTGTGGTCGTGCATGGGCAAGAACTGCACCACGAGATCGGGCTGGTACTTCGCGACGACGCGCTCGAAGAAAACCGCGCTCTGCGTCGTGGAGTAGCCCGGCTGCGCGGCGTTGAGCACCTCGACCTGTGGCCCGCCGTCCACATCGAGCGCGTGCTGGAGCCCATCGGCCACGGTGCTGCCATCGTCGACCCCCCAGCCGAAGACGGTCGAGTCACCGAGAAGCGCAACGCGGGCGCGCGCGCCCGGGTGAGCGACGGGGAGCTGGGTGCGCATGCCGTCGGCGTTGGTCGTCAGGCCGAAGCTCGCTCCCTCGCGGGTGTCCATCCGCGCCGCGCGCATCTCCGACATCATGCGCCACCCGCCCACCTGGTCGGCCACGTAGGCGGGCTGCACCTGCGCGATCCGCGCCGCCAGCTCGGCCAGGTAGACCAGCAACAACCCGAAGGAGACGCCGAGCAGGGCGCGTGGCCACCTGGCGGAGGGCCTCGCGCGCCTCACGGCGGGCTCCCGTCGGCGAGGCCCAGCAGCGTCCGCACCCGCGGGGCCAGGGCATCGGCAAGCCTCGCCGAGCCCTCGCGCGAGAGGTGGTTCCGGTCGACCAGGAGGGGCGCCTCGGAGGGACCAGCCATCGCTGCCCGCACGTCAATCCAGTGCACGTGCTCGTAGCCGTCGGCCACCCGCGCCTCCATCCTCGCGTAGTCCTCCAGCAGGAACTGCTGTTCTTCCGCGACGTACTCGGTGAGCAACAACACCTGGACGCCGACCGCCGCGGCCGCGTCGGCGATCCGGCGCAAGTTCTCCTCGGCGTCGGGAAGCGGGACGTCCTGCACCTGCCGGGTGGCCGACTCGTGGAGAGGGCGGATCGCCAGCCCCACGCCGGTGAACAGCCGCGACCGATTCGCTACCCCGCTGAGGCCGCGGAGCGCCTCGGAGCGTTCCGCTTCCTTCGCTTCGCGCTCCTTACGCGTGTGCGCGTTGTTCGTGGTGAGAACGTCGTTCACGCCCGTGTACAGCACCACGAGCGCCACGTCGCCCACCTGGGCGAACATCTTGTCGACCGTGCGCGAGATGGTGAACGTGTCGCGACTACCATCGCCGAAGTTCCCACTGGCCAGCTGCGTGCCCTCTGGCAAGTCCGCGCACAGGCGCGCGTGGACCTGCGCCGGGAAAAACGCCTCGGGCGTGCCGCGAAACTGGTAAGCGCCCCCCATCGACGAGCCACCGGCCCACACGACGCCGAGGCGGCTCGCGGCGCCGTCGCGGCCACACGCGTTCTTCCAGAAGGGCGTGGCCTCGCGCCATCCGACCGTCGGGGCCAGTTCGCCGGACAGGCGCGCGGCGTCCCAGCCCTCGACGAGGTAGGTGCCGCGCACCGCGAGCTCCGCCGCTGGGAGACAAGCCAGGAGCGTGAGCCAGAGGGCGTCGGCCGCCGGACGAGGTGCCCGATCGAGCAAGCTCCTCGCCGAGCCCCCGAGCACGAGCAGACGCCAACCCATCGCGAGCAACAGGCCGAAGTGCCATCCCAGCGCCGCCACCGCGAGGAGCGCCGGGACATCGCGCAGGAGCGCCTCGCCAGGCTCCTGGTCGGCACGCCGAGCGAGCCACCACGGCACGCCGAGCAGGGCGGCGCCCGGGACGGCCAGGGCCCACTCCGCGCCCTCCAGCTCGCGCGACGCCAGGACCGTCGTCACCCCGAGCACGAGCGGCCAGGTAAAGCCGGGGACGCTGGGCAGGGATGCTCGCCGGTGCCGCACCGCGAGGGCGCCCGATCGGAGCAAAGCGCTGCAAGTAAGAGGCAACAACGACAGCGCAAGAGCCAAGCGCGCGAGGTCCCAGGCCGCCGTGCGCACCAGGTACAGCCGCTCCACCGCCCATAGCCAGCTTCCTGAGGGCACCAGGGCCACCAGCACCGGCGGGCCCAGGCAGAGGCCGAGGCCCAGCGCGCCCTCGATCACCCCGGTGGCGCGCCGCAGAACCGACGCGCCGGCCACGCCCGCGAGCCCGCCGATGAGCGCGCCGGCGGCGAGCACACCCCATCCCGGCCGGTGCCGCCGGAAGTCCTCATGGAAGATCACCGCGCCTGACGTGTCCTCCACGCGGAGCGCCGCGATTCGAACCTCGCCGGACTCGGCGGTCAACTCCAGCTGCGTGGCCGGCCCGGTGCCGATGGTCAGCGCGCCGCGAGGCTGCTCGAGGCGCACACCCGCCTCCGACAAGTGGAGCACCCATGGCTGGCCGGGATCCATCCGCTCCGTCCAATGGCTCGGCCCCACCCGGTAGGCTTCGGCGGTGAACCAAATCGCCGCGGGGCTGCCCTCCGAGGCCCTCATCACCGCGCGAAGCACGCCGCTGTCGGGCGCGAGCAGCAAGTCGACGCGCCCCACCGGGCGCGGGTCGCTGAGGGTGAGCACGTCGGCCCGATAGAACGCGTGCTGCCGAATCACCAGCGCGCCGCCGAGCACGTGCGAGCCGCGCCCGAGGAGGGGGGTGACCACCGTCTCGTCGAGACCCGGCGACACCACGTGCCACTGGGTCGGGTCGATCGGCTCCGGAGCGACGAAGCGGTCGCCGGTGAACCAGCCGACGGCGATGCCCAGCATCGCTCCCAGCGCGGCGCCGAGCCACCCGGCCCCCCCGCTCGCGGCCGACCGCCCCACCCCGCCCCGGCGGGACGGCCGCTGCACTGTCATCACCGGGGGCTCTGCGTGAAGTCGTACCCGGTCTGGCGCAGTTCCTTCACGAAGGCCTCGTCGAGAGTCAGCGTACGCGCCGCGTTCTCTCCTCGGGCGGCGCGGAATGCGCCCCAACGGGCAAGCAGTTCCTTCACGACTTCGGGTTTCTGCCGCGCGATGTTGTTGGTCTGTCCGGGATCGGCGGTCACGTCGTAGAGGCAGGTGGCGGGTTCTCCCCCCAACCGCGGCGGATCTTGCCCCGGCGCACCCCCGCAGCCTCGCTGCTGGCGGAGCAGGGTGAAGGGCAAGGCGATCACCGCGCCCTTGGGGTGGGGCCCGATCTGCTTGGCCACCCCGCCCTCCACCAGGGCAATCTCGCGGATCGCCGCCGCCTCGCCCCGCATCAGGGGCAGCATCGAGCCCCCGTCGATCTCGGCGGGGCTCACCGCGCCCACGATCTCGAGCAGCGTGGGCAGCACGTCGGCCTGGCTCACGAGCGCCCCGATGGGCTCGCGCTTGCCAGGCATCCCCGGCACGCGGATGGCCAGCGGGACGTTGATGACGCCGTCGAAGTACGCGTCGCCGTGCAACAGCTCCCCGTGATCGTTGAGCGACTCGCCGTGGTCGCCCAGCACCACCAGCACGGTGCGATCCCATCGACCCGACGCGCGGATGGTGTCGATCACCCGCTGGAGGTCGATGTCCATCCGGGCCACCGAGTCGGCGTAGGCCTCGCGCCAGGCCTCGACCGCCGGCTTGCCCAGCTTGTCGACCAGCACCTGCAAGGGATCCGGGCCGATGATCTCCACCACGCCCTGCTGCGCGGTGCCGCCGGCCATGCCGGGCATGGCCTGCGAGCTGCTCGTTTGCACTTTCCCGGCGTCCCAGAGCATCTGGTGGACCCCGGTGGGGTCGTCGCTCGCGCCCTCGTCGCTGATCACGAAGGGAAAGTGTGCCGTGCGGGTGTGAAACATCGCGAAGAGCGGGCGCGACCCGGAGCGCGATCGCATCCACTCCACCACCGGGCCCGCCGAGGCGCCGCCCGGACCGATCTCCCCCGGCTGGAAGCGGCCGTCGGGCGTGTCGCGAGGGGCCTGGAAAACCTCCATCCGCTGAAATCCACGGTGGAGCCCGTAGTCGGGACGGAACCCCGAGGGCGCATCGATGGTGAAGGCACCCGTCTCGTAACCGTAGTAGCCGAGGATCTCCGGCAGCACGGGCACGGACTCGCTCAGCCCCTTGTCCCAGCCGGTCACGCCAGTGCTGCTACCGAAGCGCCCGGTCAGCGTGGCGGCCAGTCCCGCGAGCGTGAAGTTCGAGGCGGCGTAGGCGCGGGAGAAGAGGTACCCCTCGCTCGCGACGCTATCGAGCGCAGGAGTGAGCCCGGTGATCTCGCCGTAGGCTCCGACGTGGTCGCGACGTAGCGAGCACACGGTGACGAGCACCACGTCGCACCCCGGGCACGGAGCACCGGTGGCGGGCGCCTCCGTGGCGGCCGGCGGATCGACGCTGAGCGTGACGGTCCCCGGCGACACCGGCGCGCTCGCCCCATCGGGGGACGGCGGCGGGGGCGATGCCCCCGGTGACGACGCGGATTCCACCCTGGGCGCGGCCGTAGGCCCCCGGTAGGCGACCCACAGGCCGTAGCCGAGGCTGAGGCCCCCGACGCCGGCGACCGCGCCCCAGACCCAGTTTGGCACACCACCCGGATCTCGAGGACGAGGGCGGTGCCGACCGGAACTCATGAGCGCGGAGCGTACCACGCCACCCGCCCCGACAAGGCAGTGCGCCGGGCGTGGTAACCTGACCTTCATGCTGCCCCTCAGCGCCGCCCAGTTCGTCGTCGCATCCGAACTGCCGCAAGAAGTGAGGCTCGAGGTCGTGGCGGAGTGTCAGCCGAACAATCTCGCGATCGAGGTCACGACGCAGTGGCTGGGGGAGGCGCGGACGATGACCCTGCGAGACGACGGCGTGCTCCCGGAGGACCGCGCCCGCGACGGCGTATACGTCGGCGTTTGGACCGGCGAGACCGCGCGCTCGCTCCCACTGCGACTTTCAATCTCTGCGACCGACGTGGCGCCGACGGAAGTGTCGGCCTCGACGGAGACGGTGGCGGTAGGACGCGATCGCATCGTGTGGGCCCTCGAGTGCGAGCCGCAGTGGCGCGCGCGGCGCGTGGCCGCCGCCTTGCCCAGCCGCTCCCTGGAGATGGTCGAGGCCACGGGCGTCGCCGCCACGCTGAGCTGGCTCGGATTGATCCTCGCCTACCTGGCCTGGCTGCTGCAGGGTCAGCGCGCCCCGGCCGGAGACCGTCCATGAGCTGGCGCGGGTGGTGGACACCCGTGGTGCTGCTGGCCTTCGCCGTGGTTTTCACCTGGCCCGCCGCCGTCACCGGCGACGTGCCGGGCCACCAGCCCGACGCCCTCGGCACGGTGTGGTTTCTCTCCGCGGCGCCACGGCTACTCCTCGACCTCACCGACCCCCTCACCGGCTTTCCCGAGGGCGCGCGCTACGGCCGTCCTGACAGCTTCACCCTGCTGGTGCTCGGCCAGATCTTCGCGTTTATCCCTGCGCCGCGGCTGTACTCGCTCCTCCTCGTGGTCGGGGTCGCCACCTCGGCCTGGGCCGCGGAGGCTTTCGCCCGGGCGCTGGGGGCGCGCGCACCCTGGTCGCTGCTGGCCGGCGTGGCCTTCATGAGCTGTGGCCTGGCGAGCACGGCGCTGCTCGAGGGATACGGCTACCACGCCCTCAATCCCTGGCTGCCGCTGTTCGCCCTGGCGTGGCTCCGTGCCACCTCGCCCGGAGGGACGGTGCGCGACGGACTGCTGGCAGGCGGCGCGTTCCTGCTCGCGCTCCTCACCACGGCGTGGCTGGGACTAGCTGCCACGCTGCTCGCGCTGGGCTTCCTTTTCGGCGGCCTGTTCCGCGGTTCCCTGGCCTGGCGGGCGGTACTCGCCGCCCCCGCCGTGCTCGTTCTCCCCCTCGCCGTTTACGTGAAGGTGTTCATCGACGGCGGGGGCGCGACGGGCTCCGGCGAGACCGGAGGCGCCATCGCCATCGACAACCAGATGGTGATGACTGCGATCCGGCTCGCGGGACCGGGCCTGTCGATCGACGTGGACGGCCACAACCAGTCGGCGGCCATGCCAGCCTTCGCGCTGGCGCTGGTGGCGGCCGCCCCCATTGCGCTGCGCGAACACTCGCGCTGGCGCACCGTGGCGCTCACCGGCCTCGGCGCCGGCCTGCTCGCTGCGGCGCCCCGGCTGCCTCCCGAAACCTGGTCGTCGCTGGGCCGCATCGGTGAGCTGATTGGCTTCTCCCTGCTCCGCTTCCCTGAGCGACTGGGCTGGGCCTGGGTACTCTGCGCCGGCGCCGTGGGAGCGCGAGTCGCGACTGGTCTGGGGCAGCGGGGCGGCCCGGCAGCCTACCTGATTTTCCTGGTGGCAATCGTCGACGTCTTGCTCGTGATGCGCATGCCCTGGCGGCAGCGAGAGGCGAGCGGCGTCGTCCCGTCGGCCTATGCCGCCGCCGAGGGCCCGGTGCTGGACCTGTGGCCCGAGGAACTCCGGGGCCTCCCCGCCTGGGCGCTGCGGACCACCAACACCGCTTGCTTCTACCAGTCCGCTCACCGCCGGCCCATCGCCGACCACTGCCTCCTCACCTACGACGCCGCGAGCCCCCGCGTGACGTGGAGCCGCTGGTTGACCGACCGCCTCTTCGTGGGCGACGTGGCGGCAGCGGAGGCCCGCCTCGCCGAGGTTGGCTTTGCCACGATCGCGCTGCACGGCGACTACTTCTCCGATGGCGACCGTCTGCGCCTCGGTGCCGCCCTCGCGCAGATCGACGCGGCGCCCGCGCATAGCACCGATGGCGGCGAGGCCATCTGGGCCTACGCGGTGGGGGCCCCGTGACGCCGCTCCTCGCGCTCGCTCTCGCCCAGCAGCCCCGCGGCCTGATATTGATGGCGCGCGACCCCAGCGGGCTCCTGACGACGACGCCGCAGGTGGCGGTCACCGACACCACCGGGGCCACCGAGACCATCTCGGTCACCGATGACGGTCTCCTGGCCGACATGACCGGTGGCGACGGCACGTGGAGCGGCGCCGGCCGCGATCTCGTGGGTCCGGACTACCGGGTGACCGTGTCCGATGGCGAGCGCACGTGGGTGGCCACGCTCACCGCTCCGCGACCGAACGAGCCCAGCCTGCACTTCGAGCTGACCACCGAGGGCAGCCTCGTGCCCGTCGGCGCCGACCTCGCGCCGACGGGGGGCAAGCCCAGGGCCACCGCCGCCGCGCCGAGCCCCGAGAGCGCCGTCGATCCCGCGACCGACGAGAAGGTCGCGGAGCCACCCGCGGTGCTGGCCTCGCGGGCCTATCTCCTCGGCTGGCTGGGGGCGCTGGGGGTGCTGGGCTGGCTCCTCGCCGGCCCCCGGGGTACCGCGGGCGTGCCCGCCCCCCACCCGGGCGCGAGACCGTCCCTGCCCGGCCAGGGCCTCGTTTTCGTAGAAGGCGACGCGGAACAACTGATCGGCAGGCTCGCGGGCGAGTGCCGCGTGGTGCTGGCGGGACGGCCGCCCACCATCGCCGTGCCCCACGGCACGGTGTTCGTGCTCGGTCCCGGCCGCGTCCACGTCGACGACGCGCTCTCGACGCTCCGCAGCCTCGGCGACCGGGGCCCCGACCTTGTGCTGGTCGTCACCGGACGCCTCGAGGCACAGGGCGCGCCCGACCAGGCCTCTGTCCTGAGTCAACTGGCCCGGCACCTGCCCAGCGGCGTGACCGCCTACGTGTTCCACGGCGAGCGCCCTAGCCTGCGCGTGGTCGGCTCTGGGGATCTGGAGGCCATCGAGTCACCCTCGGCTACCACCACGCGCTGACCAGCAACAACGGCGCGGCACACGGCAGCGCCCACCTCGGGGCCTGCGCCACGGCGCCAGCGGCGAGCAGCGCCACCGCGAGCCCCGCGCCCGCTCCGGCCGCGGGGA
>Ga0194131_10006350_pt1 | contig 16484 bp, 14 predicted proteins | sample TA2KigO120mmetaG_FD_148631 | JGI IMG/M metagenome (GOLD analysis project Ga0194131, IMG submission 148631) | Freshwater microbial communities from Lake Tanganyika, Tanzania - TA2015053 Kigoma Offshore 120m | ecosystem: Environmental > Aquatic > Freshwater > Lake | place: Tanzania: Lake... | reverse complement strand
CCGGCGTGCTGCTTCTCGGAGGTGATCTGCGCATTCCCGACGCGGGTGCCCTCGCTCGCGTCGTCGAACGCGAACCGTTGAGCCTGGTGCTGAACCTCTCCTCGTTACCACCCGTGGAGAGGCTGGCCTACGTGTCCGCGGCCTTGCGAGAGATCGAAGACGCGCGAGCGCGGAGCGGCATTCCCCAGTGGATCCTCGTCGACGAAGCGCACTTCTTCTTCCGCAAGGGGGCTCCGTCGTGCGACGCGTTCCTGCGACGGACCGGCAGCTATCTGCTCAGCACGTACCGTCCGAGCCTCCTCGATCCCTGCGTGAGCTGCAACTTCGGCACGTACTTTTTCGCTCCGACTTCGGTCGAGGAAGAGCGCTACTTCGTGAACGGACTGCTGCACGCTTGCGGTCCGCGCGAAATCGACGCCGCCTCGGCGCTCCTCGAGGTCACACCGCCTCGCTTCGGCTTCTTGAGAAACCACCCCGCCGAGCAGCGCTGGCGCGTCTTCACGGCAGAGGGCCGCACGACGCCGCACGCGCACCATGCGCGCAAGTACGCCGACACGCACCTGCCGGATGCGCAAGCGTTTCGGTTCGTCGGCTCGCCGGGAAACGAAGTGGCCCACAACGTACGCGAGTTCGTTGCAGCGGTTCGGACCGTTCCGATCGAAACGCTTCGCCACCACCTGGTCGCCAGGGACTTCTCCCGCTGGGTCGAAGAGGTCCTCGGAGATCGGGAGCTCGCACGCGGCCTCGCGAAGCTCGAGAGCACCACTCGAGCGGGAGCCTCTCCGAGCCGGTCGGAGATCGAGAACCACGTCCGCTACCGCTATGCGCTCGACGAGCCCCCTACTTCTCCTGAAGCGTCTCCAGATGGGCGGTGATCAGGAAGAGCTTGCCGGCTCCTTCGAGCTGCGCGCTGAGCGGGGCGGTCGGCCCCGCCAGGAAGACGTCTCCCCAAACCGGCATGTCCGCGGTGCCGTGCGCGCGAACGCTCTTGCGCCCGTCGATCGACCGGAACACTTCGGAATACGGGAAGGTCCCGCCATTCTGCTTGGCGATCTGGGTGAGGTCGGACGGGTGGACGTCGAGCACGGGGGCAAGCGCGCCGTCACCCTTGCCGCCCGTTCCATGGCAGGAGCTGCAATAGAGCAGGTAGAGCCGCTCGCTGGCGTCGTCCGTTTGCTTCGAGCCCGCCGAGACGGGCGCAACGGACAGAAGTGACCCCAGGAGGGCCACGGCGATCGAGGTCACTCGCTGTGTTTTCATGCGGGTCGGCCAACGCAGAACACGTGCCACCGCCGAACGCCGTCATCTCCGCGATGAGAAGCGCCCGATTCCCGCTGCCGGGAAGACCGCTTCCTCGCACCTCCCAGGAAAGAGAATCCGAGGACGGGAGATTCTCTCGAACTCCTGGCCGTCGACTTGCAGTGCCGAGCTGCCCAGACATCGGAACGGCCTGACGATGAGTCGATCGAACGATCCCAGAGCAAAGTCCGAAGCCGCGCGCGCGCGGATGGTGAACGCCCACATCGTGGCGCGCGGCATCCGAGACGCTGCCGTCGTCGCTGCGATGCAGAGCGTCCCCCGCGAGGCTTTTCTTCCACCCGAGCTCGAGGAGTTCGCCTACGAGGATTGCCCGCTGCCGATCCAGAAGGGCCAGACGATCTCGCAGCCGTACATCGTCGCGCTGATGACGGCCGCCCTTCGGCTCGGTCCGAACGATCGCGTTCTCGAGATCGGTACGGGATCGGGCTACGCCGCGGCGATCCTCGCCCGGATCGCGCGCGAGGTCTACACGATCGAGCGACACGCCCCGCTCGCCGAGCTCGCCGAAGAGCGGCTTCGCGAGCTCGGCTTCGCGAACGTGCGCGTCCTCCGCGGTGACGGAACGCTCGGCTGGCCGGAGCACGCGCCCTACGATGCGATCGTCGTCGCCGCCGGCGGTCCGACGGTCCCGCAGGCGCTGCTCGACCAGCTCGCCGTCGGCGGTCGGCTGGTGATTCCGGTCGGCGAGGGCCGCGAGCTGCAAACGCTCGTCCGCGTCACCCGGGAAGCCTCCGGCGAGATGCGACGCGAGGAGCTCGGCGACGTGCGGTTCGTCCCCCTGATCGGAGCGCAGGGCTGGGCGGGCGACCAGCCCGCGCCGGAGCCGCCCGCCTGGGACGGCAGAGTCGTCCGGCCGCCGCGCCATCCCGAGGCGCTGTCGCATCTGATCAGCGAAGCGGCGGTGCCGATCGAAGCGATCGAGAGCTCCGACCTCGGCGCACTGATCGAGCGCATCGGCGACGCACGGGTCGTCCTCATCGGCGAGGCGACACACGGCACGTCGGAGTTCTACCGCATGCGCGCCGAGATCACGAAGGCGCTGATCGAGAAGCGCGGCTTCGACTTCGTCGCGATCGAGGGCGACTGGCCGGATGCCGCGAGAGTCAACCGCTGGGTGCAAGGGCTCGGCGATGGCGCGGCGCTTCTCGGGGATGCGTTCGCAAGGTTCCCGACCTGGATGTGGCGCAACCACGAGACGCTCTCGTTCATCGGCTGGCTTCGCGAGCGCAACGAGAAGGCCCGCGACACCGCTCGGCCCGGGGGATTCTACGGGCTCGACCTCTACAGCATGTTCACCTCGATTCACGCGGTCCTCGGCTACCTCGATCGCATCGATCCCTCCGTCGCCGAGATCGCGCGCGAGCGGTACTCGTGCTTGACGCCTTGGCAGGCAGACCCTCAGGCGTATGGGCGCGCGGCGATCTCGGGACGCTACCGGGTTTGCGAAGCGGAAGCGGTCGCGATGCTTCGCGACCTCCTCGAGCGGCGGCTCAAGTACGTGGGCGAAGATCCCGAGCGTTATCTGGATGCGGTCCAGAACGCGGCCCTCGTCGCGAACGCCGAGCGCCATTACCGCGCGATGTACTATGGCGCGAACGAGTCCTGGAACCTGCGCGACCAGCACATGTTCCAGACTCTCCAGACGCTCCTCGCCTTCCGCGGACCGGACGCGAAAGCCGTCGTGTGGGAGCACAACTCCCACGTCGGAGACGCGCGCGCGACCGAGATGGGCGTGCGCGGCCAGACGAACGTCGGGCGGCTCTGCCGCGAGCGCTTCGGCGAGAGCGCCTTCCTGATCGGGTTCGGCACCGATCACGGGACGGTGGCGGCCGCGAACGACTGGGACCAACCGATGCAGGTCATGCGCGTTCGGCCCGCTCACCCGGAAAGCTACGAGCGGCTCTGCCACGACAGCGGGCGGCCCGCCTTCCTGCTGCACCTCCGTGAGCCCGAGCGGCCCGAAGTGCGTACCGAGCTCGCCGAGCCGAGGCTCGAGCGCGCGATCGGCGTCGTCTACCGGCCCGACACGGAGCTCCAGAGCCACTACTTCCATGCGTCCCTGCCGCACCAGTTCGACGAGCTGATCTGGTTCGACGAAACACGCGCGCTCCAGCCGGTCACGCGGGTCGAATCGAGCCGGTTCCCGGGGGACCACCCCTTCTTCCCGGCCGGCGCCTAGGAGAACGAGAATGGCCCTGCCCTCGACCGTCGAGACGATTCTCGTCGCCACGGACTTTTCAGAGGACGCCGCGGCAGCGCTCGATTGGGCGGCAACGGTCGCGCGGGAGCGCGGCGCGCGAATCGTACTCGCCCATTCCGCGATGATCACGGCGCCAGCCGCTCCCGAATTCATTCCGCTCGACGGGCGGTTCTACGGGGAGATGCGCGCAATCGCGAAGAAGCGTCTCGACGATCTCGCCGAGGGCTTCCGGAAGGCCGGGCTTCCCGTCGAAGCCGAGCTTCTCGCCGAGCCGGTCGTCGCGAGCATTCTCTCGCTCGCGGAGCGATGCAGCGCGGACGTCATCGTGGCCGGGACGCGCGGCTTGACCGGCTGGAAGCGTCTCGTTCTGGGAAGCGTCGCGGCTCGACTGATCCGCCATGCGCAGTGCCCCGTCGTGACGCTGCATTCCGCGGACGCGAAGCGCCACCGCCCGGTCCGCAAGATTCTCATCGCGACCGACTTCTCCGAGGATGCCGCGCTGGCTGCCGATGCGGCGGCGCGCGTTCTCGGTGAAGGCGGCTCGGATCGCAAGCTCGTGCTGCTTCACGTCTATCACTATCCCGTCGTCCTCTCTCACGAGGCGCCGCCGGCCGTCGCGTCCTCGGTCGAGGAGGTCGTCGAATCGGCGGGGCACCAGCTCGCCGCGATCGCAGCACGGATTTGCCGCGAAGACGTGAACGTCGAGTTCCTCGTCGACCAGGGCCTCCCGTCGCAGGCCATCATCGATCAGGCACGGCGGATCGACGCCGACCTGATCGCGATGGGCACCCAGGGCCGATCCGGGATCGACCGTCTCTTTATCGGCAGCACCGCGGAGCGCGTGCTGTCCGCCGCGCCTTGCCCCGTCCTCACCGTTCGGATGCCGACGAGGTGAGCGGGCCGAGATACGCGAGACAGCCGGCGAGCGAGGAGAGCTTCGGATAGTCCGACTCCGGGATGTCGACGCCGAGACGGGCCTCGATGTCGAGCAGAAAGTTCAGGAAGTCGAGCGAGTCAATCTCGACCTGATCCCGGAAGCTTCGGCCGGCTTCGATCTCGATGGCCGCGCTCTCGGGTGCCACCTTCCCGAGAGCGTCCAGGACCACCGCGCGCAGCTCGAGCTCCGTCCGCACTCCGACAACCTCGCCGAGGGTACACGCACGTTGCAAGCCCCGGCACTCCTGCCGTAAGAGCCGGGTCCGGGGATGTCGGTCCTCAATCTGGAAGCGCTCTTCCATCCCCGCTCGATCGCTCTGATCTGCGGAGACGGCGCCGTCGGCTCCATCGCTCCCGTGCTCACGCGGAACCTCCTCCGTTCCGGGTTCGAGGGGCCGATCTTGCCCGTCGACGCGACTTGCGCTCAGTTGGAGGGAGTTCGTACCCATCCGGACGTCGCCTCCCTTCCGCTCGCGCCCGACCTCGTCGTGGTCGCAACTGCTCCCGAGACGGTCGCCGGGCTCGTCGCCGAAGTGGGGACACGCGGCTCGCGCGCCGTCGTGATCATCAGCGGCGGCTTCGCGGAGCTCGGCGTCCGCGGGCGCGAGCTGCAGGATGAGGTGCTCCGGGCGGCGAGACCGAACCTCGTTCGCATCCTCGGCCCGAACTGCGCCGGGCTGCTCGCTCCGCAGGCTCATCTGAACGCGAGCCTGGCCCACGTTCCCGCCGCCGCAGGACGCCTCGCCTTCGTGAGCCAGTCCGGCGCGATCCTCACCTCGGTGCTCGACTGGGCGAAGCCCCGGGGAATCGGCTTTTCCCATCTCGTCTCCCTCGGCGACATGGCGGACGTCGACTTCGGCGACATCCTCGACTACCTCGCGAACGAGCCCGACACGTCGGGCATCCTCCTTCACATCGAAGCGATCAAGGAGGCTCGCAAGTTCCTCTCCGCGGCGCGCGCGGCCGCGCGGAACAAGCCCGTGATCGTGGTCAAGACGGGGCGCCATCCCGAAAGCGCGCGTGCCGCTGCGCTTCACACCGGCGCCCCGGAAGGATCCGATGACGTCTACGATGCGGCCTTCCGCCGCGTCGGTCTCCTACGGGTCTCGGCCCTCGAGGACCTCTTCGACGCGGTCGCGACGCTCGACCTCACCAAGCCTCCCGCGAGCGATCGTCTCGCGATCCTGACGAACGGCGGCGGAATGGGCGTGATCGCAACCGACGTGCTGATCGACGAAGGCGGCCGTCTCGCCGAGCTCGCGCCCGAAGCGCGAAGTCGCCTCGACGAGCTCCTGCCGCCCACGTGCCCGAGATCGAATCCCGTCGACGTCGGGGGCGATGCCTCACCCGAGCTCTACTCCGACGCGTTCCGGCTCCTCCGCGACGCCGGTGGAACGGACGCGGTCGTCGCGATCCACTGTCCCAATGCGCTCACGTCGTCCGAGAGCACCGCGCGTGCGTTGATCGACGCGTCCCGCGAGCGTCCCGACGTTCCTCTCTTCGTGAGCTGGGTGGGTGGCGCCTCCGTCGAAGCGAGCCGGCGGCTCTTCGCGGAAGCGCGCATTCCGAGCTTCGAGACGCCCGGGCAAGCCGTGCGCTCGTTCCTGTCCCTCGTGCGGTACCGCCGGAGCCAGAACCAGCTGATGGAGACGCCTCCATCGATCTCGCAGGAGGCCGCGCCCGACGTCGAAGCTGCACGAAGGACGGTGAATCGGGCGATCGCGGAAGGCCGCGCGACGCTGAGCGAAGCGGAAGCCGGTGCGCTCCTCGATGCCTACGGTGTGCGGAACGTGGCCGCGGAACGACCTCGATCCGGCCCCGATCTCTTCGTCGGCGTCAAGGAGGACTCGCTCTTCGGCCCGGTGATCGTCTTCGGCCGACGGGCCGCCGGACCGGGCGGGACCGCCGAAACCAGGACCGGCCTTCCACCGCTGAACCTGCGGCTCGCACGCGAGCTCGTCGCCGACGACGTCGCCGGAGAGGGCGATGCGATCGCCGTCCTCCTGGTCCGGATCGCGCAGCTCGTCGTCGACCTCCCCGAGGTCTGCGCGCTCGAGATCGATCCCCTGGTCCTCGATGGGAAGAGCGCCAACGCCGTGTCGGCGCGCATTTGCGTGAGACCGGACGAACGTCCGGGGCGCTCGCGCCTCGCGATCCGGCCCTATCCGAAGAAGCTCGAGGAAACGGTCCCGCTCGGCGACGGACGGGTTCTGCTCCTCCGCCCGATCCGGCCGGAAGACGAGCCCGCTCTCCGGAGGTCGTTCGACAAGCTGACCGACGAGGAGAAGCGGCTGCGCTTCTTCACGAACTGGAAGCACCTGTCGCATCCGATGGCCGCTCGCTTCGTCCAGCTCGACTACGACCGGGAGATGGCGCTCGTGTTGACCGATCCGGTCTCGGAAGGCGAAGGCGAGATCTACGGCGTCGTACGCCTCCACGCCGATGCCGACAACCAACACGCGGAGTTCGCCGTCATCGTGGGCGGTGCGATGACCGGGCTCGGTCTCGGTCCGATGCTCGTCCGGCGCATCATCGACTATGCCCGCGGTCGAGGCATCGGGGAGGTGCACGGCGACGTGCTGGCGCGCAATCTCACGATGCGGAAGCTCTGCAAGGTGCTCGGCTTCCGTGAATCGGTCGACGTCGGAGACGCCTCGATCATCAAGGTCCGCTTGAAGCTGAACGACGCGCCTCGATGAGGACGGCTCGTTCGAGCCTGCGTCAAACGTCGCGCTGCCAGACCGCGTAGAGGGCGCCGTCTTCCTCGTCCCACTGATACGAGGCCCGCCCCCGAAAGGCCTTCTTCAGCTCGCGAACGATGCGATGCGCGAGGCTCTGCGAGGTCGTGAGGATCTCGAGCGCCTCGCGATCCCGGCCGGTGGAGACCACCCTCCGCTCGGGCTGAGTGAAGCGGGCACGCTGCTCGACGTTTCCGATCCTCGTCCGGATCGCCGCTTCGTTCGCGCGGGCGAACGCACCGCGGAGGACGACGCGGCCGAAGTACTCGCCGCCCGCGACTTGCCGGCACGCCGGACAGGTCCGCCAGCTCGCCTTCTCCAGCACCGCCTGGGTCACCGGCCGTGAGCGCCACGTACGATTGAGAAGTACGGCGCCACACCGATTGCAGACGGTCGGCCCGTCGCCCTTCTTCCGCATCTTCTCGATCGCCGCTCGCCGCGCCATCGGCTTGGGCGCGAATCGATCGAACTCACGGATCGAAGACTTCGGCCGATCGTCGCCGACCCGCCCGCGGACGCTAGGGCTCCGCCTCTTCGTTCCCACCTGGACCTTGCGCGTTTTCATGCGTTCGACCTCGACTGCGCCTCTCGCGCCGACGCTAGCCAGAGCTTCTTCACGTCCTTCGGGAGCACGCTGAAGACGTCCCACGCTTCCCCCTCCGCACCCGTCGGGCTGCCGAGCTGCAGCTGCAGCGTCCGGAACACGGCGCGTACGGCCCTCTCGGCTTCGCGGTCGTCCGGCAGGCCCGCGCGGCTTCGAATCCGGCCATAGAGCTGCTCGTGCTCGCCCCTTCCGGGCCGGTTCTCCGGCATCCCATCCGACCAGATTTGCTTCAGTGAGTCGGGAAGCTGAGCGAGAACGTCGCCGTCTTCCTTTCGGGGAAGAAGTCGCCGGAGCTCCTGAAAGACGACGAACACGATCCCTTCCGCTCGCCGCACGTCGCAGCGCAGATGTTGCGCCACGTCCTCTAGAAACTGTTCCGTCGTCACGGTCCTTCCCTCCGATCCTGCTTACACAGCTCGAGATATCCCTCCGGCGCCAGGCTGGTCGCCAGCATCACGTCGTTGATGTTCTGGTGCGCGAGCCACGAGTCGGTTCGGCGACGATCTCGGTCGAGCCAGTACGACTCGATCTCGGCGCCGAGCGGCAGGAGTGGCTCGATCTTCTCGAGCGCCGCGCTGTGGATCCGCCCTCGCATCGCCTGTGCAGCGGCGAGCCCGATCGTGAGACCGAGCTCCCGAAAGGCGAGCCGATGCTCGGCCGGCCGCCGGAGCTCGCCGCGACGGATCCACTGGCGAAGACCGACGAGCGCCTCCGAGAGGAGATGCTCCCGAAACTCGTTGCGAGGCGCGCTGCCTTCCCGGGAGAGCTGCTCCATGCGGTAGGCGTCCGTCAGCAGTCCGCCGATTCCGAGCGGATCCGCCGTTCCCAGCGCAGGATCGATCATCGCCGCGAAGTCCGCCGCCTGGCGCTCTAGACTCGGCCCGCACCGTACGCCCGCGGCACTCACGCGGGCCGCATCGACCTCCATACAGGTGACGTAGCCGTCGAGCGGATCGTGCTGGCCCATCGAAGCGACCAGCGGACGCGAGAGATCGATGCTCATCTTCCAGTGCATCCGCGTTCGGCGCGATCCGGACGTCCCCGCCGGCGAATGGGTGAAGGCTCGATGTGCGGTCTCGGCGAGCTCGCACGCCCAGACGTGAAACGAAGCCTTCTTCGTCCAGCGCGCCGTTTGCGCGAGCGCATGCATCCACTTCGTCAAGTAGTGGAAGTATTGTCCGTCGCGTTCCCATTCGAGCCTCTCGTCGAAGGGCTCGTCGGCGCGGCGCTCGGGAAGTCGCTTTCCGATGCGAAGCCCTCCTCGGGTCGGGTGCGCTTCGCCGACCTCTTCGTCGAGGCCGCTGATCCAGCCCTGACGAGCGTCATCGCCGCGATGCCGGCCCAGGACGTGGTGCACCTGGTCGACGAGCCGCTGCGCAAGCCCGGCCTCACCGAGGCCGAGCCAGCTGCACACGGCGAAGGCGTCGGTCCAGAGGTACCTGTCCGGCCCGCGGGCGCCGGTCACCCCGGTACGCTCGGCAAACCGCGCCAGCAGCTCGAGAGCCTGCTCCGTTCGCCTCCGAATCATCGTGCCGAACGGACAGCAGCGGGCGTGCCATCCGACGAGCCCGGCACCGCCGAAGCGGCAGGTAGATTCGTCCCAGAGTTGCGTACGATCGCCGCCCGAATTCTCGAGAACCGGAACCGGCGAGGTCCGCCCACGATTGCCGGTGCCGAGATCCACCGCCCCTCGCGCGGCACGCTCGGTGCTACCTCGCTCGCGTGGGAGGCGCTCCGTGAAGATCACTCTCTCCATCATCAAGGCCGACGTCGGATCCATCGGCGGTCACACCAAACCCTCGGAGCGAATGCTCGCACGGGCACGCGACCGGATCTCCGAGGCCGTCGAACGAAAGCTTCTGATCGACGGGATGGTGACGTACACCGGCGACGACATCGCCCTCGTGATGAGCCACGGGAACGGCGTCGGGGCCGCGAGCGTCCACGGCTTCGCCTGGGAGACTTTTCTCGCCGCGACCGACGAAGCCCGGGAGGCCGGCCTCTACGGTACCGGGCAGGATCTCCTCGTGGACTCGCCTTCCGGCAACGTGCGCGGAGCCGGCCCGGCCGTCGCCGAGATCTCGTTCGAGCGCGATCCGCGGAGCAAAGACAGGGCAGCGGAACAGTTCCTCGTCTTTGCCGGCGACAAGTGCAGCCCGGGCGCGTACAGCCTTCCGCTCTACGCCGTCTTTTGCGACCCCATGCACAATGGAGGTCTGCTTCTCTCCCCGAAGCTCCACAAGGGATTCACCCTCACGATCATCGACATGAATCACGCGAGCGCGAGCGGTGACCGCGTGATCCGGCTCGACGTACCCGAACGCGCTTGGGACGTGGCCTGCCTGCTTCAGAACCCGGACCGCTTCGCGATCGAGGCGATTCACTCGCGCCACAAGCCCGACGAGCAGGTCGTCTCGGTCTCGGCCACGCGCCTGCACAACATCGCCGGGACGTACACCGGCAAGGACGATCCCGTCGCGATCGTGCGAACGCAGGGCATCTTCCCCGCCCTGGAAGAGATCGTCGAGCCCTACTTGCTCGGCCACTTCGTGACGGGTGATTGCCGCGGCTCCCACGTGATGCCGCTGATGCCCGTTGCGATCGATACGGCCGTCGCGGGAGCGTACTGCCTGCCCATCATCTCCTGCGTCGCCTGCTCGATGGACCCCATGGGTCGCTTCACCGGCGAAACGCTCGACGTCTTCGGAAACGTCGCCTGGGACGCAACACGCCTCAAAGTCCAGCAAAAGGCCGACGAGTGGAGGCGGCAAGGCTTCATCGGGCCGACGATGGCCTCACATGCCGAGCTCGCCTACACGGGCATCATGGACACCTTGAGCGGCCTCGAACGCGAGTTCGCGCACCGCGCCGAGGCTCGCTGAGTCCAGGAGAAGGACGAAAGGGAGACCGAAAATGCGTGTACTTCAGCTCATGCGCTCGACCGTCAGGGTATGCGGGCTTCACGATTCTCTCGCCACGGCGGCGAGAATCATGTGGGACAGCGACTGCGGCTGTGTTCCCGTGGTGAAGGAGGACGGTCGCCTTGCGGGCATGATCACCGACCGCGACGTCTGCATGGCCGCCTACCTGGGAGGGACGTCACTCGCCACCGTCGAGGTCGAGAGCGCGATGTCCCGGACCGTCCACTCCTGCCGAGCTCAGGATTCCCTCGCTTCGGCGGAGAATCTGATGCGAGCAGCACAGGTCCGCCGGCTCCCCGTGGTCGACGCGGAAGAGCGCGTCGTCGGCATCCTCTCGCTCAGCGACATCGCCCGAGAATACGCGCGAGCGCATCGGCTCGAACGAGAAGGGATCAGAGCAGAGCAAGTCGCCGGGACCCTGGCAGCCGTATGCCAGCCGCACGATCGTTGCGCGTCATCTGCGGCCGCCTGATTCGAAAAGCCGTCGACGCGAGCAGCCGCTCATGGGGCTCCTCGAGCAGATTCCCGCGGTGCTCTACTTCTTCGTGCCGGCCTACGTCGCGAACATGAGCCCGGTCCTGGTACGGAACCACTTCCATTCTCTCGCAGCACCGATCGACGGCGGGCTCACCTGGCGAGGTCAGCGGGTCCTCGGCGACCACAAGACGTGGCGCGGCCTGATCGCCGGCATCCTGGTCGCGCCGCTCGTGCTGGAGTTCCAGATCTTCCTTCATCGAGCCGGCTACCTTCACGAGCTCGCCTTGATCGACTACGCGAGCTGTAGCGCCTGGCTCGGCGTGCTCCTGGGGACCGGCACCGGCCTCGGCGATTCCATCAAGTCCTTCTTCAAGCGTCAGATCGGGATCGCTCCCGGTCGACCCTGGGTCTTCTTCGATCAGGTCGATTTTCTCTTCGGTGCGTATGCTTTCGTCTGCCTCGTCTACGTTCCACCGCTCCTCGCAACGCTCGCATGCCTCCCGATCGTCTTCCTGGGCAGCCTCGCGGTGACCGCTACCGCCGCGTGGCTCGGGATGAAGGAGAGCTGGCTGTGAAAGCGCAGGATGTTCGATGGACCGAGGCCTGATGGCACCCGATTTGCGGAACCAGCTTCCCATGTTCCCCGCCAAGGCGCCGAGGACGCAGAAATGGGAGGCGAGTGCCGTGTGGATTCCGAACGTTGAGAATGAAGGGCGACACCTGTTCGAGCCTGAGATCCCGACCCCGGAGCAGATGGCGGATGGCTTGGGCGGCCAACGGGGATCGCAGCCGGAACGCCGCCTCATGGCCGCCGTGCTCGAGGACGCGATCTTCACCTACGAGCGGTACGCCGGCGATGACGAGGAGAGCGAGCGAGAGATTTTCCGGGAAGTGGAGAGATGGTTGCACTCCTCGGATTCGCATTGGCTCTTCTCGTTCGAACGTATCTGCGAGACTCTGGGACTCGAGCCAACGGCCGTACGCCGGACGATCGCTCGTTCGGCGCAAGCTTCCCGCTGCGCAAGACGACCGGTCCAAAGACGCCGACGACCTGCCGGAGACCGCCACGCGATCGGCGCCTGACGCTCGGCCCGCCCGCAGGCTCATGCGAACTCGACATCTCGCAGGCCGAAGCGGCGACGACGTCTTCTTCGAATCCGGCCGCTTCAGACTTTTCGCGGTTCCCGTGAAGAAGCGATCGCGAGCCGAACTGCCGGCTTCATCGGGACCTCGGCGTCCTTCGCGCGTGGGCCGAGGCAACGCTCGATCTCGTCGCTCGTGAGCGTTTCCTGCTTCTCGAGCAGCTCGACCAGGCGAAGCAGCTCGGCTCTCTTGCCATGAAGAATCTCGCCGGCCCGCCCCTCGGCTTCGCGGACGACCTTTCGAACGGCCTCGTCCACGGCTTCGGCCGAGTGCTCGCTGAAGCGACGCGGTTGGGCGATCTCCCGCCCGAGGAACGGATGCTCGTCGCTTTCCCGTAGGTCGACCGGGCCGATCTCTTCCGACATTCCCCAGCGCGCGACCATCGCGCGAGCTAAGGACGTCGCCTGGCGGATGTCGTCGTCGGCTCCGGAGCTCAGGCTGTCGAGCAGCTCCTTCTCGGCGCCACGTCCTCCCAGCATGACTGCGAGACGGTCTTGAAGATGCGCTTGCGGCAACGTGTAGCGCTCCCGTTCGGGAAGCTGCTGCGTGCTTCCGAGCGAACGTCCGCGAGGGATGATGGTCACCTTGTAGAGCGGATCGGCGCTCGGCAGAGAATGGGCCATCAGCGCATGCCCCGACTCGTGCACGGCAAGTCGGTGACGCTCCTCCGGCTGGATCGCGAGCGTTCTGACCGTGCCGAGCAGAACCTTGTCCCGCGCTTCGTCGAGATTCGCCGAGCAGACGTCGGAGCGATGCTCTCGGGCCGCGATCATCGCCGCTTCGTTGATCAGGTTCTTCAGATCGGCGCCGGAGAATCCGGGGGTCCCCGCGGCGATGCGCTCGAGATCGACGTCCTTCGCGAGGGGCACCTTGCGTGTGTGGACGCCGAGGATGGCCGCTCGATCGGCGCGATCGGGAAGATCCAGGGTCACGTGCCGATCGAAACGACCGGGACGAAGCAAAGCCGGGTCGAGCACGTCGGGTCGATTCGTCGCGGCGAGAACGATGACGGCCTCCCGTCCGCTGAAGCCGTCCATCTCGGCGAGGATCTGGTTCAAAGTCTGCTCACGCTCGTCGTGTCCGCCGCCGAGGCCCGTTCCCCGCGTGCGGCCGATCGAATCCAGCTCGTCGATGAAGATGATGCTCGGCGCGCTCTTCTTCGCCGCCTCGAAGAGATGTCGAACCCGCGAGGCGCCGACGCCGACGAACACCTCGATGAACTCGGAGCCCGAGATCGAGAAGAAGGGGACGCCGGCCTCCCCGGCGAGCGCCCGTGCGAGCAACGTCTTTCCCGTTCCCGGAGCGCCCATCAGCAAAACGCCGCGCGGAACCTCGGCGCCGAGCTTCTGGAACTCGTCGGGATGCTCGAGGAACGCGACGAGCTCGCTCACCTCGCGCTTGGCGCCCTTCTGACCGGCGACGTCGTCGAAGGTCACTCCCGGCACCTTCGCCTTCGCGCCCGACATCTCGAGAAACCGGCGAAGCTCGGCCGGTCCGCCGATCTCGCCGCCGAACCAGCCCGTCCGCCGCCCGGGCCAGAAGAAGAGCATCAAGAGGAGCCACGGGAGAAGGGCCAAGGCCCAAGGCAAGGCCTGCCATTCCGGCTCCGTCACCCGAATGCGCACGCGATGTGACTCCAGCAGTGGAACGAGCTCCGGGTCGCCGAAGGAGGGAAGTCGCGTTGCCAGGCGTTGCCCCATCTCGCCCTTCGGCCCCAACGATGCAGGCACGGAAAGGCCCGCCTCGATGCGAAGGTCACGAAGGATCACGCCTTCGATCTTTCCCTCCTTCGCGAGATCTTTGAACTCGCTGTAGGAGACGTCGTAGATTGGGGTCGCGGGGCGCAGCTCGCTCACGATGAAGAAGAGCGCGCTCAGTGCGATCGCGACCGTCACGAACGGCAGCAACGATGCCCAGCGCGACGGCCTAGGTTCGTCCTTTCGAGTCTTACCCACCGTGCAACCTCATCGCTGGCCTTCTGCGAGCCTCTTCACGAAGGCGGCCACGGCATCCAAATCCGGGCCGTCCATCCCGTCGATCGCGGCGAAGCCCTGGTGCTTCGCGTTCGACCGGATCGCCGCGGCGATCTCCTGCGCGGACATGCGACGAAGGACCGCGTCATCGACGAGAGGGCGTACTTTCAACGCGCGCGCCTCGTCCGACTCGCTCTTGCCGCCGCTACCATGACAGCGGGCGCACCCGGCCGCATAGATCTTCGCTCCGTCGGACGGCAGCGTTTCTGCGTGAGCGCCCCCGGCAGCCGCCGCGATCAACAGCGGAACGAGTCGCGCCGCCGTCATGCCCATGCGCTTCTCCTCCAACTCTTGGCCAGCTCGGCGGCGAAAACATACGAGACGGTGATCACGACCAACGTCGCGAGCAACGATACCGGAAGCGGTTCGAACCCCATCCATCCGGCGAGCGGAACGTACGGCAGCGCCAGGGCCGCGGCCGCGAGAATACAGGTCGAGATCAACAGAAGTCTCCCGGGGCGGCTTCGATAGAACGGCCGACGGGTGCGTACGACGAGAGCGATCGCGAGCTCCGTGAGCAGCGATTCGACGAACCAGCCCGTGCGGAAGACTCCCTCGCTCGCGCGGAACACGAAGATAAGAAGGCCGAACGTGAGGAAGTCGAACGCGGAGCTGAGGAGCCCGAACTGGACCATGAAGCGGGTGATCAGTCCCATGTCCCAGCGACGTGGGCGCTCGATGAGCTCCGGGTCGACTCCGTCGTCGGCCAGGCCGACGGCGGGGATGTCGGAAAGGAAGTTGTTCAGCAGGATCTGACCCGCGGTGAGCGGCAGGAAAGGAAGGAAGAGCGACGCGGCCGCCATGCTGAGCATGTTGCCGAGGTTGGCGCTCTCGGTGGTCAGCACGTACTTGAGCGTGTTCGCGAAGGTCTTCCGACCCTCCTCGATCCCCCGCCGGATCACGTCGAGGTCGCGCTCGAGGAGCACGAAGTCCGCTGCTTCCCGCGCGACGTCGACGGCTTGCTCCACGGAGAGGCTCGTATCCGCGGCGTGCATGGCCGGGGCATCGTTGATCCCGTCGCCGAGAAACCCGACGACGTGCCCCGTCTTCTTGAGCGCCAGGATGATGCGTTCCTTCTGATTGGGATCGACCTCGACGAAGAGATCGGTGCCTTCCGCCATGCGCCAGAGCGCTTCGTCGTGCAGCTCATCGAGATCCCTGCCGGTGAGAACGCGGTCCGTGGGCAGACCGACGAGCCCGGCGATGTGCCGCGTCACCAGCTTCGAGTCGCCGCTGATCACCTTCACCGCCACGCCGAGCCGCGCCAGGTCGGCGATCGCCCGCGCCACGCCCTCCTTCGGCTGATCGAGGAACGTCAGGAAGCCCGCGAAGGCGAGGTCCCTCTCGTCGTCGCGACCGTACGCAGACCCCGGCGGCAAGCGTCTGGTTGCGACGGCCACGACGCGGATGCCCTGCTCGTTCCACTCCTCGTAGCGCCGCTCGAGCTCCGCGCGCTCCTTCGGATCGAGAGGCGCACCGCTTTCGAGCTCGCGGCAAAGCCCGAGTACCGGATGAAATGCTCCCTTGATGATGAGCCGCGTTCCGCGCTCGTCTTCGACGATCACGCCGACTCGCTTCCGAACGAAGTCGAAGGGCAGCTCGCCGCGCTTCCGCAGACGCGAGAGATCCGGCGTTCGAGCCGCGAGGATCGCCTCGTCGAGAGGACTCTCGAGCCCCGTCTCGAGAGCGGCATTGCACGCCGCGAGCTCGAGAACCTCCGGGGAGGGCGAGCCCGTGGAGTCGTAGGCGCCTTCGAGCGCGACGATGCCTTCCGTCAACGTGCCGGTCTTGTCGGTGCAGAGCACGTCCATGCTGCCGAGGTTCTCGATCGCGTTGAGTCGGCGAACGAGGACCCCGTGCCGACCCATCATCGCGGCGCCGCGTGCGAGATTGACGCTCAGGATCGCGGGAAGGAGCTCCGGGCTCAGACCGACGGCGAGCGCGATCGAGAAGAGAAGGGTTTCGACGGGGGGACGGCTCTGCAGGACGTGCGCGACGAAGACGACGAGAACCATGAGGAGCATGGTGATCGTCAGCAGGTAGCCGAAGCGCTTGATCCCGCGATCGAACTCCGTCTCGGGCGGGCGAAGGCTCAGCCGGCGCGCGATCTCA
>Ga0194131_10006349_pt1 | contig 16488 bp, 23 predicted proteins | sample TA2KigO120mmetaG_FD_148631 | JGI IMG/M metagenome (GOLD analysis project Ga0194131, IMG submission 148631) | Freshwater microbial communities from Lake Tanganyika, Tanzania - TA2015053 Kigoma Offshore 120m | ecosystem: Environmental > Aquatic > Freshwater > Lake | place: Tanzania: Lake... | reverse complement strand
CGCCGCGCGCGCCGTGTCGCCTGCCAGCCGGCGCTTGCCAGCTTCCAAAAACTCCTTCGACCAGCTGTAATAAAGCCCCTCCGCTATCCCCTCCCGCCGGCACAGCTCGGCAATACTCGACTCGCCCCGCAGACCGTCAAGTACGATCCGGATCTTCTCCTCCGCCGAATAGTGCTTGCGGGTCGCACGGCGGATGGCCTTCACAAGGCTCTCAGACGGTGAGGTCGTCTTCGTGGATTTCTGTCTCATCTCGTTTCCTCTCGGGTTCACGATGAGCCGGAAATCCTCCCTTCCTCAAGACGCTAAATCCGTATCACTGGTCCTGACGCCGAACAGTCCTGGTCGGGCAGGCTAACGCCCGCGCGCACCATCTCCTCCTTCGCCCGGGAGATGAAGTACGTGCCGATGCGGTTGCCCGGGCCGCGCGAGCCCGAGTGCAGCAGGAACCATACGCGTCGCCCCTCTGGGGCGCGGCGCGCCGCTCTTCGTCCAGGCACACCTCGATGAAGTGGTTGCCGGTGCCGAGCGTGCCGAGATGGCGCGCATCGCTCTTGCTTTGCGCCTGCGGGCGCTTGGCGACGATGGCGCGGTAGTCGCCCTCGAGCGCGCGCCAGCGCTTGCCGACGGCAGTCGGCACCTCCCCCCCAGGCGCCGCAGTCGTTCTTGCGGCCCTGGTCGGTGCGCCCGTGCGGCACCGCCGCCTCGATGGCGCTGCGCAGGGCATTGAGGTTGTCGGGCAGGTCGCTGGCGGTGAGCGACGTGCGCACCGCCTTCATGCCGCAGCCGATGTCCACGCCCACCGCCGCCGGGATGATGGCGCCCTCGGTCGGGATCACCGAGCCGACCGTCGCGCCCAATCCGAAGTGCACGTCGGGCATGGCGGCGACATACGGCTTCACGAACGGCAGGGAGGCGACGTTCCTCAGCTGCTGCAAGGCGGACTCGTCCACCGGGACACCCTCGGTCCACGCGCGGATGCCGGGCTCATGCCAATGCGACGCCATCGCCCACAGATATGGGGAGTGATGGTGCCCACAGATGGAATCGAACCATCGACCTCACGCTTACCAAGCGTGTGCTCTACCTCTGAGCTATGTGGGCGCCGGGTAGAAGAGTGCGGCCAGGGGACGTGACCATCCGCCGGTACGGCGGACCTTGCCAAAAATGCCCCCCGCCAGCAAGCGACCTCCCGAACCGGACGGCGAGGAGCAGGCGCCGCGGGCCCGGGTGTTGCGAGCGAAGGCGGGCGCGCGCACCAAGACGCCTTGACGCGGCCGCAATTGGTGCTGAAAAGGGTCTGAGGATGGCTGGCAAAGCTGGCTCCCACCAGACAAATCCACCCAAGGTGCCAAGGGGGCGTGCCGACCAGCGCGAGCGTCTGTCCGACGCGCTGCGCGCCAACCTGCGCAAGCGCAAGGAGCAGGCCCGCGAGCGGCCGGCGGATGCCGAAGCGCCGCGGCGTCCAACCCTGATCGGCAAGACGAAGGCCTGATGGATCGCATTCGCATCCGCGGCGGCAACCCCATCCGCGGCAAGATCGCCATCGCCGGCGCCAAGAACGCGGCGCTGCCGCTCATGGTGGCCTCCCTCCTCACCGAGGACATCGTGCGGCTGTCCAACGTCCCCGACCTCGCCGACATCAAGACGCTGATGGACCTGCTCATGTCCCTCGGCGTCACCGTCGAGATGGCGTGGGACAAGAACAGCGCCGCGTGCCGCACGCTCGCGCTGAATGCCAAGAACATCGGCAACCTCACCGCCGAGTACGACCTGGTGCGCAAGATGCGCGCCTCGGTCTTGGTGCTGGGTCCCCTGGTGGCGCGCTTCGGCGAGGCCAAGGTGTCGCTGCCGGGCGGCTGCGCCATCGGCACCCGCCCGGTGAACCTGCACCTCGCCGCGCTGAAGGAGCTCGGCGCCGAGATCGAGATCGAGGCAGGCTACATCCACGCCCGCGCGCCCAAAGGCCTCAAGGGCGGGGTAGTGCGCTTCCCCACCGTCACCGTCGGCGGCACCGAGCACCTGCTCATGGCCGCTGCGCTCGCCAAGGGCGAGACGGTGCTGGAGAACGCCGCCTGCGAGCCGGAGATCGGCGACCTCGCCAAGCTCTTGGTGGCGATGGGCGCCGAGATCGAGGGAGCGGGCTCCTCGCGCATCGTCATCCGCGGTAAGCCCAGGCTGCGCGGCGCCAGCCACCGCGTCGTCGCCGACCGCATCGAGGCCGGCACCTACGCCATCGCCGCCGCCATCACCGGTGGCCGCGTCGAGATCGGCGGCGCCGGTGTCGAGCTGCTCGGCGCCGTCGTCGAGAGCCTCGTCCACTCCGGCGTCGAGGTGGCGCTGGCGCGCGACAGCATGATCGTCGCCGGCAACGGCGGCATGCAGGGCGTCGACATCTCCACCGCGCCGTTCCCCGGCTTCCCCACCGACATGCAGGCGCAGATGATGGCGCTGATGGCGACCGCGTCGGGCGCCTCGGTCATCACCGAGACCATCTTCGAGAACCGCTTCATGCACGTGCCCGAGCTCGCGCGCATGGGCGCCGACATCACCGTGAAGGGCAACACCGCCGTCGTGCGCGGCGTGAAGACGCTCAAGGGCGCGCCGGTGATGGCCACCGACCTGCGCGCCTCCGTCAGCCTCGTGCTCGCCGGCCTCGCCGCCCAGGGCGAGACCATGGTCAACCGCGTCTACCACCTCGACCGCGGCTACCAGAGCCTCGACCAGAAGCTGCGCGCCTGCGGCGCCGACATCGAGCGGGTGCCGGGCTAGCAGCGCGCCGCTTGACGCGGGGCGCACCTCGCCCTAGATACAGTTCGTATTGAGCAGCGAAGGCCTCACGGGGTCGTGATCTGCGTAGAATCAGGTATTTGATGCGCTGGGCACCGTCTCATAGACACGAAGTGTGCCGACGCCGCCGAGGGGTTAGCACCGCCAAAGCGTTCCTCTGCGCCGATGGCACATCCCCGTTCCCCGCACTAGTTTGTCGCCCCATGGCAGCCGCCCCCCTCAAGCTCACGGCGAACGACGCCGAGGACCTGATCGTCCTCTCGGCGTGCCTGCAGGATGCGGTGACGCTCGCTTCCGACATCACCTACCTGCCCAAGGAGCGGCGCTTCGCCGCCGTGTTCAGCCGCTTCCGTTGGGAGGACCATTACGGTGGCGGCCAGAAGCGCTGGGTGAAGGCGGGCGTGCACTTCAACGGCGTGCTCGGCGTGAAGAGCAAGGACCTCGACCGCTCCCCCGAGCAGGTGCTGGAGTTCCTCGCCATCGAGGCGACGCCGCGCGAGGACGGCGCCGCCGAGGTGCGTCTCGATTTCGCCGGCGGCACGTCGATCAGCCTCGACGTCGAGTGCATCGACGTGAACCTCTCCGACATGGGCGAGCCGTGGGCGGGTCGGCGCCTGCCCAAGCATCCCATCGACCGGGGCTAGCCGCGCATGGACGCCCCTGTTCCGTACGGCACGGTCGCCAAAGACGTGCTGGTACTTGCCCTGCCGCGCGGCCGCATCCTCAAGGAAGTGATGCCGCTGGTGCAGCGCGCCGGCATCACTGCGGAACCCGACTTCGACGACCCGAAGACGCGCAAGCTGCTGTTCGACACCAACCTGCCGGCCGTGAAGATCGTGCGCGTGCGCTCGTTCGACGTCGCCACCTTCGTCGCCTTCGGCGCCGCCCAGCTCGGCGTCGCCGGCAACGACGTGTTGATGGAGTTCGATTACCCCGAGGTGTACGCGCCGCTCGATCTGGGCATCGGCAGGTGCCGCATGTCGGTGGCCGAACCCGCCGCCATGATGGCCGGGGACGACCCCTCGCGCTGGAGCCACGTGCGCGTCGCCACCAAGTACCCGCAGATCACGCGCCGCCACTTCGCCGCGCGCGGCGTGCAGGCCGAGTGCATCGAGCTGTCCGGCGCCATGGAGCTCGCGCCCAACCTCGGCCTATGCCGGCGTATCGTCGATCTCGTCGAGACCGGCTCGACCCTCAAGGCCAATGGCTTGGTCGAGGTCGAACACATCGCCGACATCACTTCGCGCCTCGCGGTCAACCGCGCCGCGCTGAAGACGCGCCCCGACGAGATGGGCGCCTGGATCGAACGCTTCCTGGACGCGATTGAGGACGCGGGCGATGCCGACGCGGCTTGATACCAAGTCCAAGGACTTCGAGGCGGGGTTCCGCGCATTGCTGAGCGCCAAGCGCGAGACGGCGGCCGACGTGAATGCCGCGGTCGCGGCGATCCTGGCCGACGTCCAAGCGCGCGGCGACGCGGCGGTGGCCGAGTACACCCAGCGCTTCGACGGCGTCGCCGTGACGCCCGAGAGCCTGCGCATCTCGCCGAACGAGATCGCGCGCGCCGCCAATCAGGTGCCGGCTGCCGACTTTGCCGCCCTGGAGAAGGCCGCCGAGCGCATCCGCCTGTTCCACGCCCGCCAGATGCCGGCCGACGATCGCTTCATCGACGAGTTTGGGGCCGAGCTCGGCTACCGCTGGACGCCGCTGTCGTCGGTCGGACTGTACGTGCCCGGCGGCAAGGCCGCCTATCCGTCGTCGGTGCTGATGAACGCCATCCCGGCCCACGTCGCCGGCGTGCAGCGCCTCGCCATGGTGGTGCCGACTCCGCGCGGCGAGCTGAACGGCCTCGTGCTCGCGGCCGCCAAGATCGCCGGGGTGAGCGAGGTCTATCGCGTCGGCGGCGCCCAAGCCGTGGCGGCGTTGGCCTATGGCACCAAGACCATCGCGCCGGTGGACAAGATCGTCGGTCCCGGCAACGCCTATGTCGCGGCCGCTAAGCGCCAGGTGTTCGGCACGGTCGGCATCGACATGGTGGCGGGTCCGTCCGAGATCCTGGTCATCGCTGACGGCGCCAACAATCCCGACTGGATCGCCGCCGACCTGCTCTCCCAGGCCGAGCACGACGAGACGGCGCAGTCGATCCTCGTCACCGACGACGCTGCCTTCGCCGACGCCGTGGCGCGCGCAGTGGACAAGACCCTGCCGCGCCTCGCCCGCCACAGGATCGCCGCGGCGAGCTGGAGCGAGTTCGGCGCCATCATCGTCTGCAGGACGCTGGCCGAGGGCGCCGCCCTGGTCGATCGGCTGGCGCCCGAGCACCTCGAGATCGCCACCTCCGACCCCGACGTGCTGGCGGCGCAGGTGCGCAACGCCGGCGCCATCTTCCTCGGCCGCATGACCCCGGAGGCGATCGGCGACTACGTCGCCGGCCCGAGCCATGTGCTGCCCACCGCGCGCGCGGCGCGCTATGCCTCCGGCCTGTCGGTGCTCGACTTCCTCAAGCGCACGTCCCTGATGCGTTACGACGAGCGCAGCCTGAAGGCGCTCGGGCCCACCGCGGCGACGCTCGCCGACGCCGAGGGCCTCGGCGCCCACGCCCTGTCGGTGCGCATCCGCCTCGACTCCTAGTCGGCGCGGGGCCCGTGTCGGACTCCCAGCGCATCCTCGACCTGACGCTGGACGAGCGCACCGTCGTGCGCCGCAACCCCGACATCGAGCAGGAGCGCAGGGTCGCCATCTACGACCTCCTGCAGCAGAACCATTTCTCGCCGCGCGGGGCGCCACATGGGCCCTATCGCCTGCGTCTCGGCATCGAGCCCGCCGGGCTCGCTTTCGACGTGCGCAGCGAGAGCGACCTGCCGCTGTCGCGCATCGTGCTGGCGCTGTCGCTGTTCCGGCACATCATGCGCGACTACTTCATCGTCTGCGACAGCTACTACGAGTCGATCAAGTCGGCGCCGCAGTCGCGCATCGAGGCGATCGACATGGGCCGCCGCGCCATGCACACCGAGGCGGCCGAGCTCCTGGTCGAGAAGCTCAAGGACCGCGTCGAGCTCGATCTCGACACGGCGCGGCGGCTGTTCACGCTCATGTGCGTCCTGCACCGGCGCGCATGAGCATGGAACGCCGTCCGCCCGCGTCCGTCCTGTTCGCCTGCGACAACAACACAGTGCGCTCGGTTCTGGCGGTCGGCCTCGCCAAGGCGCGTTACGGCGACCAGCTCTATTTCGATTCGGCCGGCGTGCGCGCCGGCGACGAGCCCGATCCGTTCGCGGTCGCCGTCCTCGCGGAGCTCGGCATCGACATGTCCAAGCACGTGCCGAAGTCGTTCCAGGACCTGCACGACACCTCGTTCGACTGGATCATCTCGCTGTCGCCCTCCGCCCAGCACCGGGCGGTGGAGCTCACCCGCACCATGGCGTGCGACCTGATCTTCTGGCCCACCTTCGACGTCACGGCCGCCCGCGGCAGCCGCGAGTCCATCGTCGCCGCCTACCGCGAGGCACGCGATGCCCTGGCACGGCGCATCGACGAGGCCTTTGCGCCCCTAGTCCGGCCGCGCAACGGAGCCCTCCAGGAAAGGTCTTGAACTGCCCGGGGCGGCGGGTGATTCATAGCGCCCAAAGGACCTCACCCCTCGACGGGCTCTGGGTGAGGGCTTTCTCAATTCCTCATGCTGAGCTTGTCGAAGCATGAGCGCCCGGTCACAACGACGGAGAGCGAATGGCGAAAGAGGAATTACTGGAGTTTCCGGGCACGGTGATGGAGCTGCTGCCCAATGCGATGTTCCGGGTCAAGCTCGACAACGACCACGAAGTCTTGGCCCACACCGCTGGCAAGATGCGCAAGCACCGCATCCGCGTGCTGGCCGGCGACAAGGTCCTGGTCGAGATGACCCCCTACGACCTCACCAAGGGTCGCATCACGTTCCGCTACAAGTAGGCCGGCCGCTTGCGATGCCGGCCCTCGTGCTCGCCTCGGCGTCGCCACGCCGGATCGAGCTGTTGCGCCAGATCGGCATCGAGCCCGATCGCGTCGAGCATCCCGCAGTAGACGAGACCCCCGCGAAGGGCGAGCTGCCGCCGGCGCTTGCGCTGCGGCTCGGCATCGCCAAGGCCGAGGCCGTCGCCGCGCGCTTTCCCGACGACGTCGTGCTCGGCGCCGACACCACCGTCGCGGTGGGCCGGCGCAACCTGCCCAAGGCCGACGACGAGCCCACCGCGCGCCGCTGTTTGGACCTACTCTCCGGGCGCCGCCACCGCGTCCACACCGGGATTGCCGTCGTGTTCGGCGGCGCGACGCGCAGCCGCCTGGTGACCACCATTGTCGTGGTGAAGCGCGTGACGCCGGCCGAAGTCGACGCGTACCTCGCCAGCGGCGAGTGGCGCGGCAAGGCCGGCGGCTACGCCATCCAGGGGCGCTTCGCCGCCCTGGTGAAGGGCATCCACGGCTCGTACTCCAACGTCGTCGGCCTGCCGCTCGCCGAGACGGCGGCCCTGCTTGGCACTGCGCGCTAGCTATTCGGCCGGCTCGCGGGTCGTGGCGAACACCGGCGCGTCGGGCGTCTCGTCGGCGCCGATGCGGCGGTAGATGAACTCGGGGGCCTCGGCCGCCGCTTCCTTCATGGCGAGTCCGAAAGTCGCCTGGTGCAGCGGCGACAGCTCGCACGCGGGGTCGATGGTACCGGCGTCGCCGGTCAGGGCGTACGCCTGGCAGCGGCAGCCGCCCCAGTCGAGCTCCTTGCGGTCGCAGCTTCTGCACGGCTCCGGCATCCACTCGGTGCCGCGATACTTGTTGAAGGCGGCGGAGTTCTCCCAGATCCACTGCAGGCTGTGCTCTTGGACCGTGTCGAACTGCAGGGTGGGGATGCTCTCGGCGGCGTGGCAGGGCAGCACCTTGCCGGCCGGGCTGATGTTGAGGAAGCGGCGCGCCCAGCCGCCCATGCAGGTCTTCGGCCGCTTGGCGTAGTAGTCCGGCACCACGTAGTCGATGACCAGCACGCCCTTCAGCCGCTGGCGCGCCTCCTCGACGATCTTGGTGGTGCGCTTGAGCTGCTCGTAGGTCGGGATGAAGGCGGCGCGGTTCTTGAGCGCCCAACCGTAGTACTGCACCTGCGCGATCTCGATGCGCTCGGCGTCGAGCTCCACAGCCATCTCCAGGAAGTCCGGCACGTGGTCGATGTTCTGGCGGTGCACGACGGCGTTCACCGTCAGCGGCAGGCCGATCTTGCGCACCAGCCGCGCCACCTCGAGCTTCTTCTTATGACCCTTGAAGCCGGCGATGCGGTCGGCGTTGTGCTCGTCGGTGTCCTGGAAGCTCACCTGCACGTGCTCCAGACCGAGGTCGGCCAGGGTGCGCAGTCGCACCTCATCGAGCAGCACGCCCGAGGTGATCAGGTTGGTATAGAGCCCGACCTTGGTGGCGTGCTCGACCAGCTGCTCCAGGTCCTTGCGCACCGTCGGCTCGCCGCCGGAGAAATGCACCTGGTGCATGCCCATGGCGGCGGCCTCGTCGAGGACGCGCAGCCAGGTCTTGGTGTCGAGCTCCTTGCCCGCGCGCTCCAACTCCAGCGGATTGGAGCAGTAGGGGCACTGCAGTGGGCAGCGATGCGACAGCTCGGCGAGCAGGGCGAGAGGCGGTTCGACGCGTAAGTTCATGGCTGTGGTCCTATGCCTTGCCCCCGGCAGCAGTCTTCGCGGCGCCTTGCGCGTGCGGCGACGCGGCCGCGTCGATCAGGAACGCCTTGTCGGCGAGGTCCTGCAGCATGGCGACGACGTCGGTGGCGATGACGTCGCGCGGCGCCTTGAACATCGCCGCCAGCTTGTCGATTACTGTTCCCAGCGCAACCTTGCCGTCGATGAGCTTCAGCACCTCGACCGCGGTCTCGTCGGGCTCCAGCAGGCGCTCGGGAGCGAGGATCACCCACTGCTGCTTGGCGTTGTTGAAGCGGAACTTCACCCCGCGCGGGAAGGCGGGCACCGAAGCCTCGCTGATGACGATGCGCTCCACCCTCAGGCTCCCGTTCCGCCTTCCGGCACGAAGGCGCCGGGCGGGACGTTGCCCTGCACATAGGCGTAGTCGAGGGCGTCGAGCATGGTCCACAGCACCTCGCACTTGAAGAGCAGCGCGTCGCACACCGCCTCGCGCTCCTCCTGGGTGCGGGCGTTGGTGCGCACGTAGTCCAGGCACCAGTCGGCGTCGCGCGGCGCCTGGTTCAGGCGCTTGCGGAAGTACGCCATCACCTCGTCGGTGATGAAGCTGTAGCTCTCCAGCATGCCGGAGATGCGCTCGCGGTGGATGCCGGGCGCGAACAGCTCGGTGAGCGACGAGGCGACGCCTTCCAGCGTGGGGCGGTCGCGCGTGAAGTTGAGGTACGCGTCCACCGCGAAGCGGGTCGCCGGCAGGATGCCGCGCGTCGAGGTGACGTACTCGCGGTCCAGACCCAATCCGTCGGTGAGCTTGAACCAGCGGGCGATGCCGCCCTCGTTCTCGTGGGTGCCGTCGTGGTCCTCGAGACGATGGCGCCACTCCAGGCGCACGCGCGGATCGCGCATGCGCGCCAGCACCGCGCCGTCCTTCATCGGGATGGTGGACTGGTAGTAATAGCGGTTGAGCGCCCACGCCTGCACCTGGCCCTTGGTGCACTTGCCACCGTGTAGGCGCTTATGGAACGGGTGCAGGTTGTGGTAGCGCGTCGCGCCGATCTCGCGCAGGCGCGCCTCCAGCTCGTCGGCGTTGCGCATCGGCGGGTGCAGCTCGTTCCAGGTCACCGTGCGCACGCGCGCCACGGCCGGCGCGGGCTTCGGCGCGGCAATGCGTTCGATCGTTTGCAGCTTGTTCACAGCGTCACCCTCATTCCGTCGTAGCCGACCTCCCAGCCGGCAGCCTCGACAAACGCACGCTCGGGAGAATCCTCGGCCAGCACCGGGTTGGTGTTGTTGATGTGGACGAACACCTTGCGCTTGACGCCGAGGCCGGCGAACGCGGCGACAGAGCCGTCCTTGCCGGCAAGATGCATGTGCCCCATGCGTCCGCCCGTCTTCTTGCCGGTGCGCGTAGCGATCATCTCGTCGTCCTTCCACACGGTGCCGTCGAAGAAGACGAGGTCGGCGCCCGACAGGCGCTCGGCGAGATCGGGCGGCATCGACGCGCAGGCGGGCACGTAGAAGAAGCTCTTGCCGGTGGCGCGCTCGGTTACCTTGAGGGCTATGGTGTCCTCGGCGGCGGATCCCAGGTTGTCGAGGCTCGGGTCCTCCAGGTAGAGCGCGATCTTGCCGGGCACCGAGAACGGCTCGATGGCGAGGCCGTTGACGATGCCGTCCTTGCCGGCGAGCTCGGTGCGGCGCTCGAGTTCGAGCGGCCGGCGGTCGACGTAGGCGGGGTTGAGCACGCGATAGACCGTGTTGCGGTCGAGCACCGCATGCACCCGGGGCGTCGCGTAGACCGCGAGCGGCTGGCTTTCGCGCAGGTTCAACAGGCCGGCGATGTGGTCGACGTCGGCGTTGGTGAGCACGGCGCCCATGATCGGACTGTGGCGCGTCACCTCGGGATCGGGGTGGAGGTCGGGGTTGTCGTCGATCTGCTTGCGCAGGTCGGGCGAGGCGTTGAGCAGGAACCACTTGCCGTCGCCCGACGAGACCGCGAGCGAGGACTGGGTGCGGCGCCGGACCTTGGGGTCCCCGGCGCGCGCCCGCCGGCACAGCGCGCAGTTGCAGTTCCACTGCGGAAAACCACCGCCCGCCGCGGAACCCAGCACGATCACCTGCAACATGGCACCTGCAGCATCGGCGCACCCTAACGCGCGGCGCAGCGGCGATTTAATCTATGCAAGCGATAACCGGCGCTGGCGGCGAAATCGCCCTGCGCCAAAACGAAACGCCCCGGCATGCCGGGGCGTTCGGTTCCTCCCTCGGGAGGAGGTGAGCGTTTAGAGCTCGGCGCAGGCGTAGCAGTTGATCTCCATGCCGACGCTGATGACGGTGATCTTCGGGGTCTTCCAAGCCATGGGTGTCTCTCCTCACGAAACGAGTCGATCCGGCGGGATCGGGTGATGGGAGAGTGGGCTAAGCCCGTCCATGACGAAATCTATGCGAGACATTGCCCGGTCGCCTATGCCGGCCATAGGCAAATGCGATAGTGACGGAAACCCAGGCTTTCAGCCGACTTTCGCCGGGGCCGGGCGCTCGGCGGAGGCGCCGGCACGAACGAAGGGGGGCTGGGGCAGAACGGCCGGCACCTCCACCTCGGCCCCCGCCTGCTCCAGCGAGGCGAGGAAGGTCGCGTAAGGCTCGACGCGCGCGTACTGGCTTGGGATGAGCCCGATGATGTGGCGGTCGGCGAGGTCCACCTTGTAGAGCTGCACGCCGAAGTCGAGCGCGCTGCTGACCCGCGCGGTGAGCGCCGGCACCACGGCGACGCCGAGACCCTCTTGCACCAGCGACAGCGCCACCTCGTAGGTGCGCACCTGGGTGACGATCCGGTGGTGGGGAAGATGCGCCTGGAACCACTCTTCCATGCGGCGCTGATGGGCGGTGCCGAAGTTGAACTGGATGACGCTGTTCAACACCTTGCGCTCGGCGTCGCCGAGGTCGTTCCAGGTGTCGCTGACCTTGGACAGGTCGATGCCTTTCGGCACGGCCAGCACATAGGGATCGCGGAACACCTCGAACCTGCGGAACGAGACGTTGCTCTTGGCGATCGACTCCTCCGCCACCAGCGCCACGGTCAGGCGGCGGCCGTACAGCAGCTCGAGCGCCTCGCCGGGCGAAACTTCGTGCACGTCGAGCTCGACCGAGGGGAATACCTTCGACATGCGCCGCACGGCGCGGGGCAGGATGACGCGCGCGATGGAGTTGAGCGCGCCCACCGAGATGACGCCGCGCGCACCCTCGGTGAACTCCTGCAGGCCGGCCATGGCTTCGTCGACGCTGGCGAGGATCAGCTCGGACTTGCGCAGCAGGAACTTGCCGGCGTCGGTCAGCTGAAGCTGGTTGCGATTGCGGTCGAACAGCTGGGTGCCGATGCTTTCCTCGAGCTTGGCGATCTGCTGGGACAGCGAAGGCTGCGCCAAGCCCAACAGCTTGGACGCGCGGGTGAGCGACTCGGCGTGGGCCACCGCCCAGAAGATGCGCAACTGATGCAGGGTGATCATGGGCAGGAACCGGCCGTGGCGCCCCGAATCGCCGCGCCAAAGGCTCTGTGACTATACGCCGCGGGGCCGTCGCGGTAGAAGGCCAAAGCATGGGCACCGTGGCCAGCATGCGCACCAAAGCCAAGGGCGGCTGCCCCATCTGCGGCAAGCCCGTGACGGAGGCCCACAAGCCGTTCTGCAGCGTCCGGTGCGGACAGATCGATCTCGGCCGCTGGCTGAACGGCACGTACGCCATCCCCGGCGAACCCGTCGCGCCCGGCGAATCGAGCAAGTCAGCGGGCGAGGACGAGAGCGAGTCATGACCGTCGAGCCGACGCCGGCCTCCGTCGCTGGCCCGCTGGCGACAGGCGACGGCGAGGTGAGCATCGTCGCGGGGCGGTCGTGCGGCACCTGCACCCTCTGCTGCAAGCTCATGATCGTGCCGGAACTCGACAAGCCGCAGGGCGCCTGGTGCGCGCATTGCGCTCCGCGCTCCGGCTGCAAGATCTACGAGACCCGGCCGCAGTCATGCCGGGACTTCTATTGCGGCTACCTCACCTCGCCCGGCGTGAGCGAGGCATGGCGGCCGCTGCAGTCGCGCATCATCCTGATGAAGGTGGACGGAGGCATCGCCGCGGTCGTCGATCGCGACCGCAAGGACGCCTGGAGGCAGCCGCAGTACTACCAGCAGCTCAAGGCATGGTCGCGGCAGGGAATGGAGGAGGGCTGGTTCGTCATCGTGCGCGTCGACAAGCACGTCACCGCCATCCTGCCCGAGCGCGACATCGAGCTCGGCGTCCTGGAATCCGGCGAGGGCATCGAGGTCGGCTGGCAACCGTCGCCGACCGGCATGCAGTACGAGGCGCGCAAGATCCCCGCGCGCGAAGCGGCGGGGCCGTGACCGAAGCGCCGACGCGCCCCATCCGTACCGTGCCGGGACGCACCTGCGGCTCCTGCAGCCTGTGCTGCAAGCTGATGAACGTGCCGGAGCTGGACAAGCCGATGGGACAGTGGTGCCGCCACTGCAAGCCGGGGACTGGCTGCACCATCCACGCCACGCGTCCGCAGGTGTGCCGCGACTTCTTCTGCGGCTACCTGCAGTCGTCGACGTTGTCGCAAGACTGGTTGCCGGCCAAGGCCCACTTCATCGTCACCGGCGACCCGTCCGGCATCGTTCTGTACGTCGATCCGGCCAATCCAGACGCCTGGAAGGCATCGCCGTTCTACGAGCGCATCAAGATGTGGGCGGTGGAGGGCGTGCCGCGCAACCGCCTGGTCACCGTGCGCGTTGGCCGCCGCACCATCGCCGTCATGCCGGACAACGACTTCGACCTCGGCGAGATGGATCCCGGCGACACCATCGAGTGGGAAGCGCGGCGCGGACCGATCGGGCGCGTGTACAGCGCGCGCAAGGTCAAAGCCAAGGCGGCCAAGGCATGAGCGCGCGTCCCGCCGAGGTGGTGCGGGGCCGCGGCTGCGGCCAGTGCACCCTGTGCTGCAAGCTGATGTGGGTGGACGAGATCGGCAAGCCGGGCGGCACTTGGTGCCCGCACGTGGTGCGGGGCAGGGGCTGCGGCATCTATGCCGAGCGGCCGCAGGCGTGCCGCGCGTTCCATTGCGGCTACATCACCACCGCCGAGCTCGGCGACGAGTGGTTCCCGGCGCGCTGCAAGATGGTGCTGTCGTCGAAGGAGACGGGCCTTACCGCGCTCGTCGACGCCAGCCGCCCCGACGCCTGGCGTGCCGCACCTTACTACGAGCAATTCAAGACCTGGGCGCGGCAGTTGATCCCCAAGGGCCAGACCATGCTCGTGCGCGTCGGCGCGCGCTGCTTCGTCATCCTGCCGGACGAGGACGTGGACGTCGGCAACGTCACGCCCGCCGACGCCGTCTTCCTCGACATCGCGCCGGGGCCGGTCGGCCCGCTGTACCGCGTGCGCTGCGAGCGGGCGCGCGCGTGAGCGCCGCAGGCGAGACCCAGGTGGTAGCGGGCCGCAGCTGCGGCACCTGCACGCTGTGCTGCAAGGTCCTCGCCATCGAGGAGCTGAACAAGCCGCACGGGGTGTGGTGTCCGCACGCCAAGCCCGGGCGCGGTTGCGCGATCTATTCCGACCGGCCGGGCGCCTGCCGCGAGTTCATCTGCGGCTACCTGGTGTCCGAGGGCCTGTCGCCGGAATGGTTCCCGGCCACGTCGAAGATCGTCCTGATGTACGTGGACAACGGCATCACCGCCGTGGTGGACACTGGACGCCCCGACGCCTGGAAGGCCGAGCCGTTCTACAAGCAGCTGAAGGCGTGGGCGGTGGCGTTCCTCCAGCACAATCGCCAGGTGCTGGTGCGGGTGGGCAACCGCACCATCGCCATCCTGCCGGACCACGACGCCGATCTCGGCCCCATGGAGCCGGGCGGACGAGTCATTATCGAGACGGCCGCCGGGCCGATGGGCACCACCCGCTATCGCGCGCGTCGCGCCGATGGCGCGCCAACCGACCAACGCGCCGATGGGGCGCCAAATCAATAAGAGCGAATGAACCGATGACCATTGCAACCCATCCGGCCGACGGCGGCGCTCCGGCTCCCGGCAAGGCGTGCGGCACCTGCACCATGTGCTGCAAGGTCCTGCACATCGCCGCGCTCGACAAGCCGCACGGCGTGTGGTGCCCGCACGTGAAGCAGGGCAGAGGCTGCGGCATCTACGCGGATCGCCCGCAGGAGTGCCGCAAGTTCCATTGCGGATACCTGTCGTCGAACCTGTCCGAGGATTGGTTCCCGGCCAAGTCGAAGATCGTGCTGATGGCCGACGCATCCGGGGGCATCACCGCCGTCGTCGACCACAGCCGCCCCGATGCCTGGAAGGAGAAGCCCTTCTACGCGCAGCTGAAGGCGTGGGCGCGCGAGCTCTTGCCGCAGCAGAAGTACGTGGTGGTGCGCGTCGGCAAGCGCGCTATCGCCGTGCTGCCGGACGAGGACTTCGACCTCGGCGCGATGGAGATGCACGCGCCGATGGTCATCGAGGTGGCGGCGGGTCCGGCCGGCAAGCCGATCTACCGCGCGCGCCGCGCCGATCCCGGCTATGCGGCGCGCCTCGCCGCGCCGCAGGCGGCCAAGGCCGGCAGCGGCACGTGAGCGAACCCGGCGCGGCGGACCCCGCAAGCGGCACGGCGCCACGCCGGACGTGCGGCACGTGCACTCTGTGCTGCAAGGTGCTGCGCATCGTCGAGCTCGACAAGGAGCACAGCGTGTGGTGCCGGCACGCGCGACCCGGCAAGGGGTGCGCGATCTACGCCGACCGGCCGCGGAGTTGCCGCAACTTCGTGTGCGGCTATCTCGCCTCGCCCGAGTTGCCCGAGGTCTGGTATCCGGTGCAATCCAAGATCGTGCTGGTGCGCGAGCCGAACGGCGGCGTCACCGCCGTCGTCGACCCCGGGCGTCCCGACGCGTGGAAGGAGCACCCGTACTACGCGCAGATCAAGAGCTGGGCGGCGCAGGTAGTGCCGGCGCGCCGGCAGATGCTGGTGCGCATCGGCGCGCGCACCATCGCCGTGCTGCCCGACCGCGACGTCGACCTCGGCCTGATGGAGCCGGGCGAGGAGGTGATCATCGAAGCGGAACCGGGGCCGTTCGGCGGCGTCTACTCGGCGCGCAAGGCGGGGCCCGCGGCGTTCGCCGGCGCGGCAAGCGCCCCGCCTTCTGGTAAGGTCGGCCCATGACCGATCCGATCGCCGCCGCGGCCGCGACCGACCAGCCCCTGCCCGGCCGCCAGTGCGGCTCGTGCACGCTGTGCTGCAAGCTCCTCGGCATCAAGGAGATCGACAAGCCCGAGTGGACCTGGTGCAAGCACTGCAAGCCCGGCAAGGGCTGCACCGTCTACGAGTCGCGGCCGACTTCGTGCCGGACGTTCTACTGCGGCTACCGCCTGTCGGCCGACCTAGGCGATGAATGGTATCCGCTCAAGTCGCGCATGGTGCTGCGCGCCCAGGGCATCGGCATCGTCTGCTACGTCGATCCCGGATATCCCGAGGCGTGGAAGGTGCAGCCCTATCACCGCCAGCTGCGCGGGTGGGCGCGGCGCGCCGTCAACACCGAGCACAACGTCATCGTCAACGTCGGCGGGCTCGTCATCTGCATCCTGCCCGACAAGGACGTCGACCTCGGCTTCATGCAGCCGGGCGAGAAGATCGTCGTCGGCAGCAAGGACACGCCGATGGGGCCGGTCTACCACGCCGAGCGCATGCAGGTGGGCGGCGCCTAGACGGCGCCCCGCGGGCGCCTTCGCTTGCTGCAGGGCCGGAATTCTCCTATAACGCGCGGCGCCTCCGGCCACGTCCGGACGCACCCCCATAAGCCCAGGTAGCTCAGTTGGTAGAGCAGCGGACTGAAAATCCGCGTGTCGGTGGTTCAAATCCGCCCCTGGGCACCATTTCTTTCAATAGGTTGGCGACGCGCGCGCCGTGTCGCCTGCCAGCCGGCGCTTGCCAGCTTCCAAAAACTCCTTCGACCAGCTGTAATAAAGCCCCTCCGCTATCCCCTCCCGCCGGCACAGCTCGGCAATACTCGACTCGCCCCGC
>Ga0194131_10006347_pt1 | contig 16490 bp, 18 predicted proteins | sample TA2KigO120mmetaG_FD_148631 | JGI IMG/M metagenome (GOLD analysis project Ga0194131, IMG submission 148631) | Freshwater microbial communities from Lake Tanganyika, Tanzania - TA2015053 Kigoma Offshore 120m | ecosystem: Environmental > Aquatic > Freshwater > Lake | place: Tanzania: Lake... | reverse complement strand
CCTCGATCTTCTCCAGTTCGCCCGCCGGTCCGTAGACCCGGCTGATGCGCGAGGTCTCGACACGATCGCCCTGCTGGTAGACGAAGGTCCCGGTGTAGGAAAGCTTCTCGGTTGCCTGGTAGATGCGACCAAGAAGGCTCATGTCGTCGGCCGCCGCCGGGGCCTGCGCACGGGCTGCGCCGGCGAGGGACGCGACGATCAACAGTGCACCGATGGCGCGCCTCATGGTTGCCGGGGGGCTCTTTCGGAGACGGTCCGCACCTGGCGCGTATCCACGTAGCCCCGCAGCGCGTTGCGCGGCGAGTAGCCCTGGTGCGCCTGCATGTAGTCCTTCGCGGATTCGGCAGCGGGCACGACGGCAGGAGTGGCATCCGCCACGGCCGCCGCCGGCTTGGGTTGCTGCGCCAGCGGCGCAGGTCCGGAGCCCTGCTCGAGCATGGAATGGGCGACCAGGCCGACGAAACCGACCGCCGCGACGCCTGCGGCCACCCGGGTCGCGTACCAGGGCAGGCCGCGGCGCGCCGGCGCGGCCAGGGTCTTGGGCGCGAGCACCGTGGGCTCCGAGGCAAGCCGGGCGGCCACCCGGTCGGCGAAGCCGGCCGAGAGCAGCCCGGTGTCGCGCATCGCGTCGCTGATGAGGTGGTACCGGCGCCAGGCCTCGAGGGCCTCGCTGCCCGATCGTAACGCCGCATAGGCGAGGGCAGCCTCATGCCCGTCGAGCTCACCGTCGGCCAGCTCGGAGATTCTCTGTGTCGTCATCGTTTCACCCGGTTCACCATCTCTTGTCCTTCGCAGTGTCCAGCAGGGGCTTGAGCTTGTCGGAGATCACCTCGCGCGCCCTGAAAATCCGCGACCGCACGGTTCCGATCGGGCAATCCATGATGCGCGCAATGTCCTCGTAGCTCATGCCCTCGAGCTCGCGCAGCTGGATCGCCGTGCGCAGCTCCTCGGGCAGCCCTTCGATCGCGGCGTTCACGGTCGCCCCGATTTCGCGCGACAGCGCCAGGCTCTCCGGCGTGTTGATGTCGCGCAACTGCTCGCCCTCCTCGTACCCTTCCGCCTCCTCCGCCTGCACTTGCGTGGAGGTCGGCGCCCGGCGGCCCATCGACAACAGGTGGTTCTTGGCGGTGTTGACCCCGATCCGATAGAGCCAGGTGTAGAAGGCGCTATCGCCGCGGAAGCTTGGCAGCGCGCGGTAGGCCTTGATGAATGCCTCCTGCGCGACATCCTCCACTTCCGCAGGGTCGCGGATCAGGCGCGACAGCAGCCTGGCCAGCTTCCTTTGGTACTTCACCACCAGCAACTCGAAGGCGCGCTTGTCGCCCTGCTGCGCCCTCGCCACCAGCGCGTGGTCGGTATCCCGGTCAGCCTGGGCCATCGGTCCGGCCCGCGCCAGCCATGCCTATGTGCCACAGACACGGCGGTTTGCAAATAGTTCGGGACATGGGCGCTGGCGGGTCAGTACGGCAGTTGCCGGGACGCCACGGCGGCCTGCCCGGGAACGCGTCCCCAGAGCGCCCAGAGCCTGAGGATCCGGAACGATTCCGGATCCAGCATGCCCGGGGTCACCATCAGGCTGCGGCGACCCGGTGCCCGGACCGCAAGGGTGACGCACAGGCGGCTGACGAGACGACCCTTTCGGACCGTCGCAGCTATCCGCCGGCCGTCCCGCAGCAGCAGGAATGCCGCATCGCCGGCGCCAAGGACCAGGCCGCGCACGGAGGCCGTCGCCCGGAGCAGCGCCCGGTCCCAGGCCACCACGACGCCCAGCGCCAGGACCAGCGCCGCCAGCGCGCCGCCAAGGTAGCCAGGCAACAGGAGCCACAGGCACGCCGCCGCCGCCGCATGGGCAGCCACGATGCAGACGGCAAGACCCGGCGCTGGGTGCAGCGCCAGCTTGACGGCGGGCCCGTCGCTCAAGCGCACGTCAGACCCGGCTGAAGACCAGGGATCCGTTGGTGCCGCCGAAGCCGAAGGAATTGGACATCGCAGTGCGGATGGCCATGTTACGCGCGGTGTTCGGTACGTAATCGAGGTCGCAGGCCGGGTCCGGGTTATGCAGGTTGATCGTCGGCGGCGAAACCTGGTTGCGCAGGGCCAGGATCGTGAACACCGCCTCCACGCCACCGGCCGCGCCCAGCAGGTGGCCGGTCATGGACTTGGTGGAGTTCACCGCGACCTGCTTCGCCCGCTCGCCCAGCACGCGCTTCACCGCGACCGTCTCCGCGATGTCGCCCAGCGGCGTCGAGGTGCCGTGCGCGTTGATGTAGTCCACGGTGTCGAGCGCAAGCCCGGAGTCCTTCAGCGCGTTGCGCATGCAGCGGTAGGCGCCATCGCCGTCCTCGGCGGGCGCGGTCATGTGGAAGGCGTCCGCGGACACCCCGTAGCCGGCGACCTCGCAATAGATGCGCGCGCCGCGCTTGCTCGCGTGCTCGTACTCCTCGAGCACCACGGCGCCGGCGCCTTCGCCCAGCACGAAGCCGTCGCGGTCCTTGTCCCAGGGGCGGCTGGCGCCGGCCGGATCGTCGTTGCGCGTGGACAGGGCCCGCGCCGAGGCGAAGCCGCCCATGGCGAGCTCGGTCACGGTGGATTCCGCGCCACCGGCGATCATGACCTCGGCCTCGCCGTAGCGGATCGCCTTGGCTGCCTCGCCGATGCAGTGCGTGGAGGTGGTGCAGGCCGTGACGATGGCGAGATTGGGGCCCTTGGTGCCCAGCAGGATCGACAGGTTGCCGGCGATCATGTTGATGATGGTGCCCGGGATGAAGAACGGCGAGATGCGGCGCGGGCCGTTCTTGTTCAGCTCGTCGTGGGTGGCCTCGATCAGCGGCAGGCCGCCGATGCCGGAGCCGAAGTTGATGCCGAAGCGCTCGGCGGTCTCCGGGGTCACCGCGTTGCCCGAATCCTGCCAGGCCTGCAGGCCGGCGGCCATGCCGTAGTGGATGAAGATGTCCATCCGGCGCGCTTCCTTGGCGGAGAGGTACCGGGTGAGGTCGAAGCCCTTCACCTCGCCCGCGACCTGGCAGGAGAGCCGCGCCGGATCGAACCGCGTCACGCGCGTGATGCCGGAGCGGCCGGCGAGGACGCTGTCCCAGGCCTCAGGGACGCTGTTGCCCACCGGGCTGACGATGCCCAGCCCGGTGACGACGACTCTGCGGCGCTGCACGTGCCCTAGGGCTTGGAGTGCGATTTCACGTAGTCGATCGCCTGCTGCACGGTGGTGATCTTCTCTGCGTCCTCGTCGGGGATCTCGGTCTCGAATTCCTCCTCCAGCGCCATCACCAGCTCGACGGTGTCGAGCGAGTCGGCGCCAAGGTCGTCGACGAAGGACGATTCGGTCTTGATCTCGGCCTCGTTGACGCCGAGCTGCTCGGCGATGATCTTCTTGACACGTTGTTCGATGTTTTCCATGTCTTGCTCCTTCCCTGTTCGCAAGCGATATTTTACCGGAATCGGCCTTCTTCTCAGGTCATGTACATGCCGCCGTTGACGTGCAGCACGGTGCCGGTCACGTAGCCCGCCGCCGGCGAGGCGAGGTAGGCCACCGCAGCGGCGATGTCCTCGACCGCGCCCAGCCGGCCGAGCGGAATCTGGGCGAGCAGCGACGCCCTCTGAGCCTCGGGCAGCGCACGCGTCATGTCGGTGTCGATGAATCCCGGCGCGACGCAGTTGACGGTGATGTTGCGGCCGCCCAGCTCGCGTGCCAGCGACCTGGTCATGCCGGCCACGCCGGCCTTGGCGGCGGCGTAGTTCGCCTGGCCCGGGTTGCCGGAGGCACCCACCACCGAGGTGATGTTGATGATGCGGCCCCAGCGCGCCTTGATCATGCCGCGCATCACGGCGCGCGAAAGGTAGAACACCGAACGCAGGTTGGTTTCCATCACCTCGTCCCACTCCGCGTCCTTCATGCGCAGCGCGAGGTTGTCACGCGTCACGGCTGCGTTGTTCACCAGGACCTGGATGTCGCCCAACGCCTTCTGGATGTCCGCGACCACGGCGTCGCACTGCGCCGGATCGCGCACATTCAGCACCTTGCCGGTGATGCCGGCGGCGGCGATGCCCTTCGCGCCCTGGTCCGTGGTGGCGGTGCCGACGACCTTGGCGCCCTGCCTCGCCAGCTCGAGCGCAATCGCGTGGCCGATGCCGCGCGAGGCGCCGGTGACCAGGGCCAATTTTCCCTCCAGCATGGTCAATCCCCTTTCAAGGTCGCAGCTGACTGCTCGATCGCGGCGCGGTCGCTGAGCGCGACGCCCTGCAGGCTGCCGTCGATGCGCTTGATCGCACCCGCCAGCACCTTGCCCGGGCCGGCCTCGAGCACGTGGGTGACGCCCGCAGCGGCCATCTTCATCACCGTCTCGACCCAGCGTACCGGCGAGGCGGCCTGGCGCACCAGCGCATCGCGGATCTTTGCCGGGTCGCGTTCCTCGGCAACATCGACGTTGTTGATGAGCGCAATCCCGGGCGCGCCGAAGTTCACCTGCTCAAGATAGACCCGCAGCTTCGCCGCCGCCGGGCGCATCAGGCTGCAATGAAACGGCGCGCTGACCGGAAGCGGCATGGCGCGCTTGGCCCCTTTCGTCTTGCACAACTCCATGGCGCGCGCCACCGCGCCCTTGTGGCCGGCGATCACCACCTGCCCCGGCGCGTTGAAGTTCACGGCCTCCACAACCTCGCCTGGCGCCTGCGCCTCGGCGCAGGCCGAGCGCACCACGTCGTCCTCGAGCATCAGGATCGCGGCCATAGCGCCGAGGCCTTCGGGCACTGCCTCCTGCATGCTCTGCGCGCGGAAGCGAACCAGCGGCAGCGCGTCGGCGAAGGCGAGTGAGCCGCTTGCGACCAGCGCGGCGTACTCGCCCAGGCTGTGCCCGGCAACGACCGCCGGCGCCAGCCCGCCCAGCGCGCGCCAGGCGCGCCAGGCCGCGACGCCGGCCGCGAGCATCGCCGGCTGCGTGTTGGTGGTGAGCGCCAGCGCCTGCGCCGGGCCTTCGTCGAGCAGCCTGAGGAAATCCTCGCCCAGCGCGGCGCGGACTTCTGCGCGCACCAGGTCGATCTCGGGCAGGCCGGCATAGGCCTTGAGCATCCCCACCGCCTGCGAACCTTGTCCTGGAAACACCATCGCCAGCTTCATCGCCTTCCCTTACATCGTGACCAGTGTCGCGCCCCAGGTGAAGCCGCCGCCCACGCCCTGCAGCATCACCCGCTGTCCCGGGCGGATCTTCCCCGCCCGTACCGACTCGTCCAGCGCCAGCGGCACCGAAGCCGCCGAGGTGTTGCCATGGCGGTCCACCGTCACCACCAGCTTGTCTCGCGGCAGGCCCAGTTTCTTCGCCGTCGCCTCCATTATTCGCACGTTAGCCTGGTGCGGGATCAGCCAGTCCACCTCCGCCACCTGCATGCCCGCTGCCGCCAGCACCTCGTGCGCGACTTCGTCGAGCACCTTGACGGCGAGCTTGAACACCTGGTTGCCCTGCATCTGCAGGAAGGGCGAGCCGACAATCTTCCCGCCGCAGAGGTTGCCCGGCACCGAAAGGATGCCGGCATGGCGGCCATCGGCGCGCAGCACCGAGGCGTGGATGCCGGGCCTGTCGCAGGCCGACAGCACCGCCGCGCCGGCACCGTCGCCGAACAGCACGCAGGTGCCGCGGTCGTTCCAGTCCAGGATGCGGGAGAACACTTCCGCCCCCACCACCAGCGCGTGCTTGGCCGCTCCGGCGCGGATGAAGTTGTCGGCGGTCGCGAGGCCATAGACGAAGCCGCTGCACACCGCCTGCACGTCGAAGGCGGGGCAGTTGGCGATGCCCAGCTTGGCCTGCAGCAGGCAGGCGGTGCTGGGAAACACGTAGTCCGGCGTCGAAGTGGCGACGATGATGAGGTCGATGGCCTGGGCCTGGAGCCCGGAAGCCTCGATGGCGCGGCGGCTCGCCGCCAGCGCGAGCTCGCTCGAGGCCTGCGATTGCTCCGCGATGTGGCGCTGCCGGATGCCGGTGCGCTCATCGATCCACTGGTCGCTGGTGTCCAGGCGCTGCGCCAACTCCGCGTTCGTCATCACCCGCGCCGGCAGGTAGCTGCCGGTGCCCGCGATGCGGGAAAAAATCCGGCTCATGCCGAGCCCGGCTGCGCCAGGCGGTGGGTGATGCGCGCGACGACATCGTTGCGCACCTCGTCCGCGGCGCGCGCCAGCGCCTGGCCGAAGGCATGGGCGTCGGCCGAGCCATGACTCTTGATGACGATGCCGCGCAGGCCGAGCAGGCTGGCGCCGTTGTAACGGCCCGGATCCATGCGCGCCTTCATGGCCTTGAGCACCGGCATCGCCGCCAGCGCCGAGAACTTGCGCAGTGCGTTGCGGGAGAATTCCTGCTTCAGGTACGCCACAATCATCTTCGCCACCCCTTCCGAGGCCTTCAGCACCGAGTTGCCGACGAAGCCGTCGCAGACCACCACGTCGGTGGTGCCCTTGAAGATGTCGTCGCCCTCGACGTTGCCGTAGAAGTTGAGGCCGCTCGCGCGCAGCAGATCCGCCGCCCGCTTCACGGTGTCGTTGCCCTTGATGTCCTCGATGCCGATGTTGAGCAGGCCGACGCTGGGCCGCTCGTTGTGCTCGGTAGCGGCCACCAGCATCGCGCCCATGAGGCCGAACTGGGTCAGCTGCTCCGGGGTGCAGTCGACGTTGGCCCCGAGGTCGAGCACGGTGGTGAAGCCGCCGCGCACGTTGGGCAGGACGGCGGCGATCGCCGGGCGGTCGATCCCCGGCAGGGTCTTCAGCACGAAGCGCGAGATCGCCATCAGCGCGCCGGTGTTGCCGGCGCTGACGCAGGCCTGCGCCTCGCCGCTCTTCACCAGGTTGACCGCGACCCGCATCGAGGACAGCTTCTTGAAGCGCAACGCCTGCACCGGCGGCTCGTCCATCGCCACCACCTCGGCCGCGTGCTGCACCCGCAGCCGCGCGTCGGGCTGCGCGCCGCGCGCCGACAATTCGCGCTCGATCGCGACGCCCTGGCCCACCAGGATGACCGAGACCCCGGCCTGCCCGCGCGCGAACCGCAGCGCGGCGGGCACCGTCACATGGGGGCCGTGGTCGCCGCCCATGCAATCCACTGCGACGGTGATGTTCACCCCGGCAGCGTCAGACGGCCGCAGAACGCTACTCGCCCTTGCCCTTGGTGACCTTCTTGCCGCGGTAGTACCCGGTCGGGCTGATGTGGTGGCGCAGGTGCACCTCGCCGGTGGTCGGCTCCGCCGCCAGCGCGGGCGGGGTCAGGAAATCATGCGAACGGTGCATGTTGCGCTTGGAGGGCGACTTCTTGTTCTGCTGGACTGCCATGTTGACTCCCAATGAATGATCTTCGTTCAATGCCTGCCGCCGTGCATCAGGTCCTTCAGACCCGCGAATGGCAATGGCTTCGTTGCCGCCGCGCCGGGCTGCTCCCCGGCGCAACGCTCATGTCTGGGCGCGATCGGCAGCGCCAGCACCAGTTCGTCCTCCACCAGCCCGTGCACCTGCATCTGGCGCCCCGCCAGAATCCGCTCCGGCGCCTCCGGGTTCACCGGCTCGGCGTCGATCTCCGCTTGCGTTTCCGCGAGCAGCAGCACCTCGTCCACACGCACCGCGTGCGCAAGCGAGCCCAGGCAGCGCTGGCAGGTGAGCTGCAGGGTGCCGGACAGGCGCAACCGCAGCGCACGCCGGCCCAGCTGCTCCTGGATGCCCTCCAGTTCGCAGTCGATCGTCCCGGTGTCGGCGCGCAGGCTGTCGCGCACCCTGGGGAAATCCGAAACCGGCCAGTTCACCTGCAATCTGGAACCGGTCCTCGCGAATTCGAGGCCATCGATGACCGGCCGGCGCGGCATAAGGGGCAGATGGTATCATGCGGCGAAAATCGCTGTCAAAACAAAGTCATGCCTTCAACTAACCCGCCCCCCCGGCGGCTCGTGCTCGCCTCCAGCTCCCGCTACCGCAGGGAACTGCTGGAGCGGCTCGGGCTGCGCGTCGAGACCGCGAGCCCGGGGAGTGACGAGGCGCCCCTGCCCGGGGAGTCGCCTTCGGCCACCGCGACCCGCCTGGCCATCCTCAAGGCGAGGGCCGTGGCCGGCCGGTTCCCGGATGCGCTCATCATCGGCTCAGACCAGGTTGCCTCCTGCGAAGGGGTTATCCTGGACAAGCCCGGCTCGCACGAGAACGCTCGCCGGCAACTGACGCATATGAGCGGGAAGACGGCACGCTTCTATACGGCCGTTGCTGTGCTGGATGCCGCCTCCGGCTTCGTCGCCAGCCGGGTGGGGGCTTGCGATGTGGCCATTCGCCGGCTCACGCCTGAGCAGATCCAGAACTACCTCCTGCGCGAGCAGCCCTACGACTGCGCCGGATCGGCGAAATCCGAGGGCCTGGGCATCGCGCTCATGGAAAGCCTGCGGACGGACGACCCCACATCGCTCATCGGCCTGCCCTTGATTGCGCTCACTGAACTGCTGGAGCAGGCCGGGCTACCGGTGCTCGGCTGATGGTCGGCATCCTGTACGCGATTCCGACCCCGCTCGGTGCGAGCCCGGAGCAATCGCTGCCGGTATCGGCGCTACTGACAGTGCGTTCGCTGCGCGACTTTGCGGTGGAGAACGCCAAGAGCGCCCGCGCCTTCCTCGGCGCTGCCGGCTGCGATCCGAAGCTGGCCTCCATCCGCGAGATCGGCGAGGAGGTCGCTCCCCTGCTCCAGCCGCTGCGTGAAGGCCGCTCGCTCGGCCTGCTCTCCGAGGCGGGTTGCCCGGCGATCGCCGATCCCGGTGCGAAGCTGGTCGAGGCGGCGCATCGCGCGGGCTTCCGCGTGGTGCCGCTGGTAGGTCCCTCCTCCATCTTGCTCGCGCTGATGGCCTCCGGCCTGGGGGGCCAGCGCTTCGCGTTCTGCGGCTACCTGCCGCGGGAGAAGGCGCAGCGGCAGAAGCGGATCCGGGAACTGGTACAGCGTTCGCGCCGCGAAGGCGAGACGCAGATTTTCATCGAGACGCCGTACCGCAACGATGTGTTGATGGCGGCGCTGCTGGAATGCTGCGAGCCGGAGACGCGGTTGTGCGTGGCCATCGACCTGACGCTGGCGACCGAGGCGGTGAAGTCGGCCCCGGTCTCGGCGTGGCGCCGGGATACTCGAACGAGCATCGGCAAGCGCCCCGCGGTGTTCTTGCTGCAGTCTTGAAGGTCGAATATAACTGATCGGTTACATTCGCCCCGCTACCGCACCGTCAACCCGCTGCGCGCCAGAATCTCCGCCAGCCCCGACGCCACCCCCACCCCGAAGCGCCGCGCGAACTTCTCCGCGATGTTCTCCTTCTGGGTGAAGTCCACGATGTCCTCGGCCTTGATGACCTCGCGCGCCACCGTATCCAGGCTCCCCAGCGCGTCGGTCAGCCCCAGTTCAATGCTCTTCGCCCCGGTCCAGATGATGCCGGAGAACATGTCCGAGGTTTCCTTCAGCCGCTCGCCCCGGCCATCGCGCACGGCGGTCACGAACTGGTCGTGGATCTCGCCGATCAGGCCGATGGCGATCTGCCTGTGCGATTCCTCCAGCGGCGAGAACGGATCGAGCATGGCCTTGTTCGATCCGGCCGTGAGCAAACGTCGCTCGATGCCCAGCTTTTCCATCAGCCCGGTGACGCCGAAGCCGTCCAAGCGCACGCCGATGGAACCGATCAGGCTGGACTTGGAAACGTAGATCCTGTCCGCTGCGGCGGCGACGTAGTAGCCGCCGGAGGCGCACAGGTCCTCGACCACCGCGTAAAGGGGAATCGACGGGTACTTTGCGCGCAGGCGCTTCATCTCGTCGAACAGGATCTGCGACTGCACCGGGCTGCCGCCGGGGGAGTTGATGCGCAGCACGACCCCGGCGGTGTGCTTGTCCTTGAACGCCGCCTGCAGGGCGACCGACACCTTCTCGGCGCTGGCGTCGGTTCTGGGCGCGATGATGCCATTCACCTCGACGAGTGCAGTGTGGCGCGTCGCCTTGGCGTCCTTCGGCCCCTTGAATTCCATCGCCAGCACCAGCACCACGGTCAGGTAGGCGAAGGTAAGCAGTTTCCAGAAGATGCCCCAGCGCCGCGCGCGCCGCTGTTCCTTGAGCGCCTCGGTGGCGAGTTTCCCGATCAGCCCGCGTTCCCACTCGCCGTCGTTGTCAGTCATCTTCGGATCCCAGATAGTAGACCGAGCTGCCGCGCTCCTCAACCCGCAGCCTCACCAACGGGGTCTTGCCGCAGGGGCCGCCGATGCAGGCGCCGCTGTCCGCGGCGTAGGTGGCACCGTGCGTCGAGCATATCAAATCGCGCCGCTCGAGGTCGAAGAATTCCCCTTCGCGCCAGTCCAGTTCCATGGGCAGGTGCGCGCAGCGGTTGAGGTAGGCGTGAACTTTTCCCCGGTAGCGCAGGACGAAGGCGGGCGCCGCCTGGTCGCAGTACTCGACCTCGAAGCGCACACCCCTGCCGGCCTCCTCGAGGTCGGCAGCGGCGCAGATCAGCCGAGCCTCTTCAGCCATGCGGGCAGTTCCGCGACAGCGGGCAGGCAGGCGCGCGGCGCGAACGAGCGCAGGGAATCCGCGCTGTGGGCGCCGCTCGCCACCGCCACCGCATCGACCCCGGCACTGGTCGCCATGAGCAGGTCATGCGAGGTGTCGCCGATCATGAGCGCCGAACCGGCTTGCGATTCCAGTTCACGCAGCAGTTCCAGCAGCATCGCCGGGTGCGGTTTGGGCTGGGTCTCGTCCCCGCAACGGGTGGCCGCGAACAGCGGCCCGAGCCCGGTCGAGGCGAGCGCCCGGTCCAGCCCCTTGCGGCTCTTGCCGGTGGCCACTGCCAGCTGGTGGCCGCGGGCGCGCAGGTCCTGCAGCAGCTCGGGCACGCCCGGGAATAGCCTCATCGCCTCCTCGCGCGCGAGGAAGTGCCGGCGGTAATGCCCGATGAACTCGCCGTAGCCGGATTCGGGCAGCGCCGGCACCGCGTAGCGCAGCGAAGCGTGCAAGCCAAGGCCGATGACATGGCTCGCGCGGTCGCGCTCGGGTACCGGCAGCGACATGTCGGCCGCGGCGAGCTGGATGCATTCGGTGATGCCTGAGGCGGAATCGAGCAGCGTGCCGTCCCAGTCGAACACGATGAGCCGGTACCTCACGCCGCGCGCTCCAGCGTAGCGTCGACCAGCGCCTTCATGTCCGGCGGCAGCGGCGATTCCAGTTGCAGCCGGTCGCCGCCCACCGGGTGAGCGAACGCGATGCGCCGCGCGTGCAGCATGAGGCGTTTGGCGCCCGCCTTCGCCAGGCGCTTGTTGAACTCGAAATCACCGTACTTGTCGTCGCCAATCACCGGATGACCGGCATGGGCGAGATGGACGCGGATCTGGTGGGTTCTTCCGGTCATGAGACGAAGCTCGAGCAGGCTCAGGTCATCCTGCACCCGGATCGGCCTCACCTTCGTGAGCGCGGCCTTGCCCCGCGCTTGCTCGACACGGACCCTGCACTCGCCGGCCGCGGTAACATATTTGAGGAGAGAATCGCTCAGCTCGCGCGCGCCGCCCGCCCAGCGGCCCTTCACCAGCGCGATGTAGAGCTTCTCCACCTCGCCTTGGCGCAGCTTGCGGTGCATCTCGGTCAGGGCGCTGCGCTTCTTCGCCACCAGCAGCACCCCCGAGGTGTCGCGATCGAGCCGGTGGACCAGTTCCAGGAATTTCGCCTGCGGCCGCGCCGCCCGCAGTCCCTCGATGAGGCCGAAGCTGACGCCGCTGCCGCCGTGGACCGCCGTGCCGGCAGGCTTGTCGATGGCGACCAGCGCCGGGTCCTCGTGCAGGATCTTCAGCTCCAGTGGCCGGGCGGGCGGCTTGCCGGTCCGCTCGGCCACGCGCACAGGGGGCAGGCGGACCTTGTCCCCCGGCTTCAGCCGGTATTCGGGCCTGACCCGGCCGCTGTTGACCCGGACCTCGCCGCTGCGCAGCACCCGGTAGAGGTGGCTCTTGGGGACCCCCTTGAGCCGGCGCAGCAGGAAATTGTCGATGCGCTGCGCGGCACTTTCCTCGCCGACCTCAAGCCAAGTCGCCCGTGGCTTGCTTAAGTCATTCATTTTTATTATTATCCCCGTACTTGCTTCGAGTTGCGAGGCACAGGCACCACAAGACGCCGAAGACCCTAGCACGCCTTTTTGCGTGGTCGATCCGGCGCCGGTACCTGCCACCCGCCTCCTGTCCGGCCGAGTGCCGGACCCTAAGCCAGCGGTTAATCTCGCTCACCGCAAGCAGCGATCGCAGTGGCAAGCAGAACGTGCGCAGGTGGTTATTTCCCCGTAGGCGGCCTTCCGGCCCCCCCTCTTAGGAGATACCTGACCGACCCAATGCCGGCGCGCCTGCGCGCGCAGGAGAACACAAAGTGAAAAGAATGTTGTTCAACGCGACCCAGCAGGAAGAGCTGCGGGTCGCCATCGTGGATGGACAGCGGCTGGTCGACCTCGACATCGAATCGGCGGCCCGGGAGCAGCGCAAGAGCAATATCTACAAGGCGGTCATCACCCGCATCGAGCCCAGCCTTGAGGCGGCGTTCGTCGATTACGGCGAGGAGCGCCACGGTTTCCTGCCCTTCAAGGAGGTGGCGCGCAGCTACATGCGCGAGGGCGTGGATCCCGGCCGCGCCCGCATCCAGGACGCGCTGCGCGAGGGCCAGGAGCTGATCGTGCAGGTCGAGAAGGACGAGCGCGGCAACAAGGGCGCCGCCCTCACCACCTTCATCAGCCTGGCCGGCCGCTACCTGGTGCTGATGCCCAACAACCCGCGCGGCGGCGGCGTCTCGCGCCGCATCGAAGGCGAGGACCGCGACGAGCTGCGCGACACCCTGGACAGGCTGGTGGTGCCCGAGGGCATGAGCGTCATTGCCCGCACCGCGGCGATCGGCCGCACGGTCGAGGAACTGCAGTGGGACCTGGGCTACCTGATGCAGTTGTGGCAGGCGGTGGACGGGGCGGCCAGGGAAGCCGGCTCCAAGCCCTTCCTGATCTACCTGGAGTCGAGCCTGGTGATCCGCGCCATCCGCGACTACTTCCAGCCCGACATCGGCGAGATCCTGATCGACACCCAGGACATCTACGGCCAGGCGGTCGCGTTTATGCAGACCGTGATGCCGGCCAACGTCGGCAGGGTCAAACTGTATCGCGACGACGTGCCCCTGTTCTCGCGCTTCCAGATCGAGCACCAGATCGAGAGCGCATACCAGCGCCACGTCAACCTTCCCTCCGGCGGCTCCCTGGTCATCGACCACACCGAGGCGCTGGTGGCGGTGGACGTCAACTCCGCCCGCGCCACCAAGGGCTACGACATCGAGGAAACCGCGTTCCGCACCAACCTGGAGGCCGCCGACGAGGTCGCGCGCCAGCTGCGCCTGCGCGACCTGGGCGGCCTGATCGTGGTGGACTTCATCGATATGGAGTCGGGCAAGAACCAGCGCGAGGTGGAGGACCGCTTCCGCGATGCGCTGCGCTACGACCGCGCCCGCGTGCAGGTGGGCAAGATCTCGCGTTTCGGCCTGCTGGAGCTGTCGCGCCAGCGCCTGCAGCCGTCCCTTGAGGAAACCGCGCACGCCAGCTGCCCGCGCTGCGGCGGCACCGGCTTCATCCGCGGCACCGAATCCACCGCGCTGCACGTGCTGCGCATCATCCAGGAAGAGGCGATGAAGGAGAACACCGGCGCGGTGCACGCGCAGGTGCCCGTGGATGTCGCCTCGTTCCTGCTCAACGAGAAGCGCGCCGAGATCCAGAAGCTGGAGGGCCGCCTTAAGGTCAACATCGTGCTCGTGCCCAACGCGCACCTGCAGACGCCGCACTACAAGGTGCAGCGCCTGAAGCACGACGAGCTGAATACGATGGAGCACGTGCCGTCGAGCTACCAGCTTGCCGAGCAGCCGGAGGAAACAACCCGGGCCGGCGGCCAGGGCGCGGAGAAGCAGGAGCGCCAGGAAGCCGCCGTCAAGGGCATAATCCCCTCGCAGCCGGCGCCCGTGGTGTCCGATCCGGTGCCGGGCCAGCCGGCGCCGGCGACCGTCGCTCCCGCCGCGCCCGCGCCTGTCCTCCAGCCCCAAGGCGGCTTCTTCAGTCGCATCTTCGGCCTGTTCAAATCCGACAGGCCCGCCGCGCAACCGGCCGCGGCCAACGAACCCACCATGCGGCCAGCGCCGCAGCCGCGCGACGAACGCCAGCGGGACGAGCATCGTGGCGGGCGCCATGGCCGGGGAAATGGCCGCGGGGCCAGGGACGGACGTGGCGGCCGCGGCGAACGCGGCGGCCGTGGCGGACGCGACCGCCACGAGCAGCGCGGCGAGCGCCGCGATGGACGCGACCCCCACCGGGACCCGCAACGCCAGCCGCGTGCGGGGGGTGAACAGCGTCCGGGCGGTGAGCAACGCCAGCGCCATGAGCAGCATCCACCGCGCCCGCAACAGCAGCAACCAGCGCAGCCTTCCGGCGAACAGTTGATCCAGGCCCAGGCGCCTCAACCCCTCGCCGCCCCGGCACAGGGCCAGCCGCAACAACCTGGCCAGCAACCACAGGGCAACGGCGAGCCGCGTCGCGGCCGGCGCGGCCGGCGTGGCGGACGCGACCGGGGTGACCGCGGCGAACGCATGGGCGGGGAGCGCCAGGGTGGTGGTGAACGCCAGGGTGGTGACCCCGGCCCGCGCCCGGAACGCCAACCGGGCGCGCAACCTGCGAGTGCGCAGGACATCGCCGCCCAGCAGCGCGAGGAGTTCCGTCTGCGGGAGCTTCAGCGCAAAGCCGACGAGCACGCCGAGGAGCACGGCCACGAGGCGGTACCCGCCTCGCCGGCGCCCGCCCCGGCCCCGGTGATGCGCGAGCCGACACCGGCGCCGGTCATGCCCAGAGTCGACCCGGAGCAACTGCTGTCCGAAGCCGGCCTGCAGATGGTCGAAACGGATCGCTTCAAGGCCAAGCAGATCATGGTGGAACCGGAGCCGGTGCAGCTTGGCCGCCCGCGCCGTGAGCGGCCCAAGCCGGCGGCCGAGGAAGCCGAACTGATGCAGGTGGAGACGCGCAACAAGTAACCCGGCCCGCGACCGGTCGCCGGGATTATTCGGCGGCCGGCTCGATGCCGAACAGCCGCTTGCGGATTTGTGCGAGCTGGTCCCGCGCCTTGGCCGCCTTTTCGAACTCGAGGTTGCGGGCGTGCTCCAGCATCTGCTTCTCCAGCACCTTGATCTCGCGCGCCACCTGCTTCTCGCTCATCGCCGCGTAGTGCGCACCGGCCTCGGTGAGCGCCATTTCCTCGGCCACCTGAGCGCTGTCGTAGACGCCGTCGATCATGTCCTTGATGCGCTTCGATACGCCCTTGGGCGTGATGCCGTGCTTGAGGTTGAACGCGACCTGCTTGTTGCGGCGCCGGCCGGTCTCGGCGATGGCGCGCTGCATGGAATCGGTGACGCGGTCGGCGTAGAGGATCGCAGCGCCGTTGATGTGGCGCGCGGCGCGGCCGACGGTCTGGATCAGCGAGCGTTCCGAGCGCAGGAAGCCCTCCTTGTCGGCGTCCAGGATCGCCACCAGCGACACCTCCGGCAGGTCGAGGCCCTCGCGCAGCAGGTTGATGCCCACCAGCACATCGAATACGCCCAGGCGCAGGTCGCGCAGGATCTCCACCCGCTCCACGGTCTCCACCTCGGAGTGCAGGTAGCGCACCTTGACCCCGTGTTCGGCGAAGTACTCGGTGAGCTCCTCGGCCATGCGCTTGGTGAGCGTCGTGACCAGCACGCGCTCGTGCTTCGCCACCCGCTTGCCGATCTCCGACAGCAGGTCGTCGACCTGGGTGGCGGCTGGCCGGATCTCCACCGGCGGGTCGATCAGGCCGGTGGGCCGCACCACCTGCTCCACCACCTGCGCCGACTTCTGCGCCTCGTAATCGGCCGGCGTCGCCGAGATGAAGATGGTCTGGCGCACCACCTTCTCGAACTCGGCGAACTTGAGCGGCCGGTTGTCCAGCGCAGAGGGCAGGCGAAAGCCGTACTCCACCAGGTTCACCTTGCGCGAGTGGTCCCCCTTGAACATGCCGCCCAGCTGGCCGATGGTGACGTGGCTCTCGTCGATGATCATCAGCGCGTCGGCCGGCAGGTAGTCGATCAGGGTCGGCGGCGGCTCTCCCGTGCGGCGCCCTGAAAGATGGCGCGAATAGTTCTCGATGCCCTTGCAGAAGCCCAGTTCCACCAGCATCTCGAGGTCAAAGCGCGTGCGCTGCTCGATGCGCTGCGCCTCCACCAGCTTGCCGGCGTCCTGGAAGTACCGGCTGCGCTCGCTCAGCTCGGCCTTGATGGCCTCGATGGCGCGCAGGGTGGTCTCGCGCGGCGTGACATAGTGGCTGGACGGATAGGCGGTGAAGCGTGCGATCGAATGCAGCACGCGACCGGTGAGCGGATCGAACATCTGCAGGCTCTCGATCTCGTCGTCGAACAGCGAGATGCGCACCGCGTGCTCGGCGTGCTCGGCCGGGA
>Ga0194131_10006345_pt1 | contig 16492 bp, 8 predicted proteins | sample TA2KigO120mmetaG_FD_148631 | JGI IMG/M metagenome (GOLD analysis project Ga0194131, IMG submission 148631) | Freshwater microbial communities from Lake Tanganyika, Tanzania - TA2015053 Kigoma Offshore 120m | ecosystem: Environmental > Aquatic > Freshwater > Lake | place: Tanzania: Lake... | reverse complement strand
TTCACAAACAGCTGTGGACTCTCAAAAAACTGTAAAAGAAAAATCTCAAAAAACTGCAAAAAAAAGCAAAGGTCCTGAGATAGTTAATGCGATGAAAGCATTAAGCGGCGGTTTCATTCCAAATTTTTCAGCATTAGATGCTGCAATCGGCAGAGAAATGAGCGCTGGATATTCTAGCTCAGCGGTTAGAGTTGGAACTCATCCTTCATTAGCAACTGGTTTTAATCCGCTTGGGCTTGGAGTTTATAATACGGATGAGGGTTCTTTGAGCAACGGAATAGGATTAGCCCGAGCAGCTGGATTAGATCCCAAAACAAAAGGAAAGAGCAGAGGATTCATTCCAAATTTTGCAGAAGATACTGGCGCGGGCATGACCGCGCTCTTAAGCGCAACGATGGGATCAATCGCTGCAATGCGACAAAATACAGTAGCTCTTCAAAATGCAACACGCGCAACATTATTGAATAATCAAATACAAAAAATTCAAGAGGGGCTCACAACTAATTTAAATAACAGCTTATCTAAATTACCAAAGCACACGGCGGATAAAATTTCGGGCGCGCAGTCATTAAATGATCCTAATCTTCGCGCGCTCGGCTCCGTGCGCGTCTTTAACAAGGACACCGCGGCCGCAGTCAAAGCTGCAATTGATGCTAAACAAAAAAGTCTCCAACTGTCTGAAGCTCAGACTGCAATGGGTGGAACCAGTGGGTTCGGCTTGCCCTTCTTAGACTCGCAATACAAGCGAGATAAAGCAACCATCATAGCCGGTGGAATGCCTGCCGATATACAGCAACAAGCTTTGCAAATGCGAAAAGGTCAAGCTTTTTCAGCCATGGCAACGCCGGCTATGATGGCTGCTCCAATGGTAGAAGGAGCAGCCGGCATGATGAGTGAAGGACCCGCAAAAGCAGCGATGGGAAGTTTTACCAGTTCCGCAAGCTTAGCCGCAAATGTTTTCGCCATGTTTCCAGGCCCGGCTGGAGCAGCGGTAGCTGGGACTCTACTTGTTGCAGGGGCTCTCAGAAGTGTATATAAGTATTATAATGATGAGGGGCCAAAAATACAACAAGCCATAGAAATACAAGAAAAGGCTAACAAACAATTTGAATCTAATGGACAAGCTGTAGTTCAAGGATACGCAAAGCTTGCCGATGCGCTTTACAATAGTTCTGCCACCGCTTCTCAAATGAATCAAATTCAAAATGGAATAAATAGTGCAATGGCAAATATTCCAGAATCAATAAAAACAGAATTTCAATCTAGGATGAGATTAGCAGCTAGTCAGGAGGAAAGAGCTGCTATTTTTGCCGAAATGAATACTAAAAAAACTAGCGAAACTGAAACGCTAAAAACTTTTAACGTTAGACAGAAGGAGGTGGAAGATCGCCTCATGCAAACAGGACGACGCAGATATTTTGATCAAGGCTTTTGGGGACGAATGGTTAATAAATCTTTCACTTCAACAGAGATAGCTACGGAAAAAGAAGCGTCTCGCTTAGAAGCTTCATCTATAATAAATTATGCGCGACAAATGGGCAAAGATCAACAATTGGTAAATTTTGCAAAATACGGTGGCGGCATGAAGGATTTAGTTCCGCCAGACATGAAAGCTGCGTTTGAAAAGATGGATATAAGGTCGCGGATAGTTATAGAAAACACTGCTGCACAACTAATTCTAGAACAGGAGCTGAATAAAGCGTTTAATGAAAAATTTAAAACACAAATAGAAAGTGAAAGAACTTTAAAAAAAGCCGCTCAAGCAAGGGTAAATTTAGCAAGAGAAGAGGCCTCGCAGCTTAATAAATTAGCAGATGCAATGTCAAGCATAGCTATTTCAGCCGGATCAGCTTTCCGAAACGCAAATCTCAAAGGAGAAACTGAAGTTTTTTCAACCAGAATAGATATTCAAAAGCAAAAGGTAGGAGCGTCTACAGGCGCCGAACTTGAGGCCGCTTCGGATTTGCGTAAAAAAATGAGCACCATAGAGCAGGGGCGTATCGAAAAATCTTCCACAGCGCTTCAAAATATTCTTGCAAAAGGAACTGGAGACAAAGAAAAAGGAGCATCTTTAACAGCAGCGGAAAGAGAAAGTAACTTAAGAATCTCTAAAGCATTTATGGCCAGCGGCGGAGACTTAGACGCAATAGATATGGACCCCGACAAGTTTGGCTTAAGAAGCGAGGATATGCAAAAGTTACGTAGCCCAGAGCTTCTAGCAGAGTTGGAAAAAATAAGATTTGAAGCTACGCAGCAAAATCAAGAAGCTGCAATACAAAACGCTTATCTTCGCGAGAGTCTTAAATTGCAAGCTCAATTTCAAAAAAATTTAAAAGTTGCTGGAGGTATAGAAGGTTTTACGGACCCAACTAAAAGACGAGATATGGTTTCAAATATCATCACTTCCGCAAGTGGTCTAGGCTCAAGATCTGTTGAAGAAAGAGGAAGATCCGCTTTTAATTTGTTAAAAAATACTCAAGGACTTATGGGCGGAGGTTTAATGGGAGGTGGCGCACTTAAACAAATGGCTGTCCAAGGTAATGCAGCAAGCATAAGAGCAGCGTATGCGGAAGCGATAAAAGGACTGAGCGGGAGTCGTGATCCGAGGGCGCGAGCATTAATTCCTCAATTACAAATAGGAATGCAAAACGCTGAGAAAGCTGCTAAAGATCAAGTGGAAAAGGAGCTGCAACTCGAAGAAGCTCCGTTAAAAACTAACGAACTTTTAAATGATAGTCTTCAAGGTTTAAAAAGCTTAGAAAGCACTATTAAAACAGGCTTAAAAGAATTACAAGTGCCACTTGCCGATTTAGCAGCTAGTTTAAGCGGTGGTGCTGGAGCAGGCGCTGCGGCAGCAGATAAAAAAGCTATGGATCTAGCAAATCAAGAGCGCGCAAGGTCCGAAACAGCTCGTGCAGAATTACAGCGGCAGATGGACAATTTCAGGAAAAATGACCCCTTAGGAAAGCAGCTGGACGAAGTGGTGTCCCGTTTGGAAAAATTGGTAGCCAAACTTCCTCAAAAATCATTTGGAGGACAATTAGCTTATGGTGGTATGGTTCACGGTCCATCTCATGCGCGAGGCGGCGTTCCAATTTTTAATAGAGGAAATCAAATTGCAGAAGTTGAAGGAGGAGAGTATGTGATAAATAAAAGATCCACTTCAGCAAATATCGAACTAATAGAAGCAATAAATCGCGCTCAAGGTGAGCTTAAAAATGGAGGAGTTACCGTTTCTAGAGCAAACTCCAGAAGATTTGAATCGGGAGGAGAGGTAACATCAGTATCTATTCCAAATCAAAGCTCTCCAGTAAATCTTAGTGTAGCGGTTAATCCTGCGTCGAAAGAGTTTGGAGGATCTCTAACTTTCCCTGATGCGAATTCTATTTTAGAGATGATTACTGCTTTGCGTGCAGAAATGAATAACGTGAATATTTCTATGTTAAATCAAAGAGATAATCAAAAAAATCTTGCGCCGGGAATATATAGATCATAATGAATATCAATTCAATTTTTAGCGAGAGTGGACTAAACTTGAATACCGGAGATTCTAGTATTTATATTACCAATCTTGGAGCTAGTGTTGAAAGAAAATATTTAAATGACTCTTATTCTTATGGTAATGTTTTTAATTTTGATGTCGAAGGAACTGTTTATAAGCCGTACACCACAGAAAATTTACAGAAAGATCTTTATGATAAAATAAAAGCTATTGCCGATTCTGGAAGATATAATTTTAGAATAAAATCTTTAAATTTTCCCAATTCACTCAATGAAAGTTCAGAGGGCATTAGGTTTTTAAAATTTAACGCAGCAGTAGAGTTTCACCAAAATGAAACTGGTGCGCACTCTAGATTTTTACTGTTTGATACGAATAATACAGAGGGCAATGCAGACTTTTTATCTGGAATTTCTGGGCTGCAGAATTTTGCAACGAGTATTAAAGACTATTCTGAAAATTTCAATTTTGATGAGGGAGAGAATGGAGAATGCAAGTTTACTCATTCAGTTAATTTAGGATTATTGCCGGAAACTGGAAGTGATATTTTTTCAGTTATAAAGAAAAAAAATTTACGCACCACCGCTCAAAGTATCGTCTCAAACTCAAAAAATTACAGCAGCTTTACAAATTTAGCCAAGCTTTTTACTGGAAATGGTTTTGTATTTAATAATAGTGGCTGGACTGGCCATTTCGCAGCAGCAAATGATGCCAGCTTTACAAATTCAGAAACCATTGATCTTTTTGCAAATTCATATTCATTAACTCGCAATAAAACCTACTATACTGGATATGATGACCATTATTTTTTTAATCACTCTTATGAGTTGAGCGTTGGCGGCGATGGAACGATAGAAATATCGGAAAATACAGAAATGAAAGGTGGCACAACTTTCGCCGCGCTGAAAGCTAAATTCGATTCCGATATAGAAGGCGCGAGCTCATCATTTACCAATGGAGATTCTACTTTTAATAACGTAAAAAAATCTTATACCAGATGCCAGGAATTTTTGAAAAACTATAGATATTTTTTAAGAAAAACAAAAGCTGAAACCGATACCAACGCCACAGAATATTTGGATCATTATACTAATTCTACAAGTTTATATTCTTTGCGACCGATTCCGATGGAGAGATCTTTCTCCTCAATTCCAGAATTACCAGCAATAACTCATAGTGTAAAATATACTACCAACCCAAATTTACAATACGGATATGAGAGCAAAGAAAGTGTAAAATTATCAAAAAATGGATCGATTATAAATGCGTCTCATTCTTTTAATGTAAAATCTATAAGCTTCAAGACTGGTGATTTAAGTGATTTTAGCACCGTTTTCGGCACAACTAGTGCGGGTATAACTAATTTCCAAACCTTTACAGCGAAGGCAATAGAGCGTTCAAAAATATTTGTGCACGATTTAATGAATGGATCTCAAATTGTTAATTTGAAAAATTTAAAATATAATTCTGACATTAAAATAGGCCTAGCTTTAATAAAGAAAAACTTTAATATTCCAAGAAGGGGAAAAGATTTTAGTTTAACTTTAGAATATACCAGCGAAGATAAATACGCTCCTCTTTACTATAGCCAAAATCCACAATCATTAACTGCTAATGCGCCAGATAAATCCACTATGTTTAATAATTTATTAATTCCGACCAGTGCGCATCAGTATATTTCTGATAAATTTTCATTTTTTGATAAACGAGTAAATATTACAGTTCCAACCGAAAAATTTACGGAAAGAATTGTTTTAAACAGAGGCGGCCCTGCGGCTAAAAAGTCAATAATTGATCCAAGCTTTCAATCTTCGACTGGGAAAATGTCAATAACATTTTCTTGCAGAATAAAAAACAAAAATCCGCCTTATCAGTTTTACGCAAATGGGGTGGACTTATTTGGCTCAGGAAAATATATTGAAGACGCAAAGGGTATAGTAGATAATTTATTCGGAATAAAATCAATTTTAAGCCCCGTTATTCATGCAACGGTAAATAGCGAAATATCTAAAATAATTGACGAAGATGGCGCCGTCGGAACTCATGTTTTGAATGCGTACGTTCCATCATCAGTTAAATTTGAAATTAAATCTGATTTTAATTTAGAAATTTCATTTGAAATAGAATTTTATAGTAAATCAAGAAGTAGTAAAAGAAAACCAATTTTTGGATTTAAAGGCAACAAAATTTATCCTGGTAATATTGATACGGCAAGTATATTTGACCAAGAAAACAGTTTCTAATGAGTGCAATTGTAACATATAAGCCATTACAAGGCTCAGGATCGGTACTTGACCCACCGCCATTTGTAAGTCAGTCTCGCGAGAATGTTGATGCTGGATCAATGCGTTTAGGCTATATAGAGAATTATGAATTAGATGGTTTATATTATGGGTCAGGCAATTCATTCGCAGACTTTGAGACTTTATCGAATATATTCTCTCAATCCCCAGGCGTATTAAAAATAGAAAGTAATAATGTAACAATTTTAGATGAAACGGGCTTTATCGTATCCTTTTCCGTCCCAAGGAATAATTTTAGCGCAATGACGGTCGGATCAAACGGTAGCGGTATACTGCCTTATAATGTAAAGTTTAAAGTTTTTAACACTTTAAAGGGTATAAAAGAACCCTCTTTCGAGTATGGTTTTAATCAAAATGAAGACAAATCAGTAAATTTAAGCGTAAAAGCTTCTGCAGTTGGAGTGAGTGGAATTTTTCAAGCTAAAGATTTTGTCGAAGATTTATTCAATGAATTTAATTTAACAGGTTTTGCGCCCATATTTATTACTACTGGTAAAAATTGGAGCTTGCTTTCAAATAAAAAAACTATAGATCGCTCAAAGTTTTCTTATGTTGTGGAAAAAAGCTATCGCTGTCAACCTAGCGGTTATATAAATGATGACTTTTATTTTTCCGAAACGACCAAAGTTTCGGAACAAAATTCTCCTTATGGAGCGGATTATAGGAGTTTTCAGTTTGAGTCTAATTTAAAAATTCTTGCGGATGATGCGGATAAATATCAGAAGCAAAAATCTTGGAGTGACGTAGAGGCCAAGTTCTCTGATCAAAACTATATTGAAAAAATTTCTGAACATTACATGAAACGCCATGGGGCAAATAATATAAATGATTTTATTTTAAACAACGTTTCAGTCTCAAAAAATTCTGGCGCGAGAGAGGTAAGCCTAAAATGGGAACTGCTGAGCGGAAACGCCAAAGATTTTAGTGGATTTTTCGATTATACGGTTTCAACATCTGAAGACTTATCATCTCAAGAAAAAACTATTTCTCTGGATGGAGCTTTTGTAGCTAAAGGGGATTTGACTAATAAAAAATATGCTCTTGAAAAATGGATGGAAGGCATTTTTATTGGAGAGGGAAGTAATCAGCAAATGACTCAAAAAAATTCAATCGCTGATCCTTTGACTTTTGTAAAAAAATTGACTGGAATAGCGGATGGTGTTATTGATGGAGTTTTCAGCGTAGTAAATTTAGATGTAGATTATAATAGTGGTTTGGCAGACTTTAAAATTTCTTGCCAAGCGGACGATAAACAAAGAATCACCGATAATTCTAATATAAATTTCAATATTTCTGTTGATGCTTCGATACCGGTATTTAAATTTGTACCGGCTTCAAATATAGAAAGCCATTTTATTATTCAAGATTTGAATTGCAGAACTGCGGAAAAAGTCCAGCTTTCTATAGAAGGAAATGCTGATTTTTTAAAAAACTTAAACAATTTTGTAGGCTCTGGGGTTAAAATCGCGGGAGAAATCTATAAGAATTACATATCTAAAGGCCAAATAAATTACAAAGAAATAGTTCCGGAGTCGCTTAGCGTGTCTTCTGGAATTTCCGATGCGTCATTTAATATAAATTATTCCTTAATGCATACAGATAATAAAAATTATAGTATGAATAATTTTGTGGGAATTCCAGGATCTCCCTATGGAATAGGATCAGCAACGCTTCCACAGCCTTCAACAAGAGCAAGAAAAAGATTTGGAGCATAATGAATACACAGTTTTATCTACAATGTTTGAATTCTAACGGGCTAAATTCTGGCGATTTAGTGGGTTCGTATAACTTTGCCAACCAAGTGGGCTCAACTATTTTAAATGACTTATACCCAACTGGTGAATGCTATTTTGTAAGTGGGGAAAATAATGTTTTTTATGCTGATAAATTTAACTTAAATATTTTTTCAGGTTCGGAAATATTTACCGGAGCTTTTACTGGGGGCTTTTCAGGAAAACATTTTTTACTTCTGCAAAATTATCCACCGGATTCTGGATTTAGTATTTTATTAGATGTTAGTCTAAAAGATTGCAATACTGAATATCCAAAGGTTATTGTTAGCTCAGTGACTGGTTCCGATCTTTCTTCTGGATTTCTAATTGGTATAAATCAAGCTAATAGACTTTTCCTTGAGACTTTAGAGAATGGAAGGAGCAAAACTTATACTTCAAAAATTAAAATAAATAAAAACAATATCCTGGCTTTCGAAAAAGCTGGCGATTTTTTCTTTATAAAAAAGTATGATGTAGTAAATTCAAAAGTTCAATCTGACGTGTTTGAGGTCGAAAATTATAATAACTTTTCTCAATTTGTAATAGGAAAATCGTTTGCAAATTATTCTGGTTTTAGAGGTAATTTAAATCATCTTTTTTTATCAAACGCGTCAGGAGTAAATTCGCAAGATCCGAATTGTTATGAGTGCGCTTTTTCAACCGGCTTTCTTTTTCATCAAGAGACTGGAACGGGAGCGTTTTCAGAGATAGATCCGATTTCGTATTTTAATTTAGAAATTTCAGGAACTGGAATAACAGGGTATTCGGATATTTTAAAGTTTGATCAAGTTACACAAACTTATCAAATAATTAAAACGGGAGTTACTGGGTCTTTTCTTTCTGGGCTATTATTAACTGGAAATTCTGTAGAAGTTACTGGATATTTTACGCGAGATGTAATATCAAATCAAATCAATCAATCAAAACGATCAATTTATTCTGATATAATTACAATAAATTTTATTTCTTCGGTGGAGTCTGGCGATTTATTGGAAATTTATGACTTTTCTCAAGAAAATTTAAATTTAAACTTAGACCGCAACAATTTGTTGACGGAGCATTTGGCCGTTTTCTCAAATGGAATGCTTTTAATCGGTGGCCTTGATTACGAATTACTTGGAAATGGAACGATCACGGGGGGGTTTGATAGTAGTGATGAAATCGTAATTAATCAAATAAATAAACCATTACAATATTTGCTATACAGTGGTTTGCATGAAAATTATCGGCAGATTACCGGCTCTGGAGCGCTCACGGGATATTATCCACCAACCTCTCAATTCTCGGAGACTGGAGATGGTAATGTTACTATTACTGGATTTGATTCTCTATTCTTTAATGGATTCAAATTGAGCGGATATGATTTATTCATGAATGGTCAAAAAATATACTCTGGAATAGATTACGCTACTGGAATAACCGGGGGTAAAGAATCATTAATAATTTACGCTAGTAATTTTAATGACGCAAAATTAGCAATCACAACTGGAGTAACTGGAGAATTAATCAGTGTCGATGAATCTACTGAATCTATATTAGCCTTTTGTCCAATACAAGATCAAAAATTCAACAGAATAATTGATTTTAGATCATCAGATTTAACATCTTACGTGATCAGCGGTAAAAGTGAAGAGATTTGGGTTAATGGAATAAAATTTATAAAAAATATAGACTATGGAAGAGTTACGGATTGTTCAAGTTATAATTATTCTTTTAATTTTCAAGCATTAAATAACATTTTTGCTAATTACAATGACACTTATTTTATATAATATAATATGGGCTATCAATCTATAAAAGGAATAACCGTTAAGCCAGTTAATATAAATAAATTTAATAACTGGGAAGCGGGAGAGGCTTTTGGAGGTTGGATTTACGATTGCTCTGTTACCATTGGATTTTCTAAGAGCCCCACCACAATAGAAATATCTGTCGCATTAGATACGCAAACTTTATCTGTTGCCAATCCAGTCCAGCATGATTTTGATATAACAAAAGAAGATTTATTTGTAAATAATAAAGGCAATGATGAACACTACAATATAACTATTGGAGAAACAACATATGAATATATGTATCCGGTTAGTTATAAAATAAATGTCGGATCAGATTCTAAAAGTTTATCCGTAAAATTTATCGATTATTCTGTAATTTTAGATAAAACAGTAATAAATTTATTCAAAAAAGGCGGGTATGATGGAAATAAAATTAAACATTTTTTAGTTAATCCAGAAGTAAGCGCTTTTTGTCAGTCGTGCGACCTTCAAACCGCTGAATTTAATCAAATCGCTACGAATAGAGTGGATTCAACGGCAAAAGGATCTTTCGTCTTTTATAATCATAGTAATGCAAATGGGCTTGATTTGATTCCGGAAATGGAGAGTGAAAAACCGATGACATTTTATTATGATCCATCCACTGGAAAATTCATCTCTACCCGCCCGGGTGCGCGATTCGGCGCAGCGCGCATTGTAGTAAATTATTTACAATACGCTACCCCATTGCTTTATTCGAATTTTAATAGTACGATTCTTAGTGCAGGTTTCAATAACGTATTGATTGAGGCAGATATAAACGGAGGTTCTTTAACGATCGGAATAGAAGAATGGAGCGATAAAATCTGTAATAATGATGGAAAAAGTAGTTATAATTTTTCAGAATTGCTGCTTTGTCTAAAACGTATTGGATTTAAATTTTCAAAAGTAAATACTGAAGATATTTTGAATTCCTACACGGATGTAAACGGACCTATTGATAAAAATGTAAATTATAGAAAAGACTACGTTGGAAATTTGCGCGAAGTTTTAACGCAATGGTGTGCGGATTTTGGGCTTGATTTTTATTTTATAGGAAAGACTTTACACTTTGTTGATTTATCAAAAATAAGCAATAAAAAACTCGCGCAAGATATCCAAGACATTAAAAATATAGTATACCCTAATGAAAAATTAGGAAAAGAATTTAATTCAGACAAAAACTTTGCAATTTCAAATTGGTCGGAATCAGCTGATCTAGAGGGTACTTTTGCAAAAAGCTTAGTTACTTTTCAACGCAATAGCTTTAACGCAAAAGACTCAAGCAAATCAAGTCAAAGAGTTTGGAATTCTACCACGCTGCACCCATTAGATTTTATAAATTTTAACGGAAGTACCTATGACGGTAGGCATGTAGATGATATTGATATGTGCGCTGCGCTAATACATTATTCAGAAGATCTTAGGAATATATATGCGTCAAATCTTATTTGTTCAAATCCATATGTCGTGGGCAACTATCGAGCGTTTGCATTTTTTCCCGTGCAGGTTTTAGATGAAGCCACCGAACAGGAATTAAAAAATGTATTAATAAAATCTGCAAAAGACAAAACAAATAGCGCAAATAAAAAAAATTATGAAATTGAGAGCAGTCATTTTGATGTTATAATTGGATTTCATAATCCAAAAGAATTTGAGAAAATTAAACAATGGGAACAAGCTTTGGCCGAGAATATGTATAAATATAGCGTGTCATCCCCGCCGGATCCGACGAGTAGTTCATTTGACTCTACGTTTTTTTCTTCTAGAGTTAATTTCGAAAGCTTACCAGACAGTGAATTTTTTCGATCGGCAAAAGGTAACAAAATTGATTTATCCCAAATCTTTCAATTAAATAATATAAATAATTCTATGTCCAGATTTTATGGACGAAGAATAGGCATAATACCTGAAAACTCTTGGTTCCCTTCGAGGCAGGATTTTGAAAGTCAAATAAGAAATAATATGGCTAGGGCAGGGCGCTATTCTTGCAAAGACATCTTCAAATCGTCCGGAGCCGGTGCCGACGCTCAAAATCTTGATATTGTAGATTGGACGCCAAAAATAGAAATTTTAAGTGAGCGTTCAATATTAGAAAATAGGTCATGGATAGAGCATGCGTTACAAAACACTAATAACCCAAATGGCGCATTAAAAGATATCAAAAATATTTTGGAGAATCGTTCAAACGCAGAAAATTGTCCGATATTATATTATATGATAATACCAAGAGTCAGTCACAATTTGAGTAATAGAAATAATCATTTTGTAGTAAGATTCAGTCGTATTGGAGGACTGACTAATCAGGCAATGGCTCAAAATATAGCAAAACAAAAAGCAGATGAGCTTGACTCGAACGCTAAAACGTTACCAAAAAATGATTGCGAAAGCAATATATTAGACAGAGTATGCGAGAGTAGAGGGCATTTTCCATGCGGGCAAAACGATTTGAAAAATAGACGGATTGGATTTGGAAATTTTAATTGTAGAGGCGTTCGACTGCAGTTTTATATTAATTATTTTCATGGTGCACCTCCCGCCGACTCCGCGATGCAGAACGTGGTTGTCCCTGGTGAAATTATACCTAGAGAAGCAAATAATCAATTATACCCAAATTTTCTTAGATTTGACTTTTCACCTCCAATTATACAATATCCGGTGTTTGGAACATATTATGGAGTTGGAACTTTTAATATCGAAACAAAAAGAAAAAATCAAGAAACAGTGCAAGTGCACGGATCTTATTGGTCAGGAAAGGATAATGTTCGTAAAGTTGAACATCTTAACAATGAAACGCCCCAAGAGCTCAATGCGTTTTTAGATCCAACGTCTCAGGCATTTTTTACACCGCAGTATGATATAAATAATAATTTAATACGCTCAGTCTCGGATTATCATAAGAGTATACAAGGCTTAACTCAATTTTCTGGACCCGAATATTCGGAAACTATTGATTTTTCCATTGTCGGAGATCCGAAATTGGTATCAACACTAAATCAATATTTAAAACCTCATAGAGGTTTAAAATCTCTCTCATTTAAATTAAGCTCCGAGGGGTTCTCGGCCGATTTGCAGTTTTCGAATGCGCCAGCGGAAATGCCAAAAAATGAAGCGATTTTAAATAAAATAATACAAAAATTATAATATGAGTATTTTTTTGGGAACTGAAAATCCACTAGCACCCAATAAATCAAGAAATTTATTTAAATCTGTTGTTTTGGATTTGGGAATTTCCAATTTGTCAATTGAAGGGTATTCTGGCAAAGCTTTTTTTGAAATATCAGGAAAAGACAGCAATAATAATCCATCTTTATTTACGGGAATATCTTTCGCAAGCGGAAAAATATTTTCAGAACAATTAAAATTTGTTGGATCTTATCAAGAGGGTGAGATCTTGAACGTGAGACTGCAAATAGAAAAACAAAAAAACTCAACTGGATCATTCTATGAGTTCGCTATATCTAATTCACAAGAAGATTCTGATTTAAAATTTAATGGATATTCTTTTATAGAAAAATATGAACAATTTACTTTTAAAACTACCGGCTCCGGATTTTCTGTACGATTCGATCCGATATTCAAAAGCGAAAATGTTAATTTGAATGTTACTACTTCAAACTTTGAGCCAAGCGGTAATTTGATAATAACAATTCAAAATCTAGGCAACCAAGATATCCCTATAAAAACTTCTACAATTTATGCAGCGAATTTAGGTTTTTCTATAGAGCAAAATATAACGGGAATTATAACTGGAAAAACAAGCAGAGCGTTTGTAAGCAAAGATATTGCGTTTTATCCACCAGATTCAATTCTGCCAAATTCTATTTACGAATCGTCTGTTCAAAAATATTTTACTGAGGATTAAGCGCTGTGGTGTAAATTATAATATGAGCGAATCAAAAGAAAAAGTAAATTATGTTTTATTTTTACAAACGGAAGCTGGCGACGTGTCTTACGATTTGTCTAGTAAAAGAACTGATGGTCCTGATGGATTTTATTATGAAATCTCCTTTCCAAGAAAGGAATCTATAAAAACTAAATTTGATGGTTTCGCTGAGTTAAATTCATTTGTTTTTAAACGGGAATTCGATACTCAAAACTACGTTTTAACAGTAAAAAAATACGATCAGTCTGGAATATATCCGTGCACTGGGACTTTAACTTTTACACTATCTGGTTTTTCGGGAGTTTATACGGGCGGGTTCATAACCGGAATATCGTTTACCAATAGCGGGTTTTATAGCGGAACGCCGCAAGTCCAATTTGCGTCCTATTCAGGGTTTCAATCTATTTCAGTAAATAAAAAAAATTTGATTTCTTCTAATGCAGGGGGTTCGTTTCAATTAATACTTTCGGGAGGAAGTGGTACCGGTGCATTAGCTACAGCCCATACAAAAAAAGAAAACATAAAATTGTTTACCAATGTAAACGAAAATAATAAGTTTAGAACTATAACTGGAGTTTCAATTGAGAATCCTGGATACGCATACACTGGAGAGTATTCAATTAAATTACCAGAATCAATAATAGATTACCCGAATTTATATTCTGATGAAATCGCAAGTCTTTTAGGATATGGTCCGGTAAATTTTTCGCCAGAGTTTTTAGTTTCAGCTGGAAATGCTTCTGGCAAAGTTTTTCTGACAAGTGGAAATTCTGGATCGGTAACGGGCGTTATAATTTTGGGAGCTGGATCTGGATATGATAATATTTTACAAAAACCATTAATGACATTCTTAAGAAATCCTGAAGATACAATTTCAATTAATAACGCTTCTGGGTCTGGGATATTGAATGCTTCTGGGGAAAATTTTAATTACGAAAATTGTTGGACCGTTTCTGGTTCAAGAAATTTTTCGTCTGAAATGTCTGATTATAATTTAAGCGCGGAACTTATAGACGGAAAATATACATTTAATCAAATAGAATTTTCTAAAGAAAATCCTGATTTTTGGCTAAAAATTAAATTAAAAAATTCAACAAACTTTTCTCCATTAAAATTAAACTTTGAATTTAAAGTTGATCAGCAGGAAACTAAAAAATTTACAATAAGTTCTGAAAATAATTACTCAATATTACCTGATATAAACCTGTTTGATGAAGATGTTATCATCTTAGATCCAGTTACCATAATTTAATTAAGAAAATTTAACTTTTATTTAAGTGTATGATTTAATTATGAGTGAAGCGAATAAAACAGGAGTAGTTTTAGGATTGTGGGGAGACCCAGGAGTAACGGAACCAGCGGCGGCGGATTTTTACAGTAGGTTCTTAATTGTACAAGTAATAGACCAAAAAGGCATGAATGTACTTACTAGTAAAGGCTCTGTGTTTGACCTTCAATTAGTTTTAAGACCAAAAAAACTTTGGATCGATGTCGATGCTTCGGGCGACAAAGTTGATGCGTACGGGCGCCGGGATAGCTTAACCTCAAAAAATATCCTGACTATTACTGAACCCTACAAAATAGGAAGTATAATATCTCTTCAACGATTAAATAGGAGTATCTCTTTGATAGATCATTCGAGAAAACCGCTTTCCGTCGCACTTTTTGAAGGTCGTAACATTTTAGAAATACATGGGCAACCGAATAATTTAACAACAGCGTATGCTGATGCGTCTGGCCTTGACTTGGGACCAGACAAAGAGATTTTTTATTATTTTCAGAACGGCCTTCCGGCGTATCATTTTTCTCGTGCTGGCGCCTTCGATAACGCTTTGTATTTGAAGTCTGCTTGGTACGCTAGTAGGGCGAATCAAACTTACCAAATTTTTTCAGCTGGATGGACTCGTGCGGCTAACAGCGGGGGGCGGGGAGGGTTTCCTGTTTTTAAGGTTTTTCCTACCGTTGATTATATAGATGCTAACATACAAAATAGAGAAAGAAATTACACTGCAGACCATTGTGTACCATTAGTAGTTGCGAATCCATCCACTTTCCCCACGCCCATAACAAGAAACGTAGGGGGAGTTAATATTAATATTCAGATCATAGATCAAGTGTCTTAGACGTTAATATGTCTAAGGATTATAAAAATCTAGAAGCGGCCCAATTCCCAGATGCAGCAATTTTTCCGGGAAGAAATTTTAAGGCAAATGCAGTAAATCAAAACAAGAAGACTGGTTCTTTGGTATTTGATAATAGCACAACTACCCGAAATTACTTTAAATCATTTTATAAAATGATCAAAAAATTAACGACATCATATAAAATCGGAAACCAAACTTATGCAAATGCCTTAAACAAAACTACACAATCACAGTCGATAATTCAAAAAGGAGGGATAAATTGGACTTTGAATTTTGAATCGATAATGTTTCAAGATGCGAATATAGATGGTAGAAAAAGAGTAGAAACGAGTGCCTGCGTTCCTCTTGTTATAGTGAACCCTTCCACATTCCCGACGCCAGCGGCTCGAATTACTGGAGGAATAAATATTGCTCTTGCCGTTGCTGGACCAGCTGGACCAGCTGGATCAGCTGGAGCAGATGGAGCAGATGGAGCAACTGGACCAGCTGGAGCAACTGGACCAGCTGGAGCAACTGGACCAGCTGGAGCAACTGGACCAGCTGGAGCAACTGGACCATCTGGAGCAACTGGAGCAACTGGAACAAGCGGATCGAGTGGAACTTCTGGAACGGACGGATCGAGTGGAACTTCTGGAACAACTGGAACAAGCGGATCGAGTGGAACTTCTGGAACTGACGGAACTTCTGGAACTGACGGAACTAGTATTAGCCCTTAACAAAACTTAATTATCCACAAATTCTTTATATCCGAAAAGAATAAATCTGAATCATTTACAGAGTGAAAATCTAGATAGTTTTCTGAGCTTTCATCTTTTTGTAAGTGACTCTCCGAAACGTACGTTTTTCCGTTGGAGAAAAGTAAATAATTATTTTTAAATTTAAAATTTCCGCCAGTGCTTTTAATTAAATTTTCTATGGCTTTTTCTTGCTCAGTTTTAACGTGAGAATGAACATCACAGTATCTGTAGTAATTAATTTTTTTATCTTTAATTTTTTCCTCGCTTAGTTTTGAAACGCAGTCAAAAAGAATTCCATTTTCAAATAGAAATTTTACGAATTCTGGAGAATCGTTTTCTTCAACTAAATAAATTATTT
>Ga0194131_10006342_pt1 | contig 16506 bp, 17 predicted proteins | sample TA2KigO120mmetaG_FD_148631 | JGI IMG/M metagenome (GOLD analysis project Ga0194131, IMG submission 148631) | Freshwater microbial communities from Lake Tanganyika, Tanzania - TA2015053 Kigoma Offshore 120m | ecosystem: Environmental > Aquatic > Freshwater > Lake | place: Tanzania: Lake... | reverse complement strand
GACAATTCCGCCCGACGACATGCGCATGATCTACCAGAAGGCCAACTATTTCTGGCACTCCGACTCCTCGTTCAAACACATCCCGTCTCTCTGCTCGATCCTGACCGCGCGGCTCTGTCCGCCGGAAGGCGGCAATACGGAGTTCCTGTGCATGCGTGCCGCCTGGGATGCGTTGCCAGCGGCACTCAAAGCGACCATCGAGCCGTTGATCGCCCAACATTCACTTCAGCACTCGCGAGACCGCGTGCAGCCGGGCATCCTGAGTGCGCAGGCATTGGCTGATCTGCCGCCGGTCAAGCAGCGCCTCTACCGGGAAAATCCAGTAAATGGCCGCCGCGCGCTGTTCATCGGCGCCCATGCTGGGCTCATTGTCGGCTGGCCCGAAGCGACAGGGAAGGCATTGCTTCACGAGCTGACCAGGCGTGCCGACCAGCCGGGGTTTCGACTATCGCATTTCTGGCGCGAAGGCGACGTCATCGTGTGGGACAATCGTGCTGTTCTGCATCGCGCCACCTACTACGATGCCATCAAGTACAAGCGACTGATGCAACGCACCACGATCGCCGGCGATCTGCCGACCGTGTCGCAGTAAGGGACGGTGGAAACGACTTCAAAGTCTTTCGCTACCGACGGAATGCCCGCCGGCGTGCCGCGCGTGCTGGCGGTCGCGACGATCACCATCGGGTTGATGATGTCCGTGCTCAGCAATTCGATGACCAACCTTGCGTTACCCTACATCGCCAAGGACCTCCAGATCACTGCCGAAAGCTCGATCTGGATCGTCAACGCTCAACAGATAGCCCTCATCGTCATGCTGCTGCCAGTAGCAGCGCTAGCCGACATCGTGGGCTATCGCCATGTCTATCGTGTCGGCCTGATTCTGTTCTCGATCGCCTCGATCGGCTGCGCCCTGGCACCGTCGCTGCCCTGGCTTCTGGTGGGCCGCACTTTCCAGGGACTGGGCGGCGCCGCCATCGTCTCCGTTCAACCGGCGCTTGTACGCGCCATCTACCCGCGAGCGCAGCTCGGTCGCGGACTCGGTTTCAACACCACAGTGGTCGCTACGTCCCTGGCGGCCGGCCCCTCGATCGGCGCTGCCCTGCTGTCGATGGCGCCATGGCCTATCCTCTTTGCTGCATATGCGCCACTCGGTGTCGTCTCCTTCATGCTGGCTCACCGGTATCTGCCGCACACTACGCATACACGGCGGCCCTTCGACATCGCCTCGGCCGCTCTTTCAGGCACTGCTTTCGGACTGCTGATCTTTGCTATCGACGGAGTTGCCCACGGTCATCAAGTCGGCATGGTCCTGGCCGAATTCGCCCTTGCCGCCATCTTGGGCACATTGTTCGTCCGGCGCCAAAAAGCGCTGACCGACCCGATGATGCCACTCGATGTGTTCAGGCGATCGATCTTTGCACTCTCCATCACCGCCTCTACTTGCACATTCACTGCTCAGGGCCTTGCTTTTGTGAGTTTACCCTTTTTCTTCCACACCGTTCTGGGCCGTGATGCCGCGGCAACCGGCGTCTTGTTGACCGCTTGGCCGTTGGCGTTGGCGGCTATCGCACCTCTCGCGGGCCGGTTGGCGGATCGTCATCATGCCGGCCTTCTGGGCATCGTCGGTCTGGCCAGCATGGCGACGGGCCTATTTCTAACCGCACTGCTGCCGGCCAATCCCGCCGATGGCGACATCATGTGGCGACTCGTGTTGTGCGGTGCTGGATTCGGTATCTTCGCTTCGCCTAACAACCGATTGATGATGAGCGCAGTGCCGCGAGAGCGAAGCGGCAGTGCCGGCGGCATTATCGCCACCGCGCGCACATTGGGTCAGACCTTGGGGGCCGCACTCGTCGCCGTCGTCTTCGGATTGTTCGACTTCTCGAGCGGCGGCGCCACAGACGCCGCCCGCGCAGCGATCTGGCTAGCCGCCGGCTTTGCCTTCACCGCCTTGATAGTAGGTAGCCTTCGACTCAAATACTGACGGCTCTCAAGTTGCAATCATTGTGGTCGTGCGAACGACAACACAGTGAGCTGGTGCGACGCTTGAGCGGAAGTGGCGCCAAATGTCGATGCATCGCAGGCCATCAAGCCGCGCGATGCATCGCCCGAAACAACGAAGGCGCTACACCGAGGCGGCGTTCGAAGGCCTGACCGAGTCGCGTCGTTGAACCGAGATCGACCTTGCCCTCAATGATCTTGAGCGGCAGGCCCTGCGCAAGCAAGGTGCGCGCCGCGTCGAGCCTCATGCTTTCGACGAAGCGGGCTGGTGTCATGCCCACGACTTGCGTGAACTTGCGATAGAAACCGCGCTCACTCAAGCCAGTCTGCGCCGCCATAGTGGGCACGTCGAGCGGTAGTGCAAGACTGTCTTGCACCCAACCTACCAAGTCGGTGAAGGGTTCCTCGACCGCCGACTGCGCCTGCAGAACCGGGCTGAATTGCGACTGATAGCCTGGCCCTCGCGCATAGAGCACGAAGTGCCGTGCGATCAGGTTGGCTATCATGCTACCGTGATCCGCTTCGACCAAAGCCAGCGCCATGTCGATGCCGGTCGTCACGCCGGCTAACGTCCAGACCTTGCCATCGACGACATATAGCGACTCACGACCGACCTTGAGTGCAGGAAAGTTCGTCGCCAGCCGTTCGCAGCTGGCCCAGTGAGTGGCCACTCGCTTGCCGCCAGCAGAGCCGCCGCCGCCGGCACGAAGGCGCCCGTGCATACCGAACCACAACGTTGGACTCGGGGCGCAACCTTGTTGAGCCAGCGCCTCATATCGGCACGTTGCATTGCCGCCTTCAACCCACGCGAGCCACCTGCCACCAACAAGGTGTCGGGCTACCCGCCGATCTTGCCGCTCTGGATGGCCACGCCGGCATTCGACCTGACGACGCCGCCATCGGGAGAGACAGTACGTAGGTCGTAGAACGGTCGGCCACTCGCCTCGTTGGCGGCGCCGAACACCGTGGCCGGCCCAGTCACGTCAAGAAGCTGGCAGCCGTCGTAAGCGAGAACGAAGACGCGATGCGCGATCATTTGGCAGAAAATTGTCATAGATTGTCATTCCTGCCAGCGCCCTTGCTACGTAGACTTGAGCCCTTCCAGGAGACCTCCATGGCTGAGACAGTTCAGATCGGCATTCTGCTCTATCCCGACGTCACCCAGCTCGACGCTACAGGCCCCGCGCAAGTGCTGTCGCGCGTCCCGGGGGCGAAGCTGCACATGATCTGGAAGACACGTCAGCCGGTAGCGACCGATGCGGGCTTTTCGATCGTGCCGACCACGACTTTTGCCGATTGCCCGCAACTCGATGTCATCTGCGTGCCGGGTGGAGCAGGCCAAGTAGAGTTGATGGCGGATCCCGAAACCCTCGACTTTCTGCGCCGACAAGCAGCATCGGCACGGTACGTCACTTCAGTGTGCACAGGCTCTTTGATCCTGGGAGCTGCGGGCCTGCTCAAAGGCTACAGGTCAGCCTGCCACTGGGCATGGCGCGAAATGCTGAAAGACTTCGGCGCGATTCCGGTAGCCGAACGAGTCGTTCGCGATCGAAATCGTATTTCGGGCGGTGGCGTCACAGCCGGCATCGACTTTGGCCTTAGTGTCGCGGCTGAGCTTTCGGGCGAAGAAGTCGCCAAGTCGATTCAGCTCGTCTTGGAGTACGATCCGCAACCGCCGTTCGACGCCGGCTCGCCGGAGAAGGCAGGCGCCGAACGGGTCGCCCGGCTTCGCGAGCGCCTGGCACCGTTACTCGAAAGCCGACGCAAAGCCAATATCGAAGCCGCCGCACGGTTGGGCTGACGCTCCGGCGCATGTTTTCATGCAAACGGGCAGTAGACTCGCCTAAGCTGCGCCAGCTGTCGCACTCTCGATGACGACGGCTTTGCCAGCTGTCGTATCGAACTTCAGCCGTCGCACATGGTCGAGGTCGCGACCTGTGACACGAACGAAGCGGCTGCCCTCGGGATAGTCGATGGCATGAATAGCACCGACGTCGTAAACACCGGCATGCCCTGGCTCCAGACGGTAGCTCTTGACCTTTTCCAGCCTGGCTTCACCGTCACCACGGCCACCGTCGAGCCTCTTGTACTCGCTCATGTCGGTGTACTTGATCGCCTGACCATAGACTGCCCATGAACTGCCATGGTCATGTGGCGGGCTCTTGTGCGGCTTGGGATTGCAGTGAGCAAGGACGACGAAGCCAAGTTCTTCGTCCTCATATAGTTTGCGCGTGCCGATCGGCGCAGCCGGCCCCACCGCTTCGTCGACGAATGCCTTGTTTGCCAGCAACTTTTCGAGCAGCGCGCGAACTTTCTCACGGCCAGCGGGACTGTTTTGGGCTCCGAGAGCTGAGCGGGTGTCCTTGATGAAGGCGTCGAGCGTATAAGTCATCGGCCATCCTTTCGTGCGCCTCGAATGATCTTTGCGATCGCCGTCGGCTATCAACGTCCACCAAGGATACGGCGAGCGATTACCATGCGATGGACTTCCGACGGCCCTTCGTAGACTCGCATAGTGCGGACCTTTTGAGCTAGCCACGACAATGGCAGCTCCTGCGTGACCCCCATGGCACCGAAGGCCTGTTGGGCATGGTCGATGACTTCGGTCGCCATCTCGGTGGCAAAGACCTTGATCATCGAAGCTTCCATGCGAACGTCACGCCCCTCGTCCTGCTTGACCGCGGCGTCCATCACCATGAGCCGGCAGGCATGCAGCTTCGTCGCAGCATCTGCTACCCACCACTGGATGGCCTGCCGATCGGCAAGCTTTTGGCCGAACGTCACGCGTTGATTGGCGTGCTCGACGAGCATGTCCAAAGCGCGCTGTGCCATGCCAATGCACCAGGCTCCCATCTGCAAGCGTCGCACCGTAAGGCGAAGCTGCATTGGCGCGAAGCCCGCACCGAGGCGGCCGAGTACCTGACTCTCGTGCACTCGGCAGTCCTCGAACACGACCTCGTATGTCCGTTGCCCGGCCAGCATGGGAATGGCACGCGCCACGATCAGTCCCTTGGTACCCTTGTCGACGAGAAAAGCCGTGATGCCACCGCGCGAGCCGAGATTCGGGTCGGTCACTGCCATCACGATCGTGAAATCGGCCTTGGCAATGCGACTGATCCAAATCTTTCGGCCATTGATGACCCAATGATCACCTTCCTTCACCGCCTTGGTCTTCATGCCGGCTGGATCGCCACCCGCCCCCGGCTCTGAGATGGCAATGGCCGACGTCGTCTCGCCAGCCGCATATGGCTCCAGGTATTTCTTGCGTTGCTCGGGATTGGCTGTAGCCAGCAACATGTGAAGGTTCGGTGAGTCAGGAGGAAAGGTAAAAGGCACCGATGTATAACCCAGTTCCTCATTGACGCCGACCAGGGCGACCGCGGGCAGGTTGGCGCCGCCTGCCTCTTCAGGAACGTCGAGTGCCCAAAGCCCCAACTCCTTGCATTGCCTGTTAAGCTTCTCATTCTCTACGTCGGACAACGCCGCCGGCTGGCCGGCGGCGAATCGATCAAGGATGTTCTTCTCCAGCGGCATCAACTCGTTGCGCACGAACTTCTTCACCAGTTCGCGCAACATCACGTGTTCTTCATTGATCTTGTGCATGCCGCCTCCTAAGACCTGCCGATCCCCTTGTTCACGAATTCGAGCGTATGGGTGCGGCTTACGTCGAGACCGGGTGGCAGTACACCGACGGCGACCATGGAATCGTAGAACTCGTTCCAACGTCGATCGCTCATGGCCCCTATACCCCCCTGCAGGGCGTCGCCTGACATCACAATGCCGCGTTCATTCAAGACCTTGATCGCGTAGGCGATACGGTCATCGGTCTGTTCAGGGTTGGCCTCCTTGATCAACGCGTTGGCCGCGGCGACGTCTGGGCCGCCCTTGAGATACTGAGCCCAGCCCTCAAGTGAGGCATCGACGAAGCGCTGCACAAGGTCCTTCCTTTCGGTCGCCATGCGCTGCGAAACAGCAATCGTGGTCTGGTAAGCGCTATAGCCGGCATCGGCGACCAATAGGACGACGGGCGGTCGACCCAGTGCCTTCTCGATCGAATATGGCTCTGACGACAGGAACCCCTGCTGCACGGCATTCGGATCGGCGAGAAACGGCGCCATGTTGAAGTTGTAAGGCCGAAGCTGCGCGTCGGAGAGGTCGTACTTGCGACGCAGAAAGGGCCAGTAGGTGACCCGCCCGCCGCTGCCGATCAACAGTGTCCGACCGCGTAAATCTTGGAAGGTTCGGAAATCGGTGCCGGGATGGCCAATCAGCACCTGCGGGTCTTTTTGGAAGATCGCGGCAATGGTGAAGAACGGCGCGCCGACTTTTACAAAATTGAACGCCTCGAAACTGTTCGACATCACCATGTCGACTCGGCCGGCGAGCAGGAGCTGGCTGATATTGAGACTGGGGCCTCCCTGGCGCAGGTCGCAATCGATCCCGGCCTTGCGATAGAGGCCAGCCGCGATCGCCTGATAGTACCCTCCATGCTCGGCCTGCGCCCGCCAGTCGGTGTAGAAGCTTACCTTGTCGAGCACTTGAGCACGCGGCCGGCGGGCCAGCTGCACGATCAAGCTTCCTGACAAGGCGAAGCCGGCGGCGGCGGTCAGAGCAGCGCGGCGTCGGAAACGATAGGCAGCGCCGGCCACGGCACTACAGCTTTCGGCGATCGAGCAGCATCGCAGCATGCTCCCGCAATGCAGTGCTCGACCAAGCCAGGGCTGCAATCGATGGCATCCAATTCTCCCAGCTTGACCGCAACTGGGGTGGCAGGCGCCAATCTGTCGGAAAAGCACCGACACTGAGCCCAGCACGATGCGCCAACTGCAAGGCACGGAGCATATGATAGCCGGACGTTACCAGCGCCACGCGGCCCTCGCCCACCATCTGGCGGACGTTGCGAATGTTCTCGATCGTGTTGAGCGCCTTGTCTTCCGATATGATCGCCTCTGATGGCACGCCGAGATCCATCAGAAAGCGCCGCATCGCCTCGGCCTCGGTGGTGGCAGGACCGCTGATCGGCACCAGGGAGCCGCCGCTTACGATGATGCGGGGCGCCACACCACGGCGAAAAAGCTGCGCGGCATACCACACACGATCGGCTGCGTCGCTGAGGTCGGGTTCCATGAGGAAGGGTGGCGCCGCTGGAGTGAGGCCGCCGCCCAGCACCACAATGGCCTCGTAGCAACAAGCAGGAGCTTGGGCAGCAGCGGCCCGTGCCTCGCCCTGCAGCGGCATCAGCAAGGCGTCGGAGACTGGGGGGAGCGACATCACGAGGGTTTGACCGATGGCCAACGCGACCGCCAGCTTGGCCAGCCATCGCAGCCCGACAATGGCCAACAGCACGCCACCCACCACGCCGACTGCCAACGAGGCCGGCGGCAAGGCGAACTGAGTCAGGAGCTTAAGGCCGGTAAAACTGTCCATGAGGACCCAGCTGGCTATACAAGCCCCAATCACGCACGGCAAAGAATTCGCAGTGTGCGGGCTGCGAATGCCGCTCTGCGGCCGCTAGCGGATCATCTGGCGCGCCCCTGGGAAACGGTCCCGCCACGATCAATCTGACAAAAAGAAGGGCGGGCCCGGCTGCTGGCCGGAACCCGCCCGATCTTTATCCCGCCGATGCGATCGATCGGGCCTGAATCGATTCCTTGAGGTCCTTGGCAACGCGGAAGGCGACCTTCTTCGACGCTTTGATCTTGATCGCCTCGCCGGTTGCCGGATTGCGGCCCATGCGTGCCGGACGATTGCGCACCTGAAGGATGCCGAGGCCCGTGATGCGGACCTTGTTACCCTTCTTGAGATGCCGCACGACCAAGCCAACGAATTCGTCGAGGGCGCCGGTGGCGTCCTTCTTGGTCATGCCCGTCTTTTCGGCCAGTTCGGCCGCCACCTTGGACAGCGGGACGGTAGGAGCGGACGGTTTGGTTGCGGTAGCCATGATGAGGGGTCCCTTACATTTTTGGTTTGTCAGCATCTTCCTGACGCCCCAGGGCAGCGCTGACGACCCAAGGTTATCCACGAATCAATGTCCCGCAAGCCCCCAATGCACGAAAAATGTCGATTCTTGGGGCTTTTTCGGCCATTTGGAGCAGTCATCCACAGACTGCAGAGGGTGCGTAGCGTGTCGAGGCCTAGCTTGATCCGAACTTTCAGCACCGCCGTGAACACTTGGCAGTGCGATGAAAATGCTCATTTGAACGTCCAATTCTACTCCGAGTTCGGCCATGAAGCGTCGGCCCATCTCCTGGCACATCTTGGCCTAGGACCGCGGGCGCAACGAGCGACCGATGTCGAGCTTACGGTCGGCCGCGACCACATCCGCTACTTGCGCGAGTTCAGAGTCGTCGATCCGGTCGAGGTTGTCTCGGCGCCGGTCGAAGTGGGCGAACGCCATCTGTTGGCCTATCACGAGATTCGTAACGCCTCGGACGGCACGGTTGCAGCGACGATGTGCCGGCAGATTGTCTGCGAACCGGCCTGGCCCGAGGCGTTTCGCGCCCGCGCCAGCCAAGCACATATCGACCTGCCTGCACACGCCAAGCCACGCAGCGTCGGCAAGCTGACACTGCCCGACCTGTCGCTCGACAACGCCCACAGCAGGGGCCTCATCGAAATCGGACGCAGCACCATCGTGCCCGCTGAGTGCGACGAGAGCGGCTCATTCCTGCCGCAGCATCAATTCGGCCGGTACTCCGATGGCGCACCACTCTTATGGAACCATCTCGGCTTCAACCGGGCGGCCATGCAAGACCGCCAAGAAGGTTCTGTCGTTGTCGAGATGTTGAATCACTATCGTCATCCCTTACGCTCTGGCGACCTCTTGGTCGCAATGAGCGGTCTTGCTGCCTTTACCGACAAAACGCTGACCTTCATGCATTTCCTGTTCGAGGCCGAGACCGGTACACTTGCCGCTTGTGCCGAGGCTGTCGGCATGAAGTTCGACCAGAAGATCCGCAAGATCATGGTGTTTACCGAAGAAGAGCAGGCCCGGCTGAGTGAATGCCTACTCTGCTTGACCGCCTGTGGAGGTTCCCATGGATGACAAGCTCCTCCTCGCCCGAGCCATCGCGCAGCGGCTTCAAGGCTTCCGCTACGACGATGCGCGGCTCGCCGAAATCATGACCGAGGTCGATGTGCTGAACGACGCAGTGCGCGAGGCCGCCGCCGCTCGGCTAACGTTCGACGACGAGCCAGCGGCGTTCAGGAGCGTCCTGGAGTGGCGAGATCGATGAACGGCGACGATCTTGCCTTGCGCGACCTTTGCGAGGTCGCTGACGATATTGCGGCTCGCCGGATCACGTCAGTACAGGCGACCGAGGCCTGTCTGGCTCGCATTGCCGACTGGCAGCCGCGGACCAACGCTTTCCTGCGACTGCACGCAAAAAAAGCGTTGGCGCGCGCGCACGCCATGGATGGTGAGCTTGCCACAGGCAGCAGACGAAGTCCGCTGCATGGCGTGCCCATGGCGCACAAGGACATGTACTATCGGATCGGCGAAAACTCGACCGGCGGTAGCGCTATTCGCCGTGACTGGGTCGCCTCTACGACCGCCACCGTGCTCAGAAAACTCGATGCCGCCGGTGTCGTCGAGCTGGGCTTCCTCAGTATGGCGGAATTCGCCGCCGGTCCCACCGGCCACAACATCCATCACGGTCATTGCCGCAATCCCTGGGACGGCCAGCGGATCACCGGCGGCAGCTCGAGTGGTTCCGGTGCATCGGTCGCAGCGAGGATGGTGTATGGCGCCCTGGGATCGGATACCGGTGGCTCGATCCGCCTACCGGCGTCGGCGTGTGGCGTAGTCGGCATGAAGGCGACCTATGGTCGAGTCAGCCGGGCGGGCGCTCTGGCGCGATCTTGGACCCTAGATCATGTCGGCCCGCTCACGCGGACAGTGCGCGACAATGCCCGCTTGTTGACCGCAATCGCCGGCCATGATCCTAACGACTCGACGACCAGCGAAAAGCCGGTGCTCGACTACGAGGCCTCAGTGGAAGATGGTGTTCGCGGCTTGAAAGTCGGATTCTCACTGCCTGATGCCTTGGTTCCGGTTGATCCGCAGGTCGCTACTGCCGTGCAGACCGCAGCAGATACACTAGAGAGCCTCGGTGCTGCGATCGTGCCAGTGAAGCTACCCGACTTCACCGCGCTCTATCGCGCCGCCGAAGTGATCGTGAAGTGCGAGGCCGCCGCTATGCATCGGCCGTGGATGGAAGCCGACGCGCCTTATGCCAACCAGGTGCGGACACGTATGGACGCAGGCTTCTTCATTCCGGCCACGCAGTACATTGATGCGCTACGCTTGCGCGCGCACTTTGTGAGCGATTTCCTGGCGGCCGCCATGACCGACGTCGATGCTGTAATGCTGCCGACAATCCCCTTCCCCGTGCCGACGATCGAGGAGACCGACGTCGAGGCCTCCGGCGGCCCCGCGACCCTCAGCATGGTCGCACGTTTCACCGGCCTCACGCGCCCCTTCAACACGCTTGGCCTGCCCGTCCTGTCGATTCCCTGCGGCTTCGATGCCAGCGGCGTACCGATCGGCCTACAACTTGTCGGCCGCCCGTTCGACGAGGCATTGCTCTATCGGATCGGCCATGCCTATCAGCGTGCGACCGACCATCATCGCAAGGTGCCCGTCTAGCTGTGGTGGATGTCGAGGTTGACGGTCACGTTCTTGCGCTGCGTGAAGCTGTCGAGCATGCCTTCAAGAGAGAATTCGCGGCCGATACCACTTTGCTTATAGCCGCCATAAGACATGCCGGGGACTTGACCGAGGCCCTGGTTGACCTGCACCCAACCCGATTCTATGGCGTGTGCTGTACGCAATCCGGTGCCGATATCGTGCGTCCAGACGTAGGCCGCCAAGCCATAGTGACTGTCATTAGCCATGCGGATCGCTTCGGCCTCGTCATTCCAGCGGATTGCCACCAGAACAGGTCCGAAAATCTCCTCGCGCGCCAGACGCCAGTCGTTTGAGCGGTCGGCGAATACCGTGGGGATCGTGAAGTAGCCCTCGCTGAGCGGCCCCGTCCTGGGTGGCAGCCCTCCAAACACGAGCCTGGCGTCAGACCGCTTCAGGCCCTCGTCGATGTACTTGCAGACCTTCGTGAATTGCTTGTTGTTGATAATGCTGCCGATGTCGGTCTTCTCATCGAGCGGGTCGCCGATCTTGAGCGCCGTCGTTTTCTTCTCGAGCTTGCTCAGGAAAGAATCGAAGATGTCCTCATGCAAGAACAACCGCGATCCCGCCGTGCAGCTCTGGCTCTGCCGGGTGAAGCGCATGGCGGCGATGATGCCATCGACCGCCCAGTCTTCATCGGCATCGGGATAGACGATCGACGGGCTTTTGCCGCCGAGTTCCAACGACACTGGTACGATACGCTCGGCGGCAGCGCGCATGACGATCTTGCCGACCTCGGTCGAGCCCGTGAAGGACAGCTTGGCGATGCCGGGATGGTTGAGCAGCGGCCCGCCGCATTCTGCGCCGAAGCCGGTCAGCACATTGAGCACGCCAGGTGGCAGGAATTCCTGACAGATTTCGGCCATCAAAAGCACGCCGAGAGGTGCATCCTCCGCTGCCTTCATGACCATGGTGTTGCCAGCACAAAGAGCTGGAGCAATCTTGAGAGCCGCCAACATGACTGGTGCATTCCACGGAATGACGGCGCCGACGACCCCCAATGGCTCGCGCCGCGTGTAGGACAGCACGTGCTCACCGAGCGGGATGGTCTCACCCTTCAGCTCACCGCCCAGTCCTCCGAAGTAGAGAAAGATATCAGCAGTGATGTTGGCCTCGCCGCGTGCCTGGGTACGCAGGGCATTGCCGGTTTCGAGCGATATGGTTCGGGCGATCTCCTCGCTTCGCGCTTGAAGCGCTTCGGCGATCTTGAGCAATGCCCGGCCGCGTTCACGCGGCTGCACCTTGCGCCAGGACGCTTGAGCCTTGGCAGCGGCGGCTACGGCACGCGCCACGTCAGCGGCGTTGCCGCGAGGCACCTCGGCGATCGGCAGGCGCTTGGCTGGATTCTCGATGGTGATTCGCGCGCCGGAAGTGCTGTCACTCCATTGACCATCGATCAGCATGCCGCGTGACGAAAGCGTGTTGGCTTGCGGTTTGGCCTGTGTGGTGATGAGCATGCGGATTCTCTTCAGGATGGGAAAAACCAGCAGCGATATTGGCTCGCACGAGCTGACCCGACAAGACGGGCAGACCGAAGCCGAACCTGTACTGGTTGCATCGACTTGCCCGTCTGTCTGCGTTTCTGGTTCCCGATTGTCTCGAAGATGGCGTAGTCGCCGGCACTCGGATTCCCTATGGTAACAAAGGCCTGGATGTCGGATTGTTCATCGACGATGCGGCCTGGAATAGTCAGAGGCGGAAATATGAGTTCTTTGTCGAGATGGATCGGCGTTTTGGCAGTCGCTGGCATGACGCCGCTCACAAGCAATGCGTGGGCTCAGCAGGTTCCGCCGACCATCGATCAGCTGCGCACCAGCAAGACCCTGCGGATCGCCTACGACCCTGGCTCCCCACCCTTCTCGTACGTTGCTCCCGGCAGCCCGCCTGCGACCGCACCGCACGGCTATTCCGTCGATCTCTGTCGCGCGATTGCCGATCGGCTCAAAGAACAGCTCAAGATTCCCGACCTCAAGGTCGCCTACGTCGTCGTGAACTCGACCAGCCGCTTCGACGCCATCATCGGCAACACGGCGGACTTGCTTTGTGAATCCTCGACGGCGACGCTATCGCGTCGCACTAAGGTCGACTTCTCTATCCCGATTTTCATCGATGGCGCGAGCTATGCCATCCGTCCCGACGGGCCACAAGACGTCAAGCTGCTGGCTGGCAAGAAGGCCGCCGTGCTGCCGGGCACGACGACCGAGGATGAGCTGCGTCGCGCACTCACCGGCACGCACATCAGCGCCGAGGTCGTTCTGGTCAAGACCAACCAGGAGGGCCTCGATCTGCTCGAGAAGGGTCAGGTCGCAGCCTATTTCGCCGACCGCGCCACGCTCACCTTCCTGCTGCAAAAGGAAAAGCAGCTCGCCAATCTTCTTATGGCCGACACCTATCTCAGTGTCGAACCGATCGCGCTCGCCCTGCGGCGCGGCGATAGCGACTTCCGGCTCGCTGTCGACGCCGCCTTGAGCGACATCTACAGGCGCGGCGCGATCGTTCAGATCTTCCGGGCAACCTTTGGTCCGCTTGCAAAGCCCAGCCCCCTCCTGTCGTCGCTGTACCAGACCTCGGGCCTGCCCAACTAGACGCCCGCCACCTTCGACTGCACATGCGCCTTTCCGTTCTCGACCAGTCGATCGCCGTTGCCGGTCGGCCACACGACCATTCAATCCGCAACACCGTGGCGCTAGCCAAACATTGCGAGATGCTGGGCTATGAGCGTTTTTGGGTTTCCGAGCATCACAACCACCCGACCATTGTCGGCACTGCGCCCGAAATCCTGATCGCGGCGATCGCCGCCACGACCGATCGCATCAGGATCGGCAGTGCGGGCATCATGTTGCCGCACTACGCACCGTTCAAAGTGGCCGAGGTATTCCGTGTGCTCGATGCGTTGGCCCCGGGGCGCATCGATCTCGGCTTGGGTCGAGCGCCAGGTTCCGACGGTCGGACAGCTTTTGCGCTCAATCCGGCTGCCAACGAGCGGCCCGAGCATTTTCCCGCCGACGTGCGCGACCTGATCGCCTGGGTGCACAACGAGCCACTGGTCGACCGCCACCCCTTTGCCTCGGTGAAGGCCTTCCCGCACGGTGTGACGGCACCGGAGATATGGATCCTCGGCAGCTCCGACTACGGCGCCCAGGTCGCCGCCTTGTTCGGCCTGCCCTACTGTTATGCTTGGTTCTTCAGCGACGGCGCGGGCGGCGAGCGTGCGATCAAGCTCTACAAAGAAAAGTATCGGCCGAGCCTCCGACATCCCGAGCCGCGGTCGGGCCTCTGCGTCTGGGCTCTCGCGGCGAGCAGCATGGAAGAAGCGCAGCACCACTTCACCTCGCGCGCCCTCTCCCGCATGAATCGCGACCGCGGCATCCTGGCGCCCCTCGAGACTCCGGATGTCGCGGCCAGGGCGCTGGAGGTCTACGATCAGGACCGCATCGAACGCTTCCGACGCGATTCTTTCGTCGGCACAGGTCCGGAAGTCGCCGCGCGCATCGAAGAGCTTCGACAGCGGATCGGCGTCGACGAGATGGCCGTCGTCACCTGGACCCATGACGAGGAGATCCGCCGAGCAAGCTATGCCCACCTTGCTCGGGCAATGGGATTTTCTCCTGCCGTCGCCACGGCAGCATGATCGAACGGCGCAACGCCTCGTCAGCGTGGCTCCGTCCAACTCTCCGAAAATGCCAAGGCGCACGTGCTGAACGGCCGTCCCTCGCGCTCCCGCTTCCAGGCCTTGCCGCGCGCTTGGTTGCCGTTGAGGGTGAGCCGCGTGCCAAGCGCCGGCACCAGGACGGTGCAGACACCGTAGGGCCTGGGGTTGGGCGGCTGATTGGGCTCGGTGTGGATCAGCAGCGGGTCGCCGACATCGTGCCAAGTCAGCGCAATGTCGGTCTCATGGGCCTTGACGTACTCGGTCCAGAAGTAGCGCGGATCGCCCGACTTGCTGAAGGCGGCGTCGACCACCGGGATCGAGGTGTCCTTCAGTTCGGCGTTGAGCATGCCTTGCACCGTCTGCTGCAACCAACGGGCCATGGCGATGTTGTCGGAGTAGATGCGCCAGTGCCCATGCGTCAGTTCGCTCTTGATGTAGAGTACGTGGCCGGGGCCGGCCGGGCAGAACAGGATGCGCCAGAAGCTGGCATCGGTCGAATTGGGATCGCCGTCCTTCTCGCTCAGCCGAATGAACGGATTCTCGCCGGTCAGGATCAAACGATGCGGGTCTGCGACAGGCATTCTCTCCTCCTTTAAAGGACCTGATTGCGTAGCGTTTTGTCGCCGCGCCATAGCCGCTCCAAGTTCTCCATCAAGATATCGAGCACGTTGTCCTCGTAGGCTCGCGTCTCGCCCGCGGTGTGTGGCGTGACAAAGACGTTCGGCAACGTCCACAAAGGCGACGACGCCGGCAGTGGTTCCTCGGCCGTCACGTCGATGGCGGCCGCCCAAATGCGATCGTTCTTCATGGTGTCGGTCAAGGCCGCTTCGTCCGCCACCTTGCCGCGCGCAACGTTGACGAACATCGAAGCCGGCTTCATCGCGGCAAAGGCGGCGGCGCTCATCAAGCCAGTGGTTTCCGGCGTCAGCGCACAGGTCAGCGCCACGACGTCGGCCTGCGGTACCAGCTCGACCAAATCGCCCATGCCGTAGATCGCATCCGCACCGTTCTCACCCTGAGATGGGTCGCGACGAATGCCGATCACCTTCATGCCGAAGGCCTTGGCGAGCATCGCAAGGTGGCTGCCGATCCGTCCCATGCCGACGATCAACAGGGTCTTGCCGGCGAGCTCGAACTCGCGCTGGGAAAGGTCTCCCAGCATGTTGCGCCACACTTTCTTGTGCTGATTGTCTCGTGCTTCAGGCAAGCGCCGGGCAACCGCCAGGATCAACGCGATAGCATGCTCCGCCACGGCGCGGGCATTGACGCCGGCGGCACTCGCCAGCCGTACGCCCTTGGCACCGAGCTGCTCCTTGGAATACTGATCCATGCCCGAGCTGATCGACTGGATGAACTTCAGCTTGCCGGCATGGGCGATCAGGTCGTTCTTCCACATGCCCGACGCCAGCACGACATCGGCCTCACCGATGCGCTTCACCAGATCATCGTAGGTGCGGACTTCGAAGTTGTTGATCCCCGTCTTGCGCAGATCGAAGCGGTCCTTCATGCGATAGGCGACATGAGCAAAGCAGATCGTCAGTTTGTCTTTCGCCGGAAACATTTCAGCAAACTCCCTAGGCTCTGCGCTCACCGATGGTGCTGTGAAAGCGCGACAAGAAAGACACGGTCCGTTGGTTCCTGGGTCGCAGCAGAACCTCTTCAGCCGGCCCCTGCTCCACGACCTGTCCGGCGTCCAGGACGACCACTTGGTCGGCAACGTCACGCGCGAAAGCGATCTCGTGAGTAACCACGATCATGGTCGTGCCGTCGGCGGCAAGTTGCTTCATGACGTCCAGTACCTCGCCTACCAGCTCGGGATCGAGAGCCGATGTCACCTCGTCGAACAACATGATCTCCGGCGCCATCGCCATGGCCCGCGCGATGGCGACACGTTGCTGCTGGCCACCCGAAAGGTTGCGCGGGAAGCGATCGGCGAGCTCAGCCATCCCGACCTTGGCCAGTAGGCTGCGCGCGATCTTCTCCGCCTCGGGCTTGTCCAACTTCTTCACGATCACTGGCCCCGCCATGACGTTGTGCAGTGCCGTCATGTGGGGAAAGAGGTCGAACTGCTGAAACACCATGCCGATACGGGCGCGAAAGCGTGCCAGGTCCCGACCGTGGGGCATCGACTGGCGCACTCCGAAGTCGATCCGTCTGTCGCCGACCA
>Ga0194131_10006339_pt1 | contig 16507 bp, 19 predicted proteins | sample TA2KigO120mmetaG_FD_148631 | JGI IMG/M metagenome (GOLD analysis project Ga0194131, IMG submission 148631) | Freshwater microbial communities from Lake Tanganyika, Tanzania - TA2015053 Kigoma Offshore 120m | ecosystem: Environmental > Aquatic > Freshwater > Lake | place: Tanzania: Lake... | reverse complement strand
CGCGAAATTAAAGGCGCTGAAAAAGAGCGTGGAAACCCTCCGCAAGACGCTCGCCAGTCAGCCGCACGCGAACCCGGCAACGCAGTCGAGCGCGCCGCAGTAGTTTTCTTCCTTCGCCCATGCCGTCTCGTTGTGGCTCGAGTCACGCCAGATTCAAAACCGGATCCACACGCTGGTGAAAATCTCCCTTCTGGAGGAGATTCCGAAGTTGCCCTCGATGCCTGGACCGCGGATCGGCACCAGCGCCCAGGCCTTTGCCGTGCCTCCGCCGCGGTACATTTCGAGATATATGCTGAAGTGCCCGACGTCCACGCCGGTGGTCAGCGTCTTCAGCCGGTGCACGCCGAACATATAGCGCGTGCGCTGGGGCTGGCTGGGGGTAACCGTGGCCGACACGTCGGGCTGCGCGGGCGCCGCGTTGACCAGGGGCGGAGGACGCATCGGCGGATCTTCCGGCTTCGTGCGGCCGGTGACCATCGCCTTGAAGTGCGCGGACAACGCGCGGCCGAAGGCCTGGCGGATGGCGTTCCGGATCATCTCGCGGCGCGGCTCGTTGCTCGCACCCTGCACCCCCAGCGCGGACGGCATCAGATCCGGCCGCGCAAAGCCGGGCGCATATTCCGGGAGATCGAGCACGAGCGGCTCGAGACTGCGGTACGATCCGACCACTTCGCCGTAGAACGAGACCAGCGCCGGCGGGCCGTTTTCCAGGCCAAGAGAATATCTTGGGGGCGGGGAGATCGAATCGCTGGTGGACTGGTAAATTGCCGGCAATGGGTGAATGGAGATCACGCCTGGATCGGACTCCGGCCCGCCCGCAGACCTGTCCAGCGCGCGGGCGGGCGCGGAGGCGACCAGGAGCGCCCCGGTGACTACCAGCGCGACACACGCCGCGCGGCACAACGTACCGAGCATTCCTGACCAACTCCCATACACATGGGATTAGGGCTCCGATGCCATTATACCAGGAAAACGGCGCGGTTGACAGGTTCTGTACGGAGGAATTTTCTCTCCTACGAAAGACCCATCAACTCCGCAACCCGCCGCGCCACCCCGTGCGGATGCAGGCGCGGCCGCCAGTGAGCGGCAATTTGATCGGCCTGGCGGCGGCGTTTCCGCCACGCGTCCAACTCTGTATCCAGCGCCACTGCCACCTCTTCCGGCCGTCGGGAGTGGGCCAGCGTCGCAAAGTCACTCAGGTCCGCAAGCAGCGGAATCCGCGCGCCCGCCAGCGTGCCGCCCATCGCGAGCATCTCGTGCGCGGCCATCATGCAGCCCTCCCAGTGGGAAGTCACCAGGCAGACCTGCGCGTCAGCGAGGTGCGCCACAATTTCCGCATGCGGCACCGCACCCATGAGACGCACCCGCGGATGGCCTTCAAGTACCGAGAGCCAGTGGCTCGCGCCGCCGCCCAGGACGACCACTTCCACCTCCCGGCCGCCGTGTAAGAACCGCTTCAGGGCCGCCGCTAGAAGCCGCTCGTCCTTCACCGGATCGTCCCAGCGCCCCACCGCAACGACCTTTCTCTGCTTGTCGGGCACTGCCGATTCAACGAGATCGATCGACACCGGATTGCCGATCAGGTGGATTTTCGCCAGCAGATCCTCGCGGCCGTACGCACTCAAGAAACGCGCAATTCCGGCGCGCGCCGACGGCGTTTCCACAATGGTCGACCCGCTTCGCTCGAGATTTTCCAGGACGCGTCGGTCCTCAGCGCGGTGCAGCCAGAGGTATTTCTTCAACCAGAACCAGGCGGCCCGGATCTTCTCCAGGGGAGAAATCTGCGAATACACCATTCGCCGAAAACAAGCCACCGGGTGGACGCGAATTCCGAGCTGGCCGTCCGTGTCCCCTTTGGACACCACGCGCACGCCGGCCCCAACGAGGGCGTCCACCGTCTCCCGACTGCCCCCCATCCAGGTGTAGACCAGCGCCGCCTCCAGGCGCTGCGCCCGCCAGAACTCGGTGCTCGCCATCTGCTCCGGCGTCGCCACCAACACCGGAAACGGCGCGCCGCCCGTCGAGTCCCGACTGCAGACCATGGCGACCTCGTGACCGATGGCGCGCAGCCCCTCCACCAGCAGGCCCGGATCCTTGGTCAGCATGGCGGGCGTCAAATGCTCAAAAACCAGCGGCGCGCACGCCGAGTCGTTTCAAGGCGACCCGGGAAAGGTCCTACGAGAGCCGGCCGGTTAAGTGTAAAACCAGCGGACGCCGTGCAAAAGCAGCGGAGCGGTGAAGGTCAGGCTGTCCACGCGGTCGAGAAAGCCACCGTGACCGGGCAGCGCGCTCGAGCAATCCTTTAGCCCGCGGTCGCGCTTGAGCGCGGACACGTGGATGTCCCCGAGAAACCCGGCGAGGCTCAACACGAACCCGGCCAGCAGCGCATGCACCGTGGAAAACGGCGTGCAGCGTGCGGCAGGTACAACGCCGCATCGGAAATGACGTCGCCCAGTTCGTTGAGCCACTTTCCCAGCAGCGACTCGCTGCCCGTACGGCGCGCCAGCATGCCGTCCAGGGCGTTGAGCGCCATGCGCAGCAGCAACACCGGCGGGAGAACCAACAGCATGAGCCCGGCCGAGATCCAGGCGCCTCCACACACCGACAGCAAAATGGCGGAGAGCGTGACGGTGTTGGCGGTGACGCCGACCCGAGCCGTTTTTCGCAGGCCGGGCGCAGTACGTTTTGAAACGCGGGCCTGAGTGCGTAGATCGACGGCATGGCTTCATGTTACCGTCCAAGCCGAAGGGCAATAAGTGGCGGATGACCCATTTGCGAAATGCATCCACCAGGTGGCTGAATTCCGCCGGATGATGCCACCCGTCGGCTAAATGCTCGGAGTCTCCATCGCGTGCAGCGGAATCAGCAGGGGATGCGCGTGCTCGGCGCCGGCCGCGTCCACGATGGTGAGCAGACCGCTCTGATCCACGGTGGCGGAAAGCGTGGCCTTCGCCTTTAGAGGCCCCTGCTGCTCGCACTCGAGCACCCGAGTCGCAGGCAGCGCGCCGGGCGCGATCACGGTTTCCTCGTAGCGGTCCGAGAGCAGCACCGGCGCGCCGGCGGCGGCGGTGGGAATGGACGCCCAGGGCACCAGGTGATGCGTCTCGCGATTGGTGCGCACGGTGACCGTGCCGTCCGCGGCCAGCGTCTCCTGCATGTCGGTCTGCCAGGTCATGTCTGACGCGCCGGGCATCGTGCTGCTGGAAATGCGCGGCTTCGCGCTGACCTCCAGGTCCAGCGTGTCGCGGTTCAGCCTGGTGGTGATCCCGCTGGCGGCGTCCACGACGTACACCTCGTGCTTGTACGCCGTCGCCTCGAGGAGGTGCCCGGCAGCGTCCCGCGCCTCGGCTTTCGCGCCGCCGCGCCACCAGGGGCGCTGGTCCACGGTGATCGATTGGGCCACGCCGTCCGTGCCGGCCGGCAGGTCGTAAGTGTCGCGGCGCTCCTCGTGGCGGTGCGTCACCCCGTTCGCGGCGCGACGCTGGCCGGGAACGGCTCCGTTGAGCGAAATGAGAATCATGACGTGTCCATGGTGCACCAGGGCAGGCCAGGGGCGCAACAAACGGCTTGTGAACATCTGGAAGAAATTCTTATCCACGAATTTTCTCCCAGCGTGGCGCGGCTCGCTCCAGTTATCCACACCAATCCACCGGAATTCACACCTTGACGCCGTTCTCAACCGATGATACGCTGCCTTTTGTCGAGGGCAGCAATGCCTCGGCGGTCGAGGAAAGGACCTTAAAGCCCTCTCCGCGGGCCTGTGTTGACAGCCCGTTGGAGCGCCCGCCCCGGCGGGCTTTGGCCTCCTGGCGCGTGACGGCCCGGAGGCGACAGGAGTACCTTTTTGCGGTGCTCTGCCGCAAATGCCACTGCAGTGCAAAAAACGTCACAGGGGCCCAGCCGGGTCTCTACAGTCGTCAGGCGAGGACAGGCCGCGCATCCTGTCCCCCAGGGCGGCCCTCCGGCGAGAAAGAACCGGGTTTCGGCCTGGTCGGGATAGTCAACTCCCCAGCCTCGGGCAGAGCACCGAGGCTTCTTTCGTTTTTCTGAAAAATTCTTCTCAAAAGAAAAATGGCCGGCTCCCAGAGGAACCGGCCATTCTTGCGCAATCCTTACGCGTGCGCGGCCATCATCTCGACCATCGCCTTGTTCATCTCCTCCGGGGACACCTCGCGGACGTGCGTGCCGAACATCCAGTGGTGGCCGAACGGATCCACCAGGGCGCAGGTGCGGTCGCCCCAGAACTGGTCCTTCAGGTCTTCCTTCACCGTGGCGCCGTGCTGCGTCGCGTTGGCGAAGAAGGTGTCCACGTTCTCCACGTACAGGTACAGGCCAAAAGGCGTCGTCTTGGCGTCGAGGGACGGAGCGACCGAGCCCGCAGGTGGGGCTCTCGGCGCCCAGCATAAAGAAACAGTTGCCGTGCTGCATCTGGGCGTGGACCGTCTTGCCGCCAGGGCCGGGCATCGCGAAGTCCTTCTTGAAGCCGAAGGCCTTCTCGTAGAAGCTCAGGGCCGCGTCAATGTCCTTCACCGTCAGGAACGGCATGATGGCGCTGGCGTTGTTGGGCAGTTTTCCGGTGTTCATTTAGGAGTCCCTCCTCGTGAAAGTCGAGGGGGGGTCGGAGCACCGCCGGCAACTCCTTTATTTCGGAAACAGCGCCATCAGCGCCTCGTCGGCCCGCTCCGCCCAGGCCGGCTCGTTGTGCTCTGCACCGGGCACCTCACGGTAGTGCAGCGTGTCGTCAAGCCGGTAACCCTTCTCCAGCAGCACGTCGCGCATTTCGCGGAGATCGTCCACGAAGTCGTTGACCCCGTTGCCATCGGCGTCCTCGCCGCCGCCCTCCGCGGTCCCCATGTCGATCCACACGCGACTCGGGCCGCGACCTTCCGTCTGGGCCAGGGCTTTCGTCAGGTGACCGTCCGCCCACCACAGCGACGGTGACAGCGCGCCGCACAGCCCGAACACGTCCGGGTGCTTCCACGAAAGGTACAGCGACACCAGCCCGCCCAGCGATGAGCCCATCACGGCGGTGTGCGCCGCGTCCGCCTGCGTGCGGAAGTGCCGGTCCACCCACGGCTTCATCTCCCTGATGAGGAAATCGCCGTAGGCGTCCGCCTTTCCGCCGCCATACTTTGTGTCGGGAACGTCGGTGTATTCCTCGATTCGCTTCGCGCCGTTGTTGTACACGCCGACCATGATGACCGGCGGCATGCGCCCGGCGCGAATCAGCGCCTCGGCGGTCTCGTCCAGGCCCCACTCGCGCCCCATGAAAGCGCTGCGGGGATTGAAGACGTTCTGCCCGTCGTGCAGGTACACCACGGGATACTTCCGGGCATTTCCCGGCGCGTCGTAGCCCGGCGGAAGGTACACCACGACGTCGCGCGTGCCGCCCAGCGCCTCACAGGGGAAATCCCTGACGATCCGCACGTCCCCGCTGATTCCGGAGCCGTGGAGCGGGCGCGCGACCGGCTGAATGTTCATGGCGGCTCCCATGATAATGAGGCCACATTGCCATTTCAGCCGCATGTTGTGAACGGGATGTTGATAAATCAGCGCAGCGCCCTCCACGGCTTCCCAGGATTCACCAGAGGCGGCTATTTAGGAGGCGCGTCCGGGAGTTCCTACAATCCGCGCCCGTTACGCGACGCCAGTCGGATCGGATTTACAGTCAGCGCGGTCGCTCCCGGCCCTTGCCTGCCGTCGGTCGCGGGAGTCGCGCGCGCGGCCATGGAAAGCATCAGCAATAGCCCGTCGAACGCACGAGTTGAGGGGAAGTTTCATGGAGTATCTCCAGACACCGCGCCTGCTGCTGCGCTTCTTCACGGCCGAGGACGCGGATCTGCTCATTGACCTCGACAGCGACCCCGAAGTCATGCGACACCTTACGGATGGTCGCCCGACCCCGCCCGACGAGGTGCGCAACGGTCAGATTCCACGCATCCTCGCCTATCATGAGGGCACCCCGCAATACGGCTTCTTCGCGGCCGTCAACAAGGCGAGCGGCCGCTTCGTGGGCTGGTTCCACTTCCGTCCGACGCGCGACGCGCCGCATGACATCGAATTGGGCTACCGTCTGCGGCGCGACGCCTGGGGTCAGGGCTACGCCACCGAGGGCTCGCGCGCGCTGCTTCACAAGGGCTTTGCCGAGCTGGACTTGCCGCGGGTAGTGGCGCGGACCATGCTGGCCAATGTGGCCTCGCAGAACGTGATGCGCAAGCTCGGCATGCGGCACGCCCGCGACTTCATCGAAGATCGCTTTCCCGGAGCCGACCAGCGCGCCGTGGAATACACCATCGAGCGGGAGGACTGGGCGAGGGCGTAGTATGCCCACTCAGGAGGTGGCATCATGTCGAAGGATAAGGTAGAGGGAATCGAAGCCACGGACGTCAGCAAGATGACCGAGTCGTCGCTCAAGCAGGCCGACAAGGCAGGTAACGCGTTTTCCGGCAAGGACGGCGGCGGCGGCGCGGCGGAGTGCGGCGCGGCGGTCAAGATCGAGCCGTCCAAGGACGTCATGAGCATTTCCGACGAGGCCAAGGGCAAGTAATCCGTTTCTCGGAGGTTTCCCACGATGCGACCGGGTCTGATTCTGGTGGCGCTTGCCGCTGCATTGTTCGCCGCGCCCCTCCAGGGGCTCGCGCAGGCGCCCGGGCCCGGATACGCGCAGGCGCCGGCCCCACCGCCGGTGCTGCGCCTGGACAACGGCACGCCGCTGATCGTGACCCCGGTGCAGGAAATCTCCAGCGCCGTCAGCCGCACCGGCGATGCGGTCGCCTTCACGGTCATTCACAAGTGCCGGGTGGACGGGCAGATCCTCATCATGGACGGGACCCCGGTCTCTGCGGTGGTGGCCGATGCGCGCCACTCGCAAATGTTCGGCCGCCCCGGCATGCTGGAGATCACCTTCCTCAACACCAGCACGATTGACGGCTCGCCGCTGCGGGTGCGCGCGGCCGTGCAGCGCGACGACAACACCATCGGCGCGCTGGGTGCGCAGAAGCCGGGCACCATCCAGGTCCAGCAGCTGCTTCCCTACGGCCTCGGGTTCGCATTCAACGGAAAAGACGCGGTGATGAAAACCGGCGTGCCGATCACGATTTTCGTGGACGAGGACGTGGATTTTGCCATCACGCCGGGAAGCCAGCCGCGGCGGCTTACTCGCCCGTGGGTGCCGTCGTCGCCGGAATTTCCGACAGCGCCGGGCGGACAGTTCCCTTAGTGGTCCGCGGCGCAAGTCTGATCATGAATTGGAGCCCCGGGCGCGGGCGCAACACTTAGCTTAGTTCTTCTGCCCCGCGAGCGCGTCCGCGACTTTCCAGATAATCACGGTGCCGTCGTCACTGCCGGAGGCCACGTCGCGGGTGTCGTTCGAAAAAGTAATGGTGCGCACCGGACCCACGTGTCCCGGCAATTGCATCAGCAGCTTGCCGGTGGGCACGTCCCAGACCGTGACCAGCCCGTCCGCGGAGCCGACGGCGAGCATCTTGTTGTTCTCAGAGAACGCCACGCACAGGGCCGGTGCCTTCAGCCCCGACGGGGATGGAAGCGGCGCGTTGCTGGCGCCGTCGTACACGGTCACCAGACCGCCGCCGTCGGCGTTGCCGCCGGCCGCGGCAAATAATTTTCCGTCGTCGCTGTATTGCACCTGCCCCACCCCGGCGCCAAAGGCAATTGTCGTGAGCAGCTTTCCGGTGTAGCGATCCCAGACCAGCAGCATGCCGCCCTGCGAGGGCGCCGTGATATTCGCGGCGTAGGCGAGACGGTCGCCATTGTTGTTGAACGAGAGCGACGCGACGTTTCCGCTCAAGCCGTTCGGCGGTTTGGGCATCGCGGTGTCGTGGTAGGCGAACACGAGGTGCGTCATCTTCCACACCTGCACGTTGAAGTCGCCGAACGTCGTCGCCATGTACCGGCAATCCGTGCTCAGCGAGGCGATGGTGCCGATGCCGTCGGTCCACTGCTGGCGCTCCAGGTCGTCGGCGAAATACACCGACGCGGTGCCCACCGGGCTCAGCGTGATCAGGCTGCTGTAACCCTCTGGAAAACTGAAAATGGAATAGGCCAGCCACCCCGCCGCGTTCAGCAGCGTCGCGCGGGTTTCCACCGGCTGCAAGTTAAACATCTTGAGCACGCCGGTCCTGGTCCCGAAGCTCAGATGGCCGCCGCCCGGCGAATAGGCTACCGAGACCACCGGGCCACCGTGGCCGTGCAGGCGGTGCCTGGCCCACTGCGGCATGGGGGGCAACTGCGCCTCGGGCGGCGGGCCTTCGCACTGCGCTCGCGCCGCGGCGCTGGAGAGCAAGAGAACGAGCAAAAGGATGACGAGGCGTTTCATGGGCGAAGGAGGTTCGCCCCAACAACGCCGTATCCTCCGCCCATGGCCTTGAAAGTCTACCAGGTGGACGCGTTCGCCGACCGTCCCTTCGAAGGAAACCCGGCCGCGGTGGTGGTCACCGAGCGGCCGCTGTCCGATGCGCTGATGCAGTCCATCGCGATGGAAATGAATCTCTCCGAGACCGCGTTTGCGGTGCCTCTCGGGAATCAGCCCATGGATCAAGTCGAGCGCTGGTCTTTGCGCTGGTTCACCCCGGCCTGCGAGGTGCGGCTCTGCGGGCACGCCACGCTGGCCACCGCGCACGTGCTCTTCAACGACCTGGGCGTCGGCGTGGAAACCATCCGCTTCGATACGAAGAGCGGTGAATTGCGGGTGGCACGCGACGAGGATCGGCTCCGCATGGATTTTCCGCGCGACGAGCCCGAGCCGCTGCCGGCGCCGGCCGGCCTGGAGGGGGCGCTTGGCGCGAAAATCCTCGAAATACACCGCGGCCGAACGCTCCACAAACTGCTGGTACTGCTGGAAAATGAGGAGGCGGTGCGAGGAGTGGTTCCGGACTTCCGCGCGTTGGCGCGCCTTGAGAAGGAAGGTGGCTGGAGGGGGACCATCATCACCGCGGCCGGGAGCGGCGACGTCCATTTTGTGTCACGATTTTTCGCACCCCTGGAGGGCATCGACGAAGATTCGGTCACCGGCTCCGCGCACACGGTGCTGACACCGTACTGGGGCCGACGCCTGGGATTGCGGCGCATGCACGCTTTCCAGGCGTCGCGGCGGGGCGGACATCTCGACGTCGTGCTCGACGATGAGCGCGTGTTCTTGATCGGCCGCGCCGTTGAGGTGATGAACGGGGTCTTGAAAGTCGTCGCTTTTCCCTAGCCAAAAAAAATAACCTCCGGCAATCCGGAGGCTATTTTTATAGAATTTACCCGGCGAAGATGTTGAAATCATCCGGCACGTTCTTCAACTCGATGAAGCTGTTGCCGGGGGTCTTGCGGTCGAAGTGCGCGCCGATGGTGGCGTACTCGCCGTTACCCAGGTCGAGGACCTGCACGATGTTGGCCGCGTCGGCGGTGAAGTTGGCGTAGGCGGCGGTTTCCATCGGCCCGTGGGCTTCCAGGGTCATCTCGCCGTTTTGCAGGTCGCCCTCGAAGTGCGCGGTGGCCTGCATGCCCATCTCCTCGATCTGGACTTTGCCGGGCTCGTTCCTGGCCAGGTCGAGCGGGCTCTCGTCGATCTGGATCAGCTGGTCAAGCTGCTCGGTGAGCTGGCGCTCGGCTTCGCGCACGGCGCCGGCCGGAATCGGCTTGCGGTCCACGTTGTCGCCGGACAGGTGGCCGGTGGTCTTGAACGCCTCGGCCTCGGGGCGGGCATAGGCGGGAAGGTACTGAATAGTGCTCATCAGGGGAAGGCTCCTTATCGGGTGTATCTCTTTACGGCCGCGATCTTGCCACAAGAGGAGGCACAAGTCTTGCACAGGAGGTTAACAATCCGACAGGACATCCCCGGACCGGCGCGTAAGGGCCGCCCCATGAACATCCTCCGCATGGCCTGTGTCGTGGCGCTGCTGGTCGCCCTGCTGGGCATTGCTGATGCGAAACAAGGGAGCAAGAAGATGAGCGGACTGTACTCGCTGAAGACCACCACGCTGGAAGGCAAGCCTGCCGACCTGTCCCAGTACGCGGGCAAGGTGTCCCTGGTGGTGAACGTCGCCAGCGAGTGCGGCTACACGCCGCAGTACGAGGGCCTGGAGGCGCTGCAGAAGGAATACGCCGCGAAGGGCCTCGTGGTCCTCGGCTTCCCCAGCAACGAGTTTGGCGGCCAGGAGCCGGGCACCGCCGAGCAGATCCGCACGTTCTGCTCGACGAAATTTCACGTGACGTTTCCGATGTTTGGCAAGGTGGAAGTCAAGCCCGGCGCCGGCCAGTCGCCGGTGTACAAATTCCTCACCGAGGGCGGCAAGGTGCCCAACTGGAATTTCTGCAAATACCTGGTCGGCGCGGACGGCCGGGTCATTGAATTCTTCCCCAGCGCGGTGAAGCCGGAATCGCCCGAGCTGCGCAAGGCCATCGACGCCGCGCTGGCGAGCGCGCACGCCACGAAGTAGACCGGTACAAAACCGATACAATCGGCAAATCTTTCGCGGCACGGAATCCTTAGGATGACCATGTACAAAGGCATCCGGAGGGAGCATTCACACCGTGACCCGACCCATGTTCTTCCTGCTGTTGATCGTCGGGGTCGTCGCCAGCGGACTCTACCAGTTGGCCGCCCCGGAGGGCGCTTCCGCGGCCGCGCCCACCCAGACCGCCGGCGCGACGCGCGTTGAAGTCCGCGTGGTGCGCCAGAACGGCGCGCTGATTCTCTCGGTGATGGGCAGCGCGCCGGCCGGCGCCTTCATCGGCTGCTCGATGTATCCCCGCGGCGCGCGCAGCGCCACCACCGACGGCACTCACATGGTGGAAGCCATCAACACTTCGTTCGGCAAGGCGTGGAAAGTGCCCGACGCGATGGTGGGCGGCTCCTTCGAGATCGCCGTGTGGGCCTCCAAAGTCCCCAAAGCCCAGTGCCGCATCCCCAACGATCCGTGGTGCAAGCGGAACGGCTTCCACATGGAGGGCATGCTGGCGTACCGCAAGGGCCAGCTCTTTTAGAGGAGGACGCCATGAAAGGCATCGGCTTCGCTGCTCACAACGCAACCGCAGACCCCTGGTCCGGCGAGGAAACCTACCTGTCACGCCAGGGATTCGTGTTCGACCCGGTCCGCGGGCTCACGTTCCAGATGAACGCCACCGCGGGCTTCATCCACGGCCTGCTGCAAGACGGCGTGGCCATCGCGGACATCGTGGAAATGATCGTGCGGCGCTACGAGGTTGACTCCACCACGGCGCGCGCCGACCTGGACGACTTCCTGGGCGAATTGCGCGACGCGGGGCTGCGATGATTACCGTCGCCGTCACCGGACTCAACGCCACCGACAATCCCGCGCCGGGCACCGGGGTCATTCGCAGCCTGCGCGAGGAAATGGACTGCCGCGTCGTGGGACTGGCCTATGACGCGCTCGACACCGCCGCGTACGACAGCGACCTGGTGGACGAGGTGCACCTGCTGCCCTACCCGTCGGCCGGGCAAGGCGCGGTGCTGGAGCGTCTGCTGCAAATTTCCGAGCGGACGCCCATCGACGCGCTGATTCCCACGCTCGACTCAGAATTGTCGAATTTCGTGCGGCTGGCGCCGGAACTCGAGCGGCACGGCATTCGCACGCTGCTGCCCGACCTGGACGCGCTCCGCATGGCGTCGAAACTGGAGCTGTACAATTTCTGCCGCCGCAACGGCCTGCGCTCCCCCTCCACCGTGGTGCTGCAGAACCAGGCCCAGCTGGGCTCGCTTCCCTTTGCGTTTCCCATCGCGATCAAAGGCGTTTTTCACGGCGCCGAGATCGCGCATTCCCTGGACGAGGCCGTGCTGGCCTACGAGAAGGTGCGCAGCCGCTGGGGCGCGCCGCTGCTCGCGCAGCAGTACGTGGGCGGCGAGGAATACGACGTGCTGATGCTGGGCGACCACCAGGGCGCGCCGGTCGGCTGCGTGCCCATGCGCAAGCTGGGCATCACCGACAAGGGAAAAGCCTGGGCCGGGGTGACCGTGCGCGATCCCCGGCTGCATGAAGAATCCCTGGAGATTTTCCGCGCGCTCCGCTGGAGAGGTCCGCTGGAGCTGGAGTTCGTGCGCGAGGAGCGCACTGGGAAATATCACCTGATCGAGATCAATCCCCGCTTTCCGGCGTGGTGCTATCTCTCGGTGGGCGCCGGACAGAACCTGCCCGCCACGCTGGCCCGCCTGGTTCTCGGGGAGGACGTGGCGCCGCTGCCCGAAGCGCGGGCCGGCGTCACCTTCGTTCGGCACGCCGTCGACCTGATCTGTCCGCTCGAACACCTGGAGCGTCTGGTCACCATGGGGAGTCTGATTCACAACGGAGGTAATCTACATGCCGCGCACGCGTGAGCGCTACGAAAAACCCGCCCTCATCCGCCACCGCCTGGGCAATCTCAATGGATTCGCGCGTCCCCAGACCACGCTTGCGGAGGGCCGCATCGACGGCTTCTCGGCGGCGGACCTGGTGGAGCGCCACGGCTCGCCGCTGTTCGTGGTGTCCGAGGCGGAGCTGCGCCGCAAATATCGAGACATGGTGCGGGCTTTTTCCCTGCGCTACCCAAAGGTCACCGTGGCCTACTCCTACAAGACGAATTACCTCGGGGCCGTCTGCGCCGTGCTCAAGCAGGAAGGCGCCTGGGCCGAAGTGGTTTCCGGCTTCGAGTATGAAATCGCCGAAAGCCTTCACGTGCCCGGAGAGCAAATCATCTTCAACGGCCCGCTGAAGCGCCGCCACGAGCTGGAGAAGGCGGTCGCCGCGCGCTCCATCATCAACGTGGACTCGCTCGAGGAAATCGCCATGCTCGAGCGCATCGGCGCCGATTTTGGAGAGCGCGTGCCCATCGGGATTCGGGTCAACATGCTGCTCAACGATCCGCCCTGGGACCGCTTTGGCTTTAACCTGGAAAACGGCCAGGCCGCGGCGGCCGCGGCCCGGGTGGCCTCGTCGGATCACCTGCGCCTGAGCGGTCTGCACACCCACGTGGGCACCTACGTCACCGACGTGGACGTCTACGCGCGCGCCGCCCGCAAGATTTCCGAATTTTGCGCCTCGCTCCACCAGTCGAGCAAACTCCGCATCGAGCACCTGGATTTTGGCGGCGGATATGCGTCACGCAACCGCCTGCACGGGCAGTGGATGCCCGTCGACCACGTGGTTCCCTCGCTGGACCGCTACGCCGAGGCGCTCACCTCCGGCTTGATGAACGGTGGATTTCCGGCGGATGCATTGCCGCGGCTTTTCCTCGAACCGGGACGCGCGCTGGTGGATGAAGCGGTTCACCTGCTCACCAGCGTCGTCTCCTCCAAGCGTCTGTCGGACGGGCGGCGAGCCGCGGTGCTCGACGCGGGCGTGAACATCATGCCGACGACCTACTGGTACCGCCACGACATCGTGGCCGTGAAGGACGGCGGCGGCGTCAACGAAGAGGTCAATCTTTACGGACCGATGTGCATGAACATCGACTGCCTGCAAATGGGCGCGTCGCTGCCTCCGCTGCGGGCCGGCGACCTGTTGATGGTGCGCAACGTCGGCGCCTACAATTTCGCCCAGTCGATGCAATTCATCCAGCTGCGTCCCGCGGTGGTGATGCTGGGTGACGGCGGCGTCGAATTGATCCGCAAAGGGGAAACCACCGAATACGCGCGCCTGCTGGAGGACGTGCCAGCCCGCCTGAAAACGCGATGAGCGCGCATTCGGCGCGCGCCCGGGCCGGCATCGCGCGGCTCCTCGGGGAAGTCCTGCGGGGCTACGGTCAGGTGCTCTTCTGCGGCCGACGACGGAGCGGAGCGCTCGTCCTGGCGGCCACCATGTTGTGGCCCGCGTCCGGCCTCTGCGGGCTGCTGGGCGCACTGGCCGCGGCGACGACCGGCCTGCTGCTCCCGGCCCGCGACGTCATCTCCGCGCCCGGCCTGTACGCCTGCAACGGCGCGCTGACCGGGCTGGCGGTGGGCGTGCTGGTCCCCGCCTCGCCGGTTTCCCCGCTGGCGGCGTTGGCGGCCGGCGTGATGGCGGCGCAGATCCTGTTCGCGCTCAGCGGCCCGCTGGCGCGGCTGGGCCTGCCGCCGCTGTCCCTGCCCTTCGTGCTGGCCACCTGGATGATGCTGGCGGTGACCGGTCTCGCGCCCGGGGCGCCGGTGGAGACCGGTGGCGACGTCCGCTGGTCCGCCCACGTGCTGGGGATGGCGGTCTTCCGCTTCGACTTCGCGGTGGGCGCGCTGGCCATGGCCGCGGTGTTTCTGCACGGCCGCGGCCAGGGACTGCTCATGATGGGAAGCCTGCCGGCCGCCATCGTGGCCGCGCAGGCGGCGGGCGCGGGCGCGGTGGGCGCCCTGAACGTGGCGCTCACCGTGGTGGCGCTGGGCGCGGTGTTCATGCCGCGCCAGGTGTGGCCGGCCCTGTTCGGGGCAATGTCCGCGCTGGGGATCACGGTGCTGCTCGGACCGCTTCACGTGCCGCTGCTGGTCGCGCCGTTCAATATTGCCACGCTGGGGATCTTATTGCTGGCGCGGCGCAAGGCCGCGCCGCGGGAGATGGTGATCGGCGTCCCCTTTTTCGGCCGCTGGAAAGTGTCGCAGGGGCCGGACGGCGCCTACACCCACCAGGGCGAGGGGCGCCACGCCTGGGATTTCGTGGTGACCGACGAAACCGGCCGCACGCATCGCGGGCTCGGGCTCCATCCCGACGACTACTACGCCTTCGGCCTGCCGGTCGCGGCGCCGGTGGACGGCGTCGTGGTGGCCGCGCTCGACGGCGTGCCGGACAACCTGCCGCCGCGGGAGAATTTCGTGGCGCCCTGGGGAAATTACCTCATCATCGAGCAGGCGCCGGGCGTTTTCGTGGAAATCAGCCATTTTCAGCAGGGCTCGATGGTGGTGCGCCCCGGCCAGTCCGTGAAGCGCGGCCAGGTGCTGGGCCGCTGCGGCAATTCCGGCCGCTCGCTGGAGCCGCACATCCACGTGCAGGTGCAAACCGGCGCGTATCTCGGAGCGCCGTCGGTCCCCACCCGCTTCACCGGCTGCCGCGGCGGCCCGCGCGCACCACGCCAGGATGAGCTGGTGGAGGCGGTGGCGTAGAGGCTGGCACCCTGGCCGCAAGCGTGACCGACCGAGAACTGAGCGGAGGGAGCGCTCCGCCAAGCGAGAATCCATACGGAGATGACGCCCGGAGATTGCAGTTGACCAGCCTGGGGATTGGCACCGTGCTGGGGGATCGGTACCTCATCACCCGTGCCATCAAGAGCGGCGGCATGGGTGTCGTCTATGCCGCGCAGGACCAGCGGCTGGCCGACACCCCGTGCGCCATCAAGCAGCTGCTTGACACTGACATGGAGGGCGACTCGGCGGCCCTGGTGCGGCGCAAGTTCACCGAGGAGATGCGCTTCCTGGCCACCCTCAACCACCCGGGCGTGCCGCGCATCCGCGATTTCTTCATCCTCGACGACAAGAGCTTCCTGGTCATGGACCTGGTCGAGGGGGACACCCTGGAGCAGGAGCTGGAAGCCGCCATCGCCGAGGGCCATGCGCTCCCGGTGATGGGCGTCGTCGACGACATGATCGACGTGCTCGACGTGCTCGACTATCTGCACCACCACGATCCCCCCGTCGTGCACCGCGACGTGAAGCCCGCCAACCTCATCCGCGAGCGCGCCAGCGGCAAGATCAAGCTCGTCGACTTCGGCATCGCGCGCATGCACATGGAAGCCCGCACCACCACGCACACCCAGCTCGGCACGCTGTCCTACGCGCCGCTGGAGCAGATCCAGGGGCACGCCGAGCCGCGCTCCGACGTGTACGCGCTGGCCGCCACCATGCATCACCTGATCAGCGGACAGCTCTCCCCGCCGCTGGCGATCCCGCCGCTGCAGCGCGTCGTGCCGGGCGTCAACCCGGATCTGGCCGCCATCGTCAACCGGGGATTTCAGGCGGCCGCCATCGATCGCTTCGGGTCCGCCGCGGAGATGCGCCAGGAGCTGATGGCGTGGCGCGCCGCGCACGGTGGAAAAGCGCTGCCGCCGAGCCCGATCGCGCCCCCCCGCGAGCCCGGCGTCACCGAGAAGACCAGCCTGCGCGCCAGCGACGGCGGCCCCACCATCGACGCGTCCCCGCGCGGCGCGCCGTGGATGGCGGCGTTCGTGACCGCCATGCTGGTGCTCATCGCGGGCGTGGTGGCGATGGGCATGTGGAACCGCCCCCAGGAGCCGCCGGCCGGGAAGCGCGACACACCGTCGGCCGTCGCCGCCCTCGAACAGCCCCGGCCCTCACAGACGCTCACGCCGCAGCCACCTGTGTCGACGCCCCTCCCAGGCACGCCGGAGAAGAAGACGCCCGTGGCCCCGGCCCCATCCACCGCCGCGCGCGAGACGCCGAAGCCGGTCGTGCGCGCGACCCGCGCCACGGCACCCGAGACGACCCGCGTGATCCGCAACGTGGCGCCCACCGTGACGTATCAGCCGGCCGCGCCGGCCCAACCCGCCGCCGCACCTGCAATCGCGGCGCCGGCGCCCACCCCCACGCCGCCGC
>Ga0194131_10006336_pt1 | contig 16511 bp, 15 predicted proteins | sample TA2KigO120mmetaG_FD_148631 | JGI IMG/M metagenome (GOLD analysis project Ga0194131, IMG submission 148631) | Freshwater microbial communities from Lake Tanganyika, Tanzania - TA2015053 Kigoma Offshore 120m | ecosystem: Environmental > Aquatic > Freshwater > Lake | place: Tanzania: Lake... | reverse complement strand
CGATCAACCTCCTCAAGAAAGAACAAACCCCCAAGCAAGGCGTCAAAGGAAAGCGCCTCAGAGCGGGCGGGGACAACGATTACCTCCTCCAGCTCCTATTGGGCTAAATTTAGATGCGTTTGCCCTGCGCCATATGGCACGTGCCAGATGACCAGATTGCCTGTGCCGAGTCTGGCAATCTACGCACGCTCTCGAGACAGAATGCGGCGTTCCACAAGGGATCAAGGGCAGCCCTTCGGCACTTCTCGAAGACCGTCTTCCCCGCAGATTCCGACGCAGAATCGGAGAACTTGCGCTTCGGCCCAGAAACGAGGTTGCCGCCGTGAAAGAAACGCCACGTGACCACCAAAGCGGGGCGCCAGCAAGTGGAGCATCGGGTTGGCGCGGAAAGCCGGGTGGTCGAAAACTTTGAAGGGAATGAAAGGATCGTCCTGGGCGTGCACGACTAGGGACGGCAAGCGGATCTTGAGTAGTTGCCGGTTTGCGCTGGCGTGAGCGTAGTAGTCGAACGCGTCACGGTAACCGAAGGCCGGAGCCGTGTAGGCATTGTCGAAGTCGATAAGCGTACGGATCGATTCGAAGGCCTCCAACGCGTAAGGCACGTCCATCAGCGCCTTCTTCCGGGTCAAGGTTCGCCGCAGTCCCTTCAAAAAACGTAGTTCATACAGGCGGTTGCGTGGCTCCGCCATGCGCAGTGCGCATTCCGCCAGGTCAATGGGTGGCGATACCGCACAGACGGCTTTGACGTGTGAAGGAGGGCCGCTTCCCCATTCGCCTGCCAGCCTCAAAGCCATGTTTCCACCCATCGAGAAGCCAACGATGAACACCGGCTGGTCGTGCAGCTGCTCAACAAGGCCTCGCAAATCCGTGGTCAAGCCAGAATGGTAGAGGGTGGGACCGAGAGCCTCAGTACCTCCACAGTTACGCACATTGAGCCGGACAACATGAAACCCCGCGCCCAGAGCTCGCGACGTCGTGCGAAGAACATAGGGAGATTGGCTCGATCCTTCCAAACCGTGCACGACAACGACGGTTCCCTTCGGGTTCGGCTGGGGCTGCCAGTGGCAGTGCGCTGCCACGCGCACTCCCGGCTCGGTTTCGAACAAACGAGTTTCGACCGGATAGCGACGCAGATCGAGGCGAGCCGGCCAGAATCGCGCCACAATGGTCTGCAAGTCGCCGCTCTGAAAGAGTGGTTGAAAAGAGTGGGGAAGGTCTAACGTCTGCAGGACTTTGGAAGGCAGCGTCGTGTTGCGTGACACAAAGCTTGGGTTGGAGGTACGTCCGAAATGATGTTGAAAAATGCCAGCGACCCAGGACGCTCGGCGTGTAGAAGCGCCGAGACTCCTACCTGGAAGCCGATCGCATTTCCTTCTTCAAAGTACTCAAGTAGGCCAGGACGTCGACGATCTGCTGCTCCGTCATCGTGTTGGTCAAGTCCTCGGGCATAAGCGACAGCCGGCTGCGCTGTCGCGAAACGATCTCGCTGGGCTTGAAGCGCAACTCCGTGGTCGCATCTGCCAGCACGGTCACCCGCTGAGGCGTTTCTTCCGCAATAATGCCCACCACGATCCCTTCGGTCTTCGTCTGGAGCCGCCAGACGTAATACTCGGGCGCGATTCCAGCGCTTGGATTGAGAATCGAATCGAGCAGGGCTTCTTTGCCAAGCTTGTCTCCGATCTGTGAGAGGTTTGGCCCCAGAGATTTCTTGCTTTCGTCCAGGCTGTGACAGGAACCGCATTTCGGTCCCGCAACCGCGTTGAAGAGTTTCTTGCCGCGTTCCGTATCGCCTTCACGCCAGAGCAACTCCCGGGTCGGTGGCAGTGGTTTTCGATTCTTGCTGACTAGAGGCGGCAACAGACGCGCCGTGCGGCCGCGAATGACGTCCGAGGTGCTGGCATTCGCCAAAGCCGATGCCACGTTGCGCAGCTCTGCGGGCAACTGGCCTGCCTGTTCGAGATCTAACAGGGTGGCACAGCCAGAATCCGTCCGGCCAAGGATTCGCACCGCCTCCGTTCGGACCTCATTCGGAGCCTGGCTCAGCAGCAGCTTCCGCAATTCGGCTTCAAGGTTCTGAGGCTTCAGGTTCCCGATGGCGCGCACGGCGCCAACTCGCAGCTTAACGTCGCCGCTGTGTACCATCGGTTCGAGGTCCGCGACGTACGCTTTGTTCTTGGTCCGGCCGAGGGCCGAGATGGCCTGAAGACGCACGGCTTCCGAACTCGCCTCCGACTTGGCCAGGGACAAGAGATCGGAACCCAGGCTCCCCTCCTCCAGATCCGCCGCCAGCTCGAGCGCTTGCTCTTGCAGAGCCGGCGTTCGAATTCCCTTTCGAACAGCCTCCAGTACCACAGAGTTGCTTCGCATTTCGATCCATTCGCTGTAGAGCTGCCGCGCCAGGCAGCCGAATGCCTTTTCCACCAGCTGCTGGGGTTGGTTTGCCAACTGGAAAAACTCGGCGACAGCCAGGGCCGCTTCCGGTTTCGCCTGGGCGGTCAAGGCATCGAGCACCTCTGCACGTTCGTCAATCTGCAGCGTCTCGTCTTTGAGCAACTGAATCAGATTGGGCAAGGCTTCCGATGGCCGGAACTCCCACAACAGATCTCCGAAGCGAGAACTCCACGGGGTCGTGAAATTCTCACGCAGCCGGGCGTAGAGCGGGTTTTCCTTGCCGCGCGCACCGATTCCCAATGCTTCCAACATCCAGCGGTCCTTGCCATCGTACTTCCGGCAGAGCGCAGCTAGCGCCTCTAGCGATTGCTCGGCTGGCAAACGTTCCAACGCGACGGCTACCTCGCGCCTCACTTGCGGTGACCGGTCTCTCGCCAATCGTTCGAGCACTTCGCTGAGGTCGCCCCCATAGCGTCGCAAGATGCGAAAGCCCAACATCCGGAAGTTGGAGTCGATATCTTCCAAAACCGACCGAACGGTGGCTTCGCCTTCGCCGGGGATGCCGCCTAGCAGCCAGAGAGCTCGCGCCTTCAGAATGGGATCGTTGGACTTGTAAAGGGATTGAAGCATCGGCAGCGCTTTCTCACCCTGGTTTTTGAGTGTGGCATACGCCAGGTAGCGTACCGACTGGGCGGGTGAAGCCAGCGCCTCTGAGAGTCCAGCCTGCGTCGTCAGATCGATCGGCACCTTTTGTGCTTTGTTACCGGCTGGTGCCAGCCGATAGATGCGGCCCCGTTTCAAGTCGACGACCCGGTGTCCGCCAACGCCGGGATCGTACCAATCGCTGATGAACACGGCACCGTCGGGCGCCACACAGACGTCTGAAGGTCGAAACCAAGGATCGGCCGAGGCCACGGTTGCCTCGACCCGGGCTACATAGCCTGCGCCCTCGGGCTGAAGCAGGTAAGCATTGATCGTTCGCGCTCCTGCCTCGGCGTGCAGCAGGTGGCCTCGATACTTCTCGGGCAGCAGCTTTCCCTCATACACAATCAGGCCGCACGGTGAGCCCGCGCCCAGCCTTTGAATGTTCGGCACGACCCCCGGCAGCTCCGAGTGAAAATACGATCCGCGGTCCACCCTCCAGCTCTGGCCGCGCGGTCCCCAGTAGCCGAAGTTACCGCCTTCGAGCACATAGTTCAAACGCACCCAGGCATTGCCGTCGTCGTCGTTATCTGTTTGCCAGATGTTTCCGAAGGAATCCACCGCCAGCTCATAAGGGTTCCGAAAGTTGTGGCCAAGCACGGTGAAGTCCGTGCCATCGGCATTCACACGCAACGCTGCGCCCGCGTAGTAAGGCCCCGTGCGTGAGCTCACAAAGCGCTTCCCGGCCTGGTCGGTTACATCGAAACCTTGGTCACCGCTGTTGAAGTAATAGCGGCCGTCAGGCCCGAAGACTACCGCGTGCAGACCGTGATCGTGATCGACACCGCGCCAACCCGTCAACAGCACCTCTTTCTTGACGATGCTGTCTTGTTCGTCTTTCGTGAAAACGATGAGATCGGGAGATTGCGAGACAATCACCCGCTCTCCGAGCACCGCTATCCCCAGCGGCGTCCGCAAACTCAGATCCTGCGCGAAAACTTTGGTCTTGTCCGATTTCCCGTCTCCGTCACTATCTTCGAGGATCACGATGCGATCGCCAGCAGGACGATGATCCTTTCCAGACACTCCCGGCAGCGTGCGGCGATAGTTGACTCCTTCCAGCACCCACACGCGGCCGCGCGCGTCGACGTCGATATTCGTCGGATTGACGAGGTCGGGCTCTGCAGCCCACGACGTCACTTCCAAACCGTCGGCCGCCCTGAATCCTTGCACGGTCTGTTTCGGCATCTGCTGAGACCAGAGTGCCGGCTTCAGCGTGAACAGCGACAAAGAGAGCCCAAACGTTGCAAGCAAGGAATCGAAGACAGTCTTTGGTATAGGCCGATGCATTGGTGGCGGCTATTTTCGTTGGTTCGGGAATCGATCGGGCCGGCGCGATTCCGCTGGACAACGATCTTGCGAAACTGGACAGAGCGCCAAATGCGTCGTTGGCTAACTCTTCAGGCGATCCCCGTGCCTTCTGCGGCCAGAATTCCTTCACGGACTCGCACAATCCGATTGACCGTCAAATTCCAGAACGAAGTGACCAAGATTTCTTCCTCGGCTTCTTTGCCTTTCTGCATGCCCAGTTCCTGGATCCGTTCACAGATTTCAAACACAATGTAACCCAGCACAAAGAGTGCAACGTCATACTTCCACGCCTCCAGGCAGGCGAGCAGGCGCGCGATCTCTGCCCTTTCATCCTCTGACGCGCCGAGAAAGATCTGAGGATGGTCACCAGGAAAATTCTCCGCTTTGCCTGCGTGCCGCACGAACAGCTTGGTGACCGTCTGCACGCGTTCAGCAGGCAGCGCACGAAGTCCGACTGCCTCCAAACCAGGCTTGAACATCACGCGAATCACCTGGTTCCGCTCTTCAAAGGTCTTCTTGTTCCGAGCGTCGTAATACACGCCGTCGACTTCGTACATGGAATAGCCGTAGAAGACCTGCTGCATGGACTCGATGCGACCGTCGCAATTGTAGTGCCCCCTCAGGAAGGCATTGATCCGCTCGCGCTTGGCTTGAAAGTGGCTGCGAACTTTGTCAACGTCGAAGCCCTCGGTCAGCGCCTGGTAGAGCGTTCCTTGGAACTCGGCCTTCTTTGGAAGGTAGATTTCGACGAAAATGCCGTGTTCACTCGGATTGAATGCATAGCCAATCGAGTTCATAGTCCGGCCTCGGGCACTTTCCCGGTTCTCCGGCCCATGCCAGCAGTTCCAGCTCAAACTCAGCTTGGGGCTAACGACGGTATTTGGACCGCACTGGGCATTCTAAAGAGAAACGACCCTCCGGGCAACAACGGCGCTTGCACGCCGCCCGCGGAGGATCGTCGAATGGCAAGGAAAGGTGGACTGATTACTTGTTAGCCTTGTACCAGTCCGCGTTGATGGCGGTGAAGCGAGACCACTTCTCGGGCAAGTCCTCAAGGGCGAAAATAGCCGAAACCGGGCAGGCAGGAACGCAGGCGCCACAGTCGATGCATTCATCCGGCTCGATATAGAGCTGTTCGAACTGTTCGAAATTCGGTTCGTCTTTCTTCGGATGGATGCAGTCCACCGGACAGACATCAACGCACGCCGTGTCCTTGGTGCCGATACACGGTTCAGCAATCACATAAGCCATAGAAGAATCCTCCTTGCGGGATGGGACTTCGAGATATGAAAAGGCTGAGAGAATTTCTGAGCAAAGCCGTTCATCGCCATCCGAGATTTTCGCCCGCAGGCATTCTACCAGGGGAGCGGCGAAAACCAAATCGGTTCGAACTCTTTTGGTGCTAGCTCGTAAAGCAGAAGACGAGGCCCGGTTGCTGCGTTAGGTGGGGGATACTAGCACGACTGATTTGGGCATTCAACAGAAGTAACAATCGCTGTGGTAACAATCGCGACAATCGCGGGAAGAACGTCAACTGCTGGCGGCGATCGCCACCGCTGGCCTCATATTCCTAAGGACGATCATCCGGTCGAAATCCCCAGCTGAACTGTTGACGATCCGGTGGTGGGAGCTCAGCTGCCCCCAGCCGGTTTATCATTCCGGGCTGGGTAACGCGCCTCGATGGTGCTTTTCATGCCTCCACGAACCGTGAACTCCCCCCGCACAACTACCCAAACGGGGCTGCAAGCGGCAACCACGTCACGCAAAATACGATTGATAGCGTTCTCGTAGAAGATTCCCAGATTTCGATATCCCAGGATGTAGTACTTCAGTGCTTTTAACTCCAGGCAAACTTTCTCGGGCAGATAGTGAATCGTGATCTTGCCAAAATCGGGGAGCTTCGTCTTCGGACAGATGGATGTGAACTCCGGTATCTCGATGGTGATTTCATAGCCACGAAACTGGTTTGGCCAGACCTCGATTGCCGGCAGTTCGGCGTCAATGCCGGAACGCGCATGGTCTTCCGTATACTCGCTCATTCGGTGTGGTTCCTCGTCGTCGAAATAGAAATGGATCGCAGCGCGCAGCCACGGCCCGCAAGCGCCTTATTGTAGAGCAGCCGTTACCGGATTTACACCACTCGCGATTGCTGCGCACCTTCGGTTCCACTCAAGTCCGAACGTTCTCTGCCGGCCGAGCTATTGAGACGCTCACCTGCCACGGGCTTTGCTCCGCCCCGCCCATGGCTATTCACGTACGTCGCCGCCGGCCGACGGCACCGCGGAACAGCAGGCGTCTCAAGAGTCCCGGTTCCGCCGGCTGCTGGTGTCCAGCCAGACAGGATGTGGGACATGATGATCAAACGGCTTTTGGGGATTGTCTCGCCTGCCCCGCTTCGCTATAGTCTGCGTCTCGTCCGGCTGAGGAGAAGCCTCTATGTCGTCGAACAGACTCACCGCGTTGGTTACCGGAGCCAGTAGTGGCATTGGCGCCGCGACTGCGGTGGAGTTAGCCCGCCGTGGCATGGCTGTCGCAGTGCATTACTTCAACAACGAAGCCGGAGCGCACCAGACCGTTCACACGATCCGAGCCGCCGGTGGAGAAGCGATCGCGATCAAGGCCGACGTGCGACAGCGAAGCGACGTCGAGAGCATGGTAGCTGAAGTCCTGAAGACGTTTGGAACCATCGATGTCCTGGTGAACAACGCTGGCTCGCTGGTGGCGCGCGTTCCGTTTCTGGAAACCACCGACGAGCATTGGGAAGACGTGTTGCGCTTGAACCTAAGCAGCGTGTTTTATTGCACCCGAGCTGTAGCCCGGCATATGGCAAAACAGAGCAGTGGCATTGTGATCAACGTCGCTTCTATCGCCGCCCGGCACGGCGGCGGGCCCGGCGCCATCTGTTACGGGGCAGCGAAAGGCGCCGTGCTTGCGATGACAAAAGGACTGGCGAAAGAGCTTGCCCCCTATGGCATTCGAGTGAATGGAGTCAATCCCGGCGTCATCCTGACTCCGTTTCACGAGCGCTTTACGAGCGAGGAACTGATGAAGCGGATGGTCGATTCGATTCCGCTCAAGCGCGCCGGTGCGTCAGAAGAAACGGCAACGGTCATCGCGTTTCTTGCTTCGAAGGACGCCCAATACCTCGCCGGAGAAACCATTGAAGTCAATGGCGGCCAGTTGATGGATTAGAGGGAGTCTTCGTTCCAGTTTCGTGACGTTGGCGAACCGGTTCCTGGAAGGGCATGGCAATTTCCTGGACGAAATACACGACGTTCCGAAGCCGTCTCATCGATCACTTTGACTCAAACCCGCCAACCCCTGGAAGTTCTCTGCCTGGGCGAGCTGCTCGTCGACCTGGTACCCCAGCCGGCAGGTTTGCCTCTCGACCGGGCGCGAGCCTTGCGCATCGCCCCTGGCGGAGCCCCAGCCAATGTGTCGGTCGCCCTCACCCGGCTTGGCGTCAGGTCGGGTTTCGTGGGGCAAGTGGGTAACGACCCTTTAGGCCGTCTCTTGCGGCAGACACTGGAACGGAACCAGGTCGATCTCACTTGCTTCAAGCTCGCTCAGAAGTCGCTGACGCGAATTGCACTCGTCACGAACGATCGCAATGAGCATCAACGTTTCATGTTCTACGGGGACGCAGACGTCCAGGTCGCGCCCAAAGACATTCGCGAAAACTACGTGCGGCGTGCCCGCTTTCTCCACTTCGGGTCCATCTCGCTGATCCAGGAACCTTCTCGGTCAGCAACCTTGGCTGCCATACAGATGGCGCGCAAGCACGGCCTGGTCGTTTCTTTCGACCCAAACCTGCGGCCGCCGCTTTGGCCTAGCCTGAAGGCCGCCCGCCGAACGATTCTGGAAACCATCGAGTTGTGCCACATCCTTAAGGTCAACCGGTCAGAGTGGGACTTTCTCTTTCCCAGACGCCGGTTCGAAGACTCTTTCCCTGTGCTGGAGCGTCTCGGGGTCCGCCTGGCTGCGGTCACCTGCGACGCGGGCGGCTCGATCCTGGCCAGCGACTCCGACTGTGTGGCCGTGCCGACTCGCACCGTGAAGGTGTCGGACACGACCGGAGCAGGCGATGGATTCGTGGCAGGGCTCCTTTGCCGGCTGGCGCAGCGACGGGCTGGCGGACCTATCGAGCGAGTGGAATTGGAAGAGCTAGGCAGATTCGCAAATGCGGTGGGTACGCTGACCTGCACCCGCCCGGGAGCAATTCCCGCCTTTCCCACTTTTCAACAGGTGAAGCGTTTTCTCGACTGATCCCGACCAACAACGTGGAATCGCACCTGTCGAACGATGCCGCGGCTCTGCGCGTATCGTGACAACCGGGGAACTGCTTCCAAGTCAGGGTGAGGGAAACCAACTCACGCGAGCTCACCGGCGGGCGGCTGAGCCGCTTCGCCACGACAGATCCGTAGCCTGCCTTGAGCGAGGACCTCACGTGGGCCGCACGTTCCTGGCGAAGCACGTCAGTGTCAGCAGAAAACTCTCGCGCCCGCTTGGAGTGCCCATTCGAGTCAGCTGCCCGTGGTGCTCCAGAGCGCAAAGGAGCCACGAGCGTAGCGCACTACTCAGCATTGCCTACTGACGCTTCAAGGAACTCCTGCGGCAGCGCGAGCTTTGCGGACCGAAAGCGGCAGACGACTGCCGCAGTCCAAGACGCTTCGCGAACTGCTGGGGCATGCTCTTTTGAAGTGCACCAGTCCTCTGGCGCTCTGACATGGGAATGCAAACAAGCAGGCATCATCACCTGGGTCGGGGAACAGAAAAATTCGCGGCTTTGACGTGATCCTGGCCAGGAAGCCAATCGGGCTGGAGAATGCGTGCTGCTTGTGCTAGTCTCCACGGCCTCAAGAAAAAGGGGGCGTTTTCGATGCAACTCGGCCTTTTCATGATGCCGTTACACCCGCCTGAGAAATCTCGGACCCAGTGTCTTGAAGAGGACATCGAGCTCGTTGTCCGCGCCGATGAGCTTGGTTTCGTCGAGGCCTGGGTTGGGCACCACCTGACGCTCGCCTGGGAACCTATTCCCGCCAACGATCTCTTCATCGCCACCGTCATACCCCGCACCAAACAAATTCGGCTCGGCACCGGTGTCACGATTGTGCCGCAACATCATCCAGCCAACGTGGCCGTGCGCCTGGCCATGCTGGACCATCTCGCCCGCGGCCGCTTCAATTGTGGCTTCGGCCAGGGTGGAGTGCCAACAGACTGGGAATTGTTCGGCTTGCCAGATGGCAAAACGCAAGGTTTGATGACCATTGAGGGCATCGATATGGTCCTCAAACTCTGGCAGAACGAGCCGCCGTTCGACTTCAAGGGGCAGTTCTGGCACATCAAGATTCAGAATCCCGCCTCCGAGATTGGCCTGGGGACGATGCTGAAACCCTATCAAAAGCCGCATCCGCCGATTGCGATGAGCATCGTCAAAGGCAAGTCCATGGCAGCGCGTATGGCTGGGCAGCGTGGCTATAAGCCTGTCAGCACCAACCTGGTGCCATTCGCCACGGTCGCCGAGCATTGGTCGACTTATTGTGCAGGCGCTGCCGAGGCGAACCGCCCAGAGCCACAGCGTTCCGCATGGAGCGTGTCGCGCAGCATCTTTGTGGGCGACTCGAACGACGAGGCCTGGGAGTTCGCCTTGAACAGCGCGTTCGGCGGGTCGTTCGCCTACCTGCTCAAGCTGATGGCAATGACCAACATGACCAGTCTCGCGAAACACGACCCGTCGGTGCCCGACGATGCCGTGACGCTCGAGTATGCTCTGAAGCAGTTGTGCATCATTGGCGATACGCGAACCTGCATTCAACGCCTTGAGGAGCTATGGGAGACCACCGGCGGATTCGGCACGCTGCTGATGATCGCCCACGATTGGGACGACAAGGCCAGATGGCTGCGTTCGATGGATCGCTTGACGCATCAAATTGTTCCCGCGCTGCCTTCGGTCTAGTATTACTTTGTTAAGTCTCTTCGGGTGGCGCATACATCGTGCTTTTTGCGATGTATGCGTACCGTACGCACACATGACAAACTGCGCCATGTGTGCGCCACCCAAAGTATCGGGACAAGACTTAACATAGTAATTGTAGCTCAGGCACAGACAAACCTATGTCCTTCGATCCAATGCTGCAGCGCCGCATCATGGGCCGCTTCGCCACGGGTGTGACGGTGATCACCACCCGCCACGACGAAACCCTTTGGGGGATGACGGCGAACGCAGTGCTGTCGCTTTCGCTCGATCCGCCGTTGATGCTCGTGTCTATCGATCGTCGCAGCCAGATACACGAGTACATCGTCAAGGCGCAATGCTTTGCCGTGAACATTCTGACGGCGCAACAGGAACATCTCTCGCGCCGTTTCGCGATGCGCGGCCCCAAGGCTTTTTCTGGTATTGCGATGGAGATTTCGGCCACAGGCGCGCCCATCTTTCTGGAGTCGCTGGCGTTTGTCGACTGCCGTCTAGAGCAGGTGGTGGAGGGAGGCGATCACGATATGATGATCGGGACGATTGTGGCTGGTGCGGTCCGCGACGGCGCCCCGCTGCTCTTCTATGCGGGGCAATACGCATCTCTTGCCCCTCCCGCGTCCGCTCACGCGCCAGTTGAAGGCAGTTCGATCGACGCATGCTTCGATCATTACGGAAGCTTTTGAACAAACGGCAGGAGCAGGCTGCAACGCCTCGTTCAGAAACAGGCTTGTTGCGGTCCTGCGGATCGAGGACCGAGAGAGACGAACATGAACATGCGAGGCAACCGTATCAAGACAAAGCTCGCTGCGGGTGAAATCGCAACGATCGTCGGTGGGCATAACAACAGCACGCAAACCATCGATTTTTTCGGACCGCTGGGCTTCGACGGCTTCTGGCTCGAAGGAGAGCATGGAACGGTGACTTGGGATCGGATCGATGACATGGCCCGGGCCTGCGACCTCTGGGGCATGACGTCGGTTCTGCGGGTGTACTCCGATGAACCCTGGGTGATTACCCGGTCGCTTGACCGCGGCGTCAATGGCATCGTGGTCCCCCACGTGAACAGCAAGGCGCAGGCAGAAAGAATCGTGCGTTCGGCAAAGTTTGGCCCCATCGGGCAGCGAGGAATCTATCCGAGCCGGCGCTCTTATGGTGTGCCGGATTATTTCGAGCGCGCGAATGACGAGATCTTGATCATTGTTCTCATAGAAGAGATGCGCGCTGTCGAGAACCTTGCCGAAATTCTTTCCGTCGATCACATCGATGCCTTCTTCGTCGCGGCCGGAGACCTTTCGCAGACGATGGGTTACGTGATGCAATTGGAACATCCCAAGGTTCTTGACGTCGTGGACCGCGCGATCCGCCAGATTGCCGACGCAGGACGCGTCGCCGGGGCTTTGGCTCTGAACGACGCCATGCTCGAACGCAACCTTCGAAGCGGTGCGCGGTTGTTCTTGAAGTCCTATGAAGGCTGGCTGCGGCAGGGTGCGCAGGAGTACCTCTCCCGCATCGCCGCCCTGACCACGCCTCCCACCTCCCATCGCTAAGACACTCGGCTGGTTCTCATCGAAACGACTCTATGAGCTGGGGCTACCTGGAAGACGCAAGTGGGGTGAAGGGCCACGCCGACCGGATCTGCGTGCCCAAAGACCAACGCGAACTTCTAGCGGATCTGGTCGAGGCGCAGCGCCAACAAGCGGCAGTGACCATCGCGGGCGGGGGCAGCGGATTAACCGGTGGCCGTGTGCCGTTCGGCGGATGGTTGATTTCCACGGAAAATCTGCGCCGCCTGGAGATATCGGCCGGGAAGGCAACGGTAGGTGCAGGCGTCACGCTGCATGAGCTGCATAGCGCCGCCCGGACGACCGGACAGTTCTATCCTCCCGATCCCACCGAGACGATGGCCTTTGTGGGTGGCACCATTGCCTGCAATGCCAGTGGTTCGCGCAGTTTCAGGTATGGCGCAACCCGGCGGTGGATCGAACGCTTACGCGTGGCGCTTCCAGATGGTGAGGTCCTCGATGTTCGACGGGGAGACACCATCGATTTCGACGTGCCCGAGATTCCGCAGCCCGCTACGCGGAAGCACTCTTGCGGCTATCCCCTGCGGCCGGGCATGGATTGGATCGATCTTTTCACTGGATCGGAAGGCACCCTTGGCGTGATCCTGGAAGCGGAAGTGCGCTTGCTGCCGGTTCCGCCGGAGCTGCTCAACGGGATCGTTTTTTTTCCCACGGACGAGTCTGCGCAGGTTGCTCTGGATGGCTGGCGCAACATCGCGGGCCTGCGCATGCTGGAGTACGTCGACGACCCGACGCTACGTCTGATCGTGCAGCGCCATCCCGATGTTCCCGGCACCGCAACCGCCGCGCTCATCATCGAACAGATCGTAACCGAGGGCCAAGACATCGACGCCTGGGGCGATCGCCTGGCGCAGGGAGGCGCCTTGGAGGAGGAAAGCTGGTTTGGGACTTCGGATGCAGACCGCGAGCGCTTTCGCCGATTTCGTCACGCATTACCGGAAACGGTGCTCGAAATTGCTCTCAGAAACGCGTTCCCGTCTTTCCTCGGCTCCGATTTCTCGGTACCGATCGAGAAGAACCGCGAAATGCTCGTCTTCTATCGGGAAAACATGGACCACATCATGCCGGGCCATTACTGCATCTTCGGGCACGCCGGAGATGGCCATCTGCATGTCAATATGTTGCCGGCAACCCGGGAGGAGTTCGACGCAGGATACCGCGTGCTGCCCATGTTCGCCCAGCAGGCGGTGCGCCTCGGCGGGTCTGTCGCCGCAGAGCATGGGCTCGGAAAGCGAAAGGCCCGGTTCCTGCCAATTCAGTATTCCGCCGGGCATATCGAAGCAATGAAAGCGGTGAAGCGCCGCTTCGACCCCCAGTGGCGTTTCGGACGTGGAACGATCTTCGAGCTGCCATCGACAGGCCCGTGAGCTGTTCCCGCGACCCGAGCGGAAGGACGGAAGGTTGCACGGTCAGCTACGGCGATGATCGCAGGCCTGCTTGAGACGGCGATCGCCAAGCGAAAGCGAAGTTGCAGTGTGGCCCGTGATCACGACACCGCTCGGCGGCTCGAGCCGGTGCGCCGCACCGTCTGCGTTGCCCGCCCGGCCAGGCGTTCCCAGCTTTTGGCTTCCTCTCCAATTGGAATCCCAGACCCTTGACAAGATTCGTCACTGGCAGCTACCTCATGGAGGGAAACCTTGTGACAGACTCGATTCGCGTCCACCGATCGGCTCTGTGCTTGACGGCTTGGCTCGCAGCGGTCTCCCTGGTGTTCATGTACCGGATCCCTTTGCCAGCGCAAGAGACGTTGCCGGTCGGCAAGTCTAAGGGTGATCAAGAGCGCAACGCCGAGCTTCTGAGTGGTTATGACTACAAGAAGTATCCTGAGGCCTTGACGGTGAAGAGATGGAACCACCTGCAGGCCGTTCGTTGATCTCAAGAAGAAGTCTCGCTGTTCTGTTCCTGATGGCCCTCCGTGCCGTTTTGGGCGAAGAAGCGGTCGAGCTGGGGTACGCCGAGCCAAAGGAGCGGCGAGTCCCGGTGATCTTCAGCCAGAATGAATCCGAGTTCTTCGTGGGAACGTTCGGGCCGATTGGCGCCAAAACGCTCGATGACTACGTCCGGTCTATAATCTCGTCCAGCTCGAGGACGAGCGCACCATGCGGGTGACTTGGGTGGGAATCGAGATTCGATGAAAGGAAGCGAGGCCTATGCAATTCCGGAGGAACCATGAAGGCGTCTACGGGGTCGTCCCTGTAATCCCGATTCCGTTCGATGTCCAGGAGGAGGTCGATGAACCCGCGCTCCGGCGGCTCATCGATTTCGCCGTGGAGTGTGGCGTTGGCGCCGTTTGCCTGCCTGCGTATGGCAGCGAGTTTTACAAGCTATCGGAACGAGAGCGTGCCCGGGTGGTCGAGATCGCAGTGCAACAATCTGCGGGCCGGCTGCAGGTGATCGCTCAGAGTAATCATGGCTCCTCGCGGATCGCGCTCTCATTCGCCCAGGCAAACGTCGCGGCCGGCGCCGATCTGATCTCGGTAGCCATTCCCAGGCAGTTCGCCCTTTCGGAGGACGATCTGTTGCGCTACCTGGCGCCGATCCTCGACGGCGCCGGGGTTCCCTGCTTTGTTCAGGATTTCAACCCGGGTGGCCCTACGGTTAGTGTCGATTTCGTGGCGCGGCTTCGCAGAGAGTGCCCGAGTTTTCGCTACCTGAAGCTCGAGGAACCGCTGTCAGCTCCAAAGGTGAGCGCCATCCGCGAGGCAACGCAGGACCGCGTGGGAGTTCTAGAAGGATGGGGAGGCGTCTTCATGATGGAGTTGATCCCAGCCGGGATCTGCGGCTTGATGCCAGGCCTTGCGATCGCAGACATTCTGAATGCGGTGTTCGATCTGCGCAAAGAAGGCCAGTCTGCCGAAGCTTTCCGGCTGTTTGGGCAGGTGCTTCCGCAGATTACGTTTGCCTTGCAGAATTTGGAGCTGTACCTATACTGCGAAAAGACACTCCTGCAGGCGCGGGGCCTCTTAACGAGCAGTTATTGCCGAAGTGCTGCCTATTCTCCCGACCCCTTCACTCGGCCCTACGTCGACGAACTCAACAGCCAAATTCTGCGGACCGCCGCGATGATGAATCCTTGATTCTTGGTCAGGTGCCCGTGTTGCGAAAAAAGGAGACTTGATGAGCCAAGCTGGCGAATCACTGCGCCCCGTCCCGCCCGCCAGGAAGGGGATTCCGTGGACGAATCCGACGTTCTGGTATGTCAATGCTTTGGGCTTCGCTCTCGGAGGAACATTCAATTACCTGCCGTTGACTTTTCCAGTCTTTGAGTCGGAGTTTGGGGCCACGCTAGAACAAAAAGGGCGCACCCAGCTGATTTACTTTGCCAGCGCGCTTCTGATTGCGGCGGTTGGAGGATGGACGATTCAAAAGATGGGACTGAAACGCGCCGCGATCATCTCCGTGCTCCTTCTGGCTGTGGGGCTGGGAGCGATTGGAATTGCGCCCAACTTCGCCGTGGTTGTGGCAGGCACGTGCCTGTTCGGAGTTGCCATTGCCGCGCTGGGCGTCGTCTGCAATTCCCTGATCTCCGAAACCTTCTACGAAACGCGGCAAAGTGTCTTTCTCATCTGGGGAATCGTCGACGCGATCGGGGCCACCCTCGTGCCGGTGTTTCTGGGGAAATGGTTGGCGCACGCCGCGGTCAGCGGCGCAAGCTGGCGATGGGGCTACTATGCCACCTGCCTTGTGCTGCTCTTTCTCGGTGCGTGGAGTTTTTTCATCAAAGAACCGCAATCGTTTGCGCACACCCAGGCATCGTCGACTCGCAAATCATCACACGTGATGGCCGAAATCCTTGCCAAGCCCACCATCTACTTCATTGGAGTCGCTTTCTTGCTGCACGGGCTGGCCCAGGTCGGAATGGTGACTTGGACCGGGCAGCTTTACAACCTTCGGTTGCGGATCGATCCTGCCGAGGCAGCCTACTTCATCAGCGTGAACTCCGCGGGCTTCTTTGTGGGCCGCTCGATTCTTACCTGGGTCACCGCGAAATGGAAGACGCCGGAACTCCTCATCTTGTTCGTCTCGGCTGCTGGAGGGACTCTGGCTTTCGTGGCCACCATTGCAGCTCCCAGCTATGGCGCCGGGCTCGTTTGTTTTGCGGTCGCCGGCATGTTCATCTCCGGAGACGGCCCCTCGTTGAACTCCTATACTGGGTTTCGATTTCTGGGTAGGTCGGCCATTGCTTTCGCTTTGATCGGAGCCTTCGGCAACATCGGCGCCGCCATCGGACCTTACCTCATCGGGAGCCTGGGAAGCCGCCTGGGACTTGAACGTGCCATCTGGTTCATGCCGGTTTTTAGCCTGGGGCTGGCTGCGCTCGCATTGATTTGTTACTTGAAGGATCGGAAGGCTGGACTGCTCTTGTCGCATCCATCGGATGCGGCGCTGTAGGAGTTTCGCGACAGAAACAGGCTAGGTGTTTGATTCCGCTGCAAAACCCCCGGTTTTGAAAGTGGTGAGAATCCGCCTGGGGAGCGATTTTTCAGCGGGTGGAACTTCTTTTGTCGATTAAGGCGGCTTGGCGTTCATGATTCTGATTGCTGGACTCT
>Ga0194131_10006334_pt1 | contig 16516 bp, 15 predicted proteins | sample TA2KigO120mmetaG_FD_148631 | JGI IMG/M metagenome (GOLD analysis project Ga0194131, IMG submission 148631) | Freshwater microbial communities from Lake Tanganyika, Tanzania - TA2015053 Kigoma Offshore 120m | ecosystem: Environmental > Aquatic > Freshwater > Lake | place: Tanzania: Lake... | reverse complement strand
GCAGATCCCCGAGTATCTCCCCATGATGCCGCCGAGGCCCGAGGAGATCGTGACGACGTTGGTCAGGCCGGCCACCAGCGCCGCCGTGGCGATGTCGATCTGAGCCATGGCGACCTCCGCCACCGTTCCCATTCGCTCCGGAAGCCTTGGGGCGTGGCGATTCAGCGTACCGTTCTGGAATTGTTCGGAGAGTTGGCCATTTCGCCGAGAGAGCGACTCGATCGCTTCAAGGTGAGCGTCGAGCAATTCCCGCTCCGGCCCAGCGATTTCCGCACGGACTCGCCGGACATCGTTGGTGACGAAATCCAACAGGTTTCGCCGCGTCGCGAAGTCGTTTCGCGTGGCGCCAACGTTGCCGAACAGCGATTCGTAAGCCATTTCCGGCCGGCACTGCATCGCGATCGGTCTGCCGGCCCCCCAAGCCGACGAGCAATAAGCGGTCGTCGGCCCGCCACTCGCGACGCCCAGACCGAGCAGCGGAAACACGCCGGGAATGGCCTGAGCGATCGCTGCGTCAATCGAAATGCCCAGGGCCGAATGCTTGTTGCCCGGAATCCCCGAGAGGGCGGTGAAGTAGCCTCCATGGTCCACGGCATTGTTCGTTCGCAAACCATGCAAGATCGTCATCCGGTCCCTGAAGGGCGCGAAGGGTTGGATGTCGAAGGGGAGGTTCAAACCCCGGAGCGGAATCTGCCGAAGTTCGTTGGACGCGAGCGGCACCCCCTCGGGCAGATTGCCGCCGATTTCGCGAAAGCCGTTGTCGAACACGAGGAAGATCACGCGTTTCGGCGCGGCGCGACGCCCCGCCGCCTGGGCGGCCACCTTTTGCAAAAGCGGCTCAAAGAGCAAACCGCCAGCCCCGAGCGTGACGCCCTTGAGGACCGTGCGGCGGTCGAGTGGGTTCATTTTCAATGGATTGTGCATGTTCAAGTCGCCTTCACGTTTTAAGGATGGTGATCGTCGCGGATCGTTACGCCAAGATTTCCGTCAAAGGCCCGGTCGTGTTGATATCGCGCAAGCCAGAGTCGGGTTCCCCAAACCGCTCGCGCCGGTCTCCCACCGCGTGCAAGAGCGAAAGATAGAACTGACCGAGCGTGCGGTGTCCGTTTGTGTTGTAATGCGGGAATTCCAGGAATCGTCCTGCCGTGCGCAACCGACCACCGAGGTTGCCGATGAGAATCATGGGCCACTCGGTTCCTTGGCCGTGGTGGGATTCGGCTGAATCGCTCATGTAGACGATCAGGGTGCTGTCGAGCAGCGTGCCGTTTCCTTCGGGAATGGCCTGGAGCCTGCGCGCCAGGTCCGCCACTCGCTCGGCATGGAACCTGCGAATTGGCACCGCCCATCGGTCATGCACATCATGAGGCTCGGGCGTATGTCCGATCTGATGGCCGTCAACCGTGATGCCGAGTTCGGTCCAGGTCTTGTAGCCGTGTGGACCACACGCCCCGTCGAGAACGACCACGTTCGTCAATCGCGATGCAAGAGCGGACGCGGCCAAGGCGCACTGGGCCTCGAATCGGTCAGTCTGGCGTACGCTGTTAAACCGGTCGAGCGCGGGTCGATTCGCCCTCACCTGGTCCCGGATGGCATTGACCCGATCCTGACGGGCTCGCATCTGCTCGAAGGTATCGAGATAAATGTCGAGCTGTTCGCGATCCATGGCGGGGAGTGCGCTGCGGACTCGGCGAATATCGGAACGGACCCAGTCCAAAAGCAGATTGCGGGCATTGAAGACTCGCCCGGCATTCCCTTCCGCGACACTTCCGAACAGCATCTGAAAAGCGACATCCGGCTGACAGACCATTGGCAGAGGCCGACGGCGAGCGCTGGCCGACACCGTGTTCTTGAAAACGGTGTTGGGAGACGCGTCAACTCCCAAACCCACGACGGGAACGATGCCCGTCAACGATTGGGCCAATGCATGGTCGATGGTCTGGCCGTGAGCAACCGCGTTCGTCCCATTGGCGTTATCCCTTGCCGGATAGCATCCCAGTGCGCCGTACGCCGCGCCGTGATTCGGCATGGCATTCTTGCACGACACGCCCAGCAGGATCGCCATGCGGTTCTTGAACGGCGCGAGCGGCGCGATTGGCTCGGGGAGTTCCAGGTCGGCCAACGGTCGATCGATCACCTGGGCGGGACCGCCGCGCGGCGATACGATCCCTCGGGGAAGAATGTGGCGACGATTCAGGCCGTTGCTTTCGAAGAGAAAGACGACCCGCTTCGGCGGAGCCTCGCCCGCAGCCTGGGCTTCCAGGGAGTTCAAGAACGGCTGGAGCACGACGGCCCCGGCGCCAAGCGTCACGCCCTTGAGGACCGAGCGACGGTCGAGCTGGTCCGGGGTGACCATCTTCAATGGGTTGTGCATAGATATTATTCCCTAAAGAAGCTTGGATTTTTATTTTCTCTGCATTCGGCTGACACCTTCGTCAGCCCATTCAGGTGCAACGGGCCCTTGTGGTGCCCAAGCGCCTCGGCGGTTTCTTTCGACAGCGACGTGAGCCCGTTGAGGGAGAGCCAGCCGTCGAACCGGGTCAATTCCTTCGCCGCCTCGGGCGAAAGCGTGATCAGGCCATTCAGCAACAGCCTGCCGCTCCTGTCCTGCGCGAGCCGCTTGGCGTTTTCGACGGAGAGGTACGTGATTCCGTCGTTTCCCTGTGCATGACAAACGGCGGTCATCAACAAGAGACCAGACAGGCTGCAAGTCACCAATCGCATTGCAATCTCCGGTCTCATTCTCAATGATTGAAGCGAAACTCCGGACTGTTGAACATTGCCCAGAGCATCTGCCTGAGCCCTTCATCGGGCCTGTCCTTTCGCTGTTCGAGATACGGGTCAAACAGTCTGTGCTCCTCGGGTGTTGCCGGCCGTGAGAGCACCGCCCAGGCGGCCTCGTCGATTTGTTGACGCGTGTCTGGCAGTTTCTTCAACACGGGGATCAGCTTGCTGCCCATCGCCTTGAGCATGCCCTCGTCATTGCTCAGTTTGAGCGGTTCGTCGATGCCGACCTGGAAATCGTCGAATGGCTGCTCAATGAACGCGAATGTTCCAGCCCCTTTCTCAACATCCGCGAGCTTCTTTCGCCGCACTTCCATTGGGTCGTCTGCCTTGAAGACGTCGGGTTGATTCGCGATGTGATAGGACATGCCCCACTGTGCCGGAGTGAGTGGGCGGGTCGGCGCCACCGCGAAGAGTTCCTTCGCCGGCGGAGTGCCTTTCCACTCACTGGAACGTGCATACGCCCGGCTGCTGACCAGACCGGCGATCAGACGCTTCAGATCATACTTGTGCGCGATCAGATCGCGCGCCAGCCATTGCAGCAATTCCGGGTGGTTGGCCTTGTTCTCGGCGTGCATCTGGTCCACGCGCATGACCAACCCGTGGCCGTAGTACCGAAACCAGAGGCGATTGACGATGGACCGGGCAAACATCTCTCGATTAGCTTCATCAAGAGCGATTTCCGCGAGTCGCTTGCGGGCCTGAAACTTCGGCGACGTAGGCAACTCCTTCGATTTGGCATATGCTTTCGCCTTCTCCTGAATGAGCTTCGCCTCTGCTTGGATCGCGGCCAACAGCTCCTTTTCGGGCAAGGTCTCCATTTCGACCTTGGTCCCTGAGAGGAACATCATGGACACCTTGCGTGTTTCCCCCTTTTTGTCCTTGAAATCGGTGAGCTTGACGTACTGCCGTTCGAGAAGGTTCCCCTGAAAGTCGTAGCTGGAGGCGAAAAACGCCTTCATGCCGAAGAAGTAGTCCTGGGTCAGATCCTTGATTTCCGGGTGGCGGTGGCACTGGGCACACGTGATGTTGACGCCGATGAAAACGCTGCTGACGTCGCGCGTCAAGGCATCGGCATCCTTGAGCCTCTTTAGCACAAAGACTTCCGGCTTGGTATTGCTCGGCGTTTCAGTCGCTCCAATCAGATCGCGGAACATGACATCCCACGGGCGGTTCTCCTGGAAAGATTCGAGGAGATAAGGCCGAACGCTGGGCGCATCCGTGTTACTGTTGCGTAGCAGGACATCGAACTCGTTGGCATTGTGCCGGGCGAATCCCGGCGATGACAACAGAGTTGCGATCAATTGGTCTTTGCCGAAAGATTGCTTCGAAACCAGCTTCGCTTCGACGGCTGCTGGAATGCGTCCGATAAGGTCGAGATACAGACGACGAACCACCGTCGTGTCGGATGCGGGCGGCGCGGGTTTGAACTTGGCCTGCACGAGCTTGGCATCGATGTAATGGTCGATCACCTCGCCAATCGGACGATCGGGAGGGAGGAGGTCCTGGGCCTGTGCGGAAAGGGTAGAGCCCAGGATCAGAGCAATAACGAGCAATGCGCGATGCTTTTTCATGGTGGCAGGCTCCTTTCACGCGGAGATTTCCCATTTGAGCGCTTTGCCGCTGCCGACGGTGTAGAACGCGTTCGCCGCCTCGTTGACCGCCAGGTCATAGGTGGGGATGGTGGCGGGGGATTCTTTCATGACGCGCAGCGTGGCGGGATCCAGAAAACACAGGGGACCGTTCGCGAAAGGAGCGACCAGAATCCAGGATGACTGCGGATGCCAATAGATCGACTCGAACTGCCCACCCGCCTTCTGCTCATACGTTTTCCGCCCCGACTGCCAGTCGAAGATTTGCACCAACCCCGGCCCGGAAATGACAAAAAGTTCGCCGGCGCGTTCTTTCCCGGCGAGGGCCAGTGATCGACCGTCGGGTGAAAAGGCCATGCTGCAAATCCGCGATGCGGAGAGATAGCCTCCCTGCGAAATCCCGAGGTAACTGGGGGCTTCGAAGCGCGCGACCTCTCGGCCGCTTTCCGTCTCCCACACGATCACCCAGGCCGCATCGTCCGCGGCGGCGACGTACCGGCCATCGGGCGAAAGCGCACAGGAAAAGACCTTGTTGGGGTTGTCGTAACGCGGCACGCGCGCATCGAATCCGGTCAGCGTTCGAAGCAAACGCCCTGAGTTCGCGTCCCAGAGCTTGCAGGTCATATCGTCCGAGATCGTCGCGATCATCGTCCGGGCATTGTTCACCGAAAGCTGGCGAATCCACCGGTCGTGAGCCTCGACCGTGCGCACCATGCGGCGATTTTGCAGATCCCACCAGATCAGCTTGCGGTCCCAACCCGTGGACACGAGTGTGGTGCCGACCAGGCCCAGACTGCTGACGTAGCTTTCGTGCCCTTCGAAAACGGCCGTCGCGGCGGGCCGTTCTACAGCAAAGTCAATCGTGTAGATTTTGGAATCGGCGTGGCCGAGCCACACGCGCTCGCTATTCGGCTCGCGCACGACGGACAGAAAATCACCCGCATGGATCACGGTCTTGCTGATGCGAACTCGATCAAGGTTGGCAGGAGGCATGTCGAATCTCCGGTACGTGTGGCTGCATCACAATCACGCCAGCACGGCACTCACAGGTTCGGTATTGTAAGGAGTCAAGCGAATCGGCCGGCCATCGGGGGCGGCGTATTCCTTTTGATGATCGATCCCCACGGCCCGGAAGATCGTCGCGAAGAACTCGGCCGCCGTCACGCGGCCCGTGGCGACAGCCGTGCCGTCCGCGTTCGTGCTGCCGTGAATGACGCCGGGTCTGATGCCGCACCCCGTCAGCGTCACGCTCCAGCAGGCTCCCCAGTGATCACGGCCCCTCTGGGCGTTGATCTGCGGCGTGCGTCCCATTTCCGCAAAGGTGATGACGAGCGTGTCCTCGATGAGCCCGCGCTGCTCCAGATCTTCAAGGAGGGCCGACATTACCCGATCGAGCGTGGGAACCTTGGACGCGTGGATTTCAAAATTCTCCCCGTGCGAATCCCACCAACCGTCCGTCAAGCGCACGAAAGGCACCCCGGCCTCAACCAGCCGGCGCGCCACGAGGGCTTGCTGTCCGAAGAGTGAATGACCATAGCGATTGCGGACCTGCTGTGGCTCGCGGGAAATGTCGAAGAGGCCGGCATTGTCCATGATGCCGCGAACACGTTGATAGGAACCGCCGTGGCTGGCAACGGTCGCATCGCTCGAGCGATTCGCCTGGAAGCGAGCCGCCAACTGCGCGCGGAGCGCCTCACGGGCGCGGTGATCGGCGTCGGTCAGCGAGGCAGGGAGGCGGATGCCGTCCGGAGCGAGTTTGCTCGCGATATTGATTGGCTCGAAACGCGAACCCAGGAACAGGGCGAAATCGAGCTGTTTGTCACCGCCGCTGTAGGGCCAGGTGGCGTTCCAAAACGACACGTGGTCGGGCACGCGGCTGCCGGGCTGGGACAACTCGCGCCCCAGCAGGCAGCCGAGCGACGGCGTCCGAACGTTGCCCGTGTCCCGGCGGTCCCCACTCATGAGAGCAAAGACGCTGGGGCCGGTATGGCCCGTGTTCGGACTGCTGAAGGAGCGAATGACGGCGGTCTTGTGGATGCGGGCCGCCATTCTCGGCATCAGCTCGCTCATTCGGTAGCCGGGAACCGACGTCTGAATGGTCTGGAAGGGCCCGCCGGTTCGTCGACCGGGCTTGGGATCCCAGCTCTCGAACTGGCTTAATCCGCCAGCCATCCACAAGAGGATGACGCGCTTGTGCCGGCGCTGCACCTCGTCCGCCAGGAGAGGGCCGCCGAGGGCGTCGAGTCCGGCCATTCCGCCCGCCAATCCCAACGTGCCACCGAGAAACGCTCGCCGATGGAAAGTGTGTTCCGACGAACCACAGGATGGGCCTTGCTGCTTGTTCATGTTTGAACTCCAATCCAATGACCAGGAGCGGCTCGAGAAGGCGGGAAAAATCCGGGGCTATGCTGTAGCAAGTTGGGGAGGGAACTAGGGGTCTCGCTTCAAGGCCTAAGTCAACTCGCGAATCGCTTCGCCGAACGGCAGGATGTGAATCGGGCGGTCCTGCTGGTCGGGCAAGGTTGCGTGCGGGTCGATGCCCAGGTGGCGATAGACCGTGGCCCACAGATCGTTCGGCGTCAACCGGCGGTCATGCGGATGCGTGCCGAGCGCATTGGTGGAACCGACCACCTGGCCGTGGCGCATGCCGCCACCCGCGACCAGCACCGACATCGATTGCGGCCAATGTTCCCGGCCAAGGCGAAGTCCTTGCGGCCCCTCCGAGCGACTGATGCGCGGCGAACGTCCGAACTCGCCGGTGACCACCAGCATCACCTTCTGCGTCAGGCCGCGAGCGTGCAGATCTTCGACCAGCGCGGTGATGGCTTGGTCGTAGCGAGGCAAACGAAGCCGCATGTCATTGAAGTTGTCAAAGTTGACGGCGTGCGTGTCCCAGTTATAGAAGGTGCCGGGGATGTGCGGATTCTCCATGACCATCGTCACGAAGCTGCAACCCGCCTCGACCAGCCGCCGCGCCATCAGCGCCCGCTGGCCCCAGGCGTGCATGCCATAACGATCCCGAACCTGCCGCGGCTCGCGCGACAGGTCGAATGCCAGCCGGGCCTGCGGACTCGTCATCAAGCTGTAGGCACGTTGGTAATTCGCATCCATCGCGGCGACCGAGCGGCTATTGTCCAGTCGGCGGCGCAACTCATCGACGCCGTGGAGCAGCCGATAGCGGTCATCGAGCCGGGTCGCCATTTCTTGATCCAGGCCAATGTTTCTGACCTGGAAATTCGGCCGACTCGGGTCACCTCCGACCATGAAAGGTGTGTATCGGCGACTCAAATACGCGGAGCCCTGAGCGTAGGTGTCGACATTGGTTCGGCCATCATCGGCTCCGCTGATGACATTCGGCAGCCCAATGTCGATGCGCTCGCGCATCCTGGAGACGATGGTGCAGACCGCCGGCGCGTCGTTGACCGTCTCCGTCGGTGTCGCGGGAATGCGGCCCGTCATCACGCGTTTGCTGCCGCCGCCGTGATCGGAGAAGGTATGGGTGATGCTGCGAATGAGCGCGTACTTGTCCGCACAACGCGCGTGCAACGGCATCAGTTCACAAACAGCGATGCAGGGAACATTGGTGCGAATGGGCCGAAATTGCCCGCGATACTCTTCCGGCGCATCCGGCTTCATGTCGTACATGTCGAGGTGCGGCGGCCCACCCGCAAGCCAGATGAAAATGACGGACGTTTCCGGCGCCGGCGTGCGTCCCTGTGACGCCCGGACATGCATCACGTCGCCCAGGCTCAGGCCTGCCACGCCAAGGGTTCCTAGCGTCAAAAAAGAACGCCGTGAAATCGGTCCGCCGCATGGTTTAATGTTCATGAAATCCCCCAAAGCAGTCTCAAGATTCGCTAATACGACTACTCTTTGCTCCACAGCATGCCGGGACGACCGGCATCCACCATCTGCGTGATTTCTTGCTGCGTCAAAACGCGGTTCCAGATTGCGAGTTCATCGATGCGGCCGCGAAACGCACGATTCGCCAAACGATCTTTCGTTTCTGAGAACCAATTCCCTATTCTACACGAACCGGGGCGAATCATTTCATCTTGTCGCCACGTGCGTTCGCGCACCAGAATTCCGTTAACGTAGATTTGTTGGGAATGCGTTGAGGCCGATATCACCGACGCGACATGAGCCCATGCCCCTACTTGCACCGCGTTGCCTACGATCTTGTCCTTGAAATTGCCCTCAACGATCACGCCACCGCGCGGAAATCCCTGCCGATTCAGCTGAAAGTGGACGCCCCCCGCTTTGTAGCCGTCGGAATTGAGAATTGCGTTGAGTTCGAAATCGAGCCGATCAACCTTGATCCAGGCAGCGATGGTCAATTCCTTGTGTTCACCAGTTATTTCGAGCTGGACAAAATCAGTATCGCGGTCAAAAAGCAACCCTCCATGTCCATGCCAGCGTCCGGACACCCACCGTGCCCCGACGATCTTGCCGTCGGACATGACGTCGTCGCCGATCGCGTTCGCAAGAATCGTGGGGTCGTCACCCCGGCGAAACGGAAAGAACGCGATCAGCCCGGGAGATTTTCGCAATTCCTGTTCATATTGCTCCCAGCGCTTCAGGCCGATGGCGCCGGGAGTCGGAAAGTCGGTCGCTTGCAGTTGCGGCGGAACAGCGGCAACCCCATCAACGTAGCGCGATGACTTTCCCTCGAAGACTTCCGAAAGAACCTTTCCCGAGCGTGGATCGGCGACATTCACCTGGCCATCGAAGACGTAAAGATCGCTGGCGCCGTCGGGTTCGATGCGCAAGCCGAATTCGGTCCCCAGGTCAATGTAATTCGCTGCCTTCGTGGCCACAGTAAATCCCTTGGCCGTGGCCGGCGCAATAATGCGAGCCTTGCCGGAAAGGAGCCGAACATTCTGGGCATCGGTCACCTCGAATCGCGCCGGGCCGGCCAAAATCATGTCCGCACCTTGGGCAAAACGCAGATGCACGATCCCGCCCAGCAACTCGTAATTGCCCGGCCCGAAACGCACGCCAGATGGACCGCGCTCCTCGGCAAACTCCGCATCGACCTTGTCGACCAAGAGCGCGGCCGTTTCTTGAGGGCTTGACGAGTGATTCTGCCAGAAAACAGCAATGGCGATTGCCGCCGCCGTCGCCACCGCGATTCCCGCAAAAAATGCCCCCACCCAACGCGCGCGACCGAATGCCGGGGAAGGCGAAGCGGGTTGGCTCAAATCCGGGAAACCTTCGGGAGCGGCCACCGCGACATAGTCCCAGTGCAGCGCCGAGTGCAGATCCATGAACTGGCGATAAGCCTGTCTCGCTTCCGCGCTGGAGCGCAACACCTGGCCCAGGCGTTCCTCATCCGCTTCCGACGCGATGCCGTCGGCGAACCGATTGAACAGGGCTTCCAGATCAGCATCAATGGCACTCATGCGAACGCCCCTTCCGCGATCGTTTTTTCGATACAGTCCAGCAAGGCATGGCGAATGCGCCGGAGTTTGTCCGAAACCGCCTTGGCTGTCGTCTTGGCTTTCTCGGCCATCGCTTTAACCGAGGCTCCCGGCTCGTAGCGCCTGGCAATGAGCTTCCGCTGCTCGGACGGAAGTTTCTGCAAACACGACGCCAGAGCATGCTGTCTTTCATCAAAGGCCGGCTCATGCATCGCCGCCTCGTCCGCCAGCAGCTTGGCAAGGTCATCGTCGAATACAAAGCGTTCCGTCTGCCGCCGATGCCGCTTGAGCCACGCCATCGCCTGAAACTGCGCGAATCGCATCGCCCAGGGCAAGAACGGCCGTGAGGCATCGAAGTCGTCCACCTTCTCCCAGAGCACGAGGTTCGTCTCCTGCAACACGTCATCCGCCTCGGCCGGATTCCAGACCATCGACAAAATAAACGCATGCAAATGCCGCTGGCACTTGGTGATCTGAGCCACAAACTCCGCTGATACCGCCATTGCCTAGCGTCGCCTCTAAGTCATTTCAAGGGAATCGGTTGCGGCATATCCAGGTTCGCCGCATTCGCCCGTTTCCCATATTGATTTAGCAGTGAACGATGAAATCCCGCGTGGAATTCTTCTTTTTTTTGGGAAATACGGCAGGGTTCAGAATTGAGTGAGGCTGTTCAGAATTGGACCTTCGATCAGTAGCTGCACGCAAAGACAAGAACCATCGTGAAGCTCGATTTCAGAGGGCAAAAAGAGGGCGGCATTGGCCCTTCACCTCGAATGTTGTCGCCGTATAATACCAATGCAGATTTGCCGTATTTGTTGGTCATCCAATGACTTCCAACGCATCGTTAGCCTCTTTGTAACTCATCTCCAATCCCCTCAACTAGGTGCAACGCCTGACCGAAAGATCTTGGAGGGTAGCGCGGTCGGGACATTGTTTGCACGAAAACACCGATCTCCGTGCTCTTCAGTCCGATAACCTCATGCCCTCATGCCGCTTCTCATGACCAGAAGCGTCGTACGGTTTCTTGTGCTCGCCCCGTCCATCATCCATCAGGGTCCGCACCTTGTGGGAGATCCTTCTTCCCAAGGACATTCTTCTCGCCGATCGCTTGCAGGCCAACTGGACGAACATCCTGATGCTCCAGGAACGCGGCATCGACTTCGTTGGTCGTCTTAACAAAGCCAACCGAAAAGCGGATTTCCGCCGAGGAAAGCGTCTGGGTCCTCACGATCACGTCATTTGCTGGCGGAAACCAACGTCGATCCGTTCGCTAGATCGACAAGCGTACCAAGCGTTGCCAGCGTCAATCACGATTCGAGAAGCCCGATTTCGCGTCACGCAGCCAGGATTTCGGACAAAAGCAATTGCGGTAGTGACAACCTTGCTCGCCCCGCTGCAAACGACCTAAAGAGGACCTGGCGACGCTGTATCGCGCGCGGTGGAACAACGAACTCGATCTGCGCGCCATCAAATCGACCATGCAAATGGCCGATCTGCGCTGCAAGACACCCGAGTTAGCGCGGAAGGAGATCTGGACGCACGTCTTGGCTTACAATCTCATTCGCACAGTAATGGCTCAAGCGGCCGCTACGCACGGCCTCGAGCCGCGCTCCATCAGCTTCAAGGGTGCCATGCAAACACTGGAGGCTTTTCAACCGGCGATGGAGCTGGTCGCTGCCACTGACCGAGAACAGCTTTTACGTATGTACCAACAGCTCCTGCGTGCCATAGCAACTCACCTAGTGGCTGACCGCCCCGATCGCTTCGAACCACGAGCGAAAAAACGCCGTCGCGATCATTTCGCGTGGTTGACGAAACCATGGAAGGAAATCAAACGCAAAATGGCGAAAGGCTTTACAAAAATCTTAAGTGCCATTCGTTTCATCGACCGACGTGGGATCACTTCGGTCCGCAAGTGCGTCAGATCGGACCAGGCTGCATTCGCCGGCTTGCTTCTCGGTCGCGACACAGGAATGTGTGGCCGACCCATGACGAAGACGTTTTCCTGCACCATACCTGTCAGACCCGGCCCGTAAGCCGCTGGCTCTAGCCGAGGGCTTCGGGGCCGGGATCATTAGGGCGTGGTGCCGTGGCACCCGTGGCACCTTTCGGAATGAGGTCAACTGGTTTGATCCCAGCCGAACTCAATCCCGTTCACCTGTCTCTGTCTGCCCGGTTGCGCATGCGAATCGTCGTGCGCCAAATTCCCGGGACAGTCACGCCCCTGCCTTGGTTCCCCATGCAGGTTGGCTTGCCCCTGTCGGATCCTTGTCCGGGTTGTGTCGATCTATCGTCCGGCCATGCTGCCGTTCCACCCTTTCAGGCGGGTTTGCCAGCACCGGGTTCTCATGCACCAGTGCCCTGTCGTATGCCTCGATCGCTTCCTTCTTGGACCAGAACGCGCCGAGGGAATGATAGTGCCCATCGCGATAGGTGAACGCGGACCACGTTCGGCCTCGGCGGTTGTAACGCACGCCCTTGATTCCGGATTTGCTGTCGCTGCGGACGCGATGATGACGACGTGCTTCTTCCTTGGTGACGACACGAATGTTGGCACGCCGGCAGTCCAGGCGGTCATGGTTGAGGAAGATGACCTCCATGCCCGGAGGCGGGTTCATGATCTCGCGGTGCAGGTACTGGGTTTTGTACCTGTACTTCTCCAGCTTGACGTGCCGAATGGCATAGCCTTGAGAGCCGCCGCGTTCGCCACGGTAACACCAGTGGTGATCGGACAGGAGGGCAAAATCCTCGTCGTCGAGGATTACGGACTGCCCCTGGTTGAGTTGAATGGTTTGCATTGGTAGCAACCTCCATGTTGAGAAAGCGTCGCCTTTGTTGGCGGCAGAAGTGGTTTCGCCGACCGCTCGACACCTGTCATGCGGTCGGCTGTCGGCGCTGAACTGCCGACTTCAGTTCACCAGTGTAGCGCAGCGTTCAGGGCAGCGCAAGCGTAGTTCACCAGATTTCGTGGGTAGAGTTAGTCATTGGCCTCGTCCTGCACGCTGGCGACAGACGCGCGATTGCCGTCACGACAGTCTGGTCACCGTGCAATCACTCTCACCCCCGCCCTAGCCCAGGGGCTTCAAGCCCAAGGCCTCGGGCCGTGCTAGTCGAAATGTGCTTCTCGACATCGCCGAAGCGTGATACGTAACGAGGGGTACGCTTCAGATGCGGGTGGGCCCAATCTTTGGACAGAAAACAGCCGATCCTTGGCTACAACCGCGTACACGTCGTCCTGATAGGCATGTCCCGAGAGAGAAGAGCTTCCAGCACCTCCAGCTCCTTAACTCCTGGCTGAACGTTCCAGACCCGGGCAACTAGTCCATTAGAGTCCCAATCCGTGAATAGGACTACCAGCGGACTTTCGAGGTAACGGGCCAGATCACGGAGTAGGGCCAGGAATCCTTCCTTCCCTTTGTCCTCGTACAACTCGTCCCAGGCGTCGTGCCAAGCATCCTCATCGGGAAACTGCTCCTTAGTCGGCCACCGGTCACGATGAAGTGCTTCGGGCCATTCCACCAGGTCCGGGTGTTCGTTCTCGTACTTCATTGCCAGTGTCGATTTCTCCTCGTCCAGGAGTATCTCGACGTTGCGGTTTTCATAGTTGTCGGAAATCTCGCGCACCTTTTGCAAGTCGCGGATTTGCGCCTCATTGCTTGTCAGACTTGTCGCCATGTGTACTGCTCCTTTAGTTGGTTTCTAGTTTCTCGCGCGTACGCCAGGATGGACCTGGCCTACGGCGAAACTCGGATTCACGTTTTCATGCACTCAGAGCGGGCGACATTTTCGATGTCACGACCCCGGCCCACAAGCCCAGGGCTTCAAGCCCAAGGCTTCGGGCCGTGCTAATCGAAATGTGCTTCTCGACTCGTCCTTTAGTTCCTCGCACTTGCATACGGGTTGTCGGCCTTCATGCAGCGGGGCATGTTCTCCGTCCACGTCGAGTCGCCACGGATCTCAAGCCGATCTGCGTTCCCCGGCGACCGATGGAAGCACGGATCGCAGCAGAAGATCCATTTGGCCTGGCCCACCGAACGGTCTGGCCGCACAAACTGAATGGGGCGATCGGGGCATAGCCAAAAATGAAGAGGCTCGCTATTGACATGCCCGCAGTGAACAAAGGGATCGCCGACGTTGGGTTGAACATCCGCAAGCTGTTCTTTGGCTGGGGCATCGGCGATTTTGACCGATTCGGCGTACTGCTCCACCCCGGCGAAGTCCGAGCCAACGTAGTACGCGAATTTGTTGTCGCGATAGGCGCACGCGTCCACAAAGTCCGTGTGGATCATGATGGTCCAACACTCGTAGACATGCGCATGACTTTCCGGGTGATTTGCGACGAAACGGAAGCCTACTCCACCTTGCGTCTTCAGCAAATGGATGGCACTTTCCGGGCTCATGACAAAGGTGGACATGTGGGGGTTCGGAAAGACCCGCTTTGCAGGGACGGACTCGCTCAGAATGTCACGCTCGACAGCAGATGCCGGCCCGGATCGGGCAAGCGCGACGCCCACGAATTCCTTGATTCCGAGCTGATTAGCGGCTTCTTCCCACACCGCTTTCGCGCCCGGACAGGACTCAAACGGCGACCGGACCATACTCTGATGATTGACCACACTGACATTGCTCACATCCCCGAACTCAGGTTGATGATTCGCAAACTGTTCGTTGTTACTCATGGCAAAACTCCTGTTTGGGTTCCAATGCCTCGTACCTGACGAGGCTTGAGTGATGATTGCCAGCCAAATGGGATTTCGTTGTCACGCAAGGTTTCCACCGGATTCAGGAGGCAGCGTCGCGATCGAAGCTGTCACGATGCGGATCGCACGCCCTGAATCGCCGCCCCAGCGGTACTTCACGCCGCTCTTGGCCAGGCATTCGCAGACAACCTTCCCGACTTCCGCATCGGAGAGTCCGATGGCGCCGAGGTTGGGATGCTTGATCTGCCCGAAATACAGGGCAAAGTTCTTGCCCTGGTACATCTTCCATTTGCCTTGAACTGTGTAAAAAGCGAAGCCCAGCACGCTGTGTCCGTGCGTCAACGCTGTTGCCGCTGCGCCCACCATCGCGTCCAGTCCGAATGACCTTGAATGGTGGCGACCGAGGCTACCTATGATGCCTCGCCGCTGCATCTCGGCGAAGGCCTCCGTCAGGTTCGTTCGGACGTACCTCATCTCACGGCGATCCCAGTTGGCCTCAATGCAAAGCCGGTTCAAGTCCGGCTGAGCACCCGGAGCATTCGCGTGGCATGGAATCCACCCCTTGGGACCCATCGTCGTGTACCAGCCAAACTCGCGGCACTCTCTGGAGCCTGGCCATTCACCCGTCCAGACTTCTCGATCATCCAGAGGTGGTGGCCAAGGCTCTTCGGGCATCGACTCCAGACAACCGCATGCAAGACACATGAGGAACTGGCCACCACAGCGAGGGCAGCGCTCCACGTCGCAGCCGAGATGATGGAACTCACCGGGCTCCACACCGCAGTCGTGGCACTCTGTCAAAGTCCCGGACAACTTTTGCACGTTCAACATGATCTCCTCCCTCCAACGATTCAGTTTGAACCCCGAGTCTGGGCTCACATAAGCCCGCGCGGTTTTTCTAGCGCTCCAACCGGAAAGCGCAAGAGGGGAGAGATTGTTTTCTTTGAAAACAATCTTCGACGTGTCGTAACCTGGCGCTCCGCGCTGGCTTACGAAGCGAAGGTCTTCCAGGACGATTGCAAAAGTCTTCTGGAAATCCAGTTCAGCGTGTCAAACCGCATTTGGCGGAGCTGCGCTGGCACACTCGCGCCGGAAGCGTAAGACCTTGCAACGGGATTTTCCATTTCTTGTCGGTAAGTCTTTGAAACTTGGATGATAAGCGGTTTTCTTTTCTAGCGAGAGTGGCGAACAGGCCCCAAGGGCCGTTCGCCAGCTCTCCGCGCAAACTATATCCCGTAGGGATATATAAACGACTAAGTCGAGTTAGTCGTCTGTGCACTTGTCGTCGATGCCGTGCATGCACGGTTTCTGTTCGGCTGAATTCAAAGGTTGCGTCAGTTCATGGTGGTTTTTTGCTTTATCAAGTCGAAAGCCTGGCCACGCGTCATGCCATCGCGCCAGTGTCCCCACGCCTTGAGAAGCTGAATCTGGCGCGGCGTCGGAGGAAGCTGCCGCCTGGCATTGACGAAGCGGTTGATGCGTGACATCGCCTCGTAGAAGTCCAGGCCGCCTTCCGGATCGAGATCATGCCGTTCAAGGAACGCAGCCTGTCTTTCTGTTGGCGAGCAGGGAGGCGGATCGTTTTGCTGGTCGTAGTCGCAAGGGTGTTTCATGAGGACCTCCTTGTCCTGGTTGTCTGCTGTGACGGCTGTGACGGCGCTGTGACACCGCCAAAAGCTTGCCGTCACAGCACAAGTTGGCGCGGAATCGGAAGTTATGTCGAAGTGTGACGGTGTGACGGCAAATTTGAAGTAGAGGCACTATCTACAACCACACTTGCTACGGGGAATCCCCTTAGCAAAGAAAACGCTAACGTAGGTATCCTTCTAAAATGGTGTCACACCGTCACACTTTCTAATAAACCCTTTCTTTTTCAAGACTTACGGTGTGACGGCAGTGATTTTTGGATCATCCGACTAGAGCGTATTTCGTCTGATGAATGGCGAGGATCTTGAGTTTGAAGAACTCGTGATCTCGGAAGCCATAGGCTTGGCGTTTCATGGTCTGGATCTTATTGTTGGTT
>Ga0194131_10006332_pt1 | contig 16520 bp, 11 predicted proteins | sample TA2KigO120mmetaG_FD_148631 | JGI IMG/M metagenome (GOLD analysis project Ga0194131, IMG submission 148631) | Freshwater microbial communities from Lake Tanganyika, Tanzania - TA2015053 Kigoma Offshore 120m | ecosystem: Environmental > Aquatic > Freshwater > Lake | place: Tanzania: Lake... | reverse complement strand
TTTTTGAGGACAAAACGGGCATAACCGCTGCTGAACTGCAACAGTTGAATCCTGAGTTTAAGTCTTCTGTAATACCCTGGTTTGGTGAATCTGCCACATTTTATATTCCGTCCTCAAAGCGGGCTTCATACGTAAAAGTACGCGACAGCCTGTGTATTATGCTGCTGCAAAAAAACAACCCTCCCATCGTTTATGACACCATTGTTACGGTTAGAGACAGTATCACCTACATTGAAATAAAACCCCGAGGTGAAAGAGAAACAGAGCAGAATGCCGTCAATACAAATGCCCCAGCGCCGTCCCCTCCCTCGCGGGTATGGGTTGTATATAAAGTAAAACCGGGGGATGGTTTTTACACCCTCTCCGATGTGTTTGACTGCAGCATCAAAGAAATGAAGTCATGGAATGGCATAAGAAGCAATGTACTGAGGGCAGGAAGTGTGCTGCGTTTTTATGTGCCTTATTCCAGAAAAAGATATTATGAGCAGATTAATCGCATGAATGCGGTTGCAAAGCGAAATATTGCCAATAAAGACTAATTACCTTGCGGCACTTCTTCCTTTGCGCTTTGTGTATTTTTATTAACGGGCTCACAGCGCAGGTTTATCCCATTCAGAAGACTTCACAAAACATAGTTATAGATGGTGTTTTTTCTGAAGAGGTATGGGGGAAAGCCCCAGCGATGGGTGGATTTATACAGCATTTCCCCTACGATACTTCCGAAGCCCTCACCCAAACCCAATTCATGTTAACCTACGATGAAAACCGGCTGTATGCCGCGTTTGTCTGCATTAACAGAAACCCTGAAAAACCCTTTGTGGTGCAAAGCCTCAAGCGCGACTTCAGCATTACCCAGAGCGATGCTGTGGTACTCACGCTCAGTCCATTTGCCGACGGGCAAAATGGTTTTTCATTTGGTGTTACACCCCAGAATGCACAACGAGAAGGTGCCGTGGAAAATAGCGGTGGATTTGGCGTTTCAACCGCATGGGACCAGATATGGTATAGCGCCACCCGCATTACCCGCGATACCTGGTTTGCCGAATTTGAAATCCCTTTCAAATCCCTGCGTTTCCCCGACGGACTCAGCACCTGGCGTTTTAATGTTGCCAGATCCGATTTCAGAAATAATGAAGTTAGTACCTGGATAAAAGTGCCCAGAATGTTCAATATCAGTGCGCTTATTTTTACCGGAACCCTGCAATGGCCGGCTCCACCTGTCCGCAAGGCACCTAACCTGGCCCTCATTCCTTATACAGGCAGCCTGGCAACCGGCGAAAAGGGAGATTTTTTTAAAAATAATACGCCGCGGTTCGGACTGGATGCCAAAGTTGGCCTAAGCTCGTCTCTCAATCTGGATGTAACTATTAACACGGATTTTGCACAGGTGGATGTGGATGAGCAGCAAATCAATCTTACGCGTTTTGCCCTGTTTTTTCCCGAAAGAAGGCAGTTTTTCATTGAAAACAGTGATCTGTTTGCCCAGTTTGGTTTTCGGCAGATTCGGCCCTTCTTTAGCCGCCGTATTGGCCTTTCTCAGACCGGCAATATACCCATTGATGCCGGTGCCCGGATAACCGGTAAAATCGGTAAGGATATGCGCTTAGGTGTTATGGATGTCCAATCCCGCCGCATGGATTCGCTGAATCCCGCTAAAAATTACGCTGTGGCTGCCTTTCAGCGCAAGGTATTTGCCGCCAGCTATCTGGGCGGAATTCTGGTGAGCGAACAGGCAATGGGCACGATGAACGCCAAACGCAATTCCGTGGCCGGAATGGAGTTCAACCTGCTCACACCTGCCAACCGTTGGGTGGGAAAAATCTTTGTGCAAAAAGCACTTTATGATGGATTGAAAGTAGACAGAGGCTACACGCACGCTTCATTTTTGTTTTACCGAACACTAAAATGGGAAGCAATGTGGAACCATGAATATGTTTCCGGAAAGTTCCGCGCCCCCACCGGATTTGTACCGCGTATCGAAAACTATGACCCCGTATTGCGAAAAACCTTTTTCATGAGTTATGGGCGTCTGGAACCCATGATCAGCAGGATATTCTATCCGAAAAGTAATGTTATCAATAATTTCTCCGTAAATTTTTACAACAGTATCTACACCGACAGCAATTTCAGGGTTACAGAGGCGATTAATACGTTTTCGGGGAAAATGATGTTGCAAAACAGTGCCAGTTTCCGGCTAGCCGCAAACAATGAATTTTTCTGGCTGTTTCAATCGTTTAATCCCGTAAACCCCGGAGACACCCTATTTCTTTCCACGGGTGAATACAATTTTCAAAGCCTGTCTGTCACGGCAAGTAGCAACAACCGCCGTCCGCTGAACGGGTCGCTTGAATGTCAGTATGGTTCTTATTTTGGCGGGGAAAAACTTTCCCTAACCGGTTCCATACAGTACCGATTTCAGCCTCGTTTTCTGTTTACCCTCAATTACCGCCGTATAGATATTGATATTCCCAAATTAGGAAAATCAACATTAAATCTCATTGGTGCTAAAACCGAATACAGCCTGAATACCATCATGTATTTCACCGCATTCCTGCAGTACAATACCCAGGCAGAAAATGTAAACGTGAATATTCGCTATCAGTGGCGCTATCGGCCCATGAGCGACTTTTTTGTTGTATATTCCGAAAACTATGACCCTCAGTTTCTGACCAAAAACCGCAGTCTGGCATTTAAATGGGTGTATTGGTTTAATACCTGATGACGAATATGGCCGCTGATGTCTTGAGAACACCAAACACCCACTACAGAGTTTCACAGAGGTGAGATGAGTTGCCCGGATGGTGTGTTTAATTTTTGCCAAAAGCTGCTGCCGTTTGCAACAAAATGCTGAAGTATAGAGTCGATCCCGAAGGGGTCGAAGAAACGCCTTTGTCCGATAATCCAATAAACTAAAACCCCTCACGCCAGCTGCTGAAGCTGTATCAGCTTGTGATACAAGCCTTGGCTGGCAACAAGCTCTTCATGGGTACCCGCTTCGGTAATGCGTCCCTGATCCATCACCACAATCAAATCAGCGTGGATAACTGTGCTTAACCGGTGCGCTATAATGATACTGGTGCGGTTCAGCATCAGTTTTTTCAGTGCGGCCTGAACGGCCTTCTCGCTCTGGCTGTCTAGTGCACTCGTAGCTTCATCCAAGATCAAGATCTGAGGATCTTTCAGCAATGCCCGTGCAATTCCCAGCCGCTGTCGCTGTCCGCCACTGAGCTTGCTGCCGTGCTCTCCGATATTGGTATTATACCCTTCCGATAACTGCTCAATAAATTCAGCCGCATACGCGCCTTTGGCAGCGTCTGATAACGCTTTTTCATCAGCCTCCGGCTTGCCCAGTGCGATGTTGTTTCGCACCGTTTCATTAAATAAAATGCTCTCTTGGCTCACCATACCCATCAGCTGTCGCAGGTCATCCTGTTTGAACTCCCGCAAATCATGTCCGTCCAGTAAAATACTGCCTGAATCCACATCGTAAAACCGGGCTATTAAATCGGTGAAGGTGGTTTTCCCCGCTCCGCTGGGACCCACCAGGGCAATGGTCTGTCCTTTTTTAATGGTAATGTTGATGTTTTGTAAAACGGCTTTGCCTGAGTCGTAACCAAATGAAACGTCCCTGAATTCAATGCTGTGCTCAAATAACGGAACCTTGGGGTAAAGCGGATCCTGAACCCTTACCGGTGCATTCACCAGTTCTTCGATGCGGTGCAGACTAGCTTGCCCACGTACCGCCGCTGAATAGGAAGAACTCAGTGCCTTGAAGGGATTAATCAGCTGGCTGAAAATGGCAAAGTAGGTGAGGAAAAATTCCGGATTCAGCGTGCCACCGAAAACCATGTTGCCCCCAAGCCATAAAAGTGCTGCCGATACCGCGATTCCGATGGTTTCACTCAGCGGCGACGACAAATCATACCGGCGTTGTACGCCAATATTGTTGCGTGTATACGACCAGTCTTCCGCGCTGTATTTCTGCCGAAAAAAACCCGATGCATTGAAAGCCTTGATGATGCGCATGCCGCTGATGGTTTCTTCAAACGATGACATGATGCGTCCTGCCAATTCCTGATTACGTGTGCTTTTGCGGCGCAGGCTTCGGCTCAACAGGCCGATAAATATGGCAGTGAGTGGAAGAAATATCACAATATACAAGGTCAGCTGAGGTGAAAGAAATATCAGTGCGCCCAGAAACAGCAAAATGGTGAGCGGCTGCATATACAGGGCCTCAAGCGACACCATCAGCGCAAATTCAATTTCTTTCATGTCATTGCTCATGCGCGAGAGCAAATCTCCTTTGCGTTCTTCGTTGAAATAGGCCACCGGCAGCTCCAGGCAGCGGTTGTAGATGTTCATGCGCATGTCACGAACCGCTAGGTTACGCAGTTTAGCCATCACACTCATGGCAGCAAAACGGCTCAGGTTCTTGATAATCGTAATCATTACCAGCGCAGCACACAAAAAGGCCAGCGCCCGCAGCGGATCTCCTTTGGCCATGCCGCTGAACCAGTGAATGAAATGGTTGTATTGGGCTGCAAACCAGTTGCCCACATCCAGTCCTTTGGTATCCAGTCCGGGCGAGGCATCGGTGGGTTTAAACAGAAATTTCAGCACCGGCATTATCATGAGCAGGGTGCTCAGGTGCAGCAGAATGTAAAGAAGGTTGAAGCCGAAATTCAGAAAAATCAGCCCTTTGTAGGGCCGCGCATAACGAAAAAACTGCAGAATGGCTTTCACCTGTTTGCGAAATTACGCAAATTTGCACGGAACATGGGAAAAAGCATTTGGGTTTGGCTGTTGCTACCTGTTTTTGCAGGCTGTCAGTCACCGGCAGAGGAGAATGCACAGGCGCAGTCCGATAGTATTTACAGGGCTGCTGTAACCCACGAAAGGCAGCTGAAAGACGATGCCTTTGCCATTTCGCCCAATAGCCCGTTCCGGGATGTGAAGGAGGAGTTTACCGGTTTACGTTATTATCCTGTTTCTCAGGAATGGAAGGTTCAATGCCGCTGGGATAAAAGCCTTTCCGGCAATATGGTTTCTTTACCTGATTCCAAAGGACAAATGCGAAATTACACTGTAGCAGGTACCTTTACATTCCGAATGCAAGACCGCGAATGTGAAATTCCCGCCTACTTCGAGGAGTCGGACAAAAACACCTTTTTTATCATGTTTCGCGATTCGAGCAATACCACCGAAACTTATAAGGGAGGGCGTTACATCGAGTTTCGTCGCGCCGGTAGTGACGATATCGTGCTGGACTTTAACCGCGCTTTCAATCCTTACTGCCATTACGACCACAACTATGCCTGCCCCGTGGTTCCGGCATCCCATATTATTCCTGTTTTTATCCGCGCCGGCGAACGCAGGTATAATAGAATTTATTAGTTCAATTGTTTATTTGGTATCTGTTGTCTGTCTTTGAGTGAATAAGCTAGGTAAGACGGTCCATGCTTCGAAACGCTAAGCATGACAAATTGAAAACAGGGCTTGGATGTAAGACCATTAAACTATTTTTCGGCATAGACAAACTTGACACTGTCAACCAATATTTTCACTATCAACCAATCAAAATGCTTTGTTTACCCCAACCACCCATCTGAATTTAAAGTGTTCATCACCTTGGGCAACTGCATTTACAAACAAAGGGAAATCCACCCGAATGTTGAGCGGAGCCGAGGCCTTGAACCATGGGTTCTTTTTCGGACTCAGTTTTTGCCAGTTTTTGATAGACCAAACAGTTCCAATTCCTGCATCGGCCAAAAGGCCCGAATACACGGGTTTTCCGTTTAGCGGCATACCTATCACACCTGCATCCCCAAAAAAATAGATGTTCCCTGAGAGCATGCTCATTTTAGGCAAAAACGAAAACAGTTTGCTGAAATCCAGTTCTGCATTTACCGATGCACCTCGGTTGCCTCTGAACATTGCCAGCACGGTATCATGGGCTGCTGTGGGCAGTAAATAACCCTGCATACCACGAATATTTAGGCCACCGCCAATGCCTATTGCCGTTCCGATGTTTGACATATTCATGTTCATATCCGACAAGGGAATGCTGCCAAAATCACGGGCAAATTTATTATCCTGCAATTCCTCCGGCGAAGCCCCCCAGGCATAAACAACCGATTCGGCGGGAGGTCGATCGCCTTTGGCAATAATTGCAAAAACGCGGGTGTGCAAATCCAATTTCTTTCCCCTTACTTCATTCAACCATGTAGCTTTGACTGCGCTGAAACGGGCATCTCCCCATGTCAGGGCGTTTCGCAATGAAAAATCTATACTGCCATTGCCGTGAAAAGTTCTGTATATATGTTTTTTGCCCAGTGTAATGGTGTTGTTAATGCCGTTGCTCCAGAATCCTACCAGCGGCAGAAAACCGGCTCTCAGGTTTACATTGCCATAAGGATATAAGTAACGCAAACGATGCCGCTGCATGTATTTCCAGCCTGCATACCAAGTGCCTTTATGCCCGTTGATGCTCCATCCGGCCTTGTGAATTTCCACTCCTGCCAGATAGCGGCTGTGCAGCGTAATTATGCCTTTACCCTTTAAATCGTGCGAATAATTGAACAGGTATGAAAGTTTGTCCTCAGGAGAATTGCCTTCGCCCGGCCAGGCATGGTGTCGGTTTCGCGGAGGCTGATAAACACCCACACCCGTACCATACCAGGCGCCCAGTTCGGCCACATGCCTGCGCATGGCATATTGTCCGTTCCACAAAAACCCCGCCTTGATACCATCCTCGGTATTGTACCACACATCGGGCTTCCACTGCATCTTATAGCCACCAAGAAAACTATTGTCTTTGCCGTTGTCCTTGTCAAACTCCCACGAGTTCCGGCGTGGCCAATAGTTGTTCATGCGGTTGATATCGGCCAGGCGCAGAGACGGATCTAAGTGTGCAGAACTGACCTTTCCGGGGGGCCTTATTTCAAATGTATAGTTGGGGCGCAGTTTACCCCAGCCTATCCAGGGTTTCAGGTTGGTGGTGCCAGGTTTTTGATAGTGGCTTACCGGAACTGTGTAGTTGAGCAGGTAGACATCTTTATCGGCACCTTGTCCGATAATTGTAATATCCACAGGCATCACCATATCGCCCTTGCGCTTTAGCGTAATAGAATACACGTCTTTTTTCTTCTTAACCTTCAATGCATAATCGACGGACTTGCGCGTTTCAAACCACTGATCAAAAAACCAGTTGAGGTCTGTCTTGGCGCTCATGGTAATGCTGTTGCGGAAGTCCTCCACATAAGGATGACAGATTTTCCATTGCTTCACATAATCCTTCATGGCTTTCAAAAACACTTCATCGCCCAGCACGTATTGCAGGTTATACAGCATGGTTGCTGTTTTGTAATAAACATGACGGTAGCCGCCACCATGCCCAATGGCATTTTCGAAATCATCGCTGTGGGTGTTTAGAATAGCGTCTTTACCATCAAGCGCATCAAACATATATCCGGCATACACGGTGCCATAGTCTACACCTAAACCCTTGCGGCTGCTGAGCTGTTTCATGCTCCAGGAAGTGAGAAACTGTGTAAATCCTTCATCCAGGCTGGCGCGGTAGGTTTCGTTGTTGCCCAGCATACCGAAAAACCAGTTATGGCCCACTTCATGGGCGATAAGACCCTGATGACTCGGATACATGCCTCCATCGAGGGTAAGCATGGGGTATTCCATACCATCAGCGGCATCGGCGGCCACCATTTTTGGGTATTCATACATGCCAAAATCTCTGCTGTAAATAGCAATTACATCGGCAGTAAACTGCGCACTTTGCTGCCATCCGGCAGCGTTGTTTTCTTGGGCCAGGGCTATGCACTGCACGCCATTCCAGTTTGTCTCGCCGATGCGATAAGTGGGGTCGGCCGTCCAGGCAAAATCGTGCACATTTTTGGCATGGTAGCGCCATGATTTCTTACTTCCATCCGGCGCCACTATTACCGATGGCTGAGAGCCTACGGGCTTACCGGCAAAGTTCTTGACATCCAGTTTTTGCCTTAAATCGCCGGGATAAACGGTTTCTGGATTTTGCAGCGTACCGGTGGCTTCGTTGATGTAATGGTTGGGGAGGTTCAACTCCACATCGTAGGCACCGAAATCGCCATAAAACTCATGTTCCATGTGCTGTGCAGTTTCCCATGTGAATTTGCGGTCATAAACACAAATACGGGGGTACCAGTGCACGCCGTTGAAGTGCTTGTAGCTATGGTGGTCATACACTTTCATGCGACGGCGTATGGTACCGCGGTCAAAATAGGTTTTAAAACGTATGCTAAACACGCAGCTGTCACCTGATGTTAGGGGCTTATTCAGCGCGGCTTTCAGCACGGTGTAATCTATGTTGTAGTCAACCGCAGTGCCGTTTACCTGCAGTGCCAGTATCTCGGTTCCCTTTTTCTCTTTTTCATACGGGCCAAAGGTGTGGGGCGTTTTGTTTTTGTTGTACAGCTCATCCACGAGACTTCCGGGCTGAACAGCGTTCTGGTACAGGTGAAAATATGCCTCATTCAGCGTGTGTGGTGAGTTGTTGTAATACACCAGCCTCAGTTCGCCCGTCACTGTTTCCTCCGCATCGTTCAAATCGGCTTTGATCTGGTAATACACATCCTGCTGCCAGTAATCTTCATAGGGCTTTTTGTTCTTCCAGTACATGGGATTGTCGGCGCTGCGGTAGGTGTTTCCTTTGGCCCAGGGAAGCAGCTGCGCTGAAAGTGAATTCAACAGCAGCATCAATACGATAGCGAAGATGGGTTTACGCATGTTGCAATGAAAATATTGAAGCAAAAATAGGTTTTAAACAGAAGGAATGCTGAAATTTGCCGTAATGCAATTGCGCTGGGAATTCAGAAAAGATGAAAGCACGGCTGTTCAGCGATTCCGGTATCAGGATGCTGGACTGAGACATGATGTGGCTTTCAATGCCGAAGGCGAACCGGTATTGCATCTGATTTCAGAAATACAGGCATCGGCGGATAGCGGTTTTCAGGACTATGAACTTAGCACCGGAATTGCCTATGCTATTTTACCGGGGGTCTTTGAGCATGCGGATCATCCCACCTTAAAAGAACCGCTGATCAGGATAGCGCTGCAGGGCGGTTATGTAATGGCTTTCCCCAAAGGCCATGTGATACCAACAGCGTTGCCGCTTTATGCCATAGCTTTTGAGCACGCCGGCACAAAAAACCATTTTGTGCTGATACATGTAGCCGGCAAAAAGGTCACCGTTGCCGCATTTTCCGGTCAAAAGCCCCTGCTTATCAATACATTTCCTGCCGGGAACGAAGCAGAAGCTTTGTATTTTGCCTTGGGGCCATTCAAACGGGCCGGAATAGCCGTCAGTGAAGTAGAGGTGGAGATTTTGTCTGACTCAAACTTACAAGCGCCCCTGCTTCAGTTGTTTGGCCGTTTTCTGGTCAATGTAAAGCCCTGTCCCGTTTCCCTTCCTTATGAAGTTGGACAATACCCACCCCACGCCGACATTTCCCTGTTGTTGTTTACCTTGTCCCAATGCGGATTACCGGCGGCAAATTAAAAGGGCAGTTGCTGAAGGGTGGTTTCGCATCGCATGTGCGTCCTACCACCGATTTTGTGCGCGAAGCGCTGATGAATTACCTGTCCAGCCACTATGAAATTCCAGGTGCTGATGTGCTGGATTTGTTTTCCGGCTCCGGAATTATAGCACTCGAGTTTCTGAGCCGCGGTGCAGGATCTGTTGTTTCGCTGGATATAGATACAAAAAATATCTGTTACCAGCAAGAAATTCAGAAAGAAAAGAACCTTACAACCTGGCAGGTACTCAGGGGCGATGTTTTCAAGTTCCTGGAAGGGATTGAACCTAAATTTGATATCGTTTTTGCCGATCCACCATACGATTTGTCTGTGCTGGTGCGGTTACCCGAACTGGCTGTGGCCAGGCTGAAACCCGGTGGTGTTTTTGTACTCGAACACAGACCGGGCATGGTTTTTACCACCACCCCGGTTGAAATCCGAAAATACGGGAGTTCTGCAATTGGCATTTTTATCCCTTAACTTTGTTTTATGGAAACCCGCATTGCGGTCTTTGCCGGCACCTTCGATCCCATTACCAACGGGCATGTGGATGTTATTAAAAGAAGTTTGCTGCTTTTTGATAAAATTGTAATCGCCATAGGCGAAAACACCAAAAAACAGACCCTGTTTGATACCGAGAAACGCCTTTTCTGGATCCATGAAATATTTTCGGCAGAACCCAAGATTTCGGTGTCATCCTACAGCGGACTCACTGTTGATTTTTGCAGGGAAGTGGGCGCCCAATATATTTTGAGGGGCTTGCGAAACGGCAGCGATTACGATTACGAAGCCCATATTGCACAGCTCAACAAAGAACTTAATCCAATGATTGAAACTGTTTTTGTAATTACTTCTCCTGAAGTAAGTTATATTTCAAGTAGTTTGGTTCGGGATTTGATTATTTGCAAAGGCGATTACACCCGTTTTGTGCCCGCACAGGTAAGGGCTTAATCTAAGACTTCGGTTACTGCCGCTTCATGGGTCAGTAGTTTGCCAATAATATCTTTTACGCTGTGGTAGGTGTAAAACTCAGGGCCTTTGAACCATTCCAGATCTGCCCACTTAACCTCTGATATTCCTTCTTCTTCCTGGGGTTTCAGTTTGCCTTTACCGCTGCTATTCATTTTGTACCAGTGGGTTTCCTTCAGCAACACCACTTCATCTTCGAAATAGGCATGGTAGGTTTCCCCGATTTTATCAGATATGTTGAGCATATTCAAACCGGTCTCTTCCATTACCTCCCTTAGGGCTGCAGCACGCTGGTCTTCATGGCGCTCAATCTTACCTTTGGGCAAATCCCAAATACCGTTTCGCTTTATGGTGAGAAGTTGTTTTTCTTTGTTTAAAACAAGACCGCCGGCGGCTTGAATAACGGTATAGTTATCTAGAAACTCGCGGAAAATTTGCACAGGATCGGGGTTGATCAGTCCGTAATTCAATGCCTTACCTGTGCTTACTGATGAGGTGAGAATGTTGAAACTCTTATGAATTTCATCATCGTCTATGTAAAACAAATTGGGTAAACCTTTAAACGCGGCAGGAGAATCTGCCATCACAATTGTGCCATCGTTGAAGTATATTTTATAGCTTTGCAGGCTCATGGACCAAAGAGCTGCAAAGTTAGCAAAATTTCTTTTGGAAATTCACGCTGTTAAACTCAGTCCCGACCAACCGTTTACCTGGACATCGGGAATACAATCTCCCATTTACTGCGATAACCGAATGGTTTTGTCATTTCCGGAGGTGCGTAATCTGGTAAAGAACGAACTGGCGGCCATGAAAAAAGCGCACTTTCCTCAAGCAGATTTGCTTGCAGGCATTGCCACAGGAGGCATTGCCCATGGCGCCTTGGTAGCCGATTTGCTGAATATGTCGTATTGCTATGTTCGTCCTGAGCCTAAAATGCATGGCTTAAAAAACCAGATTGAGGGCAGAATGCAGCCCGGAGACAAAGTGGTTTTGATTGAAGACCTTATCAGTACAGGAAAAAGTAGCCTGCAGGCCGCCGAGGCCGTTCGGGAAGCGGGGGGCGAATTGGTAGGTTTGCTGGCATTGTTTACCTACGGTTTTTCTGATGCAGAACAACGTTTTAAAGACGCCGGAATTCCCTTTTATACCATCAGCAATTTTGCCACGTTGTGCGAGGTGGCCGTAAAAGAGGGTTTTCTGCCTGCCCAAAAACTGCAACCCGTGCTCGAATTTGCCAAAAACCCTCAGGGCTGGCGTCGGTAGGGTTTTGTGGTTTAATGGTTCAATAGCCTCCGTTATCGGTTTTTGCGCATCAAAGTGAAGTGAGACCGACAACCATTTCATTCATTAATTCTTTCATTCCTTCATTAAACCCTTTATCAAGACGAGACTATAAAATAGACTGTTGGACAATGAAACCAATAAATGAATTTTTAAGCACGTAAGTGGTAAAAACTATACACTCAACAAGGTTAACAGTACACTTCAACTGTCTACTAAAACAAATTCTCATAGTTCCCCGGGCTCAAAGTTTTGTGCCAGTGGCGATACAGCCCTTCACAGCGCGTGCGCAAGGCATGATATCATTTTTATAAAAGCGGAAAAACATATCTCAGTCTTCACCGCCCCAATTTTTGAAGTTTTCATCATAATCCACACTGCCCTAGTGCATAAACCGATAAGGCAAAGGATCCGTTCGCATTGATTTTTCCTGAACTAACAACCATCCGTTTCAGACTTCCCGTGCGGTCTTTCACACCCACCCATACCCAGATAGTTTCTCCACTTTTTTGTCCGGTCAAAAGACTGGATATTTCTTTGATATCCGTAAGTATGGTTCAATAGCCCAAACGTTTCCTTTGCGGGCTTTTCAGTCAAAACCAGACAAATCGTTTCAGGGCGTTCCAAACTTTTATGGGTTTTCCTGGTCATTGATAAAGTCGGTATTGGCCTGTTGTCTTTCTACCATTTTTCGGAAGTAGCCGGCTTCCATTTCCATCAGGGCCTCGTGGCTGCCCTGTTCAATGATTCTAGCCTGTTTCAAAACCACGATGGTGTCTGCATGCCGAATGGTGCTGAGCCTGTGTGCAATAACAATACTGGTGCGCCCTTTCATCAGGGTTTTCAATGCCGATTGTACTTGTTGTTCGCTCTCCGTGTCAAGGCTGCTGGTGGCCTCATCCAGTATCAGCAGTTGTGGGTTTCTGAGCATAGCCCTGGCTATGGCAATGCGCTGACGCTGGCCGCCGCTGAGCTTTATGCCACGGTCACCAACAATGGTTTCATATCCTTCTGGAAATGTCGAAATAAAATCGTGGGCATTGGCCATCCTAGCCGCCTGAATAACAGCTTCTCTTTCTGCATCGGGTTTGCCGTAAAGAATGTTTTCATAGATACTTCCTCCAAAAAGCAAAATCTCCTGAGGCACCAGTGCCAGTTTTCTTCGGCATTCAAACAGACCCATTTCAGAAATTGGTTTTCCGCCAAGGGATATGCGTCCCGAATCCGGCTCATAGAAGCGATAAATCAGATTGATAATTGTACTTTTTCCGGCACCGCTGGGACCAACAATCGCCAGAGTTTTGCCCTCAGGCAAATGAAGGGATATATTTTCCAGAACCTTGAAATCGGGTCTGCCGGGGTAGCTAAAGGAAACGTTTTCAAAGGCAACATCTCCTTTTATCGTTGAAGGTGAAGCTTCATCATGCAATGCTTCCGTGGGTTTCTCTATCAAATCCAGCACGCGTTCCACTGCGCCCAGTGTTTTCTGTATCTGAACAAATTGTTCGGCCATGCCGCCAATACTGCCACCGATAAAACCGGTAAAGAACATGAAGCTGATAAGCTCACCCAACGCCATTTCGCCGGATCTTACCATGCCCAGTCCCAGAAAAATCAGCCAGACAATGCTTCCAAACAGGCAAACGATGATGAAACTGCTGAATGCGCCCCGCATCAATCCTCGGTAAATACTCTTTTTGCGGAGCTCCTCCACATCCTGCCCGTAGCGGTGTATTTCATAATTTTCATTGGTAAAAGCTTTAACATTCTGGATACCGGTGAACGTTTCTTCTGCAATCACACTGTTGTTGCCCGTAAGTTCCTGCACCTGCCTGCCGATTTTGCGGATAAACCGCCCGAAAAACAGAGAAATAAACACCACTAGGGGCACTGTGCCCAGCATGTACAAAGACAATGTTTTGCTTGTAAAAAACAAGTACACAATGCCGCCCAGAATCACCATCAGCTGACGCAAAAACATGGCAAGGTTACTGGTGAAGGTGTCCTGAATCTGACCAATATCAGCGGTAAAACGGCTGAGTAAATCGCCTGTGCGTTTATGGTGAAAGAAATCCATATTTTGAAGCAGCACGGATTTGTAAAGGCGGTTTCTCAGCACAGCAGTGAGATTTTCGGCTACCCGCACGTATAAACCTATGCGCAGAAACGAAAACAGGGCCTGCGCCAGAAACAGGTAGAGAAAAACCATCGCACTTTCCTGCAGTTTGTTTACATCCGTGTAGGCATCTACCATTCTGCCCAGCAAATCCGGAAAAAGCAGTACTGTGCCGGCGGTAACGGCCAGAAACAATGTTCCCAGTGCCAGCATCCATCTGTCTGATGAGGGTATAAGACCAAAAAGCCGCATCGATTTGCTAATGGCATCTTTGTTTATTTTTTGTTTGGGAATGTCTCTGCGTTCCATGTTTTACCCTGCAAAGTTCATCTAATTTATGGATTATTTGGGAATGCTAATGAAATAGATTATATTCGTTGAATGAGGTTTATTCTCAGGAGTTATTTTTTCAAAAGTCTCCACCGGTTATTTTATCCGAAGGCATGTGTGATTTGCCGTTTGGCACTGATAAAACAGGAAAGACAAATCTGTGCATATTGCCTGCGGGAATTGCCCAAAACCCGTTGGCTAAACCCGCAAGAAAATCCTGTTTTCAATGTGTTTCGCGGCCGCGTGCCAATAGGTCATTCAGGGGCTTTTCTTGTCTTTCGGAGCGGGGGAATTACCCGTAAGTTGCTACACGAAATAAAGTACAAAGACAACTGCGATCTGGCCTTATGGATGGGTGAAATGTATGCAGATGAGCTTTTACAAACCTCCCGGCCACAGGTTGATTTTATCATCCCGGTGCCGTTGCACCGGCGAAAGCAGAAGCAGCGTGGATATAATCAGAGTGAAGCATTTGCCGAGGGTTTGGGGTCAAAGTTATCAGTTCCGGTATGCACAGAATTTTTGCAGCGACGTGCATTTACCCAAACGCAGACCCGTAAATCGCGCTGGGAGCGCTGGCGCAATGTTGCAGATGTATTTGTGGTAAGCCATCCTGAAGAATTGAAAAATAAAATCATTATGCTGGTGGATGATGTTGTCACCACAGGTGCTACAATGGAAGCCTGTGTAAGGGTATTGCTGAATGCCGGCGCCCAAAGGGTTGACGTTCACACCATTGCATACGCCAAGGAATAATCTGCCGTTTTGCCTACAAAAAAATATTTGGCATTTGGAGCATTTTTGAGTAGATTTGCCTATCTTCCAAAAAACATGAAAAAAATTACCATATTTATGCTGTTGACAGTCGTATTGCAGCTGTCGGCGCAGTATTCTTCTTCAAAGGTCCAGGGTATTATTGTTCCAAAATATATGGGTTCAGGTGGCACAACGCGACTCCCTGTAATGAGCAGACTCCGGATCGTAGGTCTGGATCCCAGCACCATGTATCAGTATACAACCCGTGGCATGGTCGCAACAGATTTGGGTTTGTCTATAGATTTTGCGGGTGCCGGCAATGCCATGCTTGTTGATACTAATGGATTTAAATACAATTCGGCCGGTTCGGTTACTTGGACTACCAATGCAGCCATTGACACCTTCTACACCGATAAAACCGGTGCTTATGAAGGGTGGTTTGGTTTTGTATATACCGCGAACCCAACCCGGTTTGTTACTGGAAAGTATGTGTATTTCGGCATCACTGCCCGTCGTGGTGGAACAGGACCAACCACACCCCCACACCGCATGTATTGTTCAGATTCCGTTAGGGTTCTTGGTTTCTCTAATACTTCAAACACAGGAGACAGCTTCTGTACGGCTATTTGGGGTAAAAGTATGACCAAAGCCCGCAATTTTGTTGCAACCTATGATGATGTTGTGGGCATTGACAGGCCATTGTCATTAACCTATGCTGAATCTGAAGGCATAGCCGTAGCAAGCAGTGCCGCTTTCTATGTAGATAGCGTGAACGCTAAAACAGGAAACTGGGGTGCAATTATGCCAAATACAAACAGCAATGGTGTCCGTCGTATCGTGAGTTATAACTTCAAAACGGCAAAAGAACTGTATGCAAATACAGATGCTGATGGTGTGTGGGGACCTAAAGCCAAAAGCACGGTCAATCCAAAAGAAGGACTTACGCCCGTAGGATTGGGATTGGATGATGCTGCACTTACCCCCCCGCTGGTTGAATTCTGGGCCAGAACATCAACAACCAATGAAAATTCAGGTACCAAAGAGGTTTATGTAACCAGAAAATACAGCAACGATGCCAACCAGTCCGTTCGCATTTATCTGGCCGGCGGTGATGCAGTTAAAAATACCGACTACAGCGTAACAGAGCCTAAAACAATTACTTTCTCTCCGGGTGCACAGACTTCCGATACCACCAAAATTACCTTGATTGACGACAATATTTCTGAAAATACAGAAACCATAGTTTTCCGTCTGGATCAGGCATCCAACTGCGTTATCGGAACAGAAATCGCCCATACCGTAAACATTAAGGATGATGATATCCCCAATATTGTTCTCGGACCTACCAAGATAACCGTGAAAGAAAATGCGGGGAAAGTGGGTGTTAAAATCAAACTTGATAAGGCTGTTACCACCAATAGCAAAATTCGTTTATTTGTGAAATACCAAGGGGACAGTACACTAATTCCTGGTGAGTTTTCGCTCGGTACCAGCGGCACAGATT
>Ga0194131_10006328_pt1 | contig 16523 bp, 16 predicted proteins | sample TA2KigO120mmetaG_FD_148631 | JGI IMG/M metagenome (GOLD analysis project Ga0194131, IMG submission 148631) | Freshwater microbial communities from Lake Tanganyika, Tanzania - TA2015053 Kigoma Offshore 120m | ecosystem: Environmental > Aquatic > Freshwater > Lake | place: Tanzania: Lake... | reverse complement strand
TCGGTCCTTACAGCCCGCGTTGGGGATGCTCGGACCTCGCCGCCTTGGCCACAGCCAAAATCCCTCGCCGCAGGACCCCGCGCAATTTTCGGACACGCTCTGAGGCGCGCGGATGTGGAATCCATCGTGCGCAAGGAACTCTCCGAGCTCGCCCGTCGTGAAGGCCTCGCTGCGGCTCGACTTCAACTCCAGTGGACCGACCGTTTGGTCGCCGCGATTGCGCACGAGGGCTACGACCAGCGCCTCGGGGCCCATCCGCTGCAACGGACGCTCGAACGCCTGGTTGTGACACCTCTCGCCCGGTGGAAGGTGGCCCATTCCGAAATCCAGGATGCAATCGTTCTTCTCGACTCCAATGCCCCAGGCTCCATCATGGTGCGCCATGAGACGGTTTCATCTCCGGCCGCGAACATTTCATGAATTCGGATTTCGGATCTGGTTGCGGCTCCACGGCTCGGTTATCTCTGTGGCCTGCTGTTGAACTGATTCATGAATTCAAAATACGACGCCCTCGTGATCGGCGCCGGGCATAACGGCCTCGTCGCCGCCGCTTATCTCGCCCGCGCTGGACGAAAAGTCCTGGTGCTCGAACGCCGCGAAGTCATCGGCGGCTGTGTGGTGACCGAGGAACTCTGGCCCGGCTTCAAGGTCTCCACGGCCAGCTACGTCAACAGCCTTTTCCGTCCCGAAATCATCCGCGACCTTGAACTGAAGCGCCACGGATTCGCCATGATCCCGCGCAGCCCGTCGAGTTTCACGCCCTTGCCGGACGGGCGCTATCTCCTGATGGGACCGGACAAAGAAATGACCCGCCGCGAGGTTTCCAAATTCTCCAAGAAGGACGCGGAGAATTTGCCGAAATACGAGGCGATGCTCGAACGCGTCGCGGCTTTTCTCGAACCCATGCTCTCCGAGACGCCCCCCAACCCGTGGTCCGAGTCACCCCGCGATTGGCTTCGGCTCGCGAAAACAGCCTGGAAGTTCCGCAAGCTCGGCGCCGACGGCAAGCAAGCCCTGGAAATCCTCACCGGCGCCGCCGATCCTATTCTCGACCGCTGGTTCGAATCCGAAGAAGTTAAGACCACGATTTCGACCGATGCCATTATCGGCGCTTTTGCGACGCCGTCCATGCCGGGCACGGCGTATGTCCTGTTCCATCACGTGATGGGCGAGTGCGACGGCGTGCGCGGCGTGTGGGGTTACGTGCGCGGCGGCATGGGGGCTCTTTCCCACGCGATTGCCGCGGCGGCGAGGGAACGCGGCGCGGAAATCAAAGTAAACGCGCCCGGCGCGCGCATCCTCGTTCGGGATGGCCGGGCTTGCGGTGTCGCTCTGGCGAACGGCGACGAGTACCGCGCCGACCGCGTCGTTTCGTGCGTCGATGCCCACGTCACCTTCCTTCGGCTCATGGACCACAAGGATCTTCCCGCCGAGTTTATCGAGGCCGTTCGGCATCTCGATTACTCCAGCGCGAGCTGCAAAATCAATCTGGCCCTCACGGAAGTTCCGAACTTCACTTGCTTACCGGGCAAAGGCGTGGGCCCTCAACACCACGGCACCATTCACATCAGCCCCAATCGAACTTATATCGAGAAAGCCTTCGACTGCGCCAAATACGGTTACATCTCCGAGAACCCGGTGATCGAGGCCACCCTTCCGAGCTCGCTCGACGAGACGCTCGCTCCCAAGGGCAAACATGTCATGTCGATGTTCACGCAGTATTTCCCTTACAAGCTGGCCGCCGACGCGGGAACCCTTGAGGAAAACAAAAAGCGTTACGCCGAACGCTGCATCGACATCATGACCGAATACGCGCCCAATTTTCGCCAGGCGGTCATCGGTTATCAGGTCCTGGCGCCGGCTGATCTGGAAAACATTTTTGGCCTGACGGGCGGCAACATCATGCAAGGAACGATGTCCCTCTCCAGCTTGGCCTTCATGCGCCCCTTGCCCGGCTACGCCGACTATCGCACACCGATCCGCGGACTCTACCTTTGCGGGGCCGCGACTCATCCCGGCGGCGGCGTGATGGGCGCCTGCGGGTACAATGCAGCGCGGGAAATCCTGAAAGATGAGTGAGACCTCAGTGGTGAATTCTTCGGCGATCGCCAAGCAGCCACAGCGCTTCGGCAGCCAAAGTCAGGATGAGAGCAAAGCCAAAAATGGCCGAGAGTGTGAACTGCCCGATAAAGAACGCTCCCACCAGTAAAAGGCCGAAGAGCAGTACAAATCGGAAGAGAATTCCAGATCCGGTCGTCATATGGGAATGGCTCGCAAGCGAGCGCTTCGACCGGCTCGTGACGGAAACTTCCACACTCCCGGAGCCACTGATTCACTGTGTCGCGGCTCAGTCGAATTTTGCAGCAACCCAGATTAGTTCAGAAGTGCGCCGGGGAGATAGTCCGATCTTGGCGAAAGCTAACCGTTCCTTGCACTGCTGAACTCGGTCACGACAGTGCCAGGCCAAAACGTGGCTCCGACACACCGATGCTATCGTCGGATGCCAGGAATACTCACAGTTTGATCACGTGGGGAAATTGAGGGCAAAGCACAGAGCGCTGCAGCCGCCCGGATTTCGCGAAAAACTGCATTTTGCCGTTCAAATTGCAAACCCAGACTTCAACCGAGCCGGCTTCGAAATGAAGCTCTCGTTTCTCATCGATTTCTTCTTCTGAATTCGATTCGGAAAGCACTTCCACACAAATCTCGGGCGCGATCGAGCAACTTGGTGCGTCGGTCATGCTTCGCCAACGCTTGACGGATACCCATGCGACATCGGCGACCTTTGTTCCGTCCGTCGTGTCGATCGCGCACTCGGAAACCACCCGACCGGCGGGCCTGAGTTTCTTGAGCAGCGAGGCAATCTCTCCTTGGTACGCTCCATGTTCCTTGCGATGCGGGCTCATAACAATTCGTCCCCAGCGGTCCAGCTCCACCTTGAACGGCAGGTTTCGCAGGCTTCGCTCGCGGCAAACTTCCAACCATGTCATTCGCGGACTGTATCGAGGGGCGCCGGTCATGGCAACCATGCAGAGGTTAGGGTGGGCGCGCTTAGGGTCTGTGCAAAAATAACTTCCGGTTTTGGCGGGAGCGCCGCCTGGCCGGATGCAAGGTGCGAGGAGGGAGCATCCCCGTTTTGGGGCTGTGACCGACGAGCAACGCCGCAGCCGGCCAGGCGCCGCCCCGCCCCGGAGGGCTGGGGCGATTTCGCTTTCTGGCTTCGTTTCTCCTCAGTCGCAGAGCCCTGGCTATGCTCCTTCGTCGTGCCTCGCCAGAAAGCGAAATCGCCTCCAGCAAAACCGGAATTTATTTTTGCACAGACCCTTAGTGGTTAGAGCCCGTCTGAAAATTGTCTTCTGGGTGGAACAGGCCACCGGCCTGTTGCGGCGGGCTACCAGCCCGCCGGGCCTTTTGGCGGCAGGTTGCCACCAAACACGGGCTGGTAGCCCGTTCCACCCATTTTTCAGACAGGCTCTTAGCGCTTCGGCCGCGCGAAGTTCACGAAATTCACCGCCGCTTCACCGCGCAGCAAACGGTCGAGGTCCGCCGCCACCGTCTCGAAGGTCCGCGTTTGCGCTTCCGTCGTCGCCGCGCCGATGTGCGGCAAGAGAATGACGTTGTCCATCGTATCGAAGCCGCTTCTCGTCTGCGGCGGTTCGATTTCCCGGACGTCGAGGGCCGCGCCGCGCAGATGCCCGCTCTGAAGCGCCGCGAGCAAGGCCGCTTCGTCCACGACGCCGCCGCGGGACGTATTGATGAAAAACGCGCCGTGTTTCATGGCCGCGAAGCTCTGGGCGTTAAACAGGTTGCGCGTCTCTTTCGTGAGCGGCGAATGAGTGGTCACGAAATCGGCGTCCGCCAGGATGTCTTCCAGGCGAGGGCGCAACACCGCCCCCGGTTCTCGGAAGGCGGCGGAGTTTGCCTCAACAAACGGATCGAAGACCAGCAACCGAAGCCCGAAGGCGCGCGCGCGCGCCGCCACCAGCCGCCCGATGCGTCCAAACCCGCAAATCGCCAGCGTCTTGCCGTCCAGCTCGATGCCCATGCAGCCTTTGCGATCCCAGCCGCCGGCTTTCGTCGAGCGATCCGCCAAGGGAATCTTCCGGGCCAGCGCCAGGATCAATCCCAGCGTCAATTCCGCCACGCTGACCGCGTTGGCGTCCAGCGGCGCGACGACGACAATGCCGAGCCTGGAAGCCGCTTCGACGTCGATGTTGTCCAGGCCGACTCCGAGCCGTCCCACCGCAATGAGCTTTGGCGCAGCCGAAAGCAAATCCGCCGTCACCAGCGTTTGGTTTCGGACCATCAAAGCGCGCGCGTCCGCAGCCTGCGCTTTCAGTTGCTCGACATTTTTCCAGAGCGTGCCGTCGCAAACGACACGATGCTGCCGCCGCAACCGGTCGATGGCCGACGTGGCCAGCTCCTCGGTAATCAGAATGTCCATGGATTAGATCGCGGCCCAGTCGATGGGTTTCGTGATATCAAGCCGCGGCAAGTCCTCGCGCACCGCCTCCGGATACTTTTGCGCCGCGCCGGTGTTGAAAATCAGGATTTGCTCGTTCGGCTTGATCGCGCCGCGCTTCAGCAGGATTTCCAATGCGCCGAAGCACACGGCCGTTTCCGGACAAAGCGCGAGGCCTTCCATCGTCGAGGCCAATCGCATCCACTTCGGAATGTCCGCCTCCGGCGTGGCGATGGCGACGCCGCCGCTTTCGCGAACCGCATCGAGAATCATGAAGTCGCCGACGGCCGCCGGGACTCGCAAACCGCTGGCGACCGTTTTCGCGTTCTCGAATTTTTTCGCGAAGCGTTCGCCTCTGGCAAACGCCGTCGCGATAGGCGCGCAGCCGTCGCTCTGGCAAGAAACCATGCGCGGCTTCTTCGAGGATTTGAGCCAGCCGAGCGCATCCAGTTCGGCGAATGCTTTCCACATTCCAATCAAGCCGGTGCCGCCGCCGGTGGGATAGAGGATCACGTCCGGCAGTTCCCAATCGAATTGCTCCGCCAGCTCCAGGCCCATCGTCTTCTTCCCTTCGATCCGGTACGGCTCCTTGAGCGTCGAAACATCGAACCAACCTTTTGCTTTGTTCCCTTCGCCGACGAGGCGGCCGCAATCCGTGATCAGGCCGTTGACGAGAAACGTCTTCGCTCCGGCCAGGAAACATTCCTTCTGATTGATGCTGGGTGTGTCGTCGGGCATGAACACGTAGGCTTCCATGCCGGCCCGCGCGGCATAGGCCGCGAGCGCGCCTCCGGCGTTCCCCGCGGTCGGCACGGCGACGCGAGTGATGCCGAACTCTTTGGCCTTGGAAATCGCCAGCGCCATGCCGCGCGCCTTGAAGCTGCCGGTGGGAAGGCGGCTTTCGTCTTTGACGTAAAGGTGTTTCACCCGGAACTCCGAAGCCAGGCGTTTGGCTTCGAGAATGGGCGTAATCGTCTCGGTCAGCGAAACAATGTTCTTCGGCTCTTGCACTGGCAGCATCTCCAGATAGCGCCAGATCGTGGGCGGCCGTCCAAACAGCGCCTTCTTGGGAAATCCCTTGCGGAGCGCGCCGAGATCGTATCGGACCCAAAGCGGACGCTGGCAAGCCGTGCAGAGATTGTGAACTTGCGCGGCATCGTAACGCTGCCCGCAATGGGCGCACTCCAGGTGCGTGACGAATGACATGCGCAAATTGTTTAAGGTTTGCACGCGCGAGTCGAGAGTGGAATCAGTTCCTCATTGGCTCGGCACGCGCCTCGCCCCACCTTCTCTGAGGAAATTCAGCCCATTCGAGGATTTACGTTTCACGTTTTACGTTTTACGAAGGAGCCGGTCACTGCTTGGGGTGGCTCGTAAAACGTAAAACGTAATCGCATGAAACTCCGAATCGGATTCCTTGGCGTCGGCGGGATGGGGTTCAGTCATTTGAAGGCCATCCAGGAACATCACGCCGATGTGGCGGAGGCCGCCGCGATTTGTCCGGCGAGCGAGGCGAATCTCCAGCGCGCGCTTGCGGCGGCCCCCGGCGCCAAGGCTTTTCGCGAGGAACGGCGCCTCATTGAATCGGGCCTGGACGCCATCTTCGTTTCGACGCCGAATTTCACCCACGTGCCGCTGGGGCTGGAGATTCTGCGCGCGGGCAAACATCTCTTTTTGGAAAAGCCCGTCGGCATCACGCCGGAGGAATGCCGCCAAATGGTCCAGGCCGCCGGCGCCACGGACCGCACCGTGTTGATCGGCCACGAATTGCGCTACTCGCCTTACTTCCAGAAAATCAAAGCGCTCGTGGAGGAAGGCGAGATCGGCCAGCCGCGGCTGGTCTGGTGCCGGGAATTTCGGGGGCCGTTTCAGAAGAAGTCCCGCGATTGGATTCAGGATGACCGCCAGTCCGGCGGCGCGCTCGTGGACAAGAACTGTCATCACTTCGATCTGATGAACTGGTGGGCGCAATCACGTCCGAAGCGGGTTTGCGCGTTCGGCGGCAATGCCGTGGAGCGCGTCCTCGAGGGCGAACATCAGGTTCTGGACCACGCCACGGTCAGCTTCGAGCATGAAAACGGCGTGCGCGGAACGCTCCAGCTTTGCATGTTCGCTCCCGACCAGCAGGGCGAAGAACTGGAAATGGGCGTGGCCGGCGACGCCGGTTTGCTTCGGACGCGCCTGTCACGTTTGGAAATCTTGGTTTGGAAACGGAAGGCGCTAAACAAGGAGCCGGTCATTCACTCTGTTGAAGCCAAACGCGGCGAAGGCTGGGGCGGCCACCTGGGATTCGCCGAGATCCACGAGGCGTTCCTGAAGGCCATCCTGGAAAAGAAACCGCACCTGACGAGCGTGCGCGATTGCGTGGACGGCACGCTCCTGGCGATTGCCGCCGAGGAATCGATCAAGAAGCGCCGGGTCATCGAGATTCAATGAGGAATGCTGGAGCATGAAACGGCGCCCAATAATGATCGCGACCTTCTCATTCGCCTTTGGTCATCGTGGGTCAAACTCCAATTCGACGACGCGCCGCCGGACACCACGCGGTTCACCACATCTTCGTAGGCCCACCGTGCCGGCGTGAGCAGGGCGACCAATTCGTTGAGCGCGTCCCCGAGCGATCCCTGCAAACGCTGGAGAAACTGGGCGTAGGCCTCGGCGCGGGCGTCGGTCGCGCGTGCGGCCGCACCCTGCAAACTTCGCAGAGCCAGCAACGTCGTCTCCAGGCGGTCTTGGCCGTCGCCTGCTCCCGCGTGGGCTTCTTGGAGACGGGACAACGCCGTGCCCACGCGTTGCGCGCGCTCAGCCAGTTCATGGCCCCATCCCGGATCGCCAACTTTCAGCGCCAACCGAGAGGCTTTTTGGACGGCTACAGTTTGCCCGTGCTGATAAGCCTCGCGCACCGCCCGGCTGAGCGCGGGCTGGGCGTCCTTCAAGTCCGGTCCGAAGACTCCAATCTCCGCGGCCGCGTCGAGCGCTTCGAGACGGAAGCGGGCCAGCGGCGGCAAGGGTTGGTTCCCGGAGCGAACGCGTTCCCCCGCCGTGCGGAAACCAGCGACGCGGCGCCGGGCTTCGTCGCGCTGCCCGCGAAGACGCTCCAGAGAAACCTGCCGCCCTCGTGCATCCGTCGCGGTCATGACTCCCGCCAGGAGCGGTTTGCCGAAGCACGCGAAAGCATCCGGGGTCGTGCCCGGTGCGGCTGCGGCAGCCGTCTCCAGCGTTGAGAGCACCGCATCTTCTTTTTCAAAAAGATCGTTCAACGCCACCAGGCCGAGCCATTCATTGAGCAAATCCGGCAAGTCCCCGGCGCTCTCCGATTCGCTCTGAGCAGCCACGGCTCCGTAGGCTTCGAGGAATTGAAGGGCGTCTCGCACGGTCTGGCCCAAGACTGAGGCCTTGGAGAGCAGTTCCGCGAGGCCTTGATCCAGCGTTTTGGCAGATTGCACGGCGTCGTCCCACGTCAGGCTTCGCAATTCCTCACCCAACCAGGCGCGCAAGTTCGAGTCCACTTCGGATTCTTCCTCCAGGAGAACGAAGAGGATCTCGACGATGTAGGGCGTTCGTCCTTGCTGCGTCTGGCCCGGACGCAAATCCTCCAGCAACAAATGGCGCAGATACGCGGCCTCATTGAGAAGCTGAACAACCGGGCTTCGCGCCGCCTCCCGCCGGACCGCCGCTTTTTGAAACGCCGGCCTTCTTCGCTTCCGCGCCGGTCAACTGCGGCGGGCGGAACAGGTGAATCAAACCCAGCGTGCCCAGGAGCGAGTCGCAGATCACGGCGTCCGCCACGAGATCGAGGCGTTCGGCGACGCGCAAATGCACGGGGGCGCTTTCCGTGCGCAGCAAGAAGCGGCGCGGGCTTGGTGGAGCGCCGGCCGGCCTGGCATCGCTGGAGGCCACATCGCCTGGCAGGAAGAGCGACGCGACGCCGCACGCTTCACTCAGCCCGAAATGATGGCGCAAGATGCGCCGCAGGCTGTCCAGGACTGTTGGAGCTTCGGCCGTGCTCATGCAATCTCCTCCCCGAGCCAACGGACGACGGCTGAAATGTCCTCATCGCTTTCGGTCCCCGCGGCCCAACGCCAAAGCAAATACGCCGGCGGAGCGCGGCGAATGCACACGCCCATGCGCCGGACCGAAGTGGGTTCGGCGGAGGCATCCGCGATTTCGTCCGTTTCGAGGCCGCGTTGGTTCCGCCGTCTGCGCCAGGCCGTGGGACGCCACGGAGCATCGTTTTCCTGCAAGTGCCAGATGCAGCAACGGACTGGGTGTCCGTGCATTCTGCGTGGCGGCGCCGGACTCGAAGCCCCCGAGTTGGATTTGCACGGCGTGCGGCGCAACTTCCTTCGTGCCGGCCTGGCAAGGACTCTGGAAAAGCACGGTTGGGACATCACAGGCCGCGGCCCAGAGTTTTTCGATCTGGCCCGAGGAATTCTCGGCCGCCTTTGAAGCGCGAAGACTTCCCAGCGTGCGACCGGTTTCCGGCGGGGCCGGAGAACACCGGTTCTTCCACAGAGCGGCGACCATCCGGCGCAAGGCCAGTTCGACCACCACGCTCCAGCACGTCCACCCGGCGTCCTGCATCGCAGGGTAGTACCACGCAAACCTCCGGATGCGCGCCATTTCTTCGTAAACCGTCCGGAACGTGTCGTGCACCACCGGGTCCTGGAGGCTGTACCCGGCGAAAACGACCGTGCGCGTCCGCAGCAGGGTGCGCAGGAAATCCGCCGCCCAGGAATCCTCGCGCCAATTCTGGATTTCGCGGTAGGTAAAAACCATGGAACGCAAATAATCGCGCAACGCCTCTCTCCACTCGCGTTCGTTGGAGCCGTTCGGTTTCACATCCCGGTAAGTGCGAGCGCAACCGTGCATCTTGATGAGCACCGCCGTGCGATGAGCTTTGCCCTCGGAGAAGAACTCAGCCGGCGAAGTGATCCGAACGTAATCGGAGAACATCGTGGGCGGCAGCGGATTCTCCGGCCCCAGCGTGCGATCTCGGAATCCGGCCAGCCGATAAGCCCCTTCCAGGAGGAGGTCGAAATTGGGTGTCACGGTCGTCGTGCAAAGCCCCCCCGCGCCAGCCGAGCAATGATGTGGTGCCGAGGCAGCAATTTGTTCCGGTAAGCGGCGGCCACCTCCTCCAGCGTGCCCGCGCAGGGATCGCCACCCATGATGAGCGGGTTCCGAAAACCCATCGTGTCGAGGAACAGCGCTTTGCCCGCGGCGCGAATGAGACTCCGGTCGGCTTCTGGCCCGGCATCCAAAATATCGCGGACCCATTCCAGCAGATAAGGCAGAAGTTCATTATCGAGCGGCACGTCGTCCAGCGCTCCTGTTCGATCGCCGCCCGGTGCAATCACGAATTCGTTTTTCCTCGGCGCAAACCGCCTCGAACCATCTCGAGTCTTTCTCGCCGGTTTCTCGAACGGCAAGTTTCAGCAACTCGCCAAACGCGCTGCAAAACCAATCGTTGGTTTCGTAGTAGCGCTCGGCCAATTTCTTGATGTGGGCGTCGGTGTAGGGAAAACGCGGTGGGTTAGGCGGCGGCGGATTGGGCATCGCAAGGTCGAATGTACTCTGCAAATCCTCGCGAATCCGGGCGCCCGCCTCACCCAGCGGCTGGCACAGGGAAAGCAATCGAATCAACAACCGCGTGACCAGCCGCCAGCCGGAGGTCTTTTCGCTGTCCAACGAGAATCCCGCGCCAATGAAGAAGACCACGTCGCCCTCCAGGACCAGGCCAGCCAGGCGTTGCAGAGCTTCGGCGGGGAAAGACATGGGTCACTTCAGCTTTTGAGCCGGACGCGGAACCGGGCGGGCCTTGATCTCGGGCCTTCCGTTTTCGCGCACGAATGCCTCCAGGTCCTGCTGCACGGCTTTGAACTCGCGGTGTCCGGTCCGCAACGCCGGACAAGGCTTTCTTCAAACCCTCGACCAGACGGCGCCATTCCGATTCGCGTTCGAGCTCGTGAATCTGGAATCCAGAGAAGGGCCGCAGAAAAGTCGGCGCGTCTTCCCAGGCCACGCCGCGCAAAAGCAGCGGGACCAACCGAAAGGAGCCGCTCGGCGCCCGCTGCAGCCGCGCCTGAGCTTCCGCATAATCTTGCGCCTGGATTCTCTCGCTCCCACCCGCCCCGATGAACACAAGCCAAATCTTACTGGCTGCCCGCACTTCGAGTCGCCGATCGCGCACACGTTCGCCGGCCACGATGTCGCGCCGATCAAACCAAGTTTGGATTCCCTCGCGCTCGAGCCGATAGACGATGGACTCGGCTTCTTTCGAATCGCGCGGGCTGCACGACACGTAAACCTGGGGTAGCGATTCTTCCCGCGCTTTGCGCTTTTGAGGCATGGCTTTTTTGGCAACCATTCAGTCTGCAAACGGCAAATGTTTAGCGGCAAAAATCTCTTCGCGAAGGAACAGAATGATCGAATGATCAGCGCCATCCGTGACCACTAAGCCACTGTTTTGCCCGAGGGCTTGCCCTCAATCTTGGTCGGCCGGAGATCATTGCTCATACGGAAGACATTGGCATCGACGACGCGCTTGAGCTCAATTTCCACCATCATCGTCTCATTGGGAACAAGCACCCGCCGCAGTTCCGTGAGGGTCGAGCGGAAGTCCAGCTCCCGATAAAAGGCCAGGCCTGAAGTCGGCCGAGCCAGGATGCAGAACCCCAGATGGCCGTTGAGACCCGGTTGCTGAAGCCCTGCGAACATCGTGTCGTGATCCAGATAGTAAGTCAGTTTGCCGGGATTGCGGCGGTTGCGCTGGCGGTCCACGAAAAAACCGGGCGGCAAATCCTGCTCGCTATATTCAGGTCCCGCGGTGAGGTAAAGATCGTAGTCGGGCAGGGTTTGGCCGCGGTCGTCGATCAGCCGAAACACGACCTGGATGCAGCGGCTGTTGCGGTATTCGCGCGTGCCGAAGAGCGTTTGCTGCCGGTCGATTCTTTCGTCCTCTTGCGTTTGCGCCGTCAACGCCGCGAGTTCGTCCCGGGCGGCGGCGTATTCCGCGCGGTTGGTGACCTGAAGGCACCGCAGCACCCAGCGCGCCGTGGGATGTTCGAGCGGCACGCCCAGTCGATTGGCGATGCGGCGCGGGCGTTCTCCGTTCTCAGACACGCTGCGAATGATGCCGAGGTCGTCTCCCGAATGCGCCAGGGCTGGCAAAACGCCGAAGGCCGTCGGCTTGCTGCGGTAGGTTTTCTTCACGGTGAGCCCATTTTTCTGGTCCTGAACAAGGTGGAGGAAACTGTAGTTCAGGTTCGCGGCGGCCACGCGGACGACGCCGTCCGAGCCGATTTCGTCCGTGTAAGAGTTGAGCGCGTCGTAAAGCGCGCGATCTATTTTTTGTCCCGTGAGCACGAACGGGAAAACCCCGCCGCTCACGCAATCGTAATCGAGCCGCGCTTCGTTCAGTTCCCATTGCGGGTCGCTGCCCAACTCCAGCCAATCCAAGACGCGCTCGCCGGGTTCGACGCCCTGGAGAAGATGTTTGATGCGGGACAAGCGGCCCTTGCCCAGTTGCGCGAGGGCGGAACCATGATTGGCGGGTGCCAGCATGACCAGGTGGCTGAGCGGGCATTTCTCGAGCCGGCCGCGGTAGTAGAGATTTCACTTCGACCAAAGCAGCGTTGGGCTTGACCTCGGTTTGCAGAAAATCCGGCGTCAAATTGACGAACGTCACCGGGCTGCGGCTTGAGTTCGAGACGCTCAACGCCAACGTCGCGCTTTTCGTCATTTGGTAGATTTGGAGCCGGGCGGGATGATTGGGCGCCGGCGTGATCTGCAGGGGAACGTCCACGAGCACGTCCGCCCGCAAGCCCGAAGCCGAGGAAAGCGTCACGCGAGCCAAACCCGCGTCCTTGGCCGTGATCGCCACCAGGCTGGTGTCATTTGCCACGCGAGAAGCCACCGCGACCTCCGTGTTCGCCGACGCCATCATTTTGACCGTGCCCTCACCCAGCACGCCGATCTGCCCGGTCGCGCCGGTCTGGATCTCGATGGCGTCCGTGCTCACCGCCAAGGTCTGCGGGCGGATGCCGCGCGCTTTCTGAACGTCTGCGATGTCGGGAATTTGCGAAATGATTGCCGTCTCGACCAACCGCAAGGCCGCGACCACTACCTCGATCAACTTGGCTCCGGCGAGCGAAAGCCGCGTGGCATCGACTTCTCCGGCGCGCGCGGTTTGGAAGCGAGACTCGGCTTCCGCGACGAGGTTGGCCCCCTGGTTGTAGGCTTCGGCGCGCTCCTTCGCCGTAAAGATTTCCTGGAGATTCGGGATGACGGCGGCGGACCCGGCCAGAATCACCACGGCTCTTGAACTGCCTCCGCTGACGGCCCCGAGAGTCGCCGCCGCCGCCGCCGCCAGGACCTGCGCCGTCGCAGACGTTTCCCGCGCAATGCGCGAGACGGTGGCCTTTTTGCGCAACAGGTCCCTGACTTGCGCGGCGAAGATGACCGCGTGCCGATCGGTCACCGTGAAGCTTTCAGGTGTTCGGTTCGTGAGTTCTTTCCAATTGAACTTCCACGGGTCAAGCCCGGCTTTCTCAGCCGCGGCTCGCTCGACCGGACTGGGCATGTGCCGATGGTAATGGCGGCAGCCGGTTGACGAGAACGAGAGCGTCGCGGCCACGGCGATCATCGCCGCGCGTTGAAAGATGGATTGGTTCATGAAGTTCCTTGATGGATGGAATAGGCTGCTTTGCCGAACTTGGACCACTGCGTTCCTTTCCCCAGATTTCCTGGGCCTATTAAGAACTTCTTGGAAGGTCCCCGCAAGCGTTTTCAGCGGTAGTGCAGCGATTCTCAATTTGAGTTCGGTAGGGCGAGCCTGTCCCCAGCGAGCCGAGTCGGACGTGTTCCACGCACGTCGAGCGGCTCGCCGAGACGGACTCGCCCTACCGGGAACCGTTCGAGGTCATGGGAGCAGTCCATAATGCACTCTGGTACCCGCTTTGCCCGCGCTTGCGCGGAGCGAGCGATCAGACTAGAGTTAGCGCACTAATTCGTGCCCCCGATGAAACGATTCGGAACCATCGAAGAGAGGTATCCCATGAAAACTTGTCTCCTTTCGCTCGCCGCGGTCTGTCTCGCCTCGATCACCGGCATTGCCGCCGCGGAAACCGCGCCAGCCGGGGACGCTCCGTCACCCCAGGCCGTCACGGCTGATGAACCGAAAAGCTCCGCTGCCGCCAAAGCGGCTCCCAACGCCCCGGCCACGGACCTGGCCAGGCGCATCCAAGCTGTGACGAATCCGAAATCGCCCGTGGTGGCCGAGATCGTGAAAATGGTGGAAGCGGGACTCGATTCGTCGGTTATCGAAGCGTTCATCCAGACCGCCATCGTTCCGCCGCTTCGCCCGGACGAAATTCTGTTTCTCCATGAAAAGGGCGTTTCATCCCAGGTGATCACGACCCTTATCAAACGGAGCGGCGAGGTGAAGGCGCAGCAGGCACAGAAGGAATCCCAGGAGCGGTTGACCCAGCAGCAGGCTAATCAAGCTGCCGCCGCGGCCCAGCCCGCCTCGCAACCGCAAGCGCCGGCCACGTTCAATTACTATGTCACGCCGCCCGTTTATCCGAGCTACACCTACAGTTATCCGGTCTATTCGTATGCCTACCCGATTTACACTTACAGCCACGCGTGGCCCTATCGGAGTTCGTATTATTCGCCGGCGTGTCCGCCTTCCTACGCGGCTCGGTACAACAATTTTCGTTATTCGCACCAGCCGCACTCGAGCTTAAGCGTGGGGATTCACACGCCTCGGACGGCCTCCTTCTTCTCCTCGCGCTGGATGTGGAATGGGACGACGGGCAAGCCGGTGGACTTTCATCGTTGAGCCGGTTCAAATCCGATTCGCTGGATCGCGCGAACCGCCTGTTCACGCACACTGTAAGACGAATCATTAGTCAGAGCGGAGAGCGTCGGCAGGGCCGTTCGCGCCTCTACTCCGAAGCGTCCCAAAGCCCACGCCGCTGTGATGCGAATCTGATCACTCTTCTCGCCCAGCCGCGGGATTAACAAGGGCACGATCTCCTCCGATTGCCGGGCGAGAGTGCCCAACGCGGCGATGGCTGACACTCGCACGGCCTCGCTCTGGCTCGTGAATGCGGATTGCAGTGGAGGAATGGTCTCCGGACCGATCGCGACCAGGACTTTGACCGCCTCGACGGAACGGTTGCCGTCCAGGAATGGCATGATTCGCGCGATGGCCGGCACCGCCAGCGGTCCAAGGACGCGGCAGGCTTGAAGCGCGCTTCCGTAGCGGTCCTCGGCTGGCGTCAGTTGGAGCGGGATGAATGGATATTGCTCGCCAAGATTGATCAGCGCGCGTTTGAGGGCGGAATCTCTCGCGTGAAGAAGCCGGATGAGAATGGGCAAAGCATTCGTGCCGATGGCGCGGATGGCCTGTCCGGCGGTTTCGTGCTTTGCGGGGTCGAGTGTGTCCAGGTCTGCCAGCCAGGCGCTGAGTTTTTTGTCGTGATAACTCGGCTCGGGCAAGTGCCAGGCGCGGAAAGCCAGGACGGCGATGAGAGAGGTTAGAAAAAGGGTGGTTGCAGTGGTGGATGTTGTGATGCCCGCTTACAGACCCAAAAGGCGGGAAAGGTTACAGCGGGCGAGAGGAAGAGGGTTACAGCCGATGAAGCCCGACTTTGACCGGCAGGCCAGCGTTTCTCATTCTGGCTCTAGTGATTGGCTTTCAATGCTCTGCCTGGCGGAATTGTTCCAACGCCGCGATTTCCTCAAAAGAAGGCGCGTGCCACAACCGCAGTTCGAGCTTCCCGAATGCTTGAGTCACCAAGGTCCGTCCATCCGGTGAAAATGTGGCGAAGAATACGCCGTTATCATGCTGGAACGTCGCCATTTCCTGTCGGGAAGCGACATGCCAAAGCCGCGCCGTATGGTCGCCGCTGGCCGAAACAAGCGTCCGCCCGTCCGGTGAAAATTCCAGGCGATAAATGCCTGCTTTGTGTCCGACCAAAGTCGCAATCTCGCGCAACGCGGTTCGGTCCCACAACTTGATCAGGTTATCCGACGCGCCTGTGGCGAGCAGTTTTCCATCCAGAGAAAACGCAGGCACGACATAGGCGCCACGGTGTCCCCGCAACACGCCGACCTCTCGAAGGCTCGGCAATTCCACCAGCGTTAGAGTTTGGTCGGTGGCCGAAAAAGCCAGAAGGTTCTCATCCAGGGAAAAATAGGTTCCCTGAACGCGAGCCCGCGTGACGAGCGAACCAAGGCGGGCGCCGCGACCCATGTCCCAAACCGCGACCTGTTTCGCGTCTGTGCCTAGACGGATCGCGACGAATCGGCCCGACGATGACAACAGCCCAAATTGACCTTGCATCTGGGCGCTCGGTTCGTCGATGTTGACGACTCTCGCCGGTTCAGATCGTGAGGGTTCCCACAGCTTCCACGTCAAATTCGACGACAGAGTCGCGATCCTGTTGTCGCGAGCGCTCCAGGTGAGAACACGCGGAGAATCATTGAATTGCCTTTCAGAGCGGCCGCTTTGAATGTCCCAGATTGTCATTCGAGCATCATTCCCCGACAAGTATCGTCCTTCCGTGCCAGCAGTCACACGCGCCGGCTGGGCCCCGTTCGGAGGAATGCTCCGTCCAGCCATAAACTTTCCATCCGGCGAAATGGCCGCGGGCGAATCCCGCGTCGAGCCTCCGGACGTAATCCCATCGGACGATCGGGCAGTTGCTACATTCCAGAGTTTGATGGTCGTATCACGGCCGGCGGTGGCCAAGGTCTTGCTATCGCGCGAAAAGGCGGCGGCCCAGACTTCATTGCCATGTCCACGGAAAACATCCAGCTCGCGGCCACTCTTGGTTTCCCAAAGGCGCACGGTTTGATCGGGGCCGCCGGAGGCGTAGAACATTCCATCGGGCGAAAATGCCAGGGCCCGAGCCCGATCGATATGGTTGCTGCCAAAGTGCAAGCAGTGCCCCGTGGAGGTATCCCAGACAGCAGTCCGTCCATCGTAGTAGCCCGCGAGGATCTTTGAACCGTCGTGGGCGAGCGCGAAGCGATAGACGCTGGCCGGTGG
>Ga0194131_10006326_pt1 | contig 16526 bp, 18 predicted proteins | sample TA2KigO120mmetaG_FD_148631 | JGI IMG/M metagenome (GOLD analysis project Ga0194131, IMG submission 148631) | Freshwater microbial communities from Lake Tanganyika, Tanzania - TA2015053 Kigoma Offshore 120m | ecosystem: Environmental > Aquatic > Freshwater > Lake | place: Tanzania: Lake... | reverse complement strand
GTCGTTCGCGCCCGCACCCGCGCCTCCAGCTCCGCGCGCTCTTTCGGCCGTAGCCGAACCTCTCTCGCTTCGGGAAACATCCCTATGATGAATCATGAATCAGCCTCCCGCGAAAGCGGGTACTAGTTCCCCTCGTCATGCGCGGCCGCATGCTGGCGGCTACGCGCGCCGGCTTCGACACCTGCAACGCCGACCCGAAGCGCCGCGCGCAAGTGTCCTGAGGAATTGCAAATCAAATCACCACCCTAGGGAGTCTTCCTATTGTGACAGTCATCACGATTGCGGCGTGACGTTCGTTACCGACCGGCAAGGTCGTTTGACGACATTGATGGCGCGCGACCCGGGCTTCGGGCGTTGCTGACCCCACAAAAGAACGTCGGGCGGCTCGGGTCGCGCACCCTCACCCATCCTCGTCCACAGCGGCGGGTTCGCCGTCAACGGATGGCGAACGCACGCGGACATGATCCACAGCTGCGCGGGCTGGCCGGGCACGCCGCGCCGCAACAGCGCGCGAAGTTGTCCCACCTACCCACAGCCTGTGCAGGAAAGTTATGCCCGCTGCATTGTGACGGCGCATGCATGCGTGGCAGCATGTCACGAGCAATTCGTCCAATGTGCGTGGTGCTGCGATGACCGTGGAGAAGGGGCGCTCCAATTTGATCCTGTTCGGCCAGGCGCCGACGGGCGGTGCAACGGCGGAAGCCGTTGGTTTCCGCGAAGCGCCCCACAACACCGAGGCCGAGCAGGCCTTGCTGGGCGCCATCCTCGTCAACAACGAGGCGGCGCTGAAAGTGTCCGGGTTCCTCACCGCCGAGCACTTCTTTGAGGCGGTGCACGGCAAGATCTACGAACACGCCATGACGCTCATCGAGCGCGGCCAGCGCGCCACGCCGGTGACGCTGAAGACTTATTTCGAGCGCGACGAGGCGCTGAGCGAGGTCGGCGGCGCCTCGTACCTGGTACGCCTGGCGGGCTCGGCCGTCGGCATCATCAACGCCGAGGATTACGGCCGCGCCATCTACGACTGCTTCCTGCGCCGCCAGCTGATCGGCATCGGCGAGGGCATGGTCAATACCGCCTACGACGCCAAGGTGGACCAGCCGCCGGTGCAGCAGATCGAAACCGCCGAGCAGTCGCTGTTCCACCTCGCCGAGGCGGGCCGGCCGGAAGGCGGCTTCAAGGCCTTCCGCGAGTCGATGCACGGCGCGCTGGAGGCGATCGAGAGCGCCTACAAATCCGATCCGCGCCTGATCGGCGTGTCCACGGGCCTGATCGACCTCGACAAGATGCTCGGCGGCCTGCACCGCTCCGACCTGGTCGTGCTTGCCGGCCGCCCCGCCATGGGCAAGTCCTCGCTCGCCACCAACATCGCCTTTTATGCCGCCCGCACCTCCGCGCGCGCCGCCGCCGGCGACGAAGATGCGGTGGGCGGCGCCGGCGTCGGCTTCTTCTCGCTCGAAATGTCGGCCGAGCAGCTCGCGACGCGCATCCTTTCCGAAGCGACAGGGATCGATTCGGAGAAATTGCGCCGCGGCCAGCTTTCCAACGACGATTTTGTAAAGGTGGTAACAGCGTCCGATGAGCTTAGTCGCCTCCCCTTCTTCATTGACGACACGCCGGCGCTTTCCATCGCTGCTCTCCGCACGCGAGCGCGCCGGCTGAAGCGCCAGCACGGGCTCGGGCTGGTGGTGGTCGACTATCTCCAGCTCATTCGACCGGTGGGCGGAAAGTCCTCCCCTGACCACCGCGTGCAGGAGATCTCGGAGATCACCCAGTCGCTCAAGGCCTTGGCCAAGGAGCTCGACTTGCCCGTGCTGGCGCTCGCCCAGCTCAGCCGCGCGCCCGAACAGCGCGAAGACAAGCGGCCCCTGCTCTCGGACCTGCGTGAATCGGGCTCCATCGAGCAGGACGCCGACGTCGTGATGTTCATCTACCGCGACGAGTACTACCTGCAGCGCCAGGAGCCGCGCCTCGACACGCCCGAGCACGCCACCTGGCAGGAGCAGATGGAGAAGGTGCACAACGTCGCCGAGATCATCGTCGGCAAGCAGCGCCACGGCCCGACCGGCAAGGTCGAACTGCAGTGGCAGCCCGAGCTCACGACGTTCTCGAACCTCGAGCGCGAAGGCCGCTCCAGCCGCGGCCCGGAGCCGTTCTAGCCATCGACCGCCCGGCCGGGGCCGGCCGAAGGCCGCCTTGACTTCGCCACGCGGCTGTCCGAACCATCCTCCCATGGTTCGAGCCTGGATCGCGGCGGCTTTGCTGGTGGCGTGGGCCCCTGTGGCTATCGCCCAGGGCGCGCGGCCGGCGGCGAGCCCGCCCCGCGCGGCGAGCGACCGCTCGCTCGTCATCCTGCCGATGACCGCCAACGAGGAAGACATCATGGCGGTGGACGCCGCCAAGGCGGTGTGGCCGTTCGTCGCCCACCAGGTGGCGCTCGACTCGACCATCAAGGTCATCGAGCCGCCGGAGATGCCGGCGGAGTTCCACGCCGAGGCGTCGGCCGTGGACGCCGGCGAGAAGTTCGGCGCGCGCTACGTGTTCATGGCCAAGGTGAGCGGCGACCACATCTACCGCTTCGACAGCGCGCTGCGCGATGCGCGCACCGGCGCCATCGTCTGGGGCCACGTGTTCTTCACCGACGACTACAATATCCACTCCCTGCCCGGAGAAATGGGCGTCGCCTTGCGCCTCGTGTTTGAGAAGCTGCCCTGACCGTCGCCACCCTGTCGATCGACCTCGGCGCCGTCGTCGCCAATTGGCGCCAACTGGCGGAGCGCGCCGCGCCCGCCGAGTGCGCCGCCGTGGTGAAGGCGGACGCATACGGCCTGGGCGTGCGCGAGGTAGCGCCGACGCTCGCCGCCGCCGGTTGCGGCACGTTCTTCGTTGCCACGGTGGACGAGGGAGTAGCGCTGCGCGAGCTCCTGGGCGCCGACCCTTCGATCGCCGTGCTGCACGGCGTCGCCGACCGGCGGGAGGCCGAGGAAGTGCGGCGATCCGGCCTGCTGCCGGTGCTCAACTCGCTCGGACAGATCGCCGCATGGAGCGCGCTGGCGCGCGGCGCGGGCCAGCCGCTGCCCTGCGTGCTGCACCTCGACACCGGAATGAACCGGCTCGGCCTCGGCGCAGGCGAAGTGCAAACCCTTGGCCTCGACCAGAGCCTCCTCGCGGGCTGCGACGTGCGGCTGGTGATGAGTCACCTCGCCTGCGCCGAGGAGTCCGCCAACACGATGAACCGCCGCCAGCTGGTGACGTTCCTGAAACGCAGCGCGGCGCTGCCGTCGGCGCCGCAAAGCCTGGCCAACTCGGCGGGCATCTTCCTCGGCGAGGCCTTCACGCTCGATCTGGTGCGTCCGGGCATCGCCCTGTACGGCGGCAATCCGGTGCCATCGGCGGTCAACCCGATGGCGCAACCGGTTCACCTGCAGGGCAGAATCGTCCAGGTCCGGCGCGTTGACGCGAGCGATACCGTTGGCTACGGTGCCGCCTTCTCTGTGTCAGCGCCTTCCCGCATCGCGACCGTTGCTGCCGGCTACGCTGACGGCTACCTGCGCTCGCTGAGCGGACGCGGCGTGGCGGTCGTGGCGGGCACGCGCGTGCCGATCGTCGGGCGCGTGTCGATGGACCTCATCACCCTCGACGTGACGAGCGTTCCCGAAGCGGCCATCCAGCCCGGCGTGAGCGTGAGCCTGATCGGCGGCGGCGTTTCGCTGGACGAGGTCGCCGCCGCTGCGGGCACCATCCCCTATGAGATTCTCACCTCGCTGGGACGGCGCTACCGGCGCGAGCACCGGCCCGACGTGCCGAAGCTGAGCCCGGAAGACCTCGAAGCCATCGGCTCGCGCAACTAGATGGACGCGATCCTCGGCTTCCTCGCTGCCATCGGGCGCACCACGCTGGCGTTCTTTGGGGTGGCGGGACGACTCAGCCTGTTCGCGGCAAGAGGCGTCGGCGCGAGCCTGACGCCGCCGCTCTACGGCCGGCTGTTGGTGCGCCAGATGCTGAGCATCGGCTACTACTCGCTGCCGGTGGTTGGTCTCACCGCGGTGTTCACCGGCATGGTTCTGGCGCTGCAGATCTTCCTTGGGTCGGCGCGTTTCAACGCCGAGAGCGCCGTCGCCAGCATCGTCGTCATCGGCATCACCCGCGAACTCGGTCCGGTGATCGCCGGCCTGATGATGGCGGGCCGCGTCGGCGCCGCCATCGCCGCCGAGATCGGCACCATGCGCGTCACCGAGCAGATCGACGCGCTGACGACGCTGTCCACCAATCCGTTCCGCTACCTGGTGGCGCCACGCCTGCTGGCCGCCGCGGTCACCCTGCCGATCCTCGTGCTGATGGCCGACGCCATCGGCGTGTTCGGCGCCTACATGGTCGGCACCCTCAAGCTGGGGTTCACGCCGTACTCGTACCTGAACAGCACGCTGGACTTCCTCGAGGTGCAGGACGTCGTGTCCGGCCTGGTGAAGGCCGCCGTGTTCGGCTTCATCATCGCCCTGATGGGCTGCTACCACGGCTACTACAGCCGTGGCGGCGCCCAGGGCGTCGGGGCCGCGGCGACCAACGCCGTGGTTTCGGCCTCGATCCTGCTGCTGTCGGCCGACTACATCCTGACCGAGATCTTCTTCGTGCAGTGACATGAGCGCCCTCGAGAAAGACGCTCCCGAGATCCTGCCGCACGGCACCGCGAAGATCCGCCTGCGCGGCGTCAAGAAGGCGTTCGGCCGGAAGCAGGTCCTCAACGGCGTCGACCTCGACGTCGCGCGGGGCGAGTCGGTGGTGGTGATCGGCGGCTCGGGCACCGGCAAGTCGGTGCTGCTCAAGTGCATCCTCGGCCTGGTGATTCCCGACGCCGGCACCATCGAGGTGGACGGCATCAACGCCGTCCAGGTGCGCGGCCGCGCCCGCGACGAGCTGTTGCGCAAGTTCGGCATGCTGTTCCAGAGCGCCGCGCTGTTCGACTCCCTGCGCGTGTGGGAGAACGTCGCCTTCGGCCTCGTCGAGGGCCGCGGCATGCCGCGCGCGCAGGCGCGCGCGATCGCCGTCGAGAACCTCGGCAAGGTGGGCCTCGGTCCCGACACGGCGACGCTGTGGCCGGCCGAGCTGTCGGGCGGCATGAAGAAGCGCGTCGGGCTCGCTCGCGCCATCGCCACCCACCCGGAAATCCTGTTCTTCGACGAGCCGACCACCGGGCTCGACCCGATCATGTCGGACGTCATCAACGACCTGATCGCGGCACGCGTGCGCGACCTCGGCGCTACCGCCGTCTCCATCACCCACGACATGGCGAGCGCCAAGAAGATCGGCGACCGCATCGCCATGCTGCACGGCGGGCGTATCATCTGGCAGGGACCGGTGAGCCAGATCGAGCGCTCGGGCAACCCGTTCGTCGAGCAGTTCATCCACGGCAGCGCCGAGGGCCCCATCAAGGTGGAGGTGACGCGGTGAGCAAGCGCTCGCGCTACGTCTGCCAGGCATGCGGCGCCGTCTCCGGCAAGTGGTCGGGCAAGTGCGACGACTGCGGCGCATGGAACACCATCGTCGAGGAGGTGGTGCCCGAGGCGGCACCGAAGAGCACCTCGGCCGCGCAGGGACGCGCGCTGAAGACGGAGGCCCTGTCGGGCGCCGTGACGCAGCTGCGCCGCCTGGAGGCCGGCATCCGCGAGTTCGACGTGGTCACCGGTGGCGGGCTGGTGCCGGGATCGGCGACCCTGGTGGGCGGCGAGCCGGGCATCGGCAAGTCCACGCTGCTGCTGCAGGTCGCCGGCGCCCTGGCGCGCAAGGGCCTCCCCACCACCTACGTGACCGGCGAGGAGGCCGCCGACCAGGTGCGCCACCGCGCGCAGCGGCTGGGTCTCGGCGACGCGCCCGTGCGCCTCGTCGCGGCGACGAATGTCAGCGACATCCTCGCCACCGTCGAGTCGGGACAGCCGCCGGCGATGATGGTGATCGATTCTATCCAGACCATGTTCGTGGACGGACTCGACTCGGCGCCGGGCTCGGTGGCGCAGGTGCGGGGCAGCGCCCAGGCGCTGGTCGCCCAGGCCAAGCGCAGCGGCGCCGCGATGGTGCTGCTCGGCCACGTCACCAAGGAGGGCGTCATCGCTGGGCCGCGCGTGCTCGAGCACATGGTCGACACCGTGCTCACCTTCGAGGGCGAGCGCGGCCATACGTTCCGCATCCTGCGCGCCACCAAGAACCGCTTCGGCCCCGCCGACGAGATCGGCGTCTTCACCATGACCGCCGCGGGCCTGCGCGAGGAGCCCAACCCCTCGGCGCTGTTCCTCTCCGACCACGCGGCGGACACGAGCGGCACGGCGGTGTTCGCCGGCGTCGAGGGCACGCGGCCGGTGCTGGTCGAGATCCAGGCCTTGGTCGCGCCCTCGCCCCTCGCCACGCCGCGGCGCGCCGTGGTGGGCTGGGACTCGGCGCGACTTGCCATGGTGCTGGCGGTGCTGGAGGCCCGCTGTGGCGTCGCCATGGCCGGCCGCGACGTGTACCTGAACGTGACAGGCGGCCTGCGCATCTCGGAGCCCGGCGCCGACCTCGCGGCCGCGGCCGCCCTGGTGTCGTCGCTGACGGGCGAGCCGGTGCCGGCGGGGACCGTGTTCTTCGGCGAGATCGGCCTGTCGGGGGACGTGCGCAACGTCGCCCACGCCGCCTTGCGCCTCAAGGAAGCCGCCAAGCTCGGCTTCAAGTCGGCCTGGGTGCCGCAGGCGCGCGGGGAGACCGACGACGCCGGCCTCGACGTGGTGGCGATCCGGCACCTGAGCGACCTGGTGACGCGGATCGGTGGCCTCGATGCCGACACGCCGGTACCGCTGCGGGAGCGGAAGGTGCGCGGATGATCCGGCACTTCACCGACCACGCGGCCAATGAGCGCACGTTCCTGGCCTGGATCCGCACGGCCATCGCCGTCATGGCGATGGGATTCCTGCTCGAGCGCTTCGACATCCTATTGTCCCTCGCCATGGGCTCCGCCGGCTTGGCGGCTCGCGAGGCAATCCCCACCCAGGGCGGCATGCGCCTGGCGGGCCTGATCCTGGTAGGCTGCGGCGCCGGCCTGATGGTCATCGCGGCGGCCCGCTTCCTGCGCAACCACAACGCCATCGAGCACCCGGAAACCCGCCAGAAGGCGGGGGCCAACACGGACGTCATCCTGGCCGGCCTGATCACCGTGCTGACCGTGGTCTTGGCCGTCTACCTGTCCCAATCCCTGCTGGCGTCGTAGGACCATGGCCGGTTCCCTCATCATCGACCTGGTCATCGTCGCGGTGATCGCTATATCCGCCCTTCTGGCGTATGCGCGGGGCTTCGTGCGCGAGTTTTTGACCGTAGCGGCGGTTGCAGCGGCGGCCGTGGCGACGTACACCCTGTTCACCCGAACCGACGTGGAGCAGTACGCCCGCAACGTCCTGGCGAACCAGCTGATCGCCGATGGCGTTACGGTCGTGGCGCTTTTCATTGCGGTCCTGGTGGTGGCCCTCCTGGTCACGCACCCTCTCGCGGAGCGGGTGCGCGGCTCGAATCTGGGCTTCCTGGACCGCTGGCTGGGGTTCGCGTGGGGGGCCGTGCGCGGGGTTTTGATCGTGGTCGTCCTATATTTACCCATTGCGGCGGTGTTCTTTCCGGTCGGCGCCATCAAGCCGGTCTGGATCACGGAGGCCCGCCTGATGCCGTACGTGGAGCGGGCCGGCGATTGGCTGATCAGCCTGGTGCCGGCCAGCCTGCGCGAGGCGACGAGACGGGGTTGACGGAGGCCGGGCCGCAATACGACCTCATGCTGAGCTTGTCGAAGCATGAGGCGCCTCGTCCTTCGACAGGCTCGGGACGAGGCGAGTGGTTTGGGGAGGCTGGGGCGTGACGTTGGAGTCAAAATCGCAGCGCGGCGGGCCGTTGGACAAGTTCCGCGAGGAATGCGGAGTCTTCGGCATCTTCGGCCACGACTCGGCTTCCGCGCACGTAGCACTCGGCCTGCACGCCCTGCAGCACCGCGGCCAGGAAGGCGCCGGCATCGTCTCGTTCGACGGCAAGCAGTTCAACGCCGAGCGCAGCCTCGGGCTGGTAGGCGACCACTTCAACGATCCCAAGGTCATCTCATCCCTGCGCGGCCGCGCCGCGATCGGGCATGTTCGGTATGCAACGACGGGTGGCACCACCCTGCGCAACGTGCAGCCGCTGTTCGCCGAGTTCGACTTCGGCGGCCTTGCCATCGCCCACAACGGCAACCTCACCAACGCCGCGACGCTCAAGCGCGAGCTGGTGAGCAAGGGCTGCATCTTCCAGTCGACCACCGACACCGAGACGATTGTCCACCTCATCGCCACCGCGCGCGAGCCGCGCGCCATGGTTCCGCCGGCGACCGTCAGCCCGGGCGTGGTGTTGCGCATCATCGAGGCGCTCAAGCAGCTGACCGGCACCTACTCGCTGGTGGCCATGACCCAGAACTTCATGCTGGGCGCGCGCGACCCGTTCGGCGTGCGGCCGCTGGTGCTGGGCCAGCTCGACGGCGCGCTCATCCTCGCCTCCGAGACCTGCGCGCTGGACATCCTGGGCGCCAGCTTCGTGCGCGACATCGCGCCGGGCGAGATCGTCATCATCGACGAATCGGGGCTCAAGAGCCTCAAGCCGTTCCTGCCGGTCGCCTCCAAGTTCTGCATCTTCGAGTACGTCTACTTCTCGCGCCCGGACAGCTTCGTCGAAGGCACAAATGTCTACGGGGCGCGCCAGCGCATCGGCGCCGAGCTCGCCAAGGAGCAGTTCGCCCCCGCCGACATGGTGGTGCCGGTGCCCGACTCGGGCGTGCCTGCCGCCATCGGCTACGCCCAGGCGGCGGGCCTGCCCTTCGAGCTCGGCATCATCCGCAACCACTACGTCGGCCGCACGTTCATCGAGCCGGCGGCGCAGATCCGCCACCTCGGCGTCAAGCTCAAGCACAACGCCAACCGCGCCACCATCGCCGGCAAGCGCGTGGTGCTGGTGGACGATTCGATCGTGCGCGGCACGACTTCGGTGAAGATCGTCGAGATGATCCGCAACGTCGGCGCCAAGGAGGTGCACATGCGCATCGCCTCGCCGCCGACCACCAATTCGTGCTTCTACGGCGTGGACACGCCGATGAAGGACGACCTCCTGGCGTCGAGCCGCTCGGTCGAGCAGATGCGCCAGCACATCGGCGTCGACTCGCTCGGCTTCATCTCCCTCGACGGCCTCTACCGCGCGGTCGGCTTCGACGCCCGCGACGCCAAGCAGCCGCAGTTCTGCGACGCATGCTTCTCCGGTGAGTACCCGATCGCCCTCACCGACTTTCATTCGGGCGAGCAGCCGGCGCAGCTGAGCTTGCTCGCCGAGCGGGGCTAGCGCCTGACGCAGCCAGCGGGACTCGCAGAGTCCCGTCGCGCCGCCATCGCCGTCGCTACCGCCGGCATCTACCTGCAGGCGGTCGAGTGGATCGATCTCGGGCGCTGGAACACCTTCGTCAACGGCAGCAACGGACCAGAGCAAGTCGACCTCCTGCTGGGCGTGCTCACCGTCGTGCTGGTCGTCTCGCTGTGGCGCGGCGGCCGCGTCGCCACCCTGGGCGCGGTGGCAGCGCTCGGCGCGTGGGCGGCGCTGCAGATCGCCACTTGGTACGTGCCCTACGTACAGGGTGCCTCCCCTGCCTGGCAGCGCACCTACGCGCGCTGGTTCGCCGACAACATTCAGGTTTTGCCCGGCAGCGACGAGCACCTGCCGCCGGACGCCAACTACGTGGTCCGGCACATCCTGATCGCGGTGGCGTTCGCCCAAGCCCTGCGGGCGGCGCGGGCCAGTCGCCGGACGTAGCTCGCCACCACACCTCACCGCATCCCTCACCGCATTTTTCCGCATTTCTCCCGCCGGTCTTCGGCCGCAAACCCAAGCATTCCGACGCTTTCCATGTCTCCGGCGCGGGAAAAATGCGGAGAAAAATCACAAGCTGCATCGCCACCAAGCCGCGGGAGGTGTCTCGGCACCCTAGGCTGGCAAGGGCATGATTGGCGGCTTCAGACCCCCTTTGCGGGGCTGGAGCACTTCCTAACACAAATCGTGCCTACTGTCAATACTTTTTGTAACCACCCAGTCAGGCGGGCAGGTAGTTCGCATCGTGCGACTGCACGCCGGCGGGCGTGACGCCGCGGCCGACCATCGCATCCCCATCGGGGACCATCATGGGCGCGACTTGCGCGCCGTTGGGTCCTGCGCCCGCGCCTGCGCCTACTCCGGTTTCGGCGGCAGCGGGTTGAGGTAACGTGGCTTCTCGGCCTGGGCGGCCTTCTCATCCCATGTGTTGGCGAGGGCGAGAAAGGAGGCCTTGGCAACCGGGTTGGTCGTTGCATCCGCCCGCGTGCGGAGCATCTCGGCGCGCAGCCGCCACTTCATGGCTTGCTCGGGGTCGTATTGCATCGCTCCTCAGCCTACGCCCGCGGAGCAACTTGGACGAGTCCTCGCGCTTGAGCCGCGAGCGCAAGCCGCCAGCACCGTCAAGGTGAAGGGCGAGAAGCGCTGCCGCGCGACATCCCGGTGCAGCCCGCGAGCAGCAGCAGTGCGGACGCGAACAGCGTCGCACCGGACGCGCCGGTCACGAACGTCCGGCGCGAGCTTGGATGAAGCGGGGTCCTTCGCTAGTCTCCTCTGGCTTCGCTTGTCTTTGGCTCTGTCCGCCGTCCCGCCGTCGAGCGACACCGCGGCTTCAGATGCAACTACGAGGCAGCGGCATCCGCGGATGCAGCGCGAAGCAAAGAAAGACTGGAGTGCCGAGCCGCTCGGCGCGGAACCGCTGTCGGCGCTGCTGACGGCGGTTGCCGCCGGCGATCGCCCCGCTTTCCGCCGCCTCTACAACGAGACCAGCGCGCAGATGTTCGGCATCGCGGTGCGCATGCTGCGCCGCCGCGACGTCGCGGCCGACGTGCTGCAGGAGGCCTACGTCAGCGTCTGGCGGCGCGCGGCGACCTACCGGCCCGATTGCGGCACGCCGATGACGTGGATGGTGGCGATCCTGCGCTATCGCGCCATCGACCGGCTGCGCAAGCGAGATGAGCGCACGGAGGAGCTGTCGCCGGAGCTGCCCGACGGCGCGCCCTCGCCGTTCGACTGGACTGCGGCAAGCGAGCAAGGCCGGCGCGTGCGCGACTGCCTGGGGCGGCTCGAGGAGAGGCAGCGCACGGCGATCGTGCTGCCCTTCGTCGAGGGCCTTACCCACGAATAGCTCGCCCAGCGCATCGATTCCCCCGTCGGCACCGTAAAGAGCTGGATCAGGCGCGGCTTGCTGCGACTGAAGGAGTGTCTCGGACCATGACACCAATGATGCCACCGGGCGACGAGCTCGACGATCGCGATGCACAGGCCGCCGCGTACGTGCTCGGCACGCTGCCGACTGCCGAACGCGCCGACGCCGAGCGGCGCATCGCCGGCGAGCCCGGCTTCGCGCGCCTTGTCGGCGAATGGGAGACGCGGCTCGCTCCCCTCGCCGAGGCGACCGCGCCGGTGGCGCCGCCGTCGGAGGTGTGGGACCGCATCGCCCACCGCACGGAGTTCCTGCGGCGCGGGCGCGCCTGGGCGCGCACCGTCGCCTGGCATACCCTGCCGCGGCCCGGCTGGCGGCAGGTGCTGGGCGGCGCGGGGGTAGCCTTCGCGCTCGCTCTCCTCCTCTGGCTGACGCCCTTCACGCGCACCCCCACCTGGATCGGCGTCACCGGCGACCCGAACGCGCAGATGGCCTGGGCGATCAACGTCTCCCGCGACGCCGCGGGCAACACGGTGCTGACGGCGCGCCCCGGCAATCCGGACGCAGCCGCCGCGGCGGCGGTGGGCCGCGCCGCGGAGCTGTGGCTGATCGCCGGCGATGCGCCGCCGCGCTCGCTGGGCCTGCTCGACAAGCGGGGATCGCGCTCAGTCTTCCTGCCGCCCCGCCTGCGCGGCACCGTGGCGCTGGCCGTCAGCCTGGAGCCGCCGGGCGGATCACCCACCGGGGCGCCAATCGGCCCTGTGGTCTATCAGGGGAGGCTGCAGGCGATCTGAGGTACGCTGCCCTCGTGGACGCCGCCCCGCTCCGGACCGCCGTCGAGCTGCGCGAAGAGCGCCAGCGGCTCTCCGAGCGCGCCACCGCCCTGCGCATCCTCCTGCTGGAACAAGAGGCCCTGCTCGCGGTGCTGACGCAGGAGTCGGACGACGTTTTGCGCCAATGCCTGGCGGCGCGCGTGCACGTCATGCGCCAGCGTCAGCCGGCCGGCGCGTAGCCCTCAGCCCTTGTCGTAGGGATTGGTGCGCGCGCTCTTGCGCACCGACATGCGGATCGGAACGCCGGGCAACCTGAAGCGGGCGCGCAGGTCGTTGACGGCGTAGCGCACGTAGGAGTCGGCCAGCTCGCCCGGCCGGCTGGCGAACAGCACGAACGTCGGCGGCCGCGCGCTCGATTGCGTTATGTAGCGGATGCGGATGCGCCGGCGGTTGACGACCGGCGGCGGATTGGCGGCGAGGATCCCCTCCAGCCAGCGATTGAGCGGCGCGGTGGGAATGCGCGTGTTCCACAGCTCGTACTGCTTGAGCACCGCCGGCATCAGCTTCGGCACGCCGTGCCCGGTAAGCGCAGAAATCGGCACGACCGGCACTCCCTGCACCTGGGAGAGCGAGTCCTCCAGGCAATCGTGCAGCGCGCGCAGCACTGCCTTGGGGTCGGCGACCGTGTCGATCTTGTTGAGCGCGATGACGACGGCGCGACCCTCGTCGATGGCGAACGCCGCCGCCGACAGGTCGGCGCGGCCCATCGGCTCGGTGGCGTCGAGCACCAGCACGCACACCTCGGACATGCCGATGGCGCGGCGCGAGTCCATGGACGACAATCGTTCGAGGTCGCCTGTGACCTTCTGGGCGCGCCGCATGCCGGCGGTGTCGACGAGCTGGACCGGCTGGCCCTCGTATTCCCATGCGACGGCGATGGCGTCGCGGGTGAGACCGGGCTCGGGTCCGGTGATGACGCGCTGCTCGCCCACCAGGCGGTTCACCAGCGTGGACTTGCCGACGTTCGGCTTGCCGACGATGGCGAGACGCAGCGGACCGTGGGGCGCGGTCTCTTCCCGAGCTTCACCGGCGGCCGCGGGCGACTCATCCGCAGGCGGAAGCGTTGCGTCCTTCTTCCTCCGCCGCCGCTGCTTGGGGTCCTTCTCCGCGTCCGGGTCGTGTGGCACGTGCGGCGCCAGGGCCGCGTGCAGGTCGGCGAGGCCCAATCCGTGCTCGGCGGACATGGCGACGGGCTCGCCCAGCCCAAGGGAGAAGCCTTCGTAGAATCCGGCGTCGGATGCCTTGCCCTCGACCTTGTTGGCGACGAGCACCACCGGCTTACGCGCGGCGCGGACGACGCGGGCGAAGTCCTGATCGGCGGGGGTGACGCCGGCGCGGGCGTCCACGACGAGCAGCGCCACGTCGGCGTCGGCGAGCGCCGCCTCGGTCTGGGCCCAGGCGCGCGCCTCGATGCTGCCCTCGCGGCCGGGCTCGTAACCGGCTGTATCGAAGACGCGGAAGCGCAGCGGCCCGAGCTTGGCCTCGCCTTCGCGGCGGTCGCGCGTGAGGCCCGGCGTCTTGTCCACCAGGGCGGCGCGGCGGCCAACCAGCCGGTTGAACAGCGTGGACTTGCCGACATTGGGCCGGCCGACGATGGCGACGGTGAAAGGTCTTGCGGGCATGAGCGGCGAGTCTTCTTACACCCTCACCCGACCCAAAATTTCTGGGCGCTTTTGGCCCGCGCGCCCCATCCGGAGCGACGCAAGCGGGAGAGGAAGGTGCTAGCGGAGCGCGTACAAGGTGGCGTTGTCGGTGAGGATGTAGAGCGTGCCGTCGGCAACGACCGGCGGGACCGCGACGCCGCCCGACACCCGGAAGGTGCCGAGCACGCTGCCGGTGTACGGCGACAGCGCAACCACTTCGCCCTGGCTGGAGCCGAGGATCAGGCGATCGCCGGCCAGCACAGGACCGTACCAATGCACGGGGTCGCGCCGGCGCCTGGGATCGCCATAGCGCGTCAGGGCGTGCACCCAGTGGATGCCGCCGCCGTCGCGGGCGACCGCCACGACCTCGGCCGAGGTGGTGACGAGGTAGAGGTATTCGCCCGCCACCCAGGGCGTCTGCACGCCGGCGAGGTCCTGCTCCCACACGCGATCGCCGGTAATGATGTCGATGGCGGTCAGCGTGCCGGCGTGGCTGACGGCGAACACCCGGCCGCGGTCGGCGACCGGCAGGCCGGCGATGTCGCTGATGTCGGCGAGCGCCACCAGGCGGCCGGTGCGGGTGAGGGTGTCGGACCAGGTCTCGCGGCCATTGTCGGCGCGCAGCGCGAACAGCTCGCCGGACGTGTAGGGCGCGAGCACGAGGCCGCTGACCACGGCCGGGCTGGCGCCGTTGACGAGGCCGGCGACTTCCTGGATGCCGGTGTGCGACCACACGACTTCGCCGGAATCGACCGCCAGTGCGTGGAGCTTGTTGTGGACGGTAAGCACGAAGGCACGCCCGGCGGTCACGGTCGGCGCGCCGCGCAGCGGCGAGCCGAGCCGCCGCGTCCACATCGATTCGCCGTTGTCGGCGCGCAGGGCCATGACGTCGCCATAGCCGGTGGCGACGTAGAGAACGCCGCTGTCGAGGGCAACGCCGCCGCCGATGGCGCCGCGCTCCTCGCCGCGCGGCACGACCTCGACGCGCCATGCGCGCGCGCCGTCGGTGGCGCGGAAGGCGCTGACCGACCCGGTGGCGTCCATGGCGAACACCAAGCCGTTGCCGACCACCGCCGCGCTGGTGATCTTGCGGTCACGATTGGCTCCAGCGCCGATCCTCTCGGTCCAGCGCGTGGCGATCTGATCGGCCAGAGCCAGGTGGTGCATCGCGTGGGTGGGATGCCCGCCCGCCTGCGGCCAGTCCGGGTTGCGGTACGGCGCCGGCAGGCGGATGTCCATCCGCGCGAGCTCGGGATCTGGCGTGAGCTTCGTTTCCAGCGTGAGCACTGAGAGACGCGCGCCGGGCAGCGGCGGCTCGTCGGCACCGGTAAACAGGTCGCCCAGCCAGGCGCAGCTGCCCAGCGCAAGCAGCGCCGGCAGCGCAGCCGCGAGGCGCGCCGGTGCGCGCGGATGGACGCGGCTACGCGCCAATGGCGGCCAGCATTTCGGTGGCGCGGGCGCGGGCGCCCTGCGGCGTCGCGGGGTCGTCGGCAAGCGCGGTGAGCAACGCCTTGGCCGCCTCGGTGTCGTTCGCCTTCATGGCGGCGAGCGCGAGCAGCTCGCGGGCGGCGAAGCGGTAGGGGTTTTCCTCGAGGTTGAGCCGCGCGGTGCGCCGCTCGATCGTGGCGCGGTCGGCGGTGTCGATCAGAGCCTGCGCGGCGAGCAGCGCGGCGAGATCGCGCAGCGATTTGTCGATGCCGGTGTCGGCGGCGACCTGGTCATAGATGTTCATGGCTGCGCGGCGATCGCCCACCGCGACCAGCGCCGCGGCGCGCTGCAAGCGCGAGAGCGTGACATACCCCCCGCCCGCTTCGCCTTCCAGCGCCTCGAGCAGCGTGATGGCGGCGCCCGGCTGGCCGCGCTGCACGAGCTGTACGGCGGCCATGAAGCGCTCGCCGTTGCGTTCGTTCTTGCCGCGCTGCCAGGCCGTCCAGCCCTGCCAGGCGGCCGTCACGACAACCACGCTGACGGCCGCGCCGATGAGGAAGCGGCCGTATTTCTTCCACAGCTTCTCGTAGTGCTCGGAGCGTAGGTCTTCGTCGACCTCGCGAAAGATGTCCGACACCCGCGGGTGCTCCTATTGGGCCGCGGCGGCGCGATCTTCACGCCACTTGATGGAGCAGCCCATGCTCGGGATCTGCTGCGCCGGACCCTTGCCGCTCTTGGCCACCTGCAGCATCGCCTCGTAGAGCTCGCGGCGGGCGGCCGGCGACGCGGCCTCTTTCTTCGATTCGTCGAGGCGGCCGCGGTACTGCAGCTCGAGGTTGGCATTGAAGCCGAAGAAGTCCGGCGTGCACACGGCTCCGTACTTGTGACCAACCTCCTGGCTGGGATCGACCAGGTAGGGGAACGGAAAGTTCTTCTCGCGGGCCCAGCGCTGCATGTTCTCGTAGGAATCTTCCGGGTACTGCACCGCGTCGTTGACGTTAATGCCGGCGACGCCGATGCCGTGGGACTGGAGGTCGCGGGCGTCGCGGATGATGCGGTCGATCACCGCCTTCACGTACGGGCAGTGATTGCACATGAACACGACGAGGGTGCCGTTCTTGCCCTTCACGTCGGCGAGGCGACAGCGCTTGCCGTCAATGCCGAGGAGGTTGAAGTCCACAGCCTTCCAGCCGAAGTCGCAGATCGGTGCGGTGACGGCCATTGGCAGCCCTGCTAGAAATGCCCGAATTGGGCGGAATGTCTTGTTTCGGTAAGGCTTTCCGGCGGCGGTGGCAAGGCCTCGATTCGGCCTCTTCACGTGCCGTCTAGAAACGCAAAGGCCGCCGAGCCGGAGGCTGGGCGGCCCAACCGTACTTG
>Ga0194131_10006321_pt1 | contig 16544 bp, 19 predicted proteins | sample TA2KigO120mmetaG_FD_148631 | JGI IMG/M metagenome (GOLD analysis project Ga0194131, IMG submission 148631) | Freshwater microbial communities from Lake Tanganyika, Tanzania - TA2015053 Kigoma Offshore 120m | ecosystem: Environmental > Aquatic > Freshwater > Lake | place: Tanzania: Lake... | reverse complement strand
CTCCTGGAGCGCAAACCCCACCCCGCGCAGGGCTATCGCGCCTGCCTGGGCATCCTGCGCCTGGCCAAGGACTACGACCCCACCCAGCTGGAGGCCGCCTGCCAACACGCCCTGGCCCATGGCGCCTGCCGTCATGGTTTCCGCGCCCTCTACTACTACCGGCCCAAACTCGGCCGCGAATTGACCGTCGCCCAGGCCGATAGCTCTCTGACCAACCTGCTCAAAAAACTGGTCAAAGCCGACCTGCTGGTCCGCGACGATTGGGGCTGGTTCCCTTCATAGTCGAACATTACCGCCTCTTCCTCGAAATCCTCTACGACCGACAGGGCCCCGGCGCTACCCTCATCACCAGCCAATACCCCCCCACCCACCTGGCACCAACTGGTCGACGATCCCACCCTGGCCGACGCCCTGCTCGACCGCGTCGTACATCATGCGCACCTCATCGAGCTCAACGGGGAGTCCCTGCGAAAAAAACGACCACCGAAGGCACCCAAAACACCTTTGGCCGAGGGGGCTGCCACTTGGCACCCCTAACCGGCTGAGGCTTACTTCCACCCACCCGGCCTCACCACCGGCTCGCACCTGGCAACTTTCAGCCGAAACAGGTGGCCACTTTCAACCGAAACAACTGGCCATTTTCACCGTAATACGCAGTGGCCGGCGAAGCGGCTGTCGTGCCCTCGGGTCTGGTGTTCGCGCTGGGTGGCCCGCAGGTAGCGGGGATGGCAGATCCAGGCCCCCCGCGCAGCACCCGCTGCTGTCCCTGCTTGGGGCCGCGCGGATTGCGCGCCGGGCCGCGGCCCTAGTAGTCGGGGGCGTACCAGTCGGCCGCCCACTCCCAGACGTTGCCGGCCAGGTCCAGCACCCCGTAGAGGCTGGCCCCGGCGGCAAAGGAGCCCACCGGGGAGACCCGGTTGTAGTCGTTGCCCAGCACGCTGGCGCGGCGGGCGTCGAAGGTGTTGCCCCAGGGGTAGAGGCGGTCGCGCGGGTGGCCTTCTCCCACTCGGCCTCGGTGGGCAGGCGCTTGCCGGCCCATTCGGCGTAGAGCCGGGCGTCCTCCCAACTGAGGTTGACCGCGGCCAGGTCCTGGCTGCCCGGGGCGGGCTTTCAGTGGCGCGGCTGATACCCGGTGGCCGCGGCAAAGGCGGCCGTTAGTGACAGGGCACAGGTCCAGGCAAAAGCCGTCCAGTTCCACCAGGCGGGCGGGCCGCTCGTCGCGGTTGCCAGCGGCTGCGCCCATGTTGAAGGGACCGGCCGGAATCCACACCGCCAGCCCGCCGTCGGTTGGGTTGCGGAGGACCAGGGGAACCTGGGCGGGGGCCTCCAGCCCCAGGGCCCGCAGCCGGTCCCCGTGTACCTCCCATTCTGCCTTGGGTTCCGGCGCCACCGGGGGCTGGGGTTCCCCGGCCGCCATCTGCCAGGCGTCTGCCCCCCGGCCACCCTCGTCCACCAGTCCGGGGACCAGGGCGAAGAGGGTCTCGCCCTCCTCGGGGGTCGGGGCAGGCGGCGCCGCCACTGGCGGTGAAGACGGGGCAGCCACCCCCACCATCACCGGGGGCAGGGGCAGCAACAAGGGGCGAGCGCTGGGGTTGCTGGCGGCCTACTGGTCCTGCCTGGCCTGGTTGATTTGGGCCGGCAGGGTGTGGGCCACGGCGCAGTCGATGGCCTTCTCTGCGAGGGCCTGGTCCTGGAGCCAGAAGGCCAGGCGCAGGGGCTGGACCAGGGTCTCCTTCCCCTCCCGAAGGGACCGGTAGCGGCAACCAACCTCCACCGCGGCGGCGCGGCCCCGGGCATCCACGTCGATGGCCTGTTCCAGGTAGCACAACAGACGCAATTTGCCCGAAGGCGACTGCTCGTCCACCAGCACTGCCCCTGGACCAGCACCTGGCGGTGGCGCTGCAGCACCTGCTCGGCTCCCTCCTGCATCAGCGGGTGGGTCGGGTGTAACCATTCGGCCGGGCCGGCCTTGGCAGCGGCAAAGGTGAGGATGGCGGGAAAAGGATGGCCGTCGAGGGCAGGGGGCAGGGGACATAGTTAGTCCTCGCCCGGTTCGGAGGGGCACAGCTGGCCGCCGAGCACCTCGGCGGCCCCGCTGAACGAGGCGGCCCGCTCTTTCTCGCCGCCCCGGCCGGGGGCGGGGTCGGCGGGCAGGCGCAGGCCAAAGGCGGTGAGGACGCACTGAAAAAGCCGGGCAACGGCGCCGAAATCCCTCTCCACCTCCGGCACCAGCAGCTCCAGCGAGGGCTCGGCGTCGCGGTAGAGCAGAGCCCCTTGCCCGGCCGGCCGCTCTCGTCCTGGTAGAGCAGTTCGAGGCCCGCTGGGCCGTGCCATTTGCAGTCTACCACCGACACCGGCCCGTCGAGCAATACCCCGCGCACCCGGGCCCCACGCCGCAGGCCTTCGAGTCGCGCCATCCTGCTCTTTCCGCTCCTCATCTGGTAAGGTGCACCCCTTGGGCTATCCAAGGCAGAAATAGTTACCCGCCATAATTGGTATCAAGTGGTATTTTGACATACAACACACTTCAGGGGCCGACCAGGGCCCGGATTTCGCCTGCCGTGGGCATGCTCTTGTACTCCCAGACCCGCGCCACCTCCCCCCCGCGGACCAGGGCCAGGCGGGGGTAGCCGTGGCCGGCGGTGAGGCGCAGGAAATCGGTGGAGGAGATGGTGGCCGTCGGGTAGAGAGGCTGGAGTCGCTGGCGGAAATCCCGCAGTTCGGAGGAATCCTGGACAAAGCTGGTCAGGGCGACTATGGGAGGCACCCCCTCGGTGCGGCTCCACTCGTTGAGCTTGGGCACCTCGCGCATGCAGTGGGAGCACTTGGGGCTGAAGAGTTCGACCAGGTAGGTGCCCTGTCCCAGGTCCGCCTCGGCCCCCCCGATACGCAGCCCGGCCAGGCTCAGGCCTGGACGCAGGTCCGAGTCCTGCAGGCGGGCCAGGTCCGGCACCAGGCGGGCCAGCCCCACCACCAGGGCCAAAGCCGTGCCGGCGAGCACCACCTGGCTCCCGCGGGACCAGGCAGGGGCCGGCCGCCGCCCCAACACCCGCCAGGAAAAGAGTAGCAGCCCCAGCATGGCGATGTCCTCCACCAGGGCCTCGCCGGGGGTGCGCTCGATCAGGGCCCCGAAACAGCCGCAGTTGCCACCCTCCCCCTGGTACAGGGCCAGGCCGACCAGCACGGTGAAAAAGGCCATCAGCCCGGTGGCCAAGGGCAGCGCCAGGCGGGGCAGCCAGTTGCAGACCAAGGCCAGGCCCAGGCCCCACTCGATGGGCCCCAGGAGCATGGCCAGTTGCGCCAACTCGCGGGTATAGGCCCCCATGCCGATCACGCCGGCGTGGGGTACGGCTTCCCAGAAAAAGAGCACCGGCTCCCAGACCTTGACGCCGCCCGAAAGCAGAAAGACCAGGCCCATGAGGACCTGGCTCCATTGAGCCGCCTTTTGCACCCCTGCCATCGCTCCTTCAACTCCCCTCGGTAAATGTAGCGAAGATCCCATTGAACAGACCGCGGGTCTGCCGCATCAGTTCCGCCACCTCGGCCACCAGCGCCTCGGGGCCTGGCTGGCCCAGAGTCCGGGCCAGGACGATCAGTTCGCCGCCTTCGGGCAGGATGTTCTCGGCCTGGTCGCTGGCCAGGCGCAGCGCCTTTTCGATGCCCCGCAGTCGGTCGTAGGCGTCGAGCAGGAACTGGGCTCCGGCCAACTCCCCGGTCTGACCCAGCCGCTCCAGCACCTGGCGGGTGCTGGTCAGGCGCAATTCCCGCTCTTTCCGGCCCAGCTTGAGCAGAAGAATCTGCGCAATGAATTCGATGTCTACAATTCCGCCCGGCCCCCGCTTGATATCCACCGGCCCAGCGGGTTCCGGCTCCATGCGCCGCCGCATCTCCTTCACCTCGCCGGCGGTCTGGGCGTCCACCTGCCGGCCAAAGACGAAGCGGTGGATGGCCTGCTGCAACCGGCGGCCCAGGTCCGCGTCGCCGGCCACCAGCCGCGCCCGACTGAGGGCCAGCCGCTCCCACAGCGCCGCCCGGCCGGCCAGGTAGCGGCGGTAAGCCGGGGCCGAGACCACCATCGGCGCGTTGCGGCCCTCTGGCCGCAGCCGGGTATCCACTTTGTACAGATTGCTCACAGCCAAAAGGCGGACCAACTCCTGGGCCACCTCCGTAAAGAAAAGGGCGTTCCCGGTGCGGGTGCGGCTGGTGCGCCCCTCCCCCTCGTACACGAAGAAGATGTCGAGGTCTGAGCCGAAGTCCAACTCCCGCCCCCCGAACTTCCCGCCGGCGAAGACGGCGAAACGCACCTCCGCCTTCCCGTTGTGGGGCTTCCCCAAGCGCCCGACCACCCCTTTCACCGCCAGGACGTAGGCGGCCCGCAGGATCTCCTCGGCCAGCTCGGTGAGGCGCAGGAAAGTCTCCTCCTCGGTGGCCAGGCCCAGCAGATCGTCGGTGCCGATGCGCAGGAGTTCCTGGTTGCGGTGGCGCAACAGGGCCGCCGGGTTGCGCTGCCAGCCCTCCTCTGGCGCAAAGTGCCGGCTGACCAGGCCATCGAGCAGCCCGGGATCGCGGCGGATTAGCTCGGCCAGGAAGGGACTGGCCCCGCAGATGGAGACCAAGAGCTGGCGGAAGGCCGGATAACTGTGCAGCAGGCCGTAGAAGCTGCCCGGCGCCCCGTAGGCGGCCACGATCTGGGCGAAGCGCACCAGGGCCTGGTCCGGGTCGGCCGAGGCGGCCAACGAGGCGATCAATTCGGGTAGCAACTCCTCCAGGTGGCGGCGGCCGGCGCTGGTCACCAGACCCCCCTGCGCCAGTTGCGCCAGGTGGCGATGGGCCGCCTCCCCCTCTGCAAAGCCCCGTCCCGCCATCGCCTCCCTGGCCCTGGCATTGCCCGGCTCGGCCTCCAGCAGCCAGCCCCAGTCCTCGGGGGCGGGCGGGCCGGCGTGGAAGATGCTGGTAAAGATCCCCCGCACCCGCTCCAGATGCTCCTCCACCTCCCGCCGCAGGGCCTCCCCGTCCTCCAGCCCCAGGAGCCAGGCTAGCCCGCCGGCGGCGATGGGGTCCTCGGGCAGGGCGTAGACCGAGCGGCCCTCCTCGATCTGGAGCAGGTTTTCGACCCGGCGGAAGAAGCAGTAGGCCCCGCGCAACCTTCCCGCCTCCTCGCCGCTGAGGGCCCGGGCACGGGCCAACTGCCCGATGGCCTCCAGGGTGTTGTGGGCGCGGGCCTCAAGTTCCACCCGGCCCTTTAGCAGTTGCAGGCACTGGACGATGAACTCGATGTCGCGAATGCCCCCGGCCCGCAACTTGATGTTGTTGTCGCCCGCCGGCTGGGCGAGGATCTGGCACTCGATGCGCTCCTTGATGCGGCGGATCTCCTCCTGGGGACTGACCTGGAAATGGGCCGGGTACACGAAGGGGGCCACCAGTTCGCGGAAGCGGCTCCACACCTTGGCCGAGCCGGCGGCCAGGCGGGCCTTAATCAACATCTGCCGCTCCCACAACTGCCCGTGCAATTCATAGTACCGGCGCAGGCTGGCCAGGGACCGCACCAGGGGCCCCACCTCGCCCTCGGGCCGCAGCCGCATGTCCACTTGGTAGAGCAGCCCCTCGGGGCTGGCCTCGCTGAGCATCTGGATCAGGCGCCGGCCCAGGCGGGAGAAGTACTCCTCGTTGTGCAGATCCGTCCCCCCCTTGGGCGGGCGGGTGCGGCCCTCCTCGTCGTAGACGAAGAGCAGGTCCACGTCGGAGCTGTAATTGAGTTCCTGTCCCCCGTGTTTGCCCAGGCAGATGACGGCGAAATGGGCCGGCTGCCCCCGCACCCCTCGGGGCCGGCCATAGCGGGCGTTCAGCTCCTCGGCGGCCGCTTCCAGAGCGCACTCGATCACCACATCGGCCAGATCAGACAGTTCCCGCCCCACCTGCGCCACGGGTTTTAGCCCCAGCACCTCGGCCGCCCCCAGGCGCAATAGTTCGCGGCGCTGGAACCGGCGCAGGGCCTCCAGCCGCCCGGCCGGGCTGCTCTGGGCGGCTAGGTGGTCGCGAGTCTGGCGGCCCAGGGTCTGGCGGTCCAGGTCCTGCTGGAGGTGAGGGGTCTCCTCGAAGAGCCAGTAGAGGTGCTCGGGGTTGCGGACCAGGATGTCGGTGAGGAAGCGACTGTGGCTGAGTACCTGGGTCAGGTACTCGGCGAGGCGGGGGTCGTCCTGCAGGCGGGCGTAGAGGGAGAGGCGCGAGCCGGTGATCTCGATGAAGCGCTCCAGGTGGGCTAAGCCCTGGTCGGGGCGGCCGGCGCGGGCCAGGGCCACCAGCACCTGGGCCGGCAGGGGGGCCAGGAAAGGGGGCTCGCAGGCCAGGCGGTCCAGGGCGGCGGAGGCCCGGGCCGGATCGGCGAAGCCGAGCCGGCCCAGTGGGTCCAGGGCCGAGGCCGGCTCGCAGCTCAGGGCCCGGCGGGCCAGGCGCTGGAGTTCCCGCAAGGCTGGCATGTCCGGGGCCTAAAGGGCGTTTTCCCCAGACTCACCCGTGCGGATGCGTATGGCCTCCAGCACCTCTAAGACGAAAACCTTGCCATCCCCGGTCTGCCCGGTCTTGGCTCCCTTGAGTATGGCGCCCACCGCCAGCTCCATGTCGGCGTCGGCCACCACGACCTCGATCTTAATCTTAGGCATGAAATCAACCTTGTACTCCGCCCCCCGGTACACCTCGCTGTGCCCGCGCTGGCGGCCAAAACCCCGCACCTCGCTCACCGACAGGCCAAGGATCTGCACCTGGGCCAGGGCGCTTTTGACGTTGTCGAGGCGGAAGGGTTTGATGAAGGCTTCAATCTTTTTCATCGGGGCTCCCAGTTGGAGGACGCCTCAAACAACAAGGGAGAACCCGCCCCTGTCAACCGCCCAGTTGGCGGGCGGCCTGGCGCTCTAGCTCGGCCAGTTTGGCTACCCGCCGGCGGAAATGCTCCTCGGTGCTGAAGCGGGCGGCGAGGAAGGCCCCCAACACCTACTCAGCCAGCTTGAGCCCGATGATCTGGGCGCCCAGGCAGAGCAGGTTAACGTCGTCGTGCTCGACGCACTGGTGGGCGGAGTAGTTGTCGTGGCAGAGGGCAGCGCGGATGCCGGGGATCTTGTTGCCGGCAATGCAGGCCCCTACCCGGGTGCCGCACACCAGCACCCCCCGCTCGGCCTGCCCTCCAGGATTTGGGCCCATACCTCCCGGGCGATGTCGGGGCAGTCCACCGGCTCCTCCGAGTGGGTGCTCAGGTCCTCCACCTCGTGGCCCCAGCCCCGCAAGAGCGCCCCCACCGGGCCCTTCATCAGAAAACCCGCGTGGTCTCCGCCGATGACCAATCTCTTGCCGCCCTCCTCATAAAAAACCCTCCCGGACAAGCCGGGAGGTTGCTTTGGGATCGCCGTCGGTTCAGTACCTCACCACCGCGATGGGGGTGCCCACCCCGCGGTCGGGCATCTTGGTGAGCCGGTCGTAGAGCCAGCGCACGTTCTTGCGGTCAAGGGCCACGCAGCCCTCGGTCCAGTCGTAGTCGGCCCCCCCCCCATGTATCCCCAGGCCCCGCCAAATGTGGGCCCCCAGATGGGTGCGGTTGAAGGCCTGCACTTCGGCATCGCTGCGGATGACCCCGCGGCTGCTCTCCCAGGCTTCGAGGCGCCGGCGCCCCTCGGCCCCGTAGACCTCGACATAGTCCCGTTTGGACGCCTCGACGGTGTGGATGCGCATCCAGACGCAGTCCCACTTGGCGATCCGCCGGGACCAGGACACCTCGGAGAGGTGGAAGAGCCCTTCCTTGGTGTGGTGGTCGTTGGCGCGGCGGCGGTCCACCAACTCCTTCGCGTCGGTGTGGCCGATGGCCACCGGCAGGATGGAGACGCGCTCGCCGGCCAGGTACACCTCCATCTGCCGCTCCTGCTTGTTTACCACCAGGGCGTAACCCCCGCGCCGCCGCGACAGGGCCACGGCCGAATCGCTCCAAGCGCTGAACCGGGCCACCAACTCGCCCTCGCGGGCCGGGGCCCGGGAAGCGGGGGTTTTGGCCTTGGCCTTGACCGCCTTCTTTTTGGCCGGCTTGGGCCGCAACTCCCCGCCCGGCTCGCTCCACGCCTGGCGCACCAGGACCAGGGTTTGCCCGATGGTGAGCCGGTCGCCGCGCAGGTTGTTCCACTGTCGCAAATGGCGAACGCTGAGCTGGTAGCGGGCGGCGATGTTGATTAGGGTGTCGCCGCGTTGGACCACATGGGTGGGGGTGTTCCTGGCCAGGGCCCCGGTGGGGGCGCAACAGAGGGCCAGCAACAGTAGGATGAGGTATCGCCGTATGGAAGCGAAGGAACTCACGGTATGGCACCGGGGAAGCTGCGAGGATTTAAACATGACTCGGCCGGCCAGCAGGGCGCAATCAAGACCAACCGGTCTGTACTTCCAATATCGGCGCGATCGCGGGCCGGGTCCAGTCCTTTCTGCGGCCCCCAATTTCATTCGGGGTCCTGGGCTTCCTGCTCCATGGCCGTGTAATGGCGGGCCACGGAGACCATGAAGAAGCCCAGAAGCAGGAAGACGACCACCGACTGGGCCGCCTACAGCAGGGTGTCGAGCCTGGTGGCGTTCCTGAGCACCAGGGCCGAGAGCCCCAGCCAGGTGGTGACGGCGTAGATCACCAGCACCGCCGCACCCCGGCCGATGCGCAGGGCTTCGAGGCGGTGGTGGATGTGGTCGCGGCCGGCGTAGGAGCGCCTCTGCCCCACACCGCGCACCTGGCCGCTCCAGACTCGCATCAAGGAGGTGAACCTGATGCCGAAGATGGGCCCCCTTAGGATCAGCACCGGCACGATCAGCTTGACCAACTCGTCGCCGGCCCAGTCCCCCATGATCCCCAGCAAGGCCTTCATAAAGCCCAGGAAGATGTGGTCCGGCTGGCCGAAGCAGAAATTGTAGGGCAGGAAACTCAGGCATTTCCCCCGCAGGGGCAGGGGCAGGGCCAGGTAGCCATGAAATCGTGGTGGCTGTCCAGGGTGACCAGGCTGAAGAAGAAGGCGTTGATGACGCAACTGCCCGTGGCCAGCCCGTCCATGCCGCCGAGATAGGTGACCGCTTTGGTGATGCCCACCACCCACAGGGCGGTCAGGAGCCAATCTCCCGCGTCCCCCCAAAAGCCGTGAGGGAAGAAGCTGATCACCACCTCATACTGGATGAGGATGGCCACCGCCCGTAGCTGGCAGACCAGCTTCACCGGGGCCGACGGCCCCCGCCAGTCATCCACCAGCCCGATCAGGAAGATCAGGGTGCCGGCCAGGGCCACCCCGTTAGCTGGGTGCTGAAGTTCAAATTCCACAGCACCGTGACCGCAAAGGCCAGGTACACCACCACCCCGCCCAGAAGGGCGGTGGGCATTTGCTGGGCCTTGCGGCCCCTGGGCACCTCCACCACCCCCAGCCGGTGGGCCAGTTAGTAGGTGGGATGGGTCAGCACATAAGTTATGTTCAGAAGTTGTGGATGGCAGGGGAGACAAAAAGAGCGTATCCTGAGTATGGCCACCATCACTCACCGCCCTTTGGCGAGGGCGAAAGGATACGCTCATGGAAGAATATACGGCAGCCCAAGTGCAGCAGCTAACCCAGGCGGTCCTGCACTCCAGCCTGGAAAAGCTGCTGCGGGAAAGTGCCCGCAAGATGCTCCGGGCGGCCCTGGAAATGGAAGTGGACGAATATTTCGAATGCAGCCGCGAGGCGTCCGCCATATCTGCGACGGACCCCCAGTATCGAGGCGCTGATTCCGGCACGGTATCTGAAGGGGCGGTCCAGCTCCTGTTTTCCCGAGGCGCTGCAGGCGATCCTGGGCGAAGAGGCCGGGAGTTTGTCAGCGGCCAATGTCGTCCGGCTCAAGAAGGTGTGGGAAGGGGAGTTCGCCGCCTGGGAGAAACGGCATCTGACCGGCAAGGGATACCTGTACGTCTGGACGGATGGCATTTACTTCAACGTCGGTCTGGAGCCGGAGCGACCCTGTCTACGGGTGCTGATCGGGGCTACCGCCGAGGGAAAGAAGGAACTGATCGCTATCCATGATGGCCGGCGCGAGAGCAAACTGTCGTGGAAAACGGTACTCCAGGATCTCAAGGCGCGTGGGCTGGAGATGGATCCCTTCCTGGCCATCGGCGATGGCAACCTGGGGTTTTGGGGGGCGCTACGAGAGGAATGCCCCTCGACCCTGGACCAACGCTGCTGGGTCCACAAGACGGCCAATATCCTCGACAAGCTGCCCAAGGTCCTGCAGCCCGATGCCAAGGGCCTACTGCAGCAGCTCTACCTGTCGGCCACCAAGGAGGCCGCCCTCCGAGCCTACGACCGATTCCTCCACCGCTATGAGGCCAAGTATCCGGCCGCTTGGGAGTGCCTGGTCAAAGACGAGGAGGGGTTGTTCACCTTCTACGAGTTCCCCGCCGAACACTGGCGGCATATTCGCACCACAAAACCCATCGAATCGACCTTCAGTACTCTGAGCCACCGCCCCCGACAGGCCAAGGGCTGGGGCTCCCGACGGGCCACCTTGACCATGGCCTTCAAACTGACCCGGGAAGCGGAAAAGCGATGGCAGCGCTTGCACGGCTACTGGCTCCTCGACCAAGTCATTGCTGGGGCAGTTCTCGTCGATGGCGAACTCAAAAATGCGGCTTGACCATGCAGGATACGCTTACCCCCCATTTACAACATTTGACAAAAGCTCTTAGCACATAGCCGATGCCGAAGGCCAGCAGCAGCAGGTAGGCCCACTTCAGCCCGGAGCCAATGAGCAGGTTGCGGGCCTTCTCGCTGAAGAGAACCCCAGGAAGCGCAGGATGATAACCTTGTCGAAGTTGAAGGAGAAGGCCGGCGAGTCCGGCCGGGGTTCTTCGCTCACGGTCTCATCCCCCGTAATAGCGCCGGATCTGCTGGGTGACGTAGTCCACCTGCGCCTCCTCCAGTTCCGGGAAGATGGGCAGGGATAGGATCTGGGCGCAGGCCTGCTCGCACCGTGGCAGGGCGCCTTTTCGGTAGCCCAGGGACTGGTAGGCAGTTGTCAGATGTAGCGGGTGGGGGTACTGCACCGCCGTGTCGATGCCCCCCTGGCGCAGGGCCGCGGCCAACCCCTCGCGGTCCCGGGCGCGGACCACGTAGAGATGGTAGACGTGGTGGGCGTACTCCGCCTCGGTGGGCAGGATCAGTTCCGCCAGCCCCTGCAAGCCCTGCCGGTAATGCTCGGCCAGTTGCCGCCGACGCTGGTTCCAGCCCTCCAGATGCGGCAGCTTGACCCCCAGCACCGCCCCCTGGAACCCGTCCATGCGGTGGTTGTAGCCTGGTTCCTGGTAGAAGAACTTCTTCCCCGGGTCCTGGCCGTGGTTGCGCAAGAGGCGCAGTCGGGCGGCCAATTCCCCACTGTGGGTGGTGATGCCCCCGGCGTCGCCATAAGCTCCCAGATTTTTGCCCGGATAGAAGCTGAAACACCCCGCCAGCCCCAGCGAACCGGCTGGCCGGCCCTTGTACCGAGCCCCCTGGGCCTGGGCGGCGTCCTCGATGAGGGCCAGGCCGTGCCGCTGTGCCAACCCCAGCAACGGGTCCATGTCGGCGGGGTGGCCGTAGATGTGCACCGGCAGCAGGGCCCGGGTGCGCGGGGTGATAAGCTCGGCCACCTGGGCCGGGTCGATGGTGAAGTGCCGCTCCTCGATGTCGGCCAGCACCGGCCGGGCCCCCAGCTCGCAGATGGCCTCGATGGTGGCGGCAAAGGTGTGGGGGGTGGTGATCACCTCGTCCCCCCGGCCCACCCCGGCCGCCCGCAGCGCCAGCTTGAGGGCGTCGGTGCCGTTGCTCACCCCCACACAGTGCCCCACCCCGCAGTAGGCGGCAAAGGCCCGCTCAAAGGCCAGCACCTGGGGTCCCAGGATGAACGAACAGTCGGCCGTCACCTGGGCCAGGGCCGCCTCCAGTTCGGCTTGGATCGAGGCGTGTTGCAGGTGCAGGTCGTTGATCGGCACTTTCATCGGGCCCGGCCTTTCACAACTGGATGAAGTGGCGCAAGGGCACGAACCCCTCGGCGTAGGTCACCCGCCCCAGGATACCGCGAAAATTGGCGGCCGATCGGGCGATGTCGAAATTGGACATGTTCTGGATATTGGACTGATGCATATGGGAGGAGTAGGCTTCGAGGGCGGCCATATACTGGTTGATCACCCGGCCGATATCGACGAAGACAGAGGGGATGAAGTCCTGGGAGGAGAGGCCCTCGAAGAAGATGAGGTTGGGCACTGCGCAGGCGGCCGGCACCACCGCCAGGGAGATGGCCCGGTGGTCCTGGTGGGTGTCGGTGCCGCAGTGGGTGTGACGGTGTCGGCCTTAATCCTTTTGATGATCTCCGCAATGCGGGTGGTGGACTCGCGGTTGCACCCGAAACGGGTGTCGGGGAAACAGCCGAAGAAGACCGCGCGAGCCCCCAGAATCTTGGCGGCCTCCAACTCCTCGCGGTGCTACAGTTCCGGGGCGCCCCCTTGTCGCTGACAGTGACGATCGTCAAATATACCTCGTCGCCCCGGTGGGCGTGCTGGATCAGGGTGCCGCCGCAGCCGTACTCTAAGTCGTCCGGGTGGGCGCCAATGGCCAGGATGTTCACGGGTCGCTTCTCCTTCCGCTTCTGAGGATCTCGAGGCTCCCCGGGCCGCAGTTGAGCGCCAAGTCCAGGGCCGAAAGGTGCGAGGCGAAATCCCCGTGCAACTGGGGATAGACGGCGTGTTCATAGTGCTGAAAAAGAAAACGGATGCCGGCGGCGGCAAACTGGCCCAGGTCCGTTTAATTGGCCCCGTCCACCCCAGAGAGGTAGGCGTCGACCCCTAACGCCAAGGCCCCGCGCAGAAGGGTGCTGATCCCCAATTGCCCCCACAGCCAGCCGATAGAGGCGCCGTTCACCTGCGCCAGCAGTTCCCCCGGCGCTGCGTAGCGAGTTTCTAGCCCGGCCAGGGACTATGGCCATGCGGGGCGCGGTGGTAGGCGTGGCGCAGGGATTCGAGGTGTTTGCGGCGCCACCCCTCGCCGGGATCCACCCCGACCTGCGCGATGAGGGCCAGGTACTCCCCGCTGACCGGCACCTTCAGCCACTGCACCCCCTGGGGGGTCTTGATGCGGTTGCGGTTCTGCCATTCCCGCGCTTATACTGGACGTTGTCCAAAAGCACGAAACAGTTGGCCCGGTCCATCTTGCCCAAGTATTACAGCCAGGGCATGACCTGAGGCTGGTGGATGGCGGCGGTTACGGCGCCCTGCCCGCGCCGGCGACAAAGATGGGATTGGAGGTCAGCCTGGAGGTCGGGCTCTGGACCAGGAGGCGGTAGTAAACCTTTTCGCCGGGATGGATACCGGTATCCACCTGCTGGAACTCCAAGGGGGTCAGGCCGCTGAACTGGGCGATGACCTGGCCCGACTTGATCAGCCGCAGCTTGACCTCCTCCTGTGCGCCGTTGAGCTTGTCGATACGAATGGAGATCTTCGCCATGCCTCGGCTGGGGATCTCCTCCCCGGCGATGCCGCGCCGCACTTCGCTCTCCACCTCAAAGGTGTCCAGCACCAACTGCTCTTCCCCCCCCCGCACCGCGTACATGCGGCCCTGGCGCAGGGCCTCCAGCACCGCCTCGGCCGAGCGTTCCTTAACCAGGAAGACGGTGAGGATGTCGTGGATCTGGTTGCCCTTCGGGTCCCAGTGGTAGTCGATCTCGCCCTCCCCCCAGATGGGCCGGGGGCGCTGGCCGGCCAGGTACTGACCCAGGATGGTGTCCCAGTGCCGGCCCGGCTCGGTGGCGGTGATGTTGTCGGCGTTCAAGGCGGCGAAGGCGGTGTAGTCGTAGCTATCGACCAGGTCCTCTGGGTGGGGCGGGGTGGAACTGACGAAACGGGCCAGCCCGCCGAAGATCTCCAGGGGCGGGATGCCTGACTTGGCCTCCGGGTGCGGCCAGAGCACCATGCCGCCACGGCTGGTGACGTAGTCGATGTAGCGCTGGTACGGGCCGGGGCCTGGATCACCGTTGTAGGCGTCGAGGTAGGTCGCCTTGAAGGGGAAATTGTTGATCAGGCACAAAGCCGAGATCCCCAGCACCCCCAGGCGCAGGCCACCCGGGTGGCCGGCGCCGAGGAAGAGCCCGTACGCCACCCCGATCAGGGGCCACAACAAGAGCAGGCTGGTCCAGTTCCATTCCTCGTTGCCTGGCCCGTGCATCACCGGCAGGTTGGCGAATTCCTTCTCGCTCAGGCCCAGGGCAATGATGTGGCGGTCGTACGAGTGCATGGTCCAGGTGCGCTCGAACAGGTCCACCCCCCAATAGTAGAAGGGATTCGACTCCAGGCCGCCGATCAGGGTCAACTGGGGGTACTTCTCGCCCAGCCGCTTGATTTCTGCGAAGTACTCGCCCAGGGTGCCATCGGTGAAGGGCGCCCGCTCGGTGCGGGTGTAGCAGAGCAGGTCGCGCAGGAAGGGCAGGCCGTAGCGGACCTTGATGATGTCGTTGTCGGTGATGACCAGCACCTCCACCCCGTGTTCCACCGCCAGCTTGGCGATCTTTTCGATGCTCTCCTTGCCGGTGCTGAAGTTGGTGTGGACGTGGACCGCCCCGCGCAACTCGAAATAGTCCTCCTGGGCCCGAAGCGCCGGAGGCCCCACGGCCGCCCAGCATACTAAGCCGATCCAGGCGGCCCAGGGCCGCGGCACCAGACGCATCAGCTCTTTTCCTCCAACAGGGAATGGCAAAGCGTATCTAATTTTTCGATCATGGCCTTGGCACTGTAGGCGCGGGCATAATGCGATGCCGCCACTCCCAGCCGGGCGCGCCGGGGCGGGTCGGCTTCCAGCTCCAGCAGCGCCGCGGCCAGGGCCTCGGGCTGGCTGGGGAGCACTACCAGGCCGGCCCTGCTCTCCTTCACCAGTTCAGGCAACCCCGCCCACCCGGGTGGCCACCACCGGCAGCCCCGCGTACATCGCCTCCACCTGGGCCTTGCCCATGCCCTCGTTGAGCGAGGGAAAGGCGAAAGGGTCCATGGCCCGCAGCAGGTCGGCCTGGCCCCTGATGGGGGTCAGCCGGCCCAGGGTGCCGATTACCAGCCCGTCCAGCCCCAGACCGAGCACCCGCCGAGTGATCTGGGGACCTGTGCCAGGCCCTTTACAGGGCCCAAAGTTTACCCCGCTGTGGATTACAGAGAACTTGGCGGGGGGCCACCCCAAAAGGACAAATGCTCGGCCAGCACCGCCCTGGTGAGGGCGATGAGGCGGTCGGTGAAGCCGGAGGCCCAGCGCTCCAACCAGACGAAGACCCTGGAGAGGGCGGGCCCGTGATAGCCGTAGTACACATGCCCGTGCGCCGTGTGTATTAGGCGGGGCACTCCGGTCAGGCGGGCCGCCACCCGCCCCAGCAGGCCGGCCTTGGAGGTGTGGGTGGGGACCAGGTCGAAGCCCCGCTCCCGCATCAGCTTCCACAGAGCCCACAGGACCCAGAGGTCATAAAGGGGCCGCAGGGCCCGCGGCAGGTAGGGCACCTGGATGAACTACACCCCCCGCTGGCGGGCCAGGGCCTTAATGGGGCTGCGCTCCACCAGCCGCCCCACCGAAAGGATCACCAGTCGCCCCTCCCAGCCCCGGCGCCACCACTCCCCCTCCCGAGTGGGCAATCCCTCGAAACGCGCTAGGTCAATGGCCGGGGGCACCAGGGCCACTCGCTCCCGGGAAACCCCGGCCAGCGCCGGCACCAGTATTCGGCAAATCCGGCCGAGAAAGCCTGCCCGCAGTGGATGGCCCGCACCCGCTGGTAGCGGCACAGCCCCCAGGTGTGCCACAACAAAACCCAGGGCTTGAGCAGCTTGCTGGCCAGGTCCGTCCCCAGGGGCAACCGGACCCTCGCCACCTGAGAGCCCAGGCCGGCGTCGATAGCGGGGGCGCCGGGCAGGCAGGACCACAAGTCGTACAGATAGCGCGATTGCCCACCGGGAACAGGGCGCAAACCGCTGGAGATCAGCAGCACCACCCCTGGCTTGGTCATTGGCCGGCCAATTCTTTGAGGAGCGCCAGGTGGCGCCCGTACACCAGGGAGGGGCGGAAACGCGCGACCCGCTCCAGGCGCTCCCGCTCCTCCTTGTCAAATAATATACGCCCGATGGCAGCGGCCAGCCTGGAGTTTCCCCGATTTAGTGGACAGTTTTGGTCTTTCGGATCAAGCCGCGAGATGATACCTCTTTTCATAGTTGATCGGCGACAGATAATCAAGGGCGGAGTAGCGCCGATGGGGATTATACCAGCCTTCGATGTAAGGGAAAAGCTGCTGTCGCGCCTGGGTCTGGGTCTGGAAGGATCTCCGGTCGAGCAGGTCACATTCGAGGGTGGCGAAGAAGCGCTCGCACAGGGCGTTGTCGAAGCAGTCGCCCACTGTGCCCCTGGAGGGCCGGACGCCCGCTTGCTGACAGCGGGTGCCGAAGGCCAGGAAGGTATACTGGCAGCCGTGATCGGAGTGGTGGATCACCCCCTGTGGCTGGCGCTGCTCCAGGGCCATGTCCA
>Ga0194131_10006320_pt1 | contig 16545 bp, 8 predicted proteins | sample TA2KigO120mmetaG_FD_148631 | JGI IMG/M metagenome (GOLD analysis project Ga0194131, IMG submission 148631) | Freshwater microbial communities from Lake Tanganyika, Tanzania - TA2015053 Kigoma Offshore 120m | ecosystem: Environmental > Aquatic > Freshwater > Lake | place: Tanzania: Lake... | reverse complement strand
CTCGATACGATGGGTTCGTGATGGACGGCACTGCGATCGACGTGCGCGGTTTGGCCAAGTCCTTCGGTGCGAAACGGGTGCTGAAGGAGGTCTCCTTCGCGCTGGCGCCGGGGGACGTGGTGGCGTTCCTCGGCCCGAACGGCGCCGGCAAGTCGACCACGATCCGCATCCTCACCGGGCAGCTGGCGCGCGACGCCGGAAGCGTGCGCGTGCTCGGTCTCGATCCCGCCACCGAAGCCGCCGAGATCCGCCGCCGCGTCGCGTTCGTTCCCGACGTCGCGCCGCTCTACGACGCGCTCACGCCGGTCGAGCAGCTCGAGCTGGTGGCCGGGCTGCAGGAACTCGACGACGCCACCGCGGCGAAGCGGATCCCGGCGCTGCTCCAGTCGCTCGGCCTCGACGAGCTGGCCGACACGCCGCTCGGCGCCTGCTCGCGCGGCAACCGGCAGCGCACCGCGATCGCGACTGCGTTCCTGCGCGAGCCCGAGCTCGTGATCATGGACGAGCCGCTGTTCGGGCTCGACGCGCCCACCGTCCTGCAGGTGAAGGAGATCCTGCGGCAGCTGTCGCGGCGCGGAGTCGCGGTGCTGTACAGCAGCCATCTGCTCGACGTCGCCGAGAGCCTCGCCACCCGGGTGCTGATCCTGCACGAGGGGGAAATCGTTGCCGACGGCGCCCCGGCGGCGCTGCTGCGCGGGCAGCCCGAGAAGTCGCTCGAGGCGCTCTTCAGGCGCCTCACCTCCGACGCCGACGTCGAGGCCCGGGCGGAACGTTTCCTTGCGAGTTCCCGTCTCAAACCGTGAGCCGCCGCCTCGGCGGTGATGGAGGTCGTCCGTGCTTCGATCGAACCGGTTGCAGGTCGCCGCGTGCCTTGCCGTGTGGTGCGCCGGCGGGTGGGCGATGCAGGAGACGCCGGCGCCGCCCGTTGCGCCGCCCGCACCTCCCGCGGAGGGCGACGAGACGGACGATCCCGCGGCCGCGCCCGACGAACCGGAGGATGCCGCGGCCAAGCGGCGCGCGGAGCGCGACGCGCGGCGGCGCGAGCGGCGCGAGAAGAAGGAGAAGCCGCGGGCCAACGTCGGCGAGCGCTTCCTCGACATCCCGGCGCCCGGCGCCGGACCCGGCCAGCTCCGCTTCTTCGAGGCCGCATCCGAGGCGGACGGGATCCGGCGGCAGTTCGATCCGATCAAGGACGACGTCGCCTTCGAGGTCTGGCTCGACGGCCAGCCGCCGCGGCAACGCGTCATCGAGGAACCCGATCCGGCGAACCCCGGCACGATGCGGGCGGTCGGCAAGCAGACGGTCGTCTCGGTGCTCGAAGTGACGAACGCCGAGTGGGACGACTACTTCAGCAGCCTGAAGCGCTTCACGCCGCCGGGCGATGACTCGACCTTCCTCACGGTGCTGCTGGCCGAGGTGCTGGAGCAGAAGGCGATGATGCTGCGCTACCGCGACGACCTCGCCGACGTGGCGAAGCGTGCCGAGGTGGCGGTGGCGAGGCTCAAGGCCGGGACGCCGTTCAAGGACGTGGTGCGCACCCTCAGCGAGGACGAGACGTCGGTCAGCGCCGACGGCCTCGTGCTCGAGTCCGATCGCGGCGAGCTGTTGCCGCTCTATCCGTTCTCGCGCGTCCTGTTCGAGCTCGAGCAACCGGGCGACATCGCCGGGCCGTTCTTCAACAAGCAGGCGGCCTACATCCTGATGGTCGACCGGATCACCCGCTCGGCGAACGCGCCGTGGCACGACAAGGTGCGCGCGAAGGGAGTCGTGCTGCGCTATCCCACCGGACCCAACCTGAAGGCGAGGGAGATCGCCACGATCAAGAGCAGCGTGCGCGTCCGTACGGTCCAGGAGCGGCTGAAGCGGGTGCTGCCGCCCGGGCGGCAGCTGCCGCTGCCGACGGCGTTCGGGCCTGACGACATCGCGCCGGTCGGCCAGCCCGACGCGGCGCTGCGCAAGCGCCACCTCGAGGACGAGCGCGACCAGCAGGTGGACGGCGGCTGAGTCGCGCCGGGCGCGGCCGCATGCGCCGCGGCGAGCGGACGCTGCTGCTGCACTGCCTGCGGCTCGACGTGGTCGAGGCCGCCGGCCGTGGCAGCGCCACGCTCCTGTCCGGGATCCTCTTCTCGACCCTGGTCGGCGCCGCGGTCGCGGGGATCGCTGCCGGGGAGGATGCCCGCTCGGCCGCCGGCGTCGCGTTCGCGCTGCTCGGCCTGTTCGCGCTGGTCGACGCGCTCGGCGACGTCGCCACGGCGTGGCTCGACCCGCGCGACCTGACGTTGCTGCGCACGTTGGCCATCGCGCCGGCCGCGTACGCGCGGGCCCGGCTGCTGGCGCTGCAGTTGCCGGTGGCGGCCAAGTCGCTGGCGTTGGTCCTGCCGGCAGCCTGCGCCGCGGCGGCGGAGGGGCACGCGGCGCGTGCGGTGGCGTGGATCGCGGCGTTCCTGCCGTTCGGTGCGTTCCTCGCGGCGGCGGGCGTGCTGCTGTTGCTGCTGCTGCGGCGGGCCGGGGTCGGCGCACGGCTGCGTGACGCACTGGCATGGCTGCGCGCGCTGTTGCTGGTGGCCGCGACCGGCGGCTGGATGGTTCTGCCGCCGGCCGCCGCCGGCGGGCTGGCGCGCGGTGTCGACCTCGCCGCCCTGCCGAGCGCGTGGTTCGCCGAACTCGCGCTCCTGTTCGAGGGCGCCGATGTGACCTGGCCGCGAGTGGCGCTCGCCGCCGCGGCGCTGGCGGCGGTGGCGCTGGCGCTCCGCGCTGCGCTGCGTGGCTACCTGCCGCTGCTCGAGGCGCTGGCGGCGACGCCCGTGACGGTGCGGGCGACGACGGCCCCGCCCTGGCGACGCGCCTTCGAGCGCTTCGCCGTCGCGCCGGCCGAGCGGCCGAGCTTCCGCCTGGCGCTGCGGCTGCTGCGGCGCGAGCGCGGCTTCCGGTTGCAGGCGATCCCGCTGCTGGCGTACCCGCTGCTCTTCCTCGCGCTCGGCCGCGGGGCGGACGACGACGGGCTGTTCGCGCTGCTGTTCAGCCAGCTGCCGGCGCTGGTGCTCGCGCTGGCCGGGATGCTGCTGCGCTTCACCGATTCGCCGGCCGGCGGATTCGCGCTGGCGTGGCACGGCGGCGCGGCCGCGCGCTCGCTCGAGCGTGGCGCGCGCAAGGCGTGCTGGTGGGGGGTGGCGCTGCCGCTGGCGGCGATCGTCACGGTGCTGCTGGTGCACGATCGCGGGGGGTGGTTCGGGGCGGCGGCCGGCGCGCTCGGGCTCTGCTCCTCGACGCTTGCGTTGCTGCCGGCGACCGCCGTGCCGCAGTTGCCGTTCCAGGAGCGGCTGCGCGGCCGGGTCGATGGCGGTGAGGGGGGGCGGGTGTTCGGGCTGCTGGCGCTGCTCTTCTGCCTCGCCCTGCTCGCGTGGCCGCTCGTTCGCTCCGGGGCTGCCGGCGCGGCTGCGGTGCTGCTGCTGGCGCTCGGCGCGACCGCTTGGCTGCTGCGGCGACGGGTGCCGGAAGCGGGTGTCGCGCTCGACGCGACCGTCGCCGACGCCCGCCCGCTCGCCGGAGCCGCGGCCGGGTCGCTGCCGTTCGCGCTGCGGCTGCGGCGGGAGCTGCGCGGGCTGTGCGCCTACTTCGTCGGCGCAGCGCTGGTCTTCAGCGCTTTCTACGCCTGGATGTGAACGAACTGGGGATCGCCCGGAACGACTGACCCGTCCGCTTCGGGCCGGCACGAAACACCCCGTCGTCGGTGATAATCCGCGCCCTTGTCTCGCCGAGGGGAGGCGCCACGCCCGTGTCCGACAGCCCGCCATCGCTGACGCCCCCGAACCTCCCGAACGAGCGTGCGCTCCTGCTCGAGCAGGAGATGAAGGACAGCTACCTGTCCTACGCGATGTCGGTGATCGTCAGTCGCGCGCTGCCCGACGTCCGCGACGGGTTGAAGCCGTCCCAGCGCCGCATCCTCGTCGCGATGAACGACCTGAACCTCGGGCCGCGCAGCAAGCAGCGCAAGTGCGCGAAGATCGCCGGCGACACCTCGGGCAACTACCACCCGCACGGCGAGTCGGTGATCTACCCGACGCTGGTGCGCATGGCGCAGCCGTTCAACATGCGCTACCAGCTGGTGCAGGGGCAGGGCAACTTCGGCTCGATCGACGGCGACCCGCCGGCGGCGATGCGCTACACCGAGGCGCGGATGGCCGCCGCCGCCTCCGCGATGATGGAGGACCTCGAGCAGGACACGGTCGACTTCGTCCCCAACTACGAGGGGACGCGGCAGGAGCCCACCGTCCTGCCGAGCCGCTTTCCGAACCTGCTGGTGAACGGCAGCAACGGCATCGCCGTCGGCATGGCGACGTCGATGGCGCCGCACAACCTGACCGAGGTCTGTCAGGCGCTGCGCGCGGTCGTCGACCGGCCCGAGATCACGATCGACGAGTTGATGGAGTTCGTGAAGGGGCCCGACTTCCCGACCGGCGGCATCCTCTGCGGCACCTACGGCGTGCGCGAGGCCTACCGCACCGGTCGCGGCTACGTCGACGTGCGCGGCAAGGCGTCGTTCGAGGAGGCGGGCGCCAAGGGCAACCGCCAGCGCATCGTCATCACCGAGATCCCGTTCCAGATCAACAAGACCGTCCTCATCGAGAAGATCGCCGAGCTGATCAAGGACGGGCGGCTCGAGGGCGCCAGCGAGGTGCGCGACGAGTCGGACAAGGACGGCATCCGCATCTGCGTCGAGTGCCGCGCCGGCGAGGACGCCAAGGTCGTCCTGAACCGGCTCTACGAGTTCACCCAGCTCCAGGACCGCTTCTCGATCATCAACATCGCGCTGGTCGACGGCCGGCCGAAGACGCTGTCGCTCAAGGACCTGCTGGTCGAGTACGTGGCGTACCGGCGGGTGGTCGTCACGCGGCGGACGCGGTTCCTGCTCGGGAAGGCGCTCGACCGCCTGCACATCCTCGAGGGATTCCTCGTCGTCCTGTCGCACATGGACGAGGTGATCGCGACCATCCGCGCCTCCGCCGATCGCGACGACGCCAAGAAGAACCTGGTGGCGCGATTCAAGCTGTCGGAGCGGCAGGCCGATGCGATCGTCGACCTCCGCCTCCATCGCCTCACCGCGCTCGAGCGCGACAAGATCGAGCAGGAGCATCGCGAGGTGACGGCCGAGGTGGCCGGCTACCGCCGGATCCTCGGCGATCCGAAGGAGGTCGACCGCATCGTCAAGGAGGAGGTCGAGAAGACCGAGCGCGAGTTCGGCGACGCGCGCCGCACCGAGATCGGCGAACCGCTCGACGACACCGTCCCGGAGGACCTGATCCCGGACGAGGAGATGACCGTCACGATCAGCCGCAAGGGCTACGTGAAGCGCCTCTCCTCCGGCGAGTACCGCGCGCAGCGGCGCGGCGGCAAGGGGATCATCGGCACCGACGCGCAGGACGACGACTTCGTCGAGCAGGTGTTCATCGCGAACAACCACGACCACCTGCTCTTGTTCACCGACACCGGTCGGGTGCACTGGCTCAAGGTCTATCAGTTGCCGCTGCTCTCGCGCTATTCGCGCGGCCGCGCCATCGCCAACCTGCTGCAGCTGCAGGGCGAGGAGAAGATCACGCGCGTCATCCCGGTGCGCGACTTCACCGCGGGCTTCCTGGTGCTGGCGACGCGCCAGGGCGTGATCAAGCGCACCGAGCTGTCGGCGTTCTCGCGGCCGATGCGCGGCGGGATCATCGCGATGGGGCTCAACGAGGGCGACGCGCTGGTGGGCGTGCGCATCGCCCGCGCGGGGGATCGGGTGCTGCTCGCCTCGAAGGAGGGGCAGGCGATCTGCTTCGAGCTCGAGGACGTGCGGCCGATGGGGCGGCCTGCCACCGGCGTGCGCGGCATGAACCTGCGCGAGGAGGGGAAGGGGCGGGACGAGGTGGTGAGCCTCATCCTCGCCCAGCCGAACGCGACGGTGCTCACCGTCTGCGCCAACGGCTTCGGCAAGCGCACGCCGCTCGAGGAGTACCGCGTGCAGGGGCGCGGCGGCTTCGGGATCATCAACATCAAGACGACCGAGCGGAACGGCGCGGTGGTCGGCGTGCTCGAAGTGACCGACGACGACGACCTGCTGATCGCGACGCAGCAGGGGCAGGTGGTGCGCACGCCGGTGAAGGACGTATCGAGCATCGGCCGCAACACGCAGGGCGTCTGCCTGGTGCGCTTCAAGGTCGACGGCGACCAGGTGGCATCGGTGGGGCGGATGGTGCACGACGAGAGCGAGGACGGCGCCGACCCCGCCGGTGGGGATGCGCCGCCGGCGCCGCCCGCCACGCCCGGCGCGCCGAACGGCGGCTGACCGCCGCCACGGGCGCTGCGGGAGATCCGCCGCCGGCCCGCCCGGTGCCGACCCGGGCACGGCGACTTCCCAAACGGCGGAGCGCGCGCTAGGAAGGGAGCCTTTCCCGGTCGCCTCCTTCCGCGCTGATGGAGTCCGCGTGATGCGTCGTGCCGCAATCGTCCTCGCATCGCTCGCGGCGTTCGCGTCGGCGGCGGCCGATGCCGCCGCGCAGACCCTCACCGACGGCCGGCTCAAGCTGGCGAATTGGGTCACCGGCCTCTCGGCGCCGACCGCGTTCGTCTTCATCGGGCCGGGCGAGCTGCTGGTGATCCAGAAGAACGACGGCATGGTCCGCTGGGTCAAGGACGGCGTGATCCAGGGCACCGCCCTCGACCTCAACGTCAACAGCAACAGCGAGCGCGGCGGGCTCGGCATCACGATCGACCCCGACTTCGCCGTCAACGGCTACGTCTACGTCAGCTATTCGGCCAGCACGACCTCCGCCGATTCCTCGGCCAGCGACCGGTGGCTCGACAACCGGGTCGAGCGCTACACGTGGAACGGCTCGACCCTGGGCAGCGTGTTCGGGCCGCTGGTGGCCTTCCCGAGCGACGCGTCGCAGGCGAACGGCCCCAACCACGACGGCGGGCCGATCGAGTTCGGGCCCGATGGCAAGCTCTACGGCCAGACCGGCGACCTGAATCGCGGCCGCTTCGGCAGCACCGCCCGCATCGAGCAGAACACCGCCACGAGCGGGAGCGCCGTGGTCGGCGGCATCTTCCGCATCAACAGCGACGGCACCATCCCGACGGACAATCCGTTCACCGGCGAGTCCGACAGCGCGCTCCATCTCTGGTGGAGCTACGGGCTGCGCAATGGCTACGGGATGTGCTTCGATCCCGTCAACGGCGAGCTCTGGAACACCGAGAACGGTCCGAACCTCTACGACGAGGTCTGCCGCGTCCCCAAGGGGATGAACAGCGGCTGGCTCAAGATCATGGGCCCCGACTCGCGCGACGCGACCTACGGCGAGAACAACAACACGGCCTACGACGAGGCCGACCTCACCGCGCTGGCCAACTCGGACTACCTCGATCCCGAGCTCTCGTTCAAGACGCCGATCGGCATCACCGCCATCACGTTCCTCGGCTCGAAGCTGTTCCCGGACGACCTCGTCGACAACTGTCTGATCGGCGACAACAACACCGGGAACCTCTACTACTGCGCGATGAAGGCGTCGCGCCTCGAGTTCAAGCTCCCGAGCGGGCTCGGCGACAAGGTGGCCGACACGACCGGCGAGCGCAACAAGATCCAGTGGGGGTCGAGCTTCGGCGTCGTGACCGATGCCCAGATCGGACCGGACGGCTACCTCTACGTGGTGAACCACATCGGCAACCGGATCATCCGGATCCGGCCGGTCACCGACGAGGTCGATCCGTTCGTGTGGCACGCCGAGCCGGGCACCAAGATCACCGGTTCGACGGCGAACGCCGAGACGAGCGACGAAAAGGTCTACACCTTCATCGACCAGACCCTGACGGGGGCAGCCGGGCCGTTCCGGGTCGGTGCGGATTTCCGGCTGCAGTCGACGGCGCCCACCTCGCTGGTGCTGGAGGTCGAGACGCGGATGTCGAAGTCGGGGATCCCGCAGCAGATCGAGGCGAAGAACGTCGTCACCGGCCGGTGGGACACGCTCGACGGCGACCTGATCGGGACCAGCGACGTGTTCAAGTCGATCGCGATCGCCGTTCCGGCCGACTACATCGATCCGACCACCCTCGAGCTCAAGTTGCGCGTCTCGGCGCTTTCGCTGCCGTTCTCTTCGTCGCCGCGCAAGATCGCGATCAACTTCGATCTGCTGCGGCTGCTCGCGACCTACCCGTGAGCGTGCAGAAGACGGCGAATCCGGTCGAGCTCGAGGCGCGGCGCAAGGTCGGCGTGGCCGCCGCGGCACTGGTCGCCCCCGGCATGGTGGTCGGCCTCGGCACCGGCTCGACGGCGGCCTTCGCCATCGCCGAACTCGGGCGGCGCTGGCGCGAGGAGGGGCTGCGTTTCACCGGCGTGCCGACCTCGTGGTCGGCGGCCGAGCTGGCGCGCGAGGCGGGTCTCCTCGTGCGCACGCTGAACGACGTCGACCGCGTCGACCTCGCGCTGGACGGCGCGGACGAAGTCGGGCCGGGGCTTGCCCTGATCAAGGGGGGGGGCGCGGCGCACACGCAGGAGAAGGTCGTCGCCACCGCGGCGGAGCGGTTCGTCGTGCTCGCCGACGATGGCAAGCTGGTCGACGTCCTCGGCCGCAAGTGGGCGGTGCCGATCGAGGTGCTCGGCATCGCGCTGCGTCCGGTCGAGCGGCGGCTGCGGGAGCTCGGCGCGGTGCCGGCGTTGCGCAAGGGTGGCGGCAAGGACGGGCCGGTGGTGACGGACCACGGCAACCTGGTCGTCGACGCGCGTTTCCCGGAGATCCCCGACCCGGCAGCGCTCGGCCGCGCGCTCGATTCGATTCCCGGCGTCGTCGAGCACGGCCTGTTCGTCGGGCTGGCCGAATTCGCGCTGGTCGGCTCGCGGGCGGATGGCTCGGTGCGGCGGATCGATGCGGAGCCGCGGCGCGCGTGATCGCCTCCGGCCGGCGCGGAGGCGGTGAGCGCCGCGCTAACTTGGGCCGCGTCCGTGGCGCGCCGGCGGCCGGTCCTCCGGCTGGCGCGACTCCAGGAGACCGCCATGCCGATCAGCCCGATTCCGGAGATCCTCGCCGAGCTCAAGGCCGGGCGGATGATCATCCTCGTCGATGACGAGGATCGCGAGAACGAGGGCGATCTGTGCATGGCCGCCGAGTTCGTCACTCCGGCGGCGATCAACTTCATGGCGCGCCAGGCGTGTGGCCTGATCTGCATGCCGATCGACGCCCAGCGCGGCGACCGGCTGGGGCTCGAGCCGCAGGCGCGGCTCAACACGACGCGGCACGGCACCGCGTTCACGGTGATGGTGGATGCGCGCAGCGGGATCACGACGGGGATCTCGGCGGCCGACCGCGCGACGACGATCCGGCAGGCGGCGCGAGTGGACTGCCGCCCCGAGGACCTGGTGCGGCCGGGCCACGTTCCGCCGCTGCGAGCGGAACCGGGCGGCGTGCTGGTGCGCACCGGACACACCGAGGGAATGGTCGACCTCTGCCGCCTGGCGGGGTTGGAGCCGGTCGGAGTCGTCTGCGAGATCACGAATCACGACGGCACCATGGCCCGCATGCCGGACCTCGAGCGATTCAGCGGCGAGCACGGCCTCAAGATGACCTCGATCGCCGAACTGATCGAGCACCGGCGCCGCCACGAGAAGCTGGTGGAGCGGACCGTCTCGATCCGGCTGCCGACGCGCTACGGCGAGTTCGACGTCCACCTCTACCGGTCGCTGGTCGATCGCGATCCCCACGTGGCGTTGACCATGGGGATCCCCGATCCGGCGACGCGCGCGGCGCCGATCGAGGAACCGCTCCTGGTCCGGGTGCACTCGTCGTGCTTCACCGGCGACCTGATCGAGTCGTTGCGCTGCGACTGCGGCGACCAACTCCATGGCGCACTGGCGCAGATCGCGCGGGCCGGTCGCGGCGCCCTGCTCTACATGCAGCAGGAAGGGCGGGGCATTGGGCTCGAGAACAAGTTGCGGGCCTACGCGCTGCAGATGAAGCAGGGCCTCGACACGGTCGAGGCCAACCGGGCACTGGGTTTGCCGGAGGACGTGCGCCACTACGGGGTCGGGGCGCAGATCCTGCGCGACCTCGGCATCCAGCGCATCCGGCTGCTGACCAACAACCCGCGCAAGTACCACGCGATCAAGGGCTATCAGCTCGAGATCGTCGAGCGCGTGTCGCTCGAGATGGCGGCGAACGAGCAGAATCGCGACTACCTGCGGACCAAGCGCGACAAGCTCGGCCACGACCTGCGCAATCTGCCGAGCTAGCCGCCTCCGCCGTCTTCGCTTCCGCCTTCACCGTCCTCGGCGCCGTCATCGTCGCGGCCGAGTTCGCCGTCGCCGCGCTGAGGGACGCCGCCGGGCAGCGACGGAATGGTCGGCGTCCCCGTTCGTCCCGCCTCCGCGTTCTTGCGCCGGATCGCCTCGAGCCGCTTCGTCTCGATCGCCTTCTGATCGGCGCGCAGGCGCTCGATGTCCTCCGGGCTCAGCAACTGGTCGAGCGGTGACAGGACGACCCGCATCCCACCGAAGAGGTACTCGGTGATCGGAAACGGGTCCATCGACTCTTTCGTCGGATCGGGGAAACGCGGGACCAGCTTCGAGAAGCCGCGTGCGGCGGTGCGCCCCTTGAAGAGGAAGCCGAAGCGGTTGTAACTGCCGCCGCGCTGGGCGCGGCGATCGCGTCCGGGGTAACGCTCGACCAGGCAGGGGTTCGACAGCGGCAGGTTCCGCAGCAGGGACTCCTCGAAGGCGTCGAGGCAGTACTCGGCGGCATTCCCTGCCATGTCGTAGCAGCCGTACGGGCTGCGGCCACCCGGATAGGTCCCGACTTCGAGCAACCGGTAGTTCTGGCTCTCGCAGAGGTTCGCGCGCATCGGGTCGTAGCGGTTGCCCCACGGGAACAGCCGGGCATCCGTCCCGCGCGCCGCCTTCTCCCATTCCGCCTCGGTCGGCAGGCGGCCGCCCATCCAACGCGCGAATGCCCAGGCGTTCAGCCAGCCGATGCCGATCACCGGCTGGCGATCGCCGTTGAAGGGGGCGCGACGCGGGTCGCCGGTGAGGTAAGGCGTGTGGCTCACCTTGCCGAACAGGAGCGGCCACTCGCATTCGGCCGGCACCTTGCCGGCCTGCCACTCCTCGAGGAACGCGCGGTACTCGGCGTTGGTCACCTCGTAGACGCCGATGAAGTACGGCGAGACGTAGACCTGGCTCTGCGGCTGCTCATTGCCGAAGTAGGAATCGTCGGCCTTGCCGCGGATGGCCGAGTCGATGACCATCCGGTTGGCGAAGATCTCGCCGTGGTTCGAGCCCATTGGAAACGCGCCGGCCGGGACGAAGACGAACTTCATCCCGACCTTCGGGTGGCGGTATTCGACGATGCCGTCGCTGGCGCGCGGGCCGAGGTTCTCCAGCCCGAATCGCGCTGCCAGTTCGGCCTCGCTCGGTTCGACGCGCGCCGGGTCGATCTTGCGCTCGGTGAATTTCGCCCAGGTCGACTTGCCCGGATGGAACGACTCGGCGGTCGCCTTCGGCGCCTTGGCGCCGGCGTCCTGCTTGTCGCCCTTGTCGCCGCGCGGGCGGGCGCCGGCGCCCTGCCCGTCGGCGACGCCACCGAGCGCCAGCCACGCCGAGACGGCGCCCGCGCACGCCCGAGCCATCGCACGATTCATCATCGATTCCAGGGAGAGGCCGTGGACGAATCGTCGCGGTTCAACGGCCGTCGCCGTCGCCCATGCCGTCACCGTCCGCGCCATCCTTCCGGCCCTTGCGGCCGCCCTTGCCCTTGCGCCCTTCGCCGGCGCCTTCGCCGGCGCCGTCGGCGTCGCCGCGCTTCTTCATCGCCTCGCGCTCTTCGGGCGACAGCTTGCCGTCACCGTCGGTGTCGGCCTTCGACTTGCGCTTGGCCGCCTTCGCGTCCTTCGACGGCTCCTCGGCGCCGGCGCCGTCGTCGTTCTTCTTGCGCAGCTGGTTGCGCGCTTCCTTGAGGATGGTCATCTCCTCGGCGGTGAGCTCCTCGCCCGCCTTCTGCTTCTCCAGCACCTCGCGTTGCTCGTTGGTGAGCTCCGCGAAGTCGCTCGGCCCGGCACGGTCGTTGTTGGTCGTGCCGGCGCCGCTCTGGCGCTGGTTGCGGCGGTCGAGCTCGGCCTTGCGGTCGGTGAAGGCCTCGCGCTGCTTCTCGCCAGGAGCGAGCTTCACCAGCTCGGCCTCGTGGATGGTCTCCTTGCCGGCCTCGAGCTTGAGGCGGCCGGTGTACTTGTAGTAGCCGGGGCACTGGACCCAGATGCTCCAGTCGCCCGGCTCCTTCCGCGAGAACGTCACTTCGCCGGTCTCACCGACCTGGACGCGCATACCGCCCTGCATGTGGGCCTCGGCCGTCTGGATGCCGGACCGGTCGGCTTCATCCTTGTTGAGCACGATGCCGACCATTCCGTCCTTGACGAGCTTCTCCGCTGACTCCATCGGGTTCTCGCCCTGGAACAGCCAGACGGTGGCCTGGGGGACGGTGTTGCCTTCCGCGTCACGCACGACGATGCGCACCGACGACGGCTTCACCAGCGAGAAGTCGATCTCCTGGCGCGCACCGATGTCGACGACGATCTCGCGTTCCTTGAGCGGCGCGAACGACGGGTGCGAGGCCCAGATGAGGTAGCGGCCGGGGAGCAGGTTCTTGATCTCGTACTCGCCGTTCGAGTTGCTGGCGGCCTGCAGCTTGGTGTAGCTCTTGTCCGCGCTGGAGAACGAGTCGAGGTACTCCATGCGGATCAACGCCGCCTGCACCGGCTTGCCCGACATCGAGCGGAGCACTCCGCCGACCCGGGCGCCCTCGGCGACGCGCAACTCCTGGTTCTCGAGCCGCTCCGCCTCGCGCATGGCGACCCGCTCGACCACGACGGGCGTGAGCTCCTCGGCGCTGAACTCGAAATCCCAGAGTCCGGGCGTCAGGCCCTTCAGCTCGAACTTGCCGTCCTTGTCGCGGATCTGCTCGGTGCGGATCGCGGGGTTCTCGGCGTTCGACGGCTTGCAACGCACCTTGAACTTGCCGATCGGCTCGCCGGCGGCGTTGAGGAAACGGCCGGAGTAGACGGCTTCGCGCACCAGCACGAACTGGACGCCGGTAGTCACGTCGCGCACGTTGCCGATCGTGCTCTTGCAATACCCCGGCGCCTCGCAGGTCAGCTCGAACTGCGCCGGCTGGGTGTTGTTGATCAGGAACGCGCCATCCGCGGAGCTCAGCACCGGGACCAGCGGCGCGCCGGGCGGCCTGACCGGAGTGGCGACCACGGTCGCACCGGGGATCGGCTGGCGCAGTGCGTCGAGCACCTCGCCGGTGATCGCACCGCCGCGGCTCATCATGATCTCGACGCCGGTCAGTTCCTCGCCGGCATGCAGCACGAAGTGGGACTTCTCGGCGTTCACGTAGTCGGGGTGGCGTGCCAGGACATTGAAGGTGCGCGTCACGGGCACTCCGCGCAGCACGAAGCTCCCGTCAGGGCCGGTGCGGGCGTGCGGCTTCTCCGGCAGCCCCTTGTTGCTCAGGATCTGCGACTCGGCCGTGGCCCAGTAGACCGCGATCCCCTCGAGCGGCTGGTTGGTGTTGTCGACGACCGTGCCCGAGAGCGAGGCGGAGCGCCGCAGCCGGATCTCGTGGGTGAACTCCTTCTCCGTCGACTTGATCTCGAACGCACCGACGTAGTCCTCGTAGCCCGGATAGTTGCACGAGACGTACTGCTTGCCGCGCGGCAGCTTGCGCAGGTGGAAGCGGCCGTTGGCGTCGGTCACGTCCTCGACGCCGCCGCTGCCATCGCCGATCAGCGCCATCACCATGAGCGGGATGCCGTTCTCGGTGGCCTGGACCTTCACGCCGACGACCGGTTCACCGGTCTCGTCGACGACCACGCGCCCGACGATGTCGATGCGCGGGAACAAGCGGATGTCGCGGACGATCGGCTCGCTGCCGCGGACCTTCAGCACTTCGCTGAACGAGTCGAAGCTCGGGTGCTCGCTGGCCAGCGTGACGTCGGCCTCGAACGGCGCGAGCGGGATGGTGAACTTGCCGTCGGCGCCCGACTCGACCGAGGTGCGGAAGAACGGGTGCGGCTTCTCGAGCAGCTCGTAGCCCGAGATGTCGCGCGGGTCGACGCCTTGCTGCAGCGCCATCTGGATGCGCTTGATCGTCGCCGCCATGCCGAAGTCGGTGTGCAGCTGGATCCACGCATTCGCGATCGGTGCGCCCGATTCGGCGTCGAGGACGGATCCGGTGAACGGGACGCCCTTGCGGAACAGGAAGTCGAGCGCCTTGCCGTCCTTCGCGCCGCGCAGGCGCAGCGGCAGGTAGCCATCCGGGGACGACCAGACTTCATAGATCGTGAACGGCAGATCCTTGAAGGTGGCGAGGCCATCCGCGTCCGATCGCGCCACGACCGTTTCGTCGAGGTCGATGCCAGTGGCGAGCGCCGGCGCGGCGCTCAATTCGATGCCGACCAGCGGCTCGGCCGCGCCACCCGGACCGAGGCACTTGACCGTGAACGTGATCGGCTTGTCCGCGCGCCGGCCTTCGCGCCCCTTCTTGGTCGCGGTCCGCGCCGGTCCGGTCTCGGCCTCAGTTGGCGCCGCCGGGGTGGCGGTCGTTCCGGCGGTCGACGTCGACGGGGCCGTCGGGCGCACATCCGCCGGATCGGAACGGAGCGCGATGAACGCGATGATGCCGCCGATCGCGAGGACGACGAGCAGCAGCGCCACCGTGAGCGCGCTGCCGCGGACGGGACCCGAAACGCGGGGGGAAACAATCATCGAGCGGCCCTCTCGGAAACGAGATCTCCCGTGGTGCGGGAGGGAGGGCTGCGCGCGTCCGACGATCACACGATCGCCCTCGGTTCGCCGGCCATGCCCCCGCTTACGGGCGGGCAGCTGCATCGACCGATCCGAAGCTGCGAGGCAAGAGTGCAGCTGCGGAACGACGGTGCGGTCAGCAAACTTTGCGGGCGACGGACGGGGTACCGGCAAGGCCCGCGAGCGAGCGGGCAAGTCAGCCTCTTAGTGGCACGGGGCCGCTGCGAGGTTCCAAGTTTCTACCTCCAGGCAGAGGCGCGGCAAGTGGCGCTTCGGTCGGCCCGCCAGAGCATTGACCTCGAGCCGCGCACCGCTCCGAACTCGTCGTACGAGCCTAAACCGCACCATGACCGACTCAGGGGGTGGGCAGGCGGTGCCTGCAACGGGAGGTGGCGCGAAATATTCAGCGACAGCGATCGATCCGGAACCTCGTTTGGGACAATTTACGTCCGATGCGGTGTTCGGACGGCGCGCACGCTCAGACAAGGATCTCCCGGGATCTGCGCTGAAATCGCGCTCAGCCGAAGGGTTGACGAGTCGAAATCCAGAGGTACAGTTCCGCGGCTTGGGTCGGTTTGTCCCAAGCATCCGTCGCAGTTCGCCAGACCGTTTGGGAAGAGGCGGTCAGGTTGTCGGTGACGGGGTGTGAATCGGGCGGTGTGAGTGGCGGCGGTTCCGTCGGTTCAACGCGAACGACACCAAGATCAAAAACCGAGGATGACGAGCGCCCCAGATCTCGAAGCTTGCTCCGAGCCTGGTTCGCAAGTTCTTCCCCGGCAATCCAGCTGACCGAAATCAGCCGGTGCCCAAATCAAGGTTCATGGTTTCTCAGGAGGGTTCTCGCATGCGGAAGTGGTTCGCTTCCCTCGCGGTCCTGGGTCTCTCGGCGGTTGCCACCGCCCAGACGATCCCGGTCCCGCCGGTGGGTGGTCTCGGCCAGTCGCAGTCGATCCTGTTCGACGACGGCGGCGCGGAGACTTCGTGGAAGGTTTTCTACCCGACGGGTGCAGGCGATGCGTTCAGCGTCGACTTTGACCTGATGGCGGGCGGCATGGACGTCACGGGCATCGCTGTCCAGACGTACCAGTCGTCCTCGTCCGGTCCGATCGGCCTGAAGTACGTCATGCTCGCCCCGGACAACCTCGCGGTTGACTCGCTCGGCACCACCCCTGACATCAACGCGCCCCTGTCGATCCTCGGATCGCTGAGCGGCACGGTGACGATCACGGGTACCCCGGGCGTGAGCGCGGGCTTCTGCCCGAGCACGGTGGGTTACGACCTGCCGGACGTCACGGTCGGCTCGGGCGGCGTGCACGCCGTCACGACGATGGTGACCGGCGACTCGGCCCTCTGGCTGTGCGGCGACAGCAGCGCGCCGGACAACCGCTCGTACTTCACGGGCGGCAACTACTCGACGCCGGGCACGAAGCTGTCGGGTTGGGACCTCATGCTGCGCGTGATCGGCACGGTCAACACCGGGCCGGACTCCGCCTACATGACGGTCAACAACGCGACCGGCGCGGTCGATTGCAGCCAGACCGGCTTCCTCGCGTCGACCCTGTGGTCGAGCTGCGCCACGCAGCCGACGCTCTACATCCAGGGCGTCACGATCCCGGGCTATCCGTTCTTCCAGGTCCCGACGTTCATCCTGGCGACTGGCTATGAGAACGGCTCGCCGATCGCGGACAGCAAGCAGGGTACGGTCGGTGACTTCCTCTCCGACCCGT
>Ga0194131_10006315_pt1 | contig 16556 bp, 21 predicted proteins | sample TA2KigO120mmetaG_FD_148631 | JGI IMG/M metagenome (GOLD analysis project Ga0194131, IMG submission 148631) | Freshwater microbial communities from Lake Tanganyika, Tanzania - TA2015053 Kigoma Offshore 120m | ecosystem: Environmental > Aquatic > Freshwater > Lake | place: Tanzania: Lake... | reverse complement strand
TGACTGTTGCGGCTTGCAATTCCTGCTTCAACCGGCAAATAAGCGCTTCGTTTCTTTCTCCATCATTGCTCCTACTTACGGCAACTGCAGAATAAACTCCACGGCGGCTGTTAACTTAATGCCATTGGCCTTCACGGGGCGGGCGATCCACGACGCCTGGGCTCCCTATTTCGCCTACTCGTGTGCGCACGGCTTGTGCAACGCCCATCATCTGCGCTAATTAACCTTCGTCCACGAGCAAATGGGCCAAGGCTGGGCCCAGGAGATGAAAGAGGTGCTGGTGGCGATCAAGCACGCAGTGGAAGACGCCCGCCAGCACGGCGCCACCGCGCTGCCCCCGGCGCAGCAGCGGCGCTTTGGGCAACGCTATGATCACCTGCTGACCGTAGGCTTGCAGGTGCCGGAGAATCGGCCGCGGCCCCCCACTGGCAAACGCGGCCGCCCGCAACAAAGCAAAGCGAAAAACCTGCTTGATCGGTTGGCGCACCGCAAACCGGAGACGCTCGCCTTTATGGCGGACTTCTCCGTGCCCTTCGACAATAACCAAGCGGAGCGGGCTCTGCGCATGGTCAAGGTCCAGCAGAAGGTCTCGGGCTGCTTCCGCTCTCAGGAGGGTGCCAAGGTGTTTGCCGTATTCGCGGCTATATTTCCACTCTCAAAAAGCAAGGACGCGATGTGTTGGGGGCGTTATGCCGTGCCTTTATAGGACAGCCGCTTTCCCCACTGCCGCAGGCCTGAGTAGTTACGAAAGGACAACTTTTTCCGGACAGATATATCTATGAGTAAATTAGTGAAGAAACAGGTGCTGCTTGATCTCCAAGCGTTAAAGCGCGCCCAAAAGATCTTACGCAAAGACAGCGAGGCAGAGACCATCCGTGAGGCCATCAACCTTGTTACCCTCCGTCAAGAAGTCGCTGCTGGATTTGATCGTGTTGCAGGCAAGGCCCCTGATTTTCGTGATGTATGGGCCAAATAATGGCCGTGCGGTTGCTGTTTGATACCAGCATTTACATTACCGTGCTCAGGGATGAACACTTTGCCGAAGAGTTCCGCCCGCGCTACATGCGCGATATTCCGCGTACTCATTTCAGTTCTGTGGTGATTGAGGAACTTATTGCTGGAGCCCGTACCTTTCGCCATCGACGGCAAGCTGCTGCACTTTATGAACCCTTTGAACGCGCTGGCCGCATTGCGACGCCAAGTCATAACGTATGGAAGGAAGTGGGAACGGTCGTAGCAGCGCTGGCTGAGAAAGCACCGCAATGGCGAGACAAGCTTTCTCCTGGGTTCCTCAACGACATGCTGATTGCTCTCAGCGGTCGTTCGTTGGGGGCTACGTCGTCACCCGGAATGGGGAAGACTTTCGCCTCATTCGCCAGTTTAAGACCTTTGCTCTAGAGGTCATCTGATGCAGGCAGCCGATTTTGGTCTCGCTCTAGTTTTCCGCCCTTGGCCCATGGCCTCTCTGTTCTGTTCTTCACTCTTCATTTACTTGAGCCCAGTTTTCTGCAGCGCACCAAACACCCGCTCCAGCGTCGCTGGCTCCTTGTAGGGAACTCGCGGCTTCCACACTTCGAGTGACCACTTGGGGTTGATCTTCAGGACCGCTGCCGCCTCAGCTTGAGCGCCGGCTTCTCGACCGAGTTCACTATAGACCACCACCAGGAGTAAGTGAGCCTCCAGATCAGCCGGACTACCATTGAGCGTTTTCTTCAGCGTGGCAATCGCCTCCTCACTCCGCCCAGTCAGGTAATATGTGTGGCCTAGAAAGAGGAGACCTCTGGGTGACAACCGGGGGTTAAAACGTAGCGCCTTCTCAACCAACCCAAAAGCTTCCTCTGTTCGCCCCAAATAACTCAGGGTATGAGCCGCCCACGCATAGATCATCCCATGCATCGGATTGAGAGCAAGGGTCTGCTCCACCTCTAGACTTGCCTGCTCATACTGTTTCTTCCACACATATGCTCCACTCAATATACTGTGAGCCCAGGACGAGGCAGTATTCAAAGTCACCATTTGTTGCGCTGCCGTTAGTCCTCGGTCCAGGGTCTGGGGATCGTGACTCAGTTGCGAAGCCCGCGGTAGGGTGTCATCTAGAGCGATCGCCTGCTGCCCCAGTGCAAAGGCTCACTGCAGGTTTTGCGGGTCTGGATTACCTTGCTGAACCCAGGCAATCCAGTAGACCCATCCCAGCCACGCATACGCCTCGGCATACTGCGGGTCCAATTCGATGGTTTTCTCAAACAAAGGCCGCGCGTGTGGGCATTGCCCTCTTTGGTGAAGCGTAAAAAGTACTCTGCTCCACGTAGAAAAATGTCATATGCCGCCAGGTTGTTCGTGCGTTTGCGCACAATGTGCCCTGGCTCCTGTACAGTAAGCTGGAGTTTTAACGTGGTTGTGATGTAACCGGTGAACTGGCCAATCACACGATCAATTATACAAACGATCTTTCAGCGTTGACTGCTGGGCTCCTAGCACTGTTCGGACTGAGTGCCATCATGCTCATTGCTACGATAGCGCATGCGCGGTACGCTCCAGTTTTCGCATGCGCAATGGAGATCCGCCGATTTCATCCAGTAAGAACACACAGTGAGTAAATAGAGAAACGCTCGCAGAAACAGGAAGAAGACGGTGAGGAGCACGCGACATCTAGAGAACGAGGCAGGAGCAACCTCGTAGAAATCTTATCAACTCGATAAGTGTGGCTATTGCTCCTGACGGATTTCTTGGGGGGACCGGAGAAAAGGCGGTCTCGATAAAAAAGGCCGCCCTGTTGCATGTTCGGGTAGGGGTTTACTTATTCAGAGACTTTCTCATCTTTGAATCGTACTTCCCGGCAACGTTCTCGATTTTCTGAACCGCAGCTTCCATACGCGCAGCCGCGGCTTCAGCACGTTTCGCAGCATCTTCCGCACGGCTTGCTGCTGCAGCTGATCTATTGGCTGGTTCTGTCCACGTATCTCTCACTTCCGTTTCTTTGGTTATTGCACAACCACTCGTAATCATCGTGAACACACTCACAGCAGCAATGACTGTTGCACCTCTTTTATACATCTTCATTACGTGTCCCTCTTACCTCTTCAGCAATGCCGTCCTTACTTTCTCATTCCCTTCGTTGTCATTGCTTCGATGCGAGCTGCGGCATCTTCACACTTTTTTGATGCGGCTTCGACACGAGCAGCCGCCGCTTCTGCACGCTTGGCTGCATCCTCAGCACGACTCGCAGACTGACTCGAACGATTCGCAGCTTCAGTCCAGGTGTCTTTCACTTCACGTTGTGTTGAACAGCCAACATTTATAATGGAAAGCACAGCTACGGCGGCAACGCTCGTAGCGAATTTGACAAAAGTCCTCATCCTGCTTACCCCCTTCGTTGGATACATTGATCCCTCTATACTGCCACAATTTTGTCGCTTACTCAAACAGGCAGCGTGTTTACGTATCAGCATTCCCCAATATCCAGTAGCAATATATAAAATAGCCTGTAGGGGGAATGATGATCTCCCCCCCCCCCTACTTCTCAGGCGATTGAGGGAAACCAATGGCCGATTAGTAATCGTCACCGAAATCATCACCATGACTATGGCCATGATGATGACCACCACCAGCAGGCGGTATCTTCTTTTCCGGCTTGTCAGCCACCGCTGCTTCTGTCGTAATCATGAGGCCGGCAACACTCGCGGCGTTTTGCAACGCCGAGCGTACGACTTTGGCCGAATCAATGACCCCGGCCTTGAACAGGTTTTCAAATTTCTCGTTAGCGGCATTGAACCCGTAGTCGTCTTTTCCTTCGCGAACTTTGTTGATAACGACCGGAGCGTCAGCCCCTGCATTCGCTGCAATCTGCCGCAATGGCTCTTCGATTGCCCGGCGAACAATCGCAACACCTTGGTCACGACCATCGCCAAATTTTAATCCATCGAGTTTCTTTTGTGCACGAACCAGAGCTACTCCACCACCAGGAACAATCCCTTCTTCTGATGCCGCTTTCGTCGCATGCATAGCGTCATCTACTCGGGCTTTGCGCTCTTTCATTTCCACTTCGGTTGCAGCGCCGACCTTAATGACCGCGACCCCACCAGCAAGCTTGGCCAGACGCTCTTGGAGTTTTTCCCGATCATAGTCAGAGGTTGTTTCTTCAACTTGCGTACGAATTTGCTGCACCCGGCTCTGAATGGCGTCTTTTTTCCCTGAACCGCTCACAATCGTGGTGTTATCTTTATCAATAATCACGCGTTTGCAACGCCCGAGGTCATTGAGCGCGATATTTTCCAGCTTGATCCCCAGTTCTTCGGCAATGACTTTTCCAGAGGTCAGAATCGCCAGGTCTTCCAACATCGCTTTGCGTCGATCACCAAATCCTGGCGCCTTTACCGCTGCGCACTTCAGCGTACCACGCAGCTTATTCACGACCAGCGCAGCCAGAGCTTCGCCTTCGACTTCTTCAGCAATGATCAGCAACGAGCGACCACTCTGGGCAATTTTTTCCAACAGTGGTAGCACCTCACGCAGATTAGAGATCTTCTTTTCATGAAAGAGAAGGTAGGGGTCTTCTAACTCCGTGGTCATCCGCTCTGGATGAGTCACGAAATAGGGAGATAAATATCCACGATCGAAGCGCATACCTTCGACAACATCCAACGTTGTCTCTAAAGCCTTGCCTTCCTCAATGGTAATGACTCCCTCTTTCCCAACTTTGTCCATTGCTTGGGCAAGAATCTCGCCGATTGTTTCCTCACCATTCGCCGCGATCGTTCCAACTTGGGCAATTTGTTCTTTACCACGAACAGAACGGCTTTGTTCTTTGACGCCTTCAATCACTTCCTCTACAGCCGCATCAATCCCACGTTTCAGTTCCATGGGGTCAAACCCAGCGGTTTGTAAACGAATCCCTTCGCGAAGAATCGCACGAGACAAGACGGTTGCCGTTGTCGTTCCGTCACCAGCGATATCTGAAGTCTTGCTGGCGACTTCGCGAATCATCTTCGCGCCCATATTTTGGAACTTATCTTCCAGTTCGATTTCTTTGACGACCGTTACCCCGTCTTTCGTCACCACTGGGGCACCAAAACTCTTTTGTATCAGCACGTTACGACCACGTGGACCAAGTGTTACTTGCGCGGCGTCGGCTAGCAGGTTAGCCCCTTGGAGGATTCCCTCTCGTGCCTTCTCATGCAGGTAGACGAGCTTCTTCGCCATCCCGTACTCTCCTTTCACCTAACTGTGTTCGTAATTTTTATGTTGAGGCCAATGCAAAGTATGCATCTTTTAGTAAATTGCAAGGTCCTCTGGCAAAGAAGAGTGGAATGGCGAAGCAAAAAATTCGCAGATCAGGGAAGGCTAAAACTGAGATCCAGCGTGAGCAGATGCCGAGGAGCCAACGGCGTCATTATTGTGATCCCAACTTTCATCAATGTCGGCACGGGGCACGTCGTGAGTAAAACCCCATTCAAGGAATTCTTCAGCCGCATCGAATCGCACCCGGCTATTACGCCCACCAAGGACAACGACAATGAGACTTTTGTCTCCACGTTGAGCAGTCGCGACAAGGTTATATCTCGCCTTCACCGTAAAACCAGTTTTGAGGCCGTTGACCCCATCAACTCGACCAACAAGATGATTGGTATTAGGCAGCATCGCCGCCCCATCACGAAATGGCACTTGGTCAACGGATGTCCACCGTAAGATGCGATTGTAGCGAATGAGTTCCATTCCCAGGACGGCGGAATCCCGGGCAGAGGATACGTCTCCGGCAGCACCACCCGGCAAAGGCATGCCATTCACCGTCTGATAGCGGGTTCTGCTCATCCCTAACAAGCGAGCTTTTCTATTCATCGCCGCGACACACGCCTCGACAGACCCACGTAGACGCTCCGCAACAGCAACAGTCGCATCGTTCGCAGAGGTTACTATCATCGCCTTCAGGAGCTCTCCCAAAGGAAAGACTTCACCTGCTCGGAGGTTAATCGTTCTCCCACGAGCACGAGTTGCACGCGCGCTAATTGCAACCGGAGTTCGGAGCGACAATCGTTCGCCTTCGATATCCTCCATAGCCAAAAGTCCGACCATCATCTTCGCGAGAGACGCCGTTGGCCATTGTCTGTCGATGTTCTCAGCCAGCAATAACTGCCCACTATCAGCGTCAGCCAATAACATCGACTGGAAATCTTTATCTGGCTCTGGAGGGGGAATATGGACGACTTCTCGTATCACAACAGGAGCTGGGCGTTTCCGCTGCGCTACGGGTTTCTGCTTCGCGACAGGAAGGGGAACATGAATCCGATACCACTTGGTACCGGAACTTCGGAGAGCAGAAATGCTACGGCTCTCATGCTGTTTCTCCCGTGTCACCCGTGGCAATGCTTTTTTCTGTGTTTTTTCTATACGAGGAATCGGTCGCGCAATCTTCACTTCTTTCGCTTTATACGCGAGACTTTGACCGGTTATTCCATCAACGATAATGAGTGCTGTTCCCACCACAATCCCAATCCACCACATCCTCATCCACGGCACCTCGCCTCCTCCGCACTCTTGCCTCGTGCGTGTCGTCTTCATAGGTAAGTAGAATCCCCCGTAGAGAGCCCCAATTCTCTCCCTTGCTTGCGGCAAGAACTCCTACCATATCATGCGACGACAAACAGGTGCAAATCTTCGCGACGAATACACGGAGAAAAACAAACATCACTATATGTTGGGGGAATACATGAGGGACTACCACAATAGATAGGGACACAAAGCGCACGGCTCGGTCACCGATTGACGGCGCGCGACACCAGACTACCCGAGCATGTTATATAACACCTGGAGATCGTCGCGGATGGCGCGCAAAAGTTCCAGGTGATTGTGATTCGGTGGGAGCGTTGCGATCGCCTCCTCAAGCGGCGCGGCAATCATGGGCAGCGCTCTCTCTTCTTCCCGCTCTTCTTCGTTTTCCTTGATCTTTTTCTTGGCTCCGGCAATGGTGAACCCTTCTTCATAGAGAAGGGTCTTTATTTCCAGAAGCATCTCAACATCGCGGCGACGGTAGAGCCGATGCCGAGAAGGTGTCTTTCCTGGCTTCAGGATCGAAAACTCAGTCTCCCAATAGCGCAACACATAGGGCTTGACCCCTACGATCTTCGCGACCTCGCCAATGCGGAAATAAGTTTATTAGGCAGCTCTGTTTGTTGTGCCACTTTACGTCAGGTCGACCGCGAATTTTCCTTCTCTTGTAGCACTGGATCGCATACGAAGGAAAGGGCACGCGCGCATAAAAGGGCACGTTCTTCCCTTCCCAACGAAATCACTGTTCGAGGAATTCCTACGCCCGAACCTCGACGTTCAACGCTTGCGCGAGATGGGCAATGACTTGCGAGTGCACCTCATTCACTTCGAGTGCAGTCAGCGTGCGGTCTGCCGCTCGATAGGCAATGGAATACGCCAGGCTTTGCTTGTTTTGCGGAATGGGGCTACCACGGTATTGATCGAACAAACGCATATCAACAATCAATGGGTTCCCCAGAGAGCGAACCGCATCAATCACTACCTGTACTGGTAACGTGTCGTCGGCAACCAGCGCAACATCGCGAACAGTAGTCGGAAAGCGTGGTAACTGTTGATAGCGTACGGCGGTACGTACCTGCAGTAACAGAGGAGCAAGGTCTATTTCAAACACCCACGGCGTTGCCGTGAGATACAGCGCGCGACAATGATCAGGATGTACGGCTCCTACCACGCCACAGACAGTACCATCAACTAAAATCGCTGCTGCTTTTCCTGGGTGAAGAAACGGCACCTTGGCCGCTCGTTCCCAACGAATCTGCTCCTCACAGTGTAGGTCTTGGAACAGTGCTTCTAACACGCCTTTCAGATCAGGAAATTCGATTGGTGCAGGTTTTTGCAAACCACTGGCTGGCCAATTGCCATACAACACTCCAGCAACATGTAATCGTTCTTGCCGTCCATCTGGTGTTTCCTGGCCTCCGAAAAACACCTTGCCAAGTTCGAACATCGTCACACCACTCTCTCCTTGGCGGAGATTATGCTGGAGTACGCGCATAACGTTGCCCAGGAGGCTCACTCGCATCTCTGCGCCTTCAGCAGAGAGTGGATTGATTAAAGGAATGGGGACGGCTGATTGCGTACCAGCAAACAGACGATTGAGTTGAGCTGAGGTAAAACTCAGGCTCATCATCTCAGAGAGGCCTTGCGAGGCAAGGCAGAAACGAATTCGTCGCCCCCACTCTCCCTCATGGTCGCGATTTTTTTCGTGTGCTTCTGTGCGGGGGAGCAGGGTGGGAATTGTCTCATATCCTCTGAGACGAGCGACTTCTTCAATTAAATCGGCCTCTTGAGTGAGATCAGCTCGATAGGACGGGACAGTGACACTCCACGTTCCCCCACGGCTGCGTTTTACTTTCGCCCCAAGGGTCTGCAGGCAGTGCTCAACATCTCTGGCTTCGATTGGCATTCCGAGAAAATTTGAGACCCGTTGTCCACGCAACGTGATCGTCGTTGGCACCAATGGCTGAGGACACACGTCGATAACACCTCGGCTGACTTGCCCCTCAGCAATCTGCACAAGAAGTGATGCTGCACGATCGAGTGCAAGAATCGTCCCTTGTGGATCAATACCACGCTCGAAACGATATGAGGCCTCGCTTCGAAGTCCTAAGCGACGTGCCGTACGACGCACGGTTTCAGGAACAAAATAGGCGCTCTCCAATAACGTCACCGTCGTCTGATCGTGAACCTCGGAATTTGATCCACCCATCACCCCAGCCACAGCAACAGCACGGTCCTGGTCACAAATCAGCAGGTCATCAGCGACAAGCGTACGTTCTTTTCCGTCGAGTGTAGTCACCGTCGCAATGTCACGCGCGCGGCGGACGATAATTTCTGGACCATGCACCGAGGGGAGGTCAAACGCGTGCAGAGGCTGGCCACGTTCCAACATGACATAATTGGTGACATCGACGATGTTGTTAATCGCTCGCACGCCAGCCGCTTCAAGTCGCCATCGCATCCAGGCTGGGGACGGCGCAACGCGCAGATTACTCACCACACGTGCAGCATAACGAGGACAGAGATCAGGATCAGGAATGGATACACGTATCTGATCGCCAATGGGCGTCTTGCTTTCCTTGACACGCGGTCGCTGAGCGAGAAGGGGAACGCCGGTCAATGCGGCAATCTCCCGCGCTAAGCCAAGGACACTGAGGCAATCGCCACGATTCGCGGTAATCGCGACATCGAGGATGGTATCACGTAGCCCGATATGGTCGTACAGTTTCTCACCAATGGGGGCATCTGCGGCAAGGATCAGTAGTCCACTGTGATCATCCGAAAGTCCAAGCTCTCGTTCCGAGCACAACATACCATGCGAACGTTGGCCGCGGATTTCTGCTAACTCTACGTGCTGCCCACCAGGCAAGGTCGTTCCTACTGATGCCAGGGCCACTTTGGCACCAACCGTCACGTTGGGTGCACCACACACGACGGCAAACGTTTCTCTACCGGTTGTCACCCGACAAATAGTGAGATGGTCGGATTGTGGGTGTGGATCGACGCTAACAATCTGAGCAATGTGAATTGGGGTAATCCCGAGCTCACGAATGTCATCGACCTCCAATCCTGCCATGGCTAAACGACTAGCAAGCTGGTCGACAGAGAGGTCAATCGTGACAAATTCACGGAGCCAATTAAGGGAGACTTTCATGGGGGATACTCGTAAAACGTAATACGTAAATACTTAAGACGTAAAATGAGGTGGGGTGATTACGTTTTACGCATTACATAATTACGCATTTTCTTAAAACTGTCGCAAAAACCGCAGATCGCCTTCGTACAGTAACCGAATGTTATCAATGCCGTAGCGTAACAACGTGATCCGATCGATACCCATCCCGAAGGCAAAGCCTGACACCTGCTCAGGATCGTAACCGACCGCGCGGAAAACATTGGGGTGGACCATGCCTGAGCCAAGAATCTCCATCCAACCGCTCCCCTTGCAGATGGGACAGGAGGCGTTCTTTCCGGCACATAACACACAGCCAATGTCGACTTCGGCACTCGGTTCGGTAAAAGGGAAATAGCTGGGACGAAAACGGACCGGCGTGCTTGAACCATACATAGCGTGGACAAAGGAAGTCAGCACCCCTTTGAGATGCGCAAAGCAAATATCCGACCCAACCATCAACCCTTCGAGCTGCACGAACATCGGGGAATGGGTCGCGTCATCGTCGCAACGATACACACAACCTGGAACGATGATCTGCAGCGGCGGTTTGCGGCTTTCCATGACACGGATTTGTACCGGCGAAGTATGGGTGCGCAAAACAATTTCCGGCGCAACAAAAAACGTGTCTTGCATCTCGCGAGCGGGATGATCGGCAGGAATGTTGAGTGCGGCAAAGTTATGGTAATCGTCTTCGATGTCAGGGCCACGCGCGACCTCAAACCCGAGTGCGGTGAAGATACCGATCGTGTCATCTAAAACTTGCTGTAATGGATGCAAAGAACCTCGCGGGCGACGTGTCCCAGGGGCAGTGATGTCGATCTGTTCGCTTGAGAGCCGTTGGGTGCGTTCAGCTTCACGGAGTTGATCCCGAAGAGCGACAATGCGGTTTTCAACCTCAGCTTTTATCTCGTTGGCCGCCTCACCAATTTTGCGCCGTTGTTCAGGTTGCAACTCGCCAATACCGCGTAGCACGCTGGTGAGTTCACCTTTTTTTCCCAGGAAGCGGATGCGTACGGTTTCGAGTCCGTCTTCGTCTTTGCAGGACTCTAGCACCGCTAAAGCTTCGTCACGAATACGTGCAAGTTCGTGTTCCATAGGTAAGGGCTGGGGACTGAGCTATGAGGACTGAGGAAAAAAATAATACAGGAGGTAGAATGTAGGAGGCAGAATAAAAACAATGAGCACCACAACACTTCTTCTGCTTTTCCCTTCTGTCTCCTACCTCCTATATGCTATCTTCTTGAACTCAATCCTCAGCACTCAGTCCTCAGTACTGAATTCAAGCGGCAGCCTTATGCTGTTTCGCAAGATCAGCAATAGCGGTGAATGCCCCTGGATCATCAATGGCAAGGGCAGCGAGGATTTTACGGTCGATTTCGACATTCGCTTGTCCGAGACCGTAAATGAAGCGGTTGTAGTTGATTCCGTTGAGCCGAGCTGCTGCGTTAATGCGCGTAATCCACAAGCGACGGAAGTCACGTTTGCGCGCTTTGCGATCCCGGTAGGCGTACACTAATCCACGCTCTGCCGTTTCTCGTGCTTGTCGGTACTGCCGGCGCCGTCCTCCAGTGAAGCCTTTGGCCAGCTTAAGAATCTTTTTATGGCGGCGACGCCCTTTGAAGCCGCGTTTTGCCCGTGGCATGACTGAGTCTCCTTAGCCCTACTTATAGGGAATCAATTTCTTAATTGCTTTTTCGTTGGTCACATCAACCAAGGTCGTCTGACGCAACTGTCGTTTCTGCTTGCGCGTCTTGGCTGAGAGTTGATGACGTAAGAACGCTTTGGCGCGACGGACCTTACCAGTGCCGGTCGTTTTGAAGCGTTTCGCCGCTCCACGGCGGGTTTTCAGCTTTGGCATAATATGATTACCTCGGGACGATCAAAATTGACATATTGCGCCCTTCTAAGCGCGCTTGCCCTTCAAGTTCGCCAATATCTTGGACCTTCTCGAAAAATTTCCCCAACATATCTTTACCGAGTTCTGGATGGGTAATTTCTCGCCCCCGGAATAACACTGAGACTTTCACTCGTTGTTTCTTCTCCAGGAATCGACGTACATGCGCCGCCTTAAAATCGATATCGTGCTCACTCGTCCGTGATCCTAGTTTAACCTCTTTGACGAGAACTTGCGTCGAATGTTTCTTAGATTCCTGTACCTTCTTCTTTTGCAGGTAGCGGAACTTGCCATAATCCATGACCCGACACACGGGTGGTGTTGCTGTCGGGGAAACCTCGACCAGGTCAAGTTCTTTTGCTCCAGCAAGGCGGAGCGCCTCTGGAAGCGGAACGATACCGATCTGCTGTCCGTCAGCATCGATCACTCGTACTTCACGCGAGCGGATCTGTTGGTTAATCCGAACTCCTGCTTCCTTGGCTATGGTGCACCTCCTGGAACCGCTTCAGCAGTAATGCGGGCCATAAATTCCGCCACCGTCAGAGGAGGGATTTTTTCTCCTTTCCGCCCCCGCGGTGCTACTGTTGCGGTGCTTACCTCTTTATCACCAATCACAACCATATACGGGACTTTTTGCACTTCTGCTTCGCGGATTTTGTACCCTAATTTCTCGTTTCGTAAATCAAGTTCCGCTCGGATACCAACTTGCTGTAACTGAGCACAGACGTTGCGGGCATAGTCATCGTGCGCTTCGGTCACAGTGAGCAATCGCGCCTGCACCGGAGCAAGCCATAACGGAAAATCTCCTCCACAATGCTCAATCAACACTCCGAGGAATCGTTCAAGTGAGCCTAACACCGCGCGATGGATCATGACCGGTCGAGTTTCGCTTCCTTGAGCACTGGTATAGGCCAGGTCGAACCGTTCTGGCAACTGAAAATCAAGCTGAATAGTTGCCAATTGCCATTGTCGACGTAACGCGTCAAGGACAAGGCAATCGATCTTTGGTCCGTAAAACGCTCCATCTCCAGCATTGACCTTGTAGTCGATATGATTGGCTTTGAGGGCAGCAGCGAGTGCAGCTTCGGCACGATCCCATGTCGTATCATCCCCAAGGCGTTTTGCCGGTCGGGTAGAGAGATAAAAACTGATCTCGCCAAAACCGAACGTCCGATAGACCTCGCTAATCATGCGCAACACACCATTGACCTCAGACTCAATCTGCTCCTGAGTACAAAAAATGTGCGCGTCATCTTGAGAAAACGAGCGTACCCGTGTCAAACCAGAAATCACCCCAGACCGCTCAAAGCGATGCAAGCGCGCAAAGTCAGCAACCCGGAGTGGCAAGTCACGATACGAACGTTTCTTAGCGGCGTAGATATACGTATGACCTGGGCAATTCATCGGTTTGACACCAAACGCTCGCCCTTCAATCTCAGTAAAAAAGATATTCTCTTTATAATTCTCGTAATGACCAGACCGATGCCATAAATCGACGTCAAAGATTTGCGGTGTGAGCACTTCCTGATAGCCGTAACGCTTGTATAAATTGCGGATATAGGCAATCAGTTCATTATAAATGAACGCCCCTTTGGGCAGGAAAAACGGACTTGCTGGAGCAATTGGGTCAAAGATAAAAAGCTCAAGTTCCTTTCCCAACTTGCGGTGATCGCGCCGCTTTGCTTCCTCCAGAAGAGCAAGATGTTGCCGGAGATCCTTCTCAGTTGCGAACGCTGTTCCGTAGATGCGTTGCAACATTTCGTTCTTTTCGTCACCACGCCAGTACGCTCCGGCAACACTGGTCAACTTGAAGGCGGGAATGTTGCCAGTCGCGGGCAGATGCGGTCCACGGCAAAGGTCCACGAACTCACCTTGCCGATAGAGAGAGATCGCTTCTTCTCCGGGGATACCAACAATAATCTCGGCCTTAAAATCCTCGCCCATCGAACGGAACAGACTCACTGCTTCATTACGGGGAATTTCCTCGCGAGAGATGGGAAAATTCTCAGCCACGATCTTCTTCATCTCGGCTTCGATCTTTTCCAAATCTTCTGGAGTAAAAGAACGCTCGAACTTGAAGTCGTAATAAAAGCCGTTTTCGATGACTGGACCAATAGTGATCTGCACTGAAGGAAAGAGACGCTTCGCTGCTTGCGCCATGAGGTGGGCGCAGGAGTGGCGCAGCACATCGAGCCCCTCGGCTGAGGCGAGCGGGATGAACTCAAGCTCACAATCCGTATCGAGCGAACGAGAAAGGTCAACGACTTTGCCGTTGACTTTGGCCGCAATGATCTCTTTGCGATTGGCGGGGACGAGTTCACGTATCACAGTGCCAGAAGCGACAGCGCGCTGCTCTCCTTTTGGCATCTGAACGATGATTTCACGTGAACCAGAACTCATAAAACTGTCAGCTTTCAGCGATTGGTAAGGCACTGCTCATTCAGCCATCAGTAGAATTTTCATTGCGTAGTTGCAAGCTGAAAGCATTACGATAGAGGGTGGTGAAAATAGGCGCGAGCGGGGTTGAACCGCTGACCCCTACCGTGTCAAGGTAGTGCTCTGCCACTGAGCTACGCGCCTGTAATCGCCAATTTTCACAGGAGCATCCTCACCACAAGAAGGTTATGCCCCCACTTCCGCTCTTCTTCCTCGTTATGACTCTCGCACTACGTTCACAGTAATGTTTCCCCGTACGTCGCTACTGAGATGAACAGGAACCGTGTACGTGCCAAGCTGCTTAATTGGTTCAACCAACACAATTTTGCGTCGATCAATCGCTACCCCTTGCGCAGTCAGTGCCTTCTCAATATCGATGTTTGTTACTGAACCAAACAAACGATCTTCTTCTCCAGCACGTGCAGCTATGGTTATCGACAAGGAAGAGATACGATCAACCAACCCTTGCGCTTTCTGACGATCTTTTTCTTTCTTGGTTGCAGCTAACCGCTTTTGATGTTCAAGCACATGCAGGTTGCGACGGCTCGCTTCGACCGCTAATCCCCGAGGAATAAGGTAGTTGCGCCCGTATCCAGGACGAACCTTGACTACTTCACCGATAGCCCCCAGGTTCGCAACATCCTCTTGTAAAATGACCTCCATAACAGCCCCTATTCTTACGGCAGCAAAAGAGAAAACTCAAGTTCAAGAACTCACGAGAAAGACAAAGCGCTCAAGTCTCTACCCCTCGCTGAGCACCATTTATAAACGTCGCGGTGTGTTACCCGTACGCTTATAGTCGTGTCGACACATACGGCACGATAGCAATCGACCGGGCTTGTTTAATTGCTCTGGTCAATTTTCTCTGATGCCAGGCACATGTGCCAGTGATGCGACTCGGGATAATCTTCCCACGCTCAGACACGAAGTCTTCTAACATACGCTGCTCTTTGTAGTCGATATTTGCACCTTTGTCGGCGCAGAAACGGCACACCTTGCGTCGCAACCGACGCCGGGTCGGGAATTTATCATCCGTTGCTTGCCCTCTACCGCGCTGTGGCCCTCTTTCTCCTCGTTGTTGTCTCGGTGGCATAGACGTAATCCTTATACAATTAGCAAAACTTGACGGAGACCAATTTCATTCACTAGAGCAACTATTGGGTATCTGCTTGAGGCTCTGCTTCAGCCGGAGGAGGAGTAGGCGGTGCGGCTGCCGCTGGTTGCGGAGTCGGGGCAGCAATCGGCACCTTACGTACAGCAGTAAGAAAACGCAGAACGTTCTCATTAATGCGAAGATTGCGTTCCAATTCTTTCACTACTGCTCCTGGGGCGTCGTACTCCAGTCGAACATAATATCCACGCCTCTGCTTCCTGATCAGATGGGCCAGATCTCGCATGCCCCACTCATCTATTTGCAGGACTGTCCCTTTCGCTCCTTCAACAATCTTTTGCATCCATCCACCTAGTTCCTTCACTTGAGTTTCTGGCAACTCTGGATGAAAAATGCACAACGTTTCATAACTCGGCATGCGTTCCTCCTGCCAATGCTCGGGCTCTTCTTTTACGCGTTACATGAACGGATGGTCGAAAAAGACCGTTGAATTTTCCTACGCTTCTAACTAGGGACGCTCTTCTTCCGGTGAGACCATTCCATTTACGGCTGCCATCGTTTTCTCAATTCCCTCACTGATCCACAATTCGACTGCGTTGGCAGCATTCTCCACCGCGGGGAGAATAGACGCTTCTTCTTGAGGAGTAAAGGGCTGTAAAACGAAATCGGCTGGGTCTTGGCGTCCAGGAGGACGACCGATACCCAACTTCACCCGTACGAACTCCTTACTTCCGAATGTTGCAATCAATGAGGCGACGCCACGGTTGCCTCCAGCTCCTCCACCTCCACGTTTCACCCGGATCCGTCCGAGGGGGAGGTCAAGATCGTCATGAATAATAATAAAGTCCGACAATTCCAAGCGATAGAAATCTCGTATCTGTACTGCCGCTTCGCCACTTCGGTTCATATACGTTTCGGGTTGAACCAGAAGAATTTTCTCCCCTTTACAATGACCATCACCAATCACCGACAGGAACATATGGCGCGAGAGGGGAATGTGCCAACGCTCGGCCAAAGTGTTTACTACCCAAAAGCCGATATTGTGGCGCGTTTTTCGATATTGCGAACCAGGATTACCAAGACCGATGATGACGCGCACCACAAAACCTTAGGAGAAAAGGACAAACGGGAAAGAGAGAACGAAAGAAAAAAAGGGGAAAAAAGCTTTACCTTCTTCCCCTTTTAACCACTTTCTCTTTTCCCCCATGAATTCAGTTATTTCTTTTCTGTTTTTGCCGCACTGGCCACAGGAGCCGCCGCAGGGGCTGCGGCTTCACCTTCAGCAGCTTCTGTAGCTGCAGGAGTTGCTGCCACCGCTAGCGATGCCACGATCACAACAGCATCGTCAGTGTCATATACCGCTTTTACACCAGCCGGGAGGGTAATTTGCGAAATAT
>Ga0194131_10006313_pt1 | contig 16561 bp, 14 predicted proteins | sample TA2KigO120mmetaG_FD_148631 | JGI IMG/M metagenome (GOLD analysis project Ga0194131, IMG submission 148631) | Freshwater microbial communities from Lake Tanganyika, Tanzania - TA2015053 Kigoma Offshore 120m | ecosystem: Environmental > Aquatic > Freshwater > Lake | place: Tanzania: Lake... | reverse complement strand
CAAGTACCGCCAGATCCAGTTGTTCTTCGGGGCGCGGAAGTAGACCGTATCGCCGGCAATACTTCTAGCTAGCCCTTGGGCAGGATGCGGAACACCGAGACCGTCTCGCCCTCCTCGACCGGGTAGGCCTTGAAAAAGACGGCGTCGGATGCGTTCGCGCCGCACCAGCAGAGCCAGCACCTTCCTGCGGAACAACTGCTCCAAGTCCTCGCTGGTGAGGTGGTCCGGCCAGGGGAGGAAATGGCCGCGCCCGCCGTCGGTCCACGCGCCACAGGAAATCATGGAATGGCGGCCGGGTGAGGCTTCGTCCGGCGATCTCGGACGTCTCGGCAAGACGTTCATACTGGCCACCTACCTCCAGGTCGGAACCCAGGAGTTCGGAAAGTTCATCAAGGCGACGTCGCTGGGTTATTCCGGACCGGCCACGCAGGCTCCGGGACCTGTACCGGCGGCGCCTGCTGCGGCGGCACCGGGATCGCCGCCGCCGCCCGCGCGGGCACCGCCCTCGAAGGCACCGGCCTCTCCAGGCCGCTGACGCGGCTATGGGCAGGAGCGGGCGACGCGGAAGCCCTTCACCTCCACCGCGACAGCGGGCTGGATCATCAGACGTACGCTGCAGCCGAAGAGCTCGGGCCGGCCGCCTCCATACGATCCGCCCCGCACCACGCGGCAGCCGGCGAGGGACGGTTCTTCGCGGCCCTGTGGCGGGTAGGGATAGGAGCCGTAGAGGGACGCGGTCCACTCCAGGACGTTGCCGGCCGTGTCCATGCATCCGTAGGGGGATGCGCCCGACGGGCGGCTGCCCACCGGCAGCGGGTGGCTGGGCGCCGTCCCCGCCCAGACCAGCCGCGATCCGTCCCACTCGTTGCCCCACGGGAATCGTCTGCCGTCGGAACCGCGCGCGGCTTTTTCCCACTCGGCTTCACTGGCAAGGCGGAGTCCCGCCCAGCGGCAGTATTCCACCGCATCCCACCATGAAACCATCGTGACCGGGGCCAGATCGCCGGAGCGGGCGGCACAGGTCTGCCAGTCCGAGGTGGCGCGGTAGCCGGTCGCGCGCGTGAAGGTTGCGAACTGGACATTGGTCACCTCGCAGCGGGCCATGAAGAACGCCGGCAGGTACACGCGGTGCCGTGGGCCCTCGTCGCGCGCTTGCGACCCCATGATGAAGGGCCCGGCCGGAATGCGGACGAGCACCGAGCCGTCCTGCGGATTGACGTACTCGCCGAAGCCCCGGGAATTGCGCCCAATGAACTGAAGGCCGGAGGGTGGCCGCGGCGCTTCCGGGCGCGTCCCCCTGGCGATGCAGGCGGCCAGCACCAGGCAGGCCGCCAGCAGGATGAAACGACCTCTCCATGCAGATGTCATACCGCTGTGCACCGCACCGGCATTCGAGCCTGCGGCCCGCGGGCCCTCCGGCGAGAGGGAAGAGGAGGGCGATTCGGAAGTGTTCTCCATGCATCGGCTGCAGATCTCCCTGATGGGTGTCGCTGTGTTGCTGTCTCTGATCCTGGCGGGCATCCACTCGACCCGGGTCCCGTCCGCCGATCCAGCGCCCGCCGGGACCTTCCGTGCCCCGGCGGTCTCCATCTACGAGGAGCGCGATCCGTTCCAGCAGGATCTGCAGCGGCTGGCGGCCGCCGAGCGCGCGCTGGCCGATTGCATGGATGCGCCGAGCGAGGCGAAGCGGCGGGGGGCGCGCGAGGCCCTGTCGCAGCTGCGCCTGTGGCGGAGCGCGCAGGTCGGCCGCCTGTATCGGCACTATCTGGAAGCCACCTCTGCCGGCGATGCCAGGGTGCCGCCCTTGAAGTCCTGGACCGATCGCGAAGCCTTCCACTGTTTCTTCCGCTCGCCGCAGGCCGTGCGCGAACTGATAGCAGCCGGCCAGGCGCTGCAATGCTTCGACAACCAGGCGCGCCTGCGGATCGCGCTCCAGCAGTATGTGGCGGCACATCCGCAGGGCCTGCCGGCGCGTCTCTCCGATCTGGTCGGGCCGGGCCTGGGCGCGCTGTCGATGTGTCCTGCAGCGGGTCAGGACGTCTACTCTTCGTCCTACTGGCGCCAGTCCGGTGACCGCTCGCGGCTGATCTTCTGCGACCGGCATGCGGCGGCGGGCCTGCGGGAGATCGTGAGCGGACTTCACGCCACCGTGACGCATCCCCCCATGGATGCCGCCCTGCCGAGGCTCAACGCGCTCACCCAGCTGCGGCGCGGCGTTTTCAGCGACGAGCGCGCCCCCTGTTACAAGGCCTTTCTCGATCCCGCTGCCTTCCATCCCGGCGAGGTCGTGGCCGACATCGGATGCGGGCTGGGCTTCTTTGCTTTCGAGATCGCGCGGCGTGTCTCTCCACGGGGACGCGTCCTGGCACTCGACGTGGAGAGGGACTTGCTGGCCTTCGTGGCTGCCGTGGCGCACCGCAACCCCGGGCTTGCCGTGACGGCACGCCGTTGTCCGCAGGACCGCGTCGGCCTGCCGGAGGCCTTGATTGATGCGGCCTCGCGATCTTCACCTTCCAGATCATCGCCGGGCCGTCGAGCGGCAAGAACGACCAGGCCGCGGTCGGCTGGCTGCGGACCGTGTATCGCGCGCTCCGCCCCGGCGGCCGCTTCGTCCTGATCGAGAACGAGCGGCTCATCCGGCGGAAGTGGCTGCAAGCCGTCATGGCAAAGGCAGGCTTTCGCGCATTTCGAGTGATGGCGCGCGATCGGGTTCCCAGTGAAGGAGGCGAGCCCCAGGACGGCGACTACTTTCTGATGGGCAGGAAGCCGACCGGCTGAGGTGCGGCCTGGCGGAGGCTGCCTGTTCACAAAGCGAGCGGGCGCACCGGCGGCTTGCGGAGAATCAACGTGGACTGGTCCATGGGCGTGAGGAGCAACAGGCCCGCCTGTTGAAACCTCCGCAGCGCCTCGTCGGACATGCCGCGGTTGGTGACGACCAGCATGCGGCTGCCCGGTTTCATGGCATGGCAGCAGCTCGTCACGAACCCGTCCAGATCCTCGCGCGCCACCAGCGACAGCACGCCGCACAGCAGCAGTGCGTCACATGATTGCCGGGGAAGCCGCGTGTCGTTGCGCACGGACTGGATGACCTCCACGTTGGTGCGCTTCTCCGCCCGCGCCACGTTGCGCAGGAAGGCGGCCACGGATGCATCGATGTCGACCGCCAGCACGCGGCCGCGCGGCCCCACCCGGTCGGACAGCGGCCAGGTGAGAATGCCGCTTCCGGCGCCGATGTCCCCCACGCACGCCCCGGCCGGCATGGCGTTCAAGAAGTCCCGGGCAGCGGGCGACAGAGGTCGCTGCAAGGTGCAATCCATCGCCTGCCGCAGCGCCTCGGAGAATCCGGGACCGGCGGCTTCGTCCTGGCACGAACGCGGGCCGACGGCGGCGTCGGCGGCAAGGTTCGGGTCGGTCCGGCTGGCGGGGAGCACGCAGCGGAGGCCGATGACGGACGGGGTGTCCTGTTCCGAGAATGCGGTGCGGAAACGGCATTCGTTCCATTCGCGCATGGCCGGCCATGCGCCGCCTTTCACCAGCCGCAGACGCCCCTTGAAGGCGAAGCCGGTGGAACTGGCCAGTCCTGCGGCCTCCGAGCAGGTCCAGTGGAACACGTTGCCCACCATGTCCTCGGCTCCGAAGGGGCTGGCGCCCTGCGCGTGATGCCCCACCGGAGCGATGCCGCGCGCCAGCGCGACGTTGGCGTCATGCCAGACGTCGCCCCATGGATAGCGGCGCTCGGTCGGTCCGCGTGCCGCCATTTCCCACTCTGCTTCCGTCGGCAGCCGCTTTCCGACCCAGGCGGCATAAGCTGCCGCCCAGTCGTATCGAATGCCCACCACCGGGCTGTCCGGCGGGGTGGCGACGGTGTCGGGGGCCGCGCGGACCGTGCCGTCCCTGAGCAGCTTCGTGTCCGCGGCGTTGCACATCGGCTCGGCGACGCGGCCGATGGCGTGAAGGAAGGTGCGGAACTGCGCCACGGTGACCGGGTACTTGTCGATGCAGAAGGCCTCGAGCCGGTACCTTTCCTCACGCTTGCTGCCGGGGGGACGAATCACGATGTCTCCGCCGGGCACGTCGACCATGCCCTCCCTGGAGCCACCGCCTCTCTCCATCAGAGGCCCGCCGATCCAGAGCAGCAGCCCTTGCACCATCAGGAAAACCATCACGACGACCGCGAGGCGCACTCTGGCGGCGATGGAGCATCACCCTGCCTTCCAGCGTTACCGGACGAAGACCCAGTACTTCCTCCGCCCGGAGGTGAAGTGCGGGCTATCGTGCATGAAGCACTGCTGCAGCTTCAGGCCGGCTGCGGCGGCCTGGGACTCGTACAGGCCCGATGGCGGCAGCATGGTGCTTTCCATCATGATGACAAGATGCCCGCCCTTCTTCAAGGCGCGGACCATGCTGAAAAAAGGAGGCAGGTCGCCTCTTTTCGGGGGGTCGAATACGTGGATGTCCACCAGCAGCACCAGGTCTGCCAGCGCGGCGGGCAGCCCCAGATCTTCGGCCATGCCATGATGCGCGATGACGTTGCGTGCTCCTTCGCGGGCGGCTCGATACCGCACGAACGAGACCAGCTCCGGGTCGATGTCAACGGCGTACACCCGTCCGCTGCCGTGCACGATGCGGGCGAGAGGAAGGGTGTAGGAGCCGAGACCGCATCCCACATCAATCACGATGCTGTCGGGCGTCAGCGGCACCAGTTGCTGCAGCCTCTCCACCTCGCCCGTCCGCGGATACAGGTAGTCGCTGAGAATCGACCACAGGCCTCGATCGGCCGGCTCGACATGCACCCCGGACCCGTTGCGTGGACAGACGACGGAGCCGTCCGCAGTGCACCGGTACGCGATGCTTCCGTCAAACGGGCAGCGCACGCCCTCGGCCGTCCACTGCGCCAGCAGGGCGGCGTACGTGGCCGGCGGGTGCAGCTGCAGCTCGCGTTGCAGCTTCTTGCGGTTTTCCCCGCACCGCTGGTGGAGGAGGAATTGCAGCGTGGTCTCCAGCCGGGCGCGTCGCTCGTACAGGTAGGTGGCGGCCGTCAGCGCCTCCGCGGTGCGCGACCGACGATCGTTGAGCAGGAGGTCGGCCAGCGCCTGCTTGGTGACGGCCGGGGACTGCTGATGGTGGTTGCGCAGGACGCGCAGCGGTTTCGGGTCACCGCCGTGGATCATGGCAAAGAGCGCATGATACTCCTCGGCGTCATAGAGCGCCAGAGCCGGCGGTACAGGCGGGCTCCCGGCCGTCGTGGCAGTGCTCCTCGGCTCTCTCACCGTGCTCCAACAGCAGACGCTCAACCCTGTCGCCGCGCACGTCAGGACACACGCTACACCCAGGCGCAACGCCGAAGCACGCATCGTCTCCCCCTCACAGTGGCACACCTCCCAGGTGGCGGCAGATTCCTTATCCTGGATCCTTTGTGCCCAGGACGCCGCTGTCCTGCCTTAACGAGCGAATTGCAACACGTATCCTCCCTCGCGCAGCGACTCTTCCGCCTGCAGTCGAAATCCATGCGCCTCGAGATGGTGCACCGGGATGTCTCGGGACAGGGCGGAGTTGCTCGACGGAGGGATAGGTGGTTCAATGGCCGTCCCCTGGCCAGCAAGAGTGGCTGCGCGGAGGGAGCCAGCGGGGAATCCTGAGTTTGTTACATCCTGGCAGTCTTCCGGCAACACGAGCGGGCCAACTGCGTCGCGCCGCGCTGACAAAACAGCCTGCGCGGAGCGGGATAACCGGCCCGGTGCGGGATATCCGGTTCAGCGCGGGATAACCCGCCCGGGAGCGGTAAACTTACCAGCACCGGGCGGGATATCCCGCAGCAATCAGCGCCATCGGCAACGAAATACGCGGCCTCTACGACCGGCCGCCGCTGTCGAAGAAGTTTCTCGCCGACGAATGGGATGTCGATCGCATTGCCCTGCGCAAGCAGGAAGAAATCACCGCCCTGAATGTTGACTGGCGGTTCGGCACCACCGCAACCGCGCTCGACACTACGAACAGAACCGTCGCCACCGCAGGCAACTTCATCTATGACGCCTGCATCATCGCCACGGGCGGCACCGTGCGACGCCTGCCCAAACAGCCCACCCACACCGGAAGCATCAACGGCATCTGGATTCCGCGCGCTTCGGCACGCGGATCCCATCAATGATCACGAAGTCCTCTCCGGAAATTACCCGGGGATTTTCGCGGGCCTCCGCCGGGAGCGTCACCCGCGCGCGACGAAGCGCCGGCGCGGGATTTTGCACCACGTAGACCTGCGCGCCCCGGGGCCGCGGCCCCTTCACCAGATTGCTCGCCTCCGAGGCGTATGCGATCTGCCGTCCGTCCGGGGACAGCGTTCCGGCGTAACTCTCACCGTTGGCCCTCGCCTCGCCGTCGGGGGTGCTGACCAGCACGGTCTCCAGCGTTTCCATGTCGCAAACCTGAACCTGGCCCGACGTGGTGTAGGTGAGAAAGCGGCCGTCCGCGCTGAGATCCGCTGACCACGCGTCTCCTTCGAGCAGCCGCGTGGCGTCCACGGTCTGGCCGGTCTGGCGGTCGTGCACGAAAATGTGGCAATGCCGGGGTGCGCCCTGAGCTGGCAAAGCCGCCTCGTGCTCGAGATTCGTCGAGAACGAGCGGAACGCCACGAAGCGGCCGTCCGCGCTGATGGCCGGGCCGCCGGAGCCTAGATTTCCGGTTTCTCCGTTGGCGGCGCGCGACACGCAGGCCGTCTCCCCGGTCCGCGTGTCGTGCACGAAAACATCCGAATTTCGGTTGGTGTCGCCGTCCACCAGGTTGGGGGCGTCCGAGGTGAAGGCCACGAAACGACCGTCGCCGCTGAGCCGGGGCTCCGACGACGCGCCGCGGGCCTGCGCGCCATCCGACGCCACGCTGACGCGCCGCGTATCGCCGCTCGTGCGATCAAACAGAAACACGTCGCTCTTTCGGTTGCTGTCGCCCGCCACCATGTTGTCCGCCAGCGAGGCATACGCCACGAACCGGCCGTCCGCGGAAATCGAAGGCGCGTTCGAAAAGTGATTGCCATTTTTGCTGACGCACGTGGTGACCCCGCTGTCGCGGTCGTGCACGAAAACGTCCTCGGCGTGGTTGTCGTCGCCCGCCACCAGGTTGCTGGCGCGGGACGCGAAGGCCACCACCTTGCCGTCCGCCGAGATGACCGCCGAGGAGGAAATCTCGTTGCCGTTGGTGATGCGGGTCAACCCGTGCCCGTCGTGCACGAACACGTCGGTGACGTGATTCGTGTCCCCGTCCACCAGGTTCGGCGCGTCCGAGGAGAACGCCACCACCGCGCCGTCCGCCGAGATGGCGGGGCGCTGCGAGGCGCGCTCTCCGGGCGTCCCGTCGGGCCGCTCGGAAAGTCGTCGGGGACGGCCGTGGAATGCGCGGTCGGAGCCGAACACCACGGATGCCGGGTCTGGCATGGCGCGTGCAGTATACACGCGCGCCGACCCGCGGTTGTAAACGTCAGATGAACAGCTTGGAAGGGTCCACCCGCTCCAGCGTGCGGATATCGCCATCAACTGGCGCCGGGACACGATCCCCACCACGCGGTCACCTCGGCGTGGTCGAGCCGGGCCTTTCCTACGGGCTTGGCGACGGAAACAATAACGCCACGGACGACGCACTGCGGGTAGAAAGATACGTCGTTCGCGGCAAGTACAGCCTATCTGAGGCCGGTGAGGCGCGCATGACCCTGGGATGAGGGTTCGATGAGGATCAGGATCCTTCGCGCAGGGAATATCCCACGCCGCGCACCGTGTGGATCAAGCGCGGCAGATCCATGGATTCCACCTTTTCACGCAGCGACTTGATATTCACGTCGATGATGTTGGACTCGCCCATGTGATCCGAGCCCCACACGGAGGTGAAAATCTGCTCGCGGGTGAGCACCTGGCGGGGATTGCGCAGGAAGTACTCGAGCAGGGAAAATTCCCGGGCGGTCAGCGCGACCGAGCGCGGGCCGCGGAAAACTTCGCGGGTGGACGTATCCATGGTGAGGTCGGAGAAGCGCAGCACGGAGGCCTGCTCGTTGCGCCCTACCCGTCGCAGCAGCGCGCGGATCCGCGCCAGGAGTTCCTCGATGGCGAACGGCTTGACGAGGTAGTCGTCCGCGCCGCTCTCCAGGCCGGCCACCCGATCCGCAACCGAGTCGCGGGCCGTCAGCATGAAGATGGGCGTGCGGGAGACGCTGCGGATGCGCTCGGCCACCTCCAGTCCGCTCATCCCGGGCAGCGTCACGTCCAGCACCAGCAAGTCCGGGCGCACGGTGTTGAAGCGTTCCACGGCTTCGTCCCCGGTCTGGGCGCTTTCCACGCGATAGCCTTCGAAGAGCAGGCGGCGGCGGACGGCGGCGTGGACCGCCGGATCGTCCTCAACGAACAAGATGAGCTCTTTGCCGGTGGTAATGGCCACTCCAACAGATTCGCACGCAAACCCGAGGATCCTCGCTGTCGGGCCGGTGAAGGAGTGGAAGGAGCCGCGGCTGCCTCCGCCGGTTGTTAACAAACCGGATCCTGTACCGGGAGCCTTTTCCGAGTGATACCCAACTATGAGAGCCCGGCTTGTGACCGTCAATGCGGGGGATTATTTTGGCCCGGCGGGTGGGCCTTTTGGCCGCGCGCCCAAGCCGGCGCTTGAGGTCGAGGCGCTCGGCCGGGAATTGCACGACATCGATGGCGACGTGGTCGCCATGCAAGAAGTGCAGTCCCGCGAGGTGATGGACAGCTTCCTCCCGGACGCTTATCCGCATCGCGCGTTTTTCGAGACCAACGACCGGGGCCAGCGCAATTTCGCGATCCTCAGCAAGCACCCGATTCTCGAGACGCAGTCGAATCGCGGGCACCTGCTGAGTAGCGGCCCGGAAAAGCATCTGACCCGCGACGTGGGCGAGGCGCTTATCGACGTGGGCGGCTGTCCGGTGCGGTTCTACGCGACCCACCTGCGGGCCGATCCCTATTACGGCGGCAAGGTGACCCCGGAAAAAAAGAAGGCTTGCGAGGAGACCCGCATGGCCGAGGCGCGGGCGCTGCAGGAAATTATTCTGGCGGACATGCCGGGAATTCCCGGCCAGCGCTACGTGGTCATGGGGGATCTCAACGCGGCGCCCGGCAAGCCGGAGATTGCCGCGCTCACAACGGCGGAATCGCCGAAGCTGGTGGACACGCTGGGTGGGCGCAACGACGAGGCGGTGTGGTCGCATCCCGCAACCCGCGAGCGCAAGGACTTCATCCTGGTGTCACCGAGCATCGGGCTGGTTGCGGCTGACGTCCGCCGCACCGCGGAGGCCGGCGTGGCGTCGGACCACCGCGCTCACTGGGCGGACGTCGAGCTTTCATAATCTCTACAAGGTGGCCGAGCCCAGCACGTCGAGCTGGCCGAAATCCCCGGTGGCCAGCCGTCCGGCAAAAATCACCGCAATATCCCCCGCTTTCGCCAGCCCCGACTCGAACGCGGCGCGCCGCGCGTGTTTGAGCACGTCGTCGGTGGTGGCCGCCTCCGGGATCTGCACCGCCACCACGCCGAAGTGCACTTGCAGACGTCCCACCACGCGGCTGTCGGGCGTGACCGCGAGGATGGGCGCCCGCGGGCGGAACTGGGAGATGCGCCGGGCGGTATCCCCGGACCGCGTGCACGCGATGATAAGGCGCGCGTCCAGGCGCTCGGCCACTTCGCAGGCGGCCAGGCTGAGGGCGTTGCGGTCGCTGGTTTCCCGCAGGTCCATGACGCGCTCGAAGGGGATGGCGCCCTCGGCCTCCTCGCAGATGGCGCCCATGGTGCGCACCGCGTCGACCGGCCAGACGCCCACCGCGGTCTCGCCGCTGAGCATCACGGCGTCGGTGCCGTCGAGCACCGCGTTGGCCACGTCGGCGGCTTCCGCGCGGGTGGGACGCGGGTTGCGGATCATCGAGTCGAGCATCTGGGTGGCGGTGATGACCGGCCTGGCGTGCGCCCGGCACAGCGCGATGATGCGCTTCTGCTCCAGCGGGACGCGCTCCAGGCGGGTCTCCACGCCGAGGTCGCCGCGGGCCACCATGGCGCCGTCCGCGGCACGCACGATGTCCTCCAGGTTTTCCAGGGCCTCGAACTTCTCGATCTTGGCGATGACCGTGGCCGCGCCGCGCACCCGCTCGCGCACTTCGGCAACCTCCTCGGCGCGCCGCACGAAGGAGAGCGCCACCATGTCCACGCCCATCTCCAGCCCGAAGTCGAGGTCGCGCCAGTCCTTTTCGGTGACCGCCGGCACGCGCAGCCTGACGCCGGGAAAATTCACTCCCTTGCGCGAGGACAGCGCGCCGCCCACGACCACCTTGCAGTGGAGGCCGTCCTCGCGGATGTCCTCGACGCGAAGCTCCACGAGGCCGTCGTCGATGAGGATGCGCGCGCCGGCCGGCACGTCCTCGGCGAGGTGCGGATAGGTGACGTCGCCGGGGCCCAGCACCAGGGTCTCTCCCGCGGCCACCGTGCGGCTGGGGATGTCCCCCAGGCGGATCTTGGGGCCGCACAGGTCCTGGAGGATGCCGACCGGCCTGCCCACGCGCTCGGCCGCGGCGCGCAGCATGCGGACGGTGTCGCCGTGCGTCGCGTGATCGCCGTGGGAGAAGTTGAGGCGGGCCACGTTCATGCCGGCCCGGATGAGGGCCTCGAGGGCTTCCGGAGTGCGGGTGGCGGGGCCCAGCGTGCAAACGATGCGGGTGCGTCTCATGGGGCGCGGGGTTCGCGGGCAATCGTTAACATCCCCTCAACACCCTTTGCGGGGGTGGGTGGTACCATGTCGGATGGACACGAGCCCCCGCGTGGTTACCCGGAAGGAGCACCGAGTGCAATGAACACCACGATTGAGACGACCCGTACTCCCACCTTTGCGGCCGGGCGGCCCCAAGCCGCGGCGGCGCGGCCCCCGGTGGACGAGGACAAGATCGAAGTCGGCGGCGCGCTCAATCCCCCGGTGAACGAGGGACGGCTCCTGCAGAATTTTCTCCGCCTCGTGCAGATTCCGGGCAACACGCGCAACGAGCGCCGCATCGCGGACACGCTCAAGCAGGATTGCACCGCGCTGGGCTACGAGGTGTTCGAGGACGACGCCGGCCAGCGGATCGGTGGCAACGCTGGCAACCTGATCGTAAATATTCCCGGCAACGTGCCCGGCGCGATGCCGATTCTCTTCGCCGCGCACATGGACACGGTGCGTCTCGCGGTCGGCGTGAGGCCGCAGATTCGCGACGGGATTATCAGCAGCGACGGCACCACCGCGCTGGGCGGCGACGATCGGGCCGGCTGCGCGGAAATCATGGAAGCGGTCCGCGAGGTCACCGAAAGCAATCTGCCGCACGGTCCGATCCAGCTGCTCTTCACGGTCGGCGAGGAGGGTGGTCTGCTCGGCTCGGAGGTGCTCGACCCGAGGCACGTGAAGGCGGAAATGTCCTTCGTGATGGACGTGCTCAAGCCCAACCAGTTCTACACCCAGGGAGAGCACCTGCTCATCGGGCCGCGCGGCGTCACGGAGTCCGACGTGGAGCACGCGCACACCGAGGAGCCCAGGGTTGTGCCGCCCGATCGCTTGCGGCTGACGCCGAAGGAAAACGTGATCATGCAGTTCGCCGGACTGGCCATGCACCGCGCGGGACTGGAGCCGGAGTTTGTGCGGCTGGAGTGGGCGGGGACCGACGCGATTTCCCTGCGCGACAAGGGCTTCAGCGCCATCAGCCTGGGGGCTGGCGAGAATAATCCCCACACCCGCCAGGAGACGGTGGCCATCAAGGATCTCAACGACGCGACGAAAGTCGTGCGCAACTTGATCGATTTAGCGGCGCGCACGCCGGCCGGATACCTGGCCCGGGCCGCGGCGGCGGCCGCCGTGGGCGGGCCGATCGGGGCGGCGCTGCAGGTCTGACGGCAGGCACGCGGTGCCCGGCCGGGCCCTCGTCGCTGACGGTGGCAGGGGAGGATCGGCCGGCAACCGAAGGCGGGGAGGTGAGGCTGGAGACGTTTCTCACCCTGGCGCAGGGGGGACGACTGCGCCTGTTCACGCGGGCCGCGCGCGAGGTGCGGGCGCTGCACCGGCTGTGCTTCCTGACCACCGCGGCGGACCGCGGAGTCTTGCGAACGCTCTCCCGGGGACCTCGCTCCCTGGCCGATCTCCTCGAAGTGCTGCAGCCGGCTGAGCCCATGCGCGACGCCGTGGAGGAGTGGCTCGAAGTCGGCGTCCGCCTTGGAGAATTGCGCCGCGACAACGGCACCTACGCGCTTCGTGGAAAGCTCGCGCGTCAGCTCGCGGAGGGCTCGCACGACGACATCCTCGCCTACATGGAGGAGGCGGTCACGCTCCACTACCGGCTCCTCAGGGAAACCCCCGACCGCGCCCGGGACGATCGCCCGTTCACCCTGCGCGACCAGGACGGCGGCGTGGTCTCTCGCTCGTCTCGCGCGCTGGAGCCGCTGGTGGCGGAGGCCATCGACGACGTGGTCCCCAAGAAAGGCGCGCTGCGGCTGCTCGAGATCGGCTGCGGGTCAGCGGCGCACATTCGAAAAGCCCTGGAGCGCAATTCGGCGATGACCGCGCTCGGCCTGGAAATGCAGCCTCACGTTGCGGAAACCGCCCGCCGCCACATCGCCGAATGGGGTCTCTCGGACCGCGTGGTTATCGAGGATATCGACGTGCGAGCGAAAAGTCCCACGGCGGATTTTGACATCGCCACGCTGCACAATAACATCTATTATTTCCGGGTGGACGATCGTCGGGCGCTGCTCGCCCACGTCCGCGGATTTCTCAAGCCGGGCGGAAGATTGCTGCTCACCACCGGCTGCGGGGGCGGATCGGCCGCCATGCAGGTGCTCAGCCTGTGGGGCGCTGCGACCGATGGGTGCGGGCGGCTGCCTTCGCCCCGCGAGCTTACCCGGCAACTGCGCGAGGCCGGGTTTACCGCGATCGAGCGCAACCTGCTCCTGCCCGGTGACAGCTATTTTGCCTTTACGGCGGTGAATCCCTGACGGGAAAACCAGCTCATGCCGACGTGCACGCCCTTGCGCCACGCACCGCGGCGGCGATCGCCACGGCGCGGAGCCCGTCGGTCGCGGTGGCAAGAGCGCCCCAGCCCTCGCCGCGGACCGCTCGCTCGAAGTCGCCAATCTCCTCGGCGAACGCATGTTTGGCGGTAGCTTCCCATCCGAACAATCGTTCGTGTACGTTCAACAAGGGATACAGCCGCCAGCGGCGCGGCCCTTCCCGGGGGGCGTCGAGGTTGGCCATGGGCGCGTAGTAGGCGCGCGTCAGGCCGCGACTTCCGTAGATTTCCAGCACCAGGCGATAGCCCTTCCACTCGCCCCAGGTGGCGTGGTACGAGACGGGGACCCCGCCCGCGGTCACCATGGTGGCCGTCGCGTGGTCTTCCGAGCCGGGCACTTTCCACACGTTGCCGCTGGCGACGCCGAACACTTCAGTGATCTCGCCGGCCACCCAGCGGATGAGGTCGGTCATGTGCAGGCCAATGTCCATCACGCCGCCGCCGGACAGGTCTCCGCGGTACATCCACTCGGCGCGGAACTCGGAGACCCCGCGGTGACCGGCCAGGGCGCGCACGTGCTGGATGTCCCCCAGAGAGCCGCTGGCAACCGCCCGCTTCAGGTGTTGCATGCAGGGAAAATAGCGGTGGTTGAAGCCCACGGCCAGCACGCGGTCCCCGGCCTGGGAGACGATTTCGCGGCAGGCTTCCACGGTCGTGGCCAGCGGCTTCTCGCACAGGACGTGCTTGCCGGCCCCGAGCGCGTGCAACACCATGTCGCGGTGCAGCGGCGCCGGCGTGGCCACGATGATCGCGTCCACCCGGGGATCGTCGAGCAGGCGCCGATACTCCGTCACGGCCGGAACGCCAATCCGCTCGGCGGCGGCGCGATCGGTGTCCGCCACCGCGACCAGTCTCGACCCCAGCACCTGGGCGCGCATGCGTCCCACGACGCCGGCCCCGATCAAGCCGAATTTCACTGTCGGAAACAAGGCAGCCAGCAACTGGTGCGGCGGGCTTCTCGGGTGCGATTTACGAGCAACGCGAAATCCTCCTGGGAGTGGCGGTGATCGGCGGCCTCGTCTGCCGCCGGAGCGCATGATGTTGAGGGTGAGGTGGAGCAGGTCCTGCCACGCGAGGTCGAGCAGCCGGGCCACTACGCCGAGGATTCTCCTACGAGCCGCAAGTACGCGTCCAGGTGAGGCTCGGGCGCCCATTTTTTTTCGAACATCGCGTGGCCGCGCGCGCCCAGGTCGTCTCGCAGGGTTGGATTTTCCAGCAGGCGGATCATCGCTTCGCGTAATTCCCCTTGCGTGCGATAGGTGAAGCCGCCGCCGCTGTCGCGCACCGGCTCGGCCACGGCGCCCAGGTCGCGGGCGATCACCGGGGTTTTGTGGGCGAACGCTTCGATGGTGACGGTGCCGAAGGTTTCGTAAGTGAGCGAGGGGACGACCACCGCCACGGCGTGCGCGTACAGCGGGCCGAGAGCGGCTTCGGACAGGCGGCCGAGGTAGCGCACCTGGGGATGAGATAGGGCGTCGGGGCCTTCGCCGGCGACCAGCAGATTGGCGTCGAGGCCCTGGACGGCGGGGATCACGGTGTGCGTGCCCTTGTATTTTTCGAGGCGTCCCACGACGAGAAAATAGGGCTTGCCGTGGGGCCGCGAACCGTCCTGTCCGGCGCGGGGAGCGAAAATCGGAAATACTTCCAGCGGCCTGGGAAATCCGCGCTCTCCGTGCAGTTTTGCGGCGGCGCGGCTGGGCGCCAGAAAATGATCCACGTGATTCGCGCAGCGTTGCAGCATTGAGGTGTAGCGCCAGAATTGGGGAGGACGGCGGGCCATGACGACGCATTTAACGCACTCTGGCCGCTCGCACGCGCGCCGTCCGAATTTCCACATGACGTGGGTGGGACACACCAGCCAGTGCTCGTGCGTGGTGTAGAGTTTTTTCCGGGCGCGGCCCATGGTGAGAATCCCCGGCCCGAGCAGGGACACGTTGTGGTAATGGATCACGTCAAAGGGCCGCGCCAGGATGCGCTGCAGCGCGGGCCAGTAGAGCAGCGGCCAGCCGGTCTGGTGGGCCACGATGGCGCCCAGCGGCGCCGAGAGGCCGTGCACGGTGACACCGTTGGATGGAGTCGGCTTTTGCACGCGGTGCGCGTCGAGGCTGTGCACCACCTCGACTTCATGTCCCTGGGCGGCGAGCGCCTCGGCGAGACGTCGCACGTACACCGCGTCGCCGCCGTGGTGATGCGGGGGATAAAACGTCGTAACGTGAAGAAACCTCATCGCCCTCGCGCGCTCAGTCAGGAAATAAAGTGCGAACCGCGCACCTACCGCGCGGACAAGCACGGTGCCTTCAACGCTCGGGCGGCAGGTCCTTCGGTCCGCGGATCAGGGCGAGCAGCCTTCGCGCGGGCTCGTCCCAGGATAAGCCGGCGGCCGCCGTTGACGCCGCGGCGGACATTTTCGCCCGCAGGTCGGGGTCCTCGAGCACGCGCTCCAGGGCCGCGCGAATTTCGGCCGTCGAGCCCGGGTCCACGTACAACCCGCCGTCGCCGAGCAGGTCGGGGAGGGGAGACGCCGCGGTGGCCACCACCGGGCAACCGCACGCCGCCGCCTCCACCGCGGGCAGGCCGAAGCCCTCGTTTCAGGAGGGAAGCGCCAGCACCCAGGCTCGATTCAGGAGTTGGGCAAGGGCCTCGTCCGCATAAAAGCCGGTGAAGCGGACCCGAACCCCCAGGGGGGCAGCCTGGCGGCGGAGGGCTTCGACGTCCCAGCGGAACGCTTCGTCGCGATCCTCGCCCACCAACAGCAGGTTTACGTCAGCGAAGCGCGGCTGCGCGGCAATTTGCGCGAACGCGTCGAGGAGCCGGGGGACATTCTTGAGCGGGGCGAATCCGCCGACGTACGCGATGGTCCGGGAAACTGGCAGGTCCATGGGCCGGAAAATCGGATCCGGCGCTTCGCCGATGACCTCCGTCGAGGCTCCGAAAATTTGCTTGATTCCCCGCCGCGAGTGCTCCGATACCGTGCCCAGCGCGTGCGCCTGCCAGCGGGCCAGCGCGGATTTCAGGCGCCACAGCCAGCGGCCGAGCCCGGGATGGAGCGTCAGCTCTGGATACAATTCGGCCGTCACGTCGTGAATAACCACGATCTTTCGCGCCCGACAAAATATCGGCACGTACGAGTACAGCGTTGGAAACAGCACGACGTCGAAGCGCGGATCCGACAGCGCGCGGCCGCTGCGGATTAAATTCAGGACCGTTCGCCGCGCGTCAATCCGAATGATCTCGGCGGCCGGCAGATTTTCCGCGTCGCGATCCACCACCAGCGTCCAGTGATGTTCGGGCGCGGCCGCGAGCAGGGCCGGCAGCAATCCCCGCAAGTGCCGCCCGAAGCCGCGTTGCATTGACCAGCAGGTGGCATCCACTCCGACGCGCAGGGGCGCGGACCGTGAGCGGGAAGTCACCGCGCGTGAACGTCCTGATCTACGTTGCGAACGGGCGGCTCGGCCGCATGGTGGCCGCTGCCTTGCGGGCCCGCGGCGCGCGACTGC
>Ga0194131_10006312_pt1 | contig 16561 bp, 26 predicted proteins | sample TA2KigO120mmetaG_FD_148631 | JGI IMG/M metagenome (GOLD analysis project Ga0194131, IMG submission 148631) | Freshwater microbial communities from Lake Tanganyika, Tanzania - TA2015053 Kigoma Offshore 120m | ecosystem: Environmental > Aquatic > Freshwater > Lake | place: Tanzania: Lake... | reverse complement strand
ACCAAACTCCGCCATCTTCCATTAGAAAATGAAATAGGGGCACTCTGTCGGGGATTGAAGCCACCCCAAATACTACGCACGAAAATCTCAATTCGTGACTATCAACTTGATTACGAAGGAAGTTGCCCCGGACATAACATTCGATTGGCGGGATCGAGGCGTTTAACTCAGGCATTTTGTTTTCTTCGTTTTGCTAATAGCTCAAAGTCTTTGACTTTAGTTTCTCCCATATAATTCCACGCATAGCCTTGTTTAATTAATAGTTCATTAATTGATGTTTTTGAATCATCGACAAAGACCCAGCCTAGAATTCTACCGTATTTCTCAGTTGAATCTGGCTTTTCTGTCCTAATAACGATGTTGGTAGCATTTTTTAAAAGTTCTGTTAATTTTTCTTTTACCTCAAGACCCAACTTTTTTTCAAGAAGATCTTTGGTTCTTGACTCTGGGGTATCAATACCCGCAAGGCGAACTCTTTGAAAAAATGAGATATCAAAACCCAAGTCTATATCCACATCAATTGTATCGCCATCTACGACTTTATAAAGTTTTTTTACCCGATATTCGTACATAACTAAAGTATACCAGAAATTAATTTTTTAAGTGCATATTTTACAATTCCATAATTTGGTCTATCGGTATGAGAGCCCATAAGAATATATTCTCCACGTAAATAATCATCAATTTTTAAACGATTTTCTTCTGAATGGTATTCAATAAGATACACGGCCGGGTCATGCTGATATGCCTCAAGAATTTCAATCTCCGAGCCCTCAGTGTCTATTTTCATAACATGACAGGCTGGTAGCGAGGCCGCTGCTATTATATCAACATCTTCACCATCGTCAATTTGTTGATTACCCTTGAATAAACTTGCTTCACCAATGTTGTTTTTACCGTAATAAATTTTTTGCTTTCTATCGCTTGATCCAACCCCAACATTAAACAATTGTATATTTTTTATATCAGATGTATTTTTTTGAAGCATTTCAAAATTTGATTTAACGGGTTCAAAGCAAACAATTTCGCTATTCGCCCATCGCGCATTGGCCCACCGTGTAAAACCGCCAATGTTTGCGCCAACATCAAAAATTATAGGATTGGGGCTATTAAAGGCAATCTCATACTCGCCAGCAAAAATTTTTTGAATATGAACTAACATATTATCTGGAATAATCATAGTTCCCACCTTTCATTTGCAACCCCCAGTTATGGTTTGTGCTCTCACTGGGACTTGAACCCAGAAACCCGAAGGTGAAGGATTTTAAGTCCTCTGCGTTTGCCGATTTCGCCATGAGAGCTTATTTCTTTTTATTTGCCTTCTTTAGATTTGGCATTTTTGGCAACGGCATGGTTGGAGAAATAATTTCTGCCAGTCGATCAATTACCCTTTCAATTTGATATTCTATTGCATTCGTTGTAGCTTGAATAATTTTTCTACCGTGAGCATCTTCTTCAAATGGCTCCATAACTTGAGTTGCTGACTCCGTAACTGGGGACATATAACAGTGCAATAATTCATGCACGATTGTATTTCTTAATATTTCCGGTTTGTCTTTTTTATAATTTTTATTTAAAGATATCGTAGCAGCATGTTGGCCATAAACAACATCGCATTCACCAAGAGAGTCGCTTGGACATGGTTTTTTTGCTAAATTAATTTTCCATTCAATAAGATTCATTTTTCTTTTTACAATCTGGATATAGGAATTAATCCAGGGTTCGATGTGAATACTATTTTTCTGCATTGATTAAAAATGTTCCATCGGTACATACAAAACCTTCAGCCCTGTCAAAAACAAGGAACTGATAATCTCCCATTTCAAAAAAAGTTTCTAGTTCTTTAAGAACAATTGGAACATCGAGAGAAGAACAGGTGTATAGATCAAACTGCACCATTGCTGGGTCACTTTCATCCCAAACATGAAATGCAATATGTGATGTCTCAATCATTACAAATGCCGTTGTGCCACGATTGCCTGATTCCGTGACATACGAAACATACGGTCCACGAATAATCTTCATATTGATTTTATTAACAAGATATTTTAACCAGTTGTATGTTATTTCGGCATTAATTGGTGGTTTCTTGGCAAAACCACGAATCATAAGATGATTGTGTAGAATAGTTTTCATTTTTGACCACTCAAATCGTATAAAAAAGTATTATTTAACCACATAGTGGCAATAATAGAATATCCAATCATATCCAAAAATGTATCGTGTAGCGATTCTCCAACAACAGCATTTGCCATATCTGATTTTTTCATAATGTTTTCTGCTCTTGCAATTTTATCATGTAGTCTAATTACAAGCCCTGTAATACCAAACATTGCAACATTGTGATGCCCATAATCTTTTTGTTTATTTATTACTACCAGCAAAATGTCCAAAAGCCTTGCTTTGTTATTTGGATAAAGACGATCAATTGCTTTAATTGCATTGCTTGCAATTATTGACCAAAGAAATTTGTGTTCATCGCGGTCTAGATTATCACACGGTCTTTGTGTTTGTTCATTAGAACATCTAATTTTTTCTAGATATAAATCTGATTTAATATAATAGTTAATTGCATTTCTTAAGTTATAAATTTCTGTCTCAAACGCATCCAGAAAAGGCGGAATGCTGAAATTCTTATATGTCTCATATCTTTTCCAAAGCTCATCTGCTGATTTAAACGCAGCCTGCTCCCATGTCATGGGTACATCAAAGCATGAAGTCTTAAGTATCATAACTGAAAGTGGCTGCGCCTAAATTATTTTCCGGAATTTGCTCTCTCAACATCTGGGTTGAGAATTTCGAATGTGCCTCTTTTAACTTTTCTAAAGAAATGCCTATTGGCATTATAAAAGTTATAAAAGGTTGGAAGTGAAATATTTAGATTTTGAGAAACTTCTGCTGGCGTAACAACTTTGCCAACATTGGTTTTCAAAAATCCAACAATCGTTTCCTGCTTTGATCGCGTTCTTGTCACTTTGACTTCACCCCCTTGTTTATCAAATCCTAACTTGTTCCAAACTTCTTTTGCAATGTCGGTAGGAACAGAATAATATTTTACAATTTTTGGTAGATTCCAGCCTTTATGATAACCATAAAAAACGCTAGCAACCTCTCTTTCTGCTTTGTTATAAAATTCACCCAACCGGATAACTGCTTCCGCATAGCGCTTTTCAACCTCTGCAAAGGGAAGTTTCCAGGGGCTTTCTGGTTCGGTGATTGGGGTATTTTCGTTTGTGCTCATGGAAATATCGTAGCACAAAAAATAAAATTAAATTAAAGTTTGTAAAGTTATTTTTAAAAATAGTAAAGGCGACCTATCCTATACACCCAGAGTAACATTTTCAGAATACTCTAAGCCTAGAATGATCGCCAAATACTATTTCTTTTTTGCTTTTATTTTTGTATGATCTAATAAATGAGAATCAAGTTTATCTTCAACATGGTCAATTTTAACCTCGACATGATGAACATCTTTATGAAGATCAACAAGTTTTTCCATAACTTTACTATGGTCGTCTTTATTCTCACCCCTGCCTTTTTGAACAAGAACAGCCAATAAACCACCCACAGCAGTAATTGCTGCAACGACTATGGCTTCCATAGAATTACTTTGTTAGAAGAAAGGCAGCAATGACTTCTGCATCAATATCAAAAGAACCATGCTTTTCTTCATATTGCCTAATAAGATTAATTAAATCATTCTTTTTTATTGTTTCAGCAGCGCCATCGTCAACAAAACTTGTTGGTGCTGGCGCAGAGGATGCTGGCTCGCCGGTGCTTCCTGTGTCAGAACCGCCAAGTGATTGAGTTGTCTCTGTGAGCATGTATGTGACATCTTTAACTGCTTTGGATAAAATATCAACTTGCTCTTCGTGATACGCAGCCGCAGCCAAGGCCTCCTTTAATAAAAATTTATGCTTAGTAATCATCTTCTCGGCATTATCAACCGGAATAGAAATTGTCTTAGCCATATAACCTCCTAAGGTATTTATACATTGTAGCAGAAGAAGTTTTAATCATCCTCTGAAATATCATTTTCGCTCACGACCCCATCTGGGATAATGGCAAATCTACACTTTCCTTCTGGCTCTACGGCTTGAGAAATAATCTTACAAAGCCCTTCGCCCTGATAAAGTACGCAGTTGGCACACTTTACACCGATATCAGCAACATCATTTTCTTCTGGTGAATCATAGCCAGCCCAAACTCCAATTTCATCTTCATTAAATTTCCCATATCTTTTTGTAAGAAAGATTAACATGTCGGCTAATAACGCCTCTTGCTCATCAAGATCATCCGCTATTTTGTTTACAATCCGGTAGCCGTGTGACTTCGACATCCGGGCTGCCGTTGATGCCGGAACGCATCTGGGGTATCTTCCAGTGCTTGCATCTTTTCTTCCACACTGTTCATAGCCACCACTATTTTTGGGTCTTGAAATATCAACCCATCTTTCTCTAAACCATGTATCAAGATTTTTCTTAATATCCTCAATGATTTTATTTTTTTTCTTTTTTTTGCCATAGCCCTGCTGTGGGTTTTTAATTCCAGAACCCATTGTGCTAGAAGCAACAACATTCTGCTTTTCCACATACCCGGCAGCCCTTATGGCAATACCTTGACTATTTGCTTTTCTCCTAGCCTCTTGCATAGAAGACTTGTCTCCGGGTGTATATGTGTAACACTTTCCTCGCTCGCCATAGCGAAACCCAGGCTTGCCATTTAGAGAACATGATTTAACTGGCATAGATAACTACATTGTACCACTACTTATAGTAGCTAACCAAATCCTGTTTATCCCACCTATAGACGGGCATATTTACATCATAAAATGCCGCATATGCGTCATCTGATGAATAATAGATACGCGCATACGCCTTTCTTACATTTTCATCGTATTGTGGACACTCTGGATTTGGATCTAGATATAGTGCCTTATACTGATATTTATCAGTGCTTAAATGAATTGCCTGAACAACGGTTAATTTCCCCAAACAAAAGGGACATACCTTAACGGGATAAGGAAAATCTTTAATTTTACCACCAAGAATATGACCAAGATTAATTAAATCTTGGTATTTATTCATCGCCTTCATTTCCTTCCTCGACCTCCCCCAAGTCTTCAAAGTCTTCTGGTTTAAACTGATACATGTCTTTGCCGTTGACATCAAATATTTTTGTTTTTAATATATAACTAATTATCTCATCAATTTTATTTTTAGCAATTTCTATTCCATCCATTAAAGCATTTAATTCATCGATTGACATTGGATATTCTTGATCTGGTGACATAATTACCAATGATGGAACATAGTTTTTTTCAAAAGGAACTGCTTTAATTATAACCTGAAGAGATGGTATATCTTCATACTCTACATCTGCATCATAATTAACTATACGCATTACTTTGCTCTAGTTGTTGGGTTTTTAAAAAAAGAGTATAGCCAAAGAATAGTCATAGAAATCAGCAAGGGTCCCCAGATTCCTGGATCATGATCGAATCCTAAAATCAGTGAGTATTTAACCAATACTGAAGTGATTACCAACCAAATGACTGCTACAATAATCTTCATAACAGACCTCCTGAAAAAATCATACCAGAAAAAGTTGAAATTTGTCACGTGAACTCAAAAAATCTGGTATGCTTACGCATGCGTAGCATGCAAAGCATACTAAGCATATTTATATATAATTAGTATACCATTCATACTAAGCATACTAGTATACAGGACAATAAAAAAAAATGAAGAAAGGTATGAAAATAACAAAAATAATGCTATGGTAGATAACATGCAGATCGTCGCCGTTGTTGAATCTGATGATTACGGGCCCGCTGTTATACTTGACCCCGAACATATCAGCATTATTCGGATTGACGGATTTTTTCTGGCTGCCACCAGATGTGTTTTTACAAACCAACCAATTAGTTGTGAAATTTCCGCAGGCACGGCAAGTGCTTTGATGAGAAAAGGCGTTAAATGTATTAATGTTTCTTCTCTAATTGAAAAATCTCAATAAAAGGAAAATAATGAAAAAAATTAGTTGGTTTAGTTTGAATCGCACCGATGCTTCCGGGGAGCACTGGTTTAGCCCCGGCTATGTGAACGCCGCAATGTATACAATTAGGGCTCTGCAAGCCAAAAAGTGTGGAGTATTTTATAATCGTGGAGATATTGATTATCATGTAAATTTTTGCCCAGCCCCATACTATCAATTTAAATCAAAATACACTATCGGCTACACCCCTTGGGAGTCCACAAAAATTCCACTACACTGGTTGGATAATATGCGTCAGTGTGATGAGATTTGGACAACATCTAATTTCGTTAAATCTGTTTATGAGTCACACAATGTTAATGCAAATATTTATGTTATCCCGCATGGAATTTCTGAAGAATTTAAAATTATTGAACGGGAACTAATATCAACATTTAATTTTTTACATATCGGTGGAGATTCAAAAAGAAAAAATGCTCAAATGGCAGTTGATGCATTTCTTGAATTATATGAAGGCAATAATGATTTTAAATTGATTTTAAAATATGAAAAATTTTGTATGGCAGAAGTGTACATTAATGGTCGTTTATTGCCGGCCTCAATGCATCCACAAATTGTCGCGATTCCAGAAAATCTTGGTCTTGATGATTTAATCAATATATATCACAAAGCACATTGTCTAATATATCCGACGATGGGTGAAGGTTTTGGAATGATTCCTTTTGAAGCAATTGCAACGGGACTCCCCACGATTGTTACAAATGCAACTGGATGTGCAGATTTTGCTGAATATGCAATTCCCTTGAGCGCAGAAATGACAAAAGCAACATGGAATGACAAATGTTTTTCTGCAGACACTGGCGATTGGGCAAGTCCTGATTACGATGAACTTTTAGATCTAATGGAAAATGTTGTTTCCGAATATGACGAAATCAAGAAATTTTTTGTCAAGTCTGCAAAAATTCTTCATTTGGACTGGTCGTGGGCTGCGGTGGCTGATAAGATTCTGGAGCGATTGGATTTTTACGAAAAATCTTTTTCGTAGTCCTTAGTACTATTCTTTGACTCTGGGTTTTTTAGAGATTATAATTGTATTTTCCGGCGGAGGTTTCATGTCATTACTCACTAATGAGTTTATTAATTCTTATCATGCCCGAACGCCCCCTTGGGGTTTTGGCGGTCTTGGAGAGATTGTTTATTTAAGAACATATAGTCGCAGAGTAGAGGATGAAAATAGAGGCGAAACCTGGATTGAGACAGTCAAAAGAGTTATTGATGGCGCAGTAGAAATCGGTGTACCCTTTACACAGCAAGAAGCCGAGCAGATTTTTGATCATATGTTTAATTTACGGTGTGCTGTCGCTGGCAGAGCGCTATGGCAACTAGGAACGCCACTTGTTTCTAAATTTTCTGGTACATCATTAAATAATTGTTTTTTTACAAATATAGAAAAAATTGAAGATTTTAAATTAATATTTGATTACCTAATGTTGGGTGGCGGAGTTGGATTTTCTGTAGAAAGATCAAAAATTCATGATTTACCTAAAGTAAAAGAAGTTAATTCAATTAAAGCAGAACGTAGCAGTGATGCAGATTTTATTGTTCCGGATTCTCGCCAAGGCTGGAGAGAATTGTTGAACAAGGTATTTGAATCATATTTTGTAACAGGCAGGGGTTTTACATATTCAACAATTCTTATTCGTGAGTTTGGAGCGCCACTAAAAACATTTGGTGGAACTGCGTCAGGACCGGGAGCGCTGGTAGATGGGATTGATGATATTTGTAAAGTGTTAAATGAAAGAGTAGGAAAGAAACTTCGCTCGGTAGATGTTCTTGATGTCTGCAATATTATTGGTAGAATCGTTGTATCCGGCTCATCTCGTCGCTCTGCACAGATTGCAATTGGAGACCCAGACGATGTTTTATTTTTGCGAGCAAAAAATTGGTCATCTGGCTCAGTTCCTGCTTGGAGAGCAAATAGTAACAACTCTATTTATGCTGATTCTTTTGACGAAATTATGACAGAGTTATGGAAGGGCTATGATGGGTCTGGTGAGCCATATGGTCTTGTTAATAGAAAACTTTCAAGAAATGTTGGTAGGCTTGGAGAGATATCTCAAGACAATTCAGTTGATGGTTTTAATCCATGTGCTGAAATTACACTTGCTGATGGGGAGTCCTGTAATCTCTCGACCATCTTTTTGCCAAATGTTGACTCGCTTGAGCAGTTTAAAGAAATTTCAATTCTTTTGTATAAGATACAAAAGCAAATTACTCGGCTAACATATCCATATGAAAAAACAAATAAAATTGTTCATAAAAACTCGCGACTAGGGCAATCAATAACTGGTATATTGCAATGCTCGGCGGAAAAAATTGAATGGTTATCTCATGCATATCAAAATCTTAAATCTTTTGATAAACAATATAGCAAGGAAAAAGGTTGGCCAACATCAATTCGATTAACCACCGTGCAACCATCCGGAACACTATCACTACTCCCAGGCGTAACTCCAGGCATACACCCTGCTTTTGCCAAATATTATATTCGAAGGGTTAGATTTGGTTCCGCCGATCCATTGGTTGATGCATGTAGAAAGCGAGGCTATAAAGTCGTTTGGGATGTCGGACTAGATGGAAGAGAAGATCACACAAGGTATGTTATTGAGTTTCCATGCAAATCCCCAGAGAATTCTATTCTTGTAAATCAAATGACAGCAATTGAGCAACTTGAGTGGGTTAAGAAAATGCAAACATTTTGGGCTGATAATGCAGTTTCAGTCACCGTCTATTACAAGAAAGAAGAGCTGGCTGCGATTAAGGAATGGTTAGAAAAAAATTATAATAATTCCGTAAAATCAGTGTCGTTTTTACTCCACACTGAACACAACTTTCCTCTTCCTCCATATGAAGAGATTACAGAAGATGAATATGTAAAAATATTGGGCAAAATTGATTTTTCTGTAAAACTTCAATCGGATATAACAAACTCGGAAATTACCCTAGATGAGTGTGTTGGGGGCTTATGTCCAATAAAATAAACCAATCTATGTCACATTTATCACCCAGTTAACCAAAATCATACCTGTATTTTTCATTTTTATTCTTTTTTTAATAAAAGTAGTGTACAATGGTTTTGATGAGCGATGATATTATCAAGGACAAAAAGTTCTGGGTTCCACCAAGGGTTTATGGAGTATGCATTTGGATTATGCCAGATGGTCGCCCTCTTAGTGACGGGGATGGTATATTATCCGCTGAGGGCTTTATCAATGACGAAAGGGTGGAAAAGAAAGTTGCCGAAGCCGCAAAGTATTGGACCGGAAGCGAGGAAGGGCATATAAGTTGGGTTCAGGGGGCAAGAAAAATTACATCCAAGGAGAGGGACGATCAAATGGAAAGAATGCTCAATGGTCTCGTTGCAGACCCATATGAAGATCTTTTTGATGAATTGTCAAAGCCATCATGAATAAATTAACACACATTGAAGATGAAGAGAATTCTTTTGAAATTGAAGACCTTCAATATTTTGGTTTAGAGTCAACTCCATTAATTGAAGATCCTTTTACAAAAGTTGCCTTTTCATCCCTATCTCCAAAGATGAAAAGAAAAGCCCTAAGGTTTTCTAAAAAATTTGAAGGCGCTGACGGTACTAAAACAAAATATGTTGATCCAGAAACACTTGATGGATATTCATTATATGATATTGTTAATCCACCATACGATTTAGATAATCTTGCTGGGTTGTTTGATTCAAGCGCAATTCACAATGCTTCTGTTATGGCTCGAGTTATGAATACTGTTGGTGTTGGTTTTGAATTTGAAGAAACAACAAAATCAAAAAGAAAAATTGAAAAAGCAATGGGTGATCCAGATAAGGTTAGTCGCGTTCGCAAAATGCTCCAGGACGAAAAAGAAAGGCTTGATGAGGTTTTTGAAAATATAAATGTTGAAGAAACTTTTATTGAAACAATGATTAAAGTTTGGCAAGATGTTCTTACTGTTGGTAATGGATATTTAGAGATTGGCAGAAACAATTCCGGCAAGATAGGATATATTGGTCATATACCAGCAACCCTTGTTCGGGTAAGGAGAAAAAGAGATGGGTTTGTCCAAATCGCAAGGACGAGTAAAATTGCGGCAGTCTTCTTTAGAAACTACGGTGATGAAAAAACAGAAGACCCAATCAATACGGATCCCAGACCCAATGAAATTATTCATTTTAAAATTTACACTCCTAAAAATACATATTACGGTGTTCCTTCTTCGGTGTCTGCTGCCGCTGCAATTATTGGCGATAAATTTGCAAAAGAATATAATATTGACTATTTTGAAAATAAAGCTATTCCTCGGTATGCCGTTATAGTTAAGGGTGCAAAATTAAGCAATCAATCCAAGCAAGAACTTATTAATTATTTTAGAAAAGAAGTTAAAGGTCGCAATCATGGTACTCTTGTTATTCCAATCCCTGCCTCTATTGGCGCTGATAGCGATATCCGTTTTGAAAAACTAGAAGCTGGCGTTCAGGATGCCTCATTTGATAAATATAGAAAATCAAATAGGGACGAAATTCTTGTTGCCAATCGAGTCCCAGCACCCAAAGTTGGTGTATATGATAATGCAAACCTCGCCGTGTCTAGAGACTCAGATAAAACATTTAAGATGCAGGTCGTTGGACCAGATCAATCGGTTATTGAAAAGAAGATAAATAGGATAATGGCAGAGTTTACCGATCTATTTGTTTTAAGATTTAAGAAGATTGACTTGATTGATGAAGATATTCAGTCTAGAATTAATGACAGATATTTGAGAACAGAAGTTATTGCGCCGAACGAAGTTCGCTCTGCTCTTGGCTTACCAGAGCGAGCAGATGGTGATGAGGTGCTTCCGTTCCCATCTAAGGTTAAAAAAGAACAGTCTGGTCCCGGTGCTCCAATTGGAAATTCCAACAATGAAGCATCTCAGCCCAGAAATGCGAGAGCCGATACCCCAGAAGGAAGTTCCGACCCAAGAGAATCGGGTGATCAAGCCGAAAGGGGAGAAAATCAAGATAATGCAGGAGGTGCAGAATGAATAGCGGAATGGGAATTGTTTATTCCAATGCTGGCGTTGACAGTACGGCAAATACTGTAACCCTTGTTGGTCATACAACAAGTATTAACTTTCTCAACACACATGCTTCTACAAATGCAGTTATTAAACTTAATGGTGGTCCACACCAGATTTTAATTCCAGCAAATAAGGATTATGTTAAGGTTGAGGGTGACTACACTCAATTTCAAGTTGTAACTGCCAACGTAACGGTTGCAGTCTTTGCACTTGGCTGATTTGCTATATAATAGATTTATAGCATACACTTAGGAGTACATCTTTTATGACAAATTTTAATATGACCTTTCCAATTGATATGGTCAAGAAAGAAGAACGAATTGTTACTGGTGTTGCCACAGCAGACAATGTTGACAAAGTTGGCGATCTTGTAGATTTTAGCGCATCACTTGACGCATTTAAAAACTGGCAAGGCAACATTAGAGAGATGCATGCCCCGGTTGCTGTTGGAAGAGCGATTAGTCACAAAGCAATTAAAATGAAAGGTGTTGATGGTGAAGAATATAATGCAATTCAGGTTGAGGCATATATTTCAAAAGGCGCAGAAAGCACTTGGCAAAAAATTCTTGACGGAACACTTCGTGCATTTTCAATTGGCGGAAAAATTTTGAAAAAAGAGATAATGCAAAACAAGGTTCACAATGGTAGACCAGTGTATGTTATTAAAGAATACAATTTAGGTGAACTTAGTCTCGTTGACAATCCAGCAAATGCAATGGCGATAATCGATCTTGTCAAGAAAAATAATGCCGGTGTTCTAGAATATGTTCTAGAGCTATTGGAAGAAGAATTTGAAAAGAAACAACCTTTGAAAGATCCCAAGGGTGGATTAACCGCTGCTGGGAGAAGACACTTTAAACAAACTGAAGGCGCTAACTTAAAGCCCGGAGTTAGGGGTGCTACAGATACTCCAGAAAAAATGCGCAGAAAGGGTTCGTTCTTAACAAGATTCTTTACCAACCCTTCTGGCCCAATGAAGAAACCAAACGGGCAACCAACAAGGCTTGCTCTTTCAGCCGCTGCTTGGGGGGAGCCAGTACCAAGTGATGCTGCTGCTGCTGCACGGCTTGCGGCAAAGGGAAGAAGGCTTTTAGAAAGATATAGAAGGCAAAAGGAAACAAAGAAGTTTGATGGGAGCACTTCTGGTCTGGTTGACATGAATGAAGATTATGATTTAGACGCAGATGAGGCAGCAATTGAAGTATTACTAGATACCATCTTTGATGATCTAGGTGACGTTATTGAGCAGGGAAAGACCTATTTTGAGGGTATTGATTTAGAAAATGAAGAAAATCCCGAAATTGGATTGCTAAATGATGTAAAATATGATAAGGTAAACCCTATGGATAATTTAATTAATGGTGATGAAAATAAATTATCACTTGTTAAAAAGTTTGTTGCTTGGCTTAGTTCGGAGCCAAGCGATGTCAGTCTTAATAAAACTGACGATGCTGAAGCCACATCGGAGGCAGCAGTACACACTGAACAAATGGAGGAACAAGAAATGGATATTGAAATGTTAAAAGAAGTTCTTGGCTCCGTCATTGATCAGAAGCTTAACGACTTTGCCACTTCGCTTAAGGCTGAAGTTGAAGCAAATGTTGCTGCCAAGATCGATGATGTTGCAAAAAGCCTAGAATCGCAAAAAACAGAACTTGCTCAAAAGTTGGAAACAACTGAGAAGGCTCTGCAAGAACAGACTGCTAAGGTTCAAGAAATTGCAAACGCTGGCGCTGTTAAAAAGAGTGTTGACCCCGAAGACAACGATGAAGAGGAGACGGTTGTTAAGTCTACTCCACAGTCGGTCTGGAACAACATTTATCTACCTCAGGCTCTAATTGAGTCTTTGGGTTATAAGTCATAACAAGGAGGACTTAAATATGCCAACACAGGAAGAAATTCTTTCTAAGGCCGGCGAAGTCACTACGAGCGTCGTCGGAGCCGGTAGCGGTGGTCTGCTCAAGCCTGAGCAGTCAAATCGCTTTCTAGATTTCGTAGTGGATCAATCCGTTCTGATGAAGAACGTTCGCGTTGTGCGCATGCGCACACCGTCAGTTGAAATTGATAAGTTGTCAATTGGTGAGCGTCTACTTGCCAAGGCAACTGAGGCGAGCAACACTGGTACAAATGCAGCTGTTACCTTCTCAAAGGTTTCGCTCTCCAGCGTTAAGCTTCGTCTTGACTGGGCGCTCAGCACAGAGTCCCTGGAAGACAATATCGAGGGTGCTTCGTTAGAAGATCACATCGCTCAGGTTATGGCTCGTCAAACAGCCAATGACTTGGATGATTTGTTGATCAATGGCAACACATCTTCGTCCAATGCTCTTCTCAAGGCGCTTGATGGTTATCTCAAGTTGGCTGTTGCGGCGGCTGGTTCTACGGGTACGAAAATCGTTGATGAAGGCGGCAACAATGTTAGCCGTGCAACGTTTGATCGTATTCTGCGAAACATGCCGACAAAGTATTTGCAGAAGCGCAATGAACTGCGTTTCTTTAGTGGTCCCGGTATTGTGCAAGATGTTTCATTTAGCTTGCAGAATCCGAACACTGCAACTGCTGCAACGGCAGGTGCTCCGGCTCCTGGCTCAACATTTGGTGAGCAAGCGTTCTTGCAGGGGTCTGTCCGTGCAAACGGTGGTCCTGGTGCAACAGGCATTGCGCCATATGGCATTCCGCTAGTGGAAATCCCACTTATGCCGGAAACAGTGGCTGGTGACTACTCCGGTGCGGCCGGTAGTCACGGCTTTATTGAATTGATTTTCCCCAATAACAAGATTGTGGGCATGCACAGAGACATCACAGTGTATCGTCAATTCCAGCCCAAGACAGACACAATTGAGTATACGCAATTCCTCAGAGTAGGGTGTCAGATTGAACATTCTGATCACTATGTACTTGCAAAGAATGTGAAGTTGCGCACACTCTGATAATAACTAGTTAATGTTGATGGCGGGGTGGGGAAACATCCCACTCCGCCAAAAACATAATAGGAGCCCTATGACAGATAATATAATTAAAAGCGAAGATGTTGCCCCAAAGAAAACGACAAAACAAAAACCAAAAAAAGTAGAGTCGGCATCGACTAGTTGGGGTGAGAAAGTTGTTGTTTACTTTGAAGGAAGTGTGTATTCTTTTGTAGATGGAACTTCATTTACATATCAGAATCCAATGAAAGAATGGCCGGCTGATGATGCCGAAAGATTATTTAACATGGGACTTTTTAGAAGAGCGACTGACGAAGAAAAGAAGATATATTATAATAGTGTGGAGGCATAACAATGGCTGGCAATCTTTCTAATTATCTTGAGAATAAATTACTTGATCATTTTCTTGGCACAACAACATTTACTAAGCCAGCAGCCGTTTATGTTGGTTTGTATTCTGCTGCCCCCGGTGATGCTGGCGGCGGCACAGAGATTAGCGGTGGCTCATATGCTCGTCAATCTTCTGCATTTACTGCAGCCTCTAATGGCGAAACATCAAACAGTGCAAATATAGATTTTGTGAATATGCCAGCCGTTACCGTGGTTGCAATTGGTATTCATGATGCATCTACGAGTGGTAATCTTTTGCTGTGGGGAACTCTCACAACAAATAAAACAACAGACGCAGGGGATACACTAAGAATTGCCACAGGCGATCTTGATATCACCATTGACTAAGGAGAGCCTATGAAAAGACAAGAGTTTAGTGGCGGTGTATTAAGAACAACGTTGTCTGCTAATATCAATAGCGCTGCCAGTTCTATTGCCGTTGCAGACGGTTCTACATTTCCTTCTGGGTCTTTCCCCTTTGTTATTGTAATTAACAGAGGCAACGCGGCAGAAGAAAAAATTTTAATTTCTACTAGAACCGGAAATACATTTGCCGTTTCCAATCGGGGATATGATGGCTCCACAGCGAATTCTCATACAGCCGGTGCTTTTGTTGATCATATTCTTGATGCAGCAGTAATTCAAGATATGAATCACACAACATATAATAATGAAGTTTTGGTTTGGATGGGGTCTGACTAATGCCTAGCTTAACACCTAAAAGTTTTTTTGTTGGATCAAACGTTGGAGCTGGCTCTAATGTTTATACTGTTGCAAATACGGTTGGTAATTATTCAATAATTAAAAACATTAATTTGTGCAATACAACAGCATCAAATGCTGTCTGTAACATTCATCTTTTGGTTAATGGGGCAGCGGTTGCCAATAGCAACAAAATTGTTAGCAATGTAAGCGTAACGTCAAATAATGTTGTTTTTTATAACACTTCCATAGTCATACCTGCTAATAGTAGTATTCATGTTGCACAAACAACAGCCAACGCTGTAACATTTACAATTAGCGGTATCGAATATGCCTAATCTTAATAATTCAGTACTTATACCAGAAGTAGTTACAGGTGGTGCAAGCGTATCCTCTGGAGCACCAGATTCACCAACAACTGGCGCTCTCTGGTTTGATTCAGACGATGCTAAAGTTTATGTTTACTATGATAATTTTTGGGTTGAAATTGGTGGCAATCCACTTGGAATAATTGCAAGCGCCACTGCTCCAGCAAACCCAATTTTAGGTCAAGTTTGGTTTAAAACTTCTACTGGCGGTACATATATTTATTATGATAGTACCTGGGTTGAAATTGGCGGAACACCTCTTGGTGCAATTGTTAGTTCCTCTGCTCCGACAAGTCCTTTAACTGGTCAAATCTGGTACAACTCTGAGGATGCTGGTGCATATATTTATTATGATGGATATTGGGTTGAAATTGGCGCAGCACCATTCAATGCATTAATTGGCACTATTGATGCCAAAGGCGATCTTTTAGTGGGAACCGCAAACGACACAATTTCTCGTTTGGCTGTTGGGGCAAATGGTGCTGTTCTTGCGGCAAATTCTTCAACAGCGACTGGATTGGAATGGTCAACAACCGCTGGTGGCGGTGGAGATCCATTAACATCTAAAGCAGCAGCCATATTTATTATGGACATTGGAGCGTAATTTAATGTATAATGTAAAAGGAGAATAGCATATGGCAGTAGGCGATAGAACAGAAAGAAGGCTTGGTGGACCAACGCAATTGGGTACTACAACAACGACCATTACAACTGTTGCTGCCAGCCGGGTCAATGTGCTGAAACAAATTATTATTACAAATGTAGATACGGTAGATAGGACATTCTCTTTGGCGATCGGTACTGCTGCAACCGCGGCAAATCGAATTATTTCCCAATTACCCATTGGCGCAAACGACATCATGGTGCTTGATACAGCACTCGTTCTTACGGCGGGTGAAACCCTTCAGGGGCTTGCAGATGCGGCAAGCATCGTTAATGTGACCGTCATCGGGTGGGAAAAGGAAGTCTAAACCGTGGGTCTTTCTGCCGCTTACGGCGAGAAGTCCTTGACTGGATATTCTTACGGCGCTGGTAGCGGCGGAAACACGACTTCAACAGGTGTTGTAATCG